>Ga0209722_1002476_pt1 | contig 14130 bp, 8 predicted proteins | sample BioC12SIPDNA_2_FD_185745 | JGI IMG/M metagenome (GOLD analysis project Ga0209722, IMG submission 185745) | Anaerobic biogas reactor microbial communites from Washington, USA - Biogas_R1_A C12 SIP DNA (SPAdes) (version 2) | ecosystem: Engineered > Bioreactor > Anaerobic > Unclassified | place... | reverse complement strand
CCCTGTGGTACACTCGGCCAGTGGGCAGGACTGTCTGCGCCTTGGGCGAATAGCTCAGCTGGGAGAGCGCTTCCCTTACAAGGAAGAGGTCACGGGTTCGAGCCCTGTTTCGCCCACTCATGATTACGGATCGCCAGTGGAGGAGTCCATGGCTGTGACAGGCAAGCTCAGCTCTCACACCGAGGCCTATTGGCGCACTGAATACCAGGTGTCGCAGGCCGATATCGATCTTGTCACCGGGGTGATACTGCAAGAGGGCTTGCCCGTGCCGGTCGCCCAGTTGGCTGCCGCAGTGATCGAGGACAAGCAGTCGCGTGAAAAGGCCCTGGCGGCCCAGCTGGCGCGGCAGACCCAGGTCTACCGCCCGATGGATAGCTATGAGGTGGGCCAGCGCCTGGTATTTAGCGAACTCGATCTGGCTGAAGGCGAGGTGGTCGGCCAGCGGCCTGGCAAGAACGTCCGCTATGGCGAGTTTCAAGTCATTCGGGTGGCCATGGCCAGCGATGGACGCATACGCGAATTCGCTGCCAGCATGCCGGGGCCGCATCATCTCAACCGCCCTGTTGAAGAGCTGGTGATCACAGCCGATGAAGGCCTTACCGGTACCGAGGCTATCGAGGCCTTTACTCCGTTGGTGGTTGATAGACTCAACGTCGCACTGTCTGCCGACGAGGATATGGTCTTTTTCGACGACAAATGGTTCTTGCGCGAGCTATTGCCCGAGATCAACCTGGGATACCTAAACCTGGCCGAGGCTGCCATCTATGAGGCGGCGGTGCCGTTGACGGCGCGCGAGATCCTCGATCGGCTGTCGCTCACGTCTGCGGGCTCAGAGGCGGCGCAGCTCTTTGCGCTGCACCGCGCTCTGGAGAATGACGGGCGCTTTGATGACCTGGGCGGCGACGGCGAGCGCCGCTGGTTCTTGAGAGCTCTGGAGCCTGAGGCGATCTGGAAAACGCCGACAGTGCTGGCTGACCCCATCATGGCCAAGGCCGGCGAACCTGTCGGGGTTACGCTGCTGGATGTGATCGAGGAACTGGGCGATGATCTGGACGAACTCCCGGGCACGGCCAGGGCCAGCTCGAGCACGTTGAGCTTTGTTCTGGGCTTTCCCCACCTGTATGCTGGCACCATGCCGGCACCCGCGCGCCTGGTGGCGCTGGTGCCTGATGAGGCTGCCGACCATTACCCCATCACGGTGACGGATCGTCGACGCCGCAAGGCGTACGTCGCCTGGGTCGTGCCTTCTAAAGGCTTTGTTTGTGGCCTGAAGGAGTTGTACCAGGCTGCGAACATGACAGTGGGCGCGCAGCTCACTATCACGGCGGGAGATGCTCCGTTGAGCCTGGATCTAGAGTATGCCGCGCCTCGCAGCCGCCGCAACGAGTGGCTGCGCACAGCGAACGCGCAAGAGGGCCGGTTGGTGCTCGAGATGAAGCCCACCACCCTGAGTGTGCGCTGCGACGAGAACGCAGTGATCATCTCTGAGGACATGGACGCGATCGCCGGATTGATGGCCGTGCCTGCGGTGCGCAGCGCTCCCATTGGCGACGTTGTGCGGCGGGCATTTCTAGAGCTGGCCAAGCTGAGCGGGCAGGGCCTCGTACATGTCAAGGCACTCTATATGGCCGTCAACATGCATCGCCGCTGTGGGGCTGCTCCGATTCTGGCGCATCTGACGCGCCAGGCAGCCTATGACCCGATGGGCGAGGGCCTGTGGGCCTATGACGGCTCGCTCGAGGGGCAGACGTACGAGTCTGTCGATGACATGCGTGAGAGGCCGCTGTCAAACCGCTCTGACCGCCTGCGCGACCAAGCTGTCCCCTACCAGGGCATCTAGAGAGGAGCCAGATGGCCTACCGGTGGCAACCCCCTGATCTGGATACGCGTTTCTATATCGACATGGCTTGGTGGCAGGCCAGTGGCCGCGACATCCGTGTCTACATCCGCGACCTGCTGTGCGACGACTGTCGCGAACAATATGCCGATAGTTTCCAGGAGCTTGAGGAGATCGATTGGATCGATGAGCTCACCGGCGAGGTGAGCGTGGTCGACGGTCTGTGGCACTGTCTGCGTACCTGTTGCAGTCAGAAGGCTGACTATATCGATGACTCGACGCCGATCGTCGACGCCGTCTTTCGTACATTGCTCGCCAACGGCAACAAACCTATGAGCGTGCGCGAGTTGCATGCCGCGCTCGACCGTCGGCCGGCCAAGACGCTGTTGCGCATTCTCACCGGTGGGCAGGTGTATCTGGGTATTCGCCCCTACCGGGATTAGTGATGAACGCCAGCCAACCGGGGGAAAAGCGCGGGCTTTTCCCCTTTTTGCTTGCCGGCCTGACCGGGCCCTTGGCACAGGTGCTGGGGTTGGCGGCCGTTGTGCTGCTGCTATCGGTGGCTCTGGTGGGGCGCCCGTTGCTGGCTGGGCGTGTCTATGATGGCGGCGACATCACGCGGCTCTATCTGCCGCAACGCGCCGAGTTGGCGCGTGCGCTCCACGAGGGGCGCCTGCCCTGGTGGAGCTCGCGCATGGGCCTGGGCTATCCATTGGTGGCTGGCGGTGAGGTGGGCGCACTCTACCCCCCAAACTGGCTGATCTATTCCGTGATGCCTGCTGCCGTTGGCCTCACCGTATCCATCGTGCTGCACTATGCCTGGGCAGCTCTAGGGTTTGCCCTCTACCTTCGCCATTGTGGCCGGACATGGCCGGCTTCGTTGCTAGGTGCCATGGTGATGGCCTTTGGCGGCTTTGTTGGCGCACACCTCACCCACATCAGCATGCTGACGGTGGCATCCTGGCTGCCATGGATGCTACTGGCGACAGGGCGGCTGTTTACAGCTGCGCGGCCATGGCGTGCGGCCACCGGTCTGGCGGCTTCTGTGGCGCTCCAGTTCTGTGGCGGGCACCCGCAGGTGTCTCTGCTGGGCATGCTCGCGCTCGGCCTGGTTGCCCTGTGGATGGCGTTGCTGCGCAGGCCTCGGGCCTGGGCAAGGTTGGGCCTCTGGGCGGGGGCGATGGTGGTTGGCGCGCTGCTGGCTCTGCCGCAACTGGGGCCCGCGGCCGTGCTGGCGGCGCAGTCGCAGCGTGCTGGCGGGCTCGACGACGCCTTTTTCATGAGCTATTCGTTCCATCCGCTGCTGACAGCTACCTATGTGTCGCCGTTCTTGTTGGGCGTGCCCGATCCTGAGGGATCGGTGGAGTTGATGGCATATGTGGGCCTACTGCCGCTGGCGCTGGCCTGGGTTGCGGTGTGGCGCAGCCGCGAGCGTAGCCGTTGGCTATACCTTGGTCTGGCGTTAGCGGGTTGGGTCCTGGCACTCGGCCGCTGGAACCCCCTATATGGATATCTGCTACGCATTCCGGTGCTGAATCTATTCCGCGTGCCAGCCCGCTATCTCTACTGGACAGGCCTCGGCCTGGGCTATCTATCGGCCCTGGGCATGGATGCTCTGCGCTGGCGCCAGCCGGCGACAGGAGGGTGGCGACAGAAAGCGGGTTGGTGCGCACTGCTGCTGGCCGTGGGCGGCGTTGCGGCAGTGGCTGTGGCGCGCGGGCTGGATGGCGCGGTAGCTGCCTGGCGCTGGCTGCCGCTGATATGGGCCGCCGCGCTGCTGCTCGTGATGGCCGCCATTCCCGGCCTCGGATGGCGAAAGTGGGCTCCGTTGGCCCTGGCAGTTCTCGTCTGCGACCTGATGGCGTTCGGCCTGGTGCTCGACCGTTCCTACCACACCTCGGCGCCACCAGAGCAGCTTATCAGAGCGCCCCGTGTGACCGCCGTATTGTCGTCAGCAGAGCAGAGCGAGCCGCAGCTGACGCGTGTCTGGGTGAAAGAGGACATATTGCCTGCGCTTAGCGTTATGCAGGGTAGTCTCTTCCCTAACGTGGCAGCCACCCACGGGTTGGCCGCCGCAAACCTGTATAGCCCGCTGGTGCCCAGGGCCTATCTTGAGTGGGCCCAGGGGCTGGATAGCGCGGGTCTCAGCCGCATGGGCATCAGCCACTATCTCATCCCGCAGCTGCTGCCGGTGGATGCCGAGCGAGAGCTGTACGACGTCTACAACCCTTACGCAGCGCTGCCGTATGAGCAGTGGCTTGAGGTCGAGCCTGTGGATATCGTGGCCGTGGAGGTGAGTCGTACTTGAGCCATGCCGCCGACATGACTGACGGCTCGCTGGCTGCCGAGCTCTTTGTCCGCACGAGTGAGGGGCAGGTGCACAGTTTGCCGGTGCGGGCAGGCACCGAGAGCGCCGAGTGGGCCTATGAGCGCGACGATGTCAGGGCGGTCAGTAGACACCAGATGCCGCCCGTGGCGCATTCCTGGCCCGCCCGTTCGGGCTATCTTCCATGGGAGCATGTGGGCCACACCTATCGGGCCACGTATTCGCTCGAGGCCACGGTGGGGGCTGTAGAGATCCTCCCTGTGCTTGAGCAAGCCTTTGTGCGTATCGAAGAGGTGCAGCTGATAGGCCGCGATGGGGCGCAGATCTCTCTGCGTGCGGCCATCGGGCAGGGACAGCACAGCATCATCTACCGAGACGAGGATGTGCTCGCCTATGAAAACCAGGATGCCTGGCCGCGCGCCTATGCAGTACCGTGGGCGCGGGTGACGCTCGCAGGGCGCGATGCCTCGCTGGAGCCGTTCGAGCGCCAGGAACTGCTGCCCGTCAAGGTGGCCGCTTACGGCGATATGGAGATCGTCTTGCGCACGCAGGCCGATGTTGAGACGTTGGTGGTGCTGAGCGATCTGGACTATCCAGGGTGGGGCGTTCGTATCGATGGCGTCGATGCTTCGGCTCTGCGAGTCGATGGTGTGGCGCGAGGGGTGCGCGTGCCGGCAGGGAGTCACGAGATTGTGTGGCACTATCATCCGCTCAAACTGACCTTACGGTAGACGAGCGAACTCTCCCGTTGTATAATGTAGAAGAGTCTGATTGTCATCGGCCGATGGGTCGAAAGACAGGAGGAAGGCATGAGAGTCTTTAATCGCATCGTGGTGATACTCGGCATCCTTATAGGCATTGTCGGGGCGTTGTTCCTGGTGGCGTACCCGATCGAGGCCGTCAAAGCGGCCCAGGCCAACATCTCTCTCTTTGAGGAATCTCTCTTTAACGAGCAATTCAGACTATACTTTATCATCGGGGTTGCCGTCTGGGTCGTCATCCTGTTGATATTGCTCATACTTGAGCTACGGCGACCGCGCCGCAAGGCAGTCAAGATCCGCACCGACAGCGGCGCCAACGCAGTCCTTGGGGTGAACTCGGTAGCGCAGAGTCTAGAGGCGCGCATAGACGAGTTGGCCGGCGTACGCAAAGTAACGCCACACGTCAAGAGTCGCGGCAAAGACGTCGAAGTGGCAGTGGATCTCGACACCAGTCCGTCGGTCAACATTCCGGTGCTCACCGACCAGGTGGTCAATTTGTGCCGCGATATCGTCGAGGGGCAGCTGGGCGTCAAGATCCACGGCAAAGTGCTTATCAATGTCCATCATGAACCCTACCCGCGGGGAACGATGCCTCCAACGCAGCCGCTACCCCGAGGTGCCGAGACAATCGCTACACAGCCTCGCCTGGTAGAGTCTCCCAGCGAGCCCAAGCATGTTGAGCCCAGAGACGCCAAAGGCAAGAAGCCCGAGGTACAACCCGTGGCCCGTCGTGAACAGCCTGAGCCGGTGAGCGCTGTGGTGCCTGAGCCGCAAGGCCCCGCGCCGGTGGGCGATCTGACGCCAATCGACACTGCCACTGAGGCTGCTGCGGACGCTCAAGACGCTCTGGATGACCTGGATCTTTATGACCCGACCGATCGCGACGAATAGACGCTCGTCAGCCCTGCGCTGATCGATGTGGCAGAGGTCTGCACCGCCGAGCGGGACGGGCAAGGATAGCGCGTTGGATCAACTGCAGAGAACCGATCTTGAACTAGAGGGCCTGCTCGAGGCCCTCTTGTTTGTGGCCGACGGTCCGGTCGAGCTTGAGCGGCTGGCATCTGTGCTGGACGAGCCGCTCGATCGGGTCGTCCAGGCGCTAGACGCCTGGCTGACACGACATCAGCAGGGCGGCCTGACCATCGCCCGGAGTGGCAATCGCGTGCTGCTGACGACGCGCCCCGAAGCAGCGCCACTCATCGAGCGTTTCCTCGGCGTCGAGGGTAGCGCCAGACTATCGACTGCGGCGATGGAGACGCTGGCCATCATCGCCTATCTGCAGCCAGTGACGCGTGCGCGCATCGACGCCATTCGCGGGGTTTCGTCTGCAGGGGTTATCCGTACGTTGCTGGCTCGCGAGCTGGTGCAGGTGGTCGGCGTGTTGGAGCAGGCAGGCCGTCCGGAGCTGTTGGGCACGACCTTTGCCTTTCTGCAGTATCTGGGCCTCACCTCACTCGACGAGTTGCCCATGCTTCCCGAGCTCGAGCAGGCGCTGCAGCAGGCTCCTCAGGGTGACTAGCTGAGCGACCCGTCGGCTTGCAGCTGCGCCAGCGTTTCTTCCTCGAGGCGCAACGAGATGCTCTCTGATACGCCCTGCTCGCCCATCGAGATGCCGTAGATGCAGTTGGCGATCTCGATGGTACGGCGGTTGTGGGTGATGACCACAAACTGTGTGTCGCGCGCGTGTTCGAGCAGCAGATCGCGAAAGCGGCCCACGTTCGCCTCATCCAGCGCCGCGTCGACCTCGTCAAGGAAGCAGAAGGGCACCGGGTTAGCCCTGAGCAGGGCAAAGACGAGCGCCACGGCCGTCAGGGCCCTCTCGCCGCCCGATAGCAGAGACAGCATCTGCGAGCGCTTGCCGGGGGGGTGTGCGACAATTTCGACGCCACTCGTGCTCAGATCCTCGGGGTTGGTTAGCTCTAGGTGGGCGCTACCGCCATCAAAGAGCCGTCGAAAGTACTCGCGAAAGGCGCGATCTACCACCTGTACGGTTTGGCTGAAATCCTTCTCGATGACATCGTCGAGCTCCTGGATCACCTGGCGCAGCGCCGCGATGGCTGCCTGCAGATCCTGCATTTGGCTCTCAAGGAATGCCTGCCGCTCGAGCAGGGCCTGGTACTCTTGAGGCGCGTCGGGGTTGATGCCGCCCAGCCGTCGGAGCCGAGAGCGCAGAGATCGCACCTCTTGGTCTAGTCCAGCGGGCACCACCGCGACCGGCGGCAGCTCTAGGGCCCCACCGTCGATGCCCAGGCGCAGTTGGTGCGAGATGGTCTCTGGCAAAGACACAGGCCCCAGAGCCGCCTCAATCTCTGAGATGAGATCTTGCTGCCGCTCCTGAACGCGCTCGAGATCGAGCTGCGCCCGATGGAGCTCTGCCTCGACCTCGTGCATGCGTGCCAGGCCGCCAGCATGGCGCTCCTCGGCCTCGCGCAGGGTTCGGGCAGAGGCCTGCAGCGCCTTCTGGGCGGTTGTCAGCTGCCCCTGCAACTCTTGTTGCTGGGTTTGAAGGGCCGCGAGTTGGGCACGATGCTGTTGGGCCTGGGTATGTCCCTGCTGTCGCGTCTGTGATAGCGCCTCTTGTTGCGAGCGCTTGGCGGCCAACTGCAGCTGGTTCTGCTGTTGCGCCGCCTGATGGCTGGCCAGCAGCTGCTCTTGACTGGCCAGCGCACGACCAGCCACGGCGAGTTGTGTCTCTAGCTCTGCCAATTGACGACGCAAGGGCTCGTCGTCGGCCGCGGCCAGCTCTTCACGCAACCCGGCCAAAGCGGCGGTGTGGGCTTGCTCGGCAGCGGCCGATGACTCTGTCTCGCTCTCAAGCGAATGCGCCTGCGCCAAGACCTGTTGGCGCTCGGCCAGGGCTCGAGCTGCACGATCTCGCTGCCACCTGGCATCGCGCTCGGCAACGCGACGGTTGCCTTCGAGCTCGGCCAGCGCCTGAGCAATCTGCTCGACCTCGCGTCGTTGGCGGCTACGCTCGCGATCGAGCTGGGCCAGCGCTTGCCGCAACTCCTCGGCGCGAGCGCGCAGGGCTGCGACGGTGTCCTTTTTCTGTCGTAGTTGCTCCTCGATCTGAGCAATCTTGTCAGGCAGTTCGCGCCAGGCGCGCTCTTGGGCCAGCAGTTGCGAGCTGTTGCGGCGAGCGCCGCCACTAACGGCGCCAGTGGGCTGGACGGTCTCGCCGGCCACCGTCACCATCAGGCTGGCGCCGGTGCGCTCTGCCAAAAGTCGCCGGGCCGCTGCCAGGTCGCTGGTCACCAGCACGCGCCCGAGCAAAAGCTCATAGACCGGCCGCAGGTGTTCCGGAAAGCTCACCAGCGAACTCGCTACGCCCACCACCCCCTGAGAATCGCGAATACGAAGGGCGCCGCGTGACCGCAGCGTATCGAGCGGCAGAAAGGTTGCCCAGCCGGCGCGGTCGCTCTTCAAACGAGAGATGGCACGCTCGGCGTCGGCCCAGCGTTCGACAATGATGTTCTGCAGTCGTGCGCCGAGGGCCGCCTCGACGGCCTGCTCATAAGCCTGCGGCACCTGCATCAGGCCGGCGGCCGTGCCGAGGATGCCGCCCAGTGTGTCTGCCAGGCCGAGCACGTGTCGTACGCCGGGCGCATAGTCGGCGCCATCCTCACGCTGGCGAGCGAGGGAGTTACGGCGCAATGACAACTGACTATATCGCCCGCGGAGCTCTTCAGAAGCAGCCTGGGCAGTGGAGAGCTCTTGCTGGAGCGCTTCCAGCTCAGCCTGCAGGGCAGCGGCGTCGACGCTCCCGCGCTCCAGGGCCGCATTCGCCGCCTCGCGGCGTTGGCGCAACGGGGTCATCTGCCGCTCGATGCTCTGTAGCGCGGACTCTTGCGCCTGGGCCTCGCTCTCGGCATCGGCGACGTCATGCTCTAGACGCTGCAGCCTTGCCAGCAGCTCCTGGTGGCGGGCCTGCTGCTGCGCCGAGCGGCTTTGAACGTTGCGCAGCTCGCGTTCGCGTTTACGGATGGCCTCTTGCAGTGTGACCATCGCCTGCTCAACCTCGGCACGGCGCTCTGACAGCGCACTCAAGCCCTGTTCCGCCGCCTTGCGCTGGTCGGCCAGTGTTGCCAGATCATGCTCGGCTCTGGCGATTTCCTGGGCCAATACGCCCTGGCGCGATATCAGCGTATCCTCGTCGCTAGCGATGTCGTGCAGTTGACGCTGGTAGAGCCGCTCGCGCTCGGCCGAGAGGGTCAGAGCCTGTTGTTCGCGCTGGACCTCCTCTCTGAGGGTGGCGTACTGGTGCTCAAGGCGTTCGAGTTGGGCCTGGAGCTGGCTCTGCGAACTGCTGGCGGCCTGCTGCGCCGCGGCTGTGGTCTCGGCCTGGCCCTGCAAGACCTCGAAGCGCTGCTGGTGCTCCACAAGTGCCGCCTCAACCGCTGCCTGGGCCTCTTGAAGCTGGTGCCAGCGGTGGCCGTACCAGATGCGCAGCAACTCGTTAAGGTCCTGTTCGAGCAGATGGTGCTCTTGCGCGCGCTCTGCCTGGCGGCGCAGGCCACCAACGCGCGGGCCGAGTTCGTTCAGAATGTCGGCGACGCGCTCGAGGTTGCGTTCTGTCTCGCCGATGCGGTCCAGCGTCTCGCTGCGCTTGCGTAGCTGCGGCGAGATGCCGGCCGCCTCTTCAAAGAGCATGCGTCGCGCTTCGGGGCGCAGCGCCAACGCGGCGTCGACCATGCCCTGCCCGATGACGGTATACGTGGTGCGCGAGAGCCCCGCCGCACCGAGCAGGTCTAGGATATCGCGATAGCGCACGCGGCTTTCGTTGAGCAGGTACTCGTTCTCGCCAGAGCGATAAGCGCGGCGCCCGATGGTGACCTCGGCATAGTCCACAGGAAGCCAGTGGTCGCTGTTGTCGAGGGTAATGAGCGCCTCGGCCATGCCCAGGCGCGCACGATGGCGGCTGCCGGCAAAGATCATGTCTTCGGTGGTGCGAGCGCGCATCGAACGATAACTCTGTTCGCCAAGCACCCAGCGGATGGCATCGGCGACGTTGCTCTTGCCGCTGCCGTTGGGGCCTACCACAGCCGTGATGCCGTCGGCAAACGCAAAGGTGCAGCGCGAGGCAAAGCTCTTGTAGCCGTGAAGGCTCAACGCCTTGAGGCGCATGGCGGCTCCATCAAGATACTCATTCGCGATGCGTCTCTAGCGCCTGGTGCGCAGCAGACTGCTCAGCTGTCTGCTTGCTGTTGCCAACGCCGGTGCCCCAGGGTGTGTCGCCCACGAGAACTGCCACGGTATACTGGCGCGCATGGTCCGGACCCTCGACAGAGACCACCTCATAACGCGGGGTAATGCGCATCGTCGCCTGAGTATACTCTTGTAGTTCGCTCTTGGGGTCCTTGGTCTGCCGCGCTTGATCGATCTCGGCCGCCTGACATTCGAGCAGCGCCACGAACCACCGCTCTACGGCGGCGATGCCCTGATCCAAGAACAGGGCGCCAACAAGTGCCTCAAAGCCTGCACAGAGGTTGGCCACCTTCTGACGGCCACCGCTGGCCTCTTCACCGTGGCCAAAGCGCATATAGTTGCCCAGATCGAGATCGTTGGCCATCTGTGCGAGGCTTTCGGTGCGCACCAGCCGCGCTCGCAGTGAGGTTAGCTCTCCTTCGGTGGCATCGGGCAGGCGCGCAAACAGCCAGTGTGCCACCACAAAGTCGAGCACTGCATCGCCTAGAAACTCGAGCCGCTGGTTGTGCGGCACATCTTTGTCAGTCTCGTTGGCGTATGAAGTGTGAGTAAGGGCCTCTTGCAGCAGCTCGACACGCTCAAAGACGATGCCGAGGTGTTGCTGCAATGCACGTATAGAGCCTCCTTGCGACACGATGCTAGTCCTGATCGACGATGCGGATCTGTAGCTCGTCGAGCTGTCGCGCCGATATCTCAGAGGGCGCGTTGGTCATCAGGTCGACTGCGCGCTGCGTCTTGGGGAAGGCCATCACCTCGCGGATGTTGGCCTCGCCAGCGAGGAGCATCACCAAGCGGTCGATGCCTGGCGCAATGCCGCCGTGGGGCGGAGCGCCATACTCGAATGCCTCGAGCAAATGGCCGAACTGCGCCTGTGCCTCCTGGTCGCTGATGCCAAGCGCCCGAAACATGGCTGTCTGTAGCTCGCGACGGTGAATGCGGATGCTGCCGCCGCCCACCTCATAGCCATTGGCGACCACATCATATGCCTTGGCGCGTGCCCGCGCAGGATCAGCAGTGAGCAGGGGGATGTCCTCATCCAGCGGGGCCGTAAAGGGGTGGTGCTTGGCCGTGTAGCGTTGTTCCTCTTCGCTCCACTCGAGCAGTGGAAAGTCCAGAATCCAGCAGAAGCCGAGCACATTGCTGTCCAGCAACTCGAGCCGCCGCGCCATCTCGAGGCGCAACTGGCCCAGCGCCTCTGCCACCACCTCGGCTTGGTCGGCGACGATCAGGAGCAGGTCGCCAGTGGTGGCGCCGGTGCGGCTCAGAACGTCCGCGATCTCCGTCTCGGTCAAGTTCTTGGTGATCTGTGAACGCAGCCCGTCATCACGTACAGCGATCCACGCCAGGCCCTTGGCACCCGACGCCCGAGCGAACTCGACCAACTCGTCGAGCTGGCGCCGTGAGTAGTCGGCGCAGCCGGGCGCCACGATTGCCTTGACGCGTCCGCCGGCAGCCAGCGCCTCGCTGAACACGCGGAACTCGCAGCCGGCGAGCGTTGGCCCCAGATCGATCAACTCCATGCCAAACCGGATGTCAGGCTTGTCGCTGCCAAAGCGCTCCAGTGCCTCATCATACGTGAGTCGTGGGAAGGGCTTGTGCAGTATCTGCTTGTGGCCTACCGTCTCGGTCAGCTCGATGAACATGGGCTCGATCAGCCCCAGGATGTCCTCGCGGTCGACGAACGACATCTCCAGGTCGAGCTGGGTGAACTCGGGTTGCCGGTCGGAGCGTTGGTCCTCATCGCGAAAGCAGCGCGCGATCTGAAAATAGCGCTCAAAGCCAGACACCATGAGCAACTGCTTGAGCTGCTGCGGAGACTGGGGCAGCGCATAGAACTTGCCGTGGTGCAGCCGGCTGGGCACCACATAGTCGCGGGCGCCTTCGGGGGTAGACTTGATCAAGATAGGCGTTTCGATCTCGATAAAGGCACGCTCGCAAAGGTAGTTGCGGATAAAGCGCACCACCTCGTGGCGCAAGATGATATTCCGCTGCATGCGCTGTCGCCTCAAGTCGAGGTAACGATAGCGCAGGCGTAAGGCTTCGTCGACCTCGGCGTCCTCGTTGATGTAAAAGACCGGGGTTTTGCTTTCGTTCAGCACGGTGACACTATCGGCCAATACCTCGATCTCGCCGGTGGGCATGGCAGGGTTCTCCATACCCTCTGGGCGTCGCGCCACCGTCCCAGTGACCGCGACGACGTACTCGTTGTGGATGGCGTTGGCGAGGCGGTGGGCATCAGCCGAACGCTGCGGGTTCAGCACCACCTGCGTAACCCCAAACCGATCTCGCAGGTCGATGAACACCACGTTACCATGGTCGCGTCGACGATGCACCCAGCCTGCGAGAGATACCGTCTCACCGGCTTCGGTGGCCCTGAGCTGCCCACACGTATGCGTCTTTAACATTCTAGCCTCCCACAACGCCCGAGCGTGCAGGCATTATACGTTCGGGGTACGCCTGGACAAATATCGGCTGAGCCAGGCTGCTCACTCGACAGCGGCAAAGTTTTGCTGATGTAGCGAGAGGATCTCGGCTGCGCTCTCCTCGATTGACTTGCTTGTCACATCGATGACCTCCCAGCCACCACGGGCGTGAATCTGCCGCGCAAAGGCCAGTTCGCGCTGGATGACGCTGAACTCGGCATAGTCGTGTGAGGCCGTCATACCAAGACGGGTAAGGCGCACCTGACGCAATAGGACCAGTCGGTCAGGACGGATGGCGAGGCCGAACACTTTGCGCCGGTCGACGCCAAAGAGCGTCTGGGGTGGCGCAATGCCATCGACGAGCGGCACGTTGGCCACCAGCCAGCCATGGGTGGCCAGATACATGCTCAACGGGGTCTTGCTGGTGCGCGACACGCCGGTGAGGATAATCTCAGCCCGATCCAACTCGCTGGGGCGCAAGCCGTCATCATGGGCCACTGCGAACTCGATCGCCTCAATGCGGCGAAAGTACTCTTCGGTCATCTCGTGGTATAGCCCTGGCCGTTTGTGCGGCGAGATGCCCATCAGGTCGGTCAGGCGCGCGATCATCGGCCCCACCAGGTCGATAGCGGGCACGTTCATCAGACGACTTAGCGTGCTGGCGCGCAGGCGCAGGTCATCTGCGACCAGACTGTGCACCACAATGCCACCATCGGCCTGCGCTGCGACAAAGGTACGCTGGAGCTGTGCCTCGGCCTGTATCGTGGGGTAACGATAGAGCCGGGGGCGTTCTTCTCCACACAGCCTATCGAGCACGGGCTCAAGGGTCATGGATGGGTCCAGGTGCGGCACATCGCAAAGCAGGTGAAAGATGGGGCTGTGCGGCATAGGGCCTCCTTCTTATCACTAGCTTACCACAGCCAGCGTTGATGCGGAAGGCCCAGGCCGTGGTTGCAGCTGACCTTTCTGCGGCCTATCATGGCCACATCAACCAGAGGAGCATTGCGGATGTCTAGCGATGGTATGCCGGTGATTCGGATTCGTGACGTGCAGGTGATCTTGACGGCGCCTAACGGCATCAGGCTTGTGGTGGTCAAGGTCATCACCGATCAACCCGGCCTCTACGGGCTGGGTTGCGCCACTTTTACGCAGCGCCCATTGGCCGTGGCGGCCGCCGTCGAGCACTATCTGAAGCCTTTTGCCATTGGCCGTGATGTATCGCGCATCGAAGACTTTTATCAGGCAGCCTACGTCAGCTCGTATTGGCGCAGTGGACCGGTGCTCAATAACGCCTTGAGTGGCGTGGATGAGGCGCTGTGGGACATCAAGGGTAAGGTGGCTGGGCTGCCGGTCTATCAGCTTCTGGGGGGCAAATGCCGCGAGGCGGTGCCCGTGTACGTCCATGCCTCGGGCGACACCTTTGCCGAGGTCGAGGAGCGGGCGCGCGCTTACGTGGAACAGGGTTTCCGCCACGTGCGCTGTCAGGTGGGCATCTCGGGCATGAGCACCTATGGCAGCCGTGGCCCTGGGGGAATGGCGGCCCTCGACCCGACGCAGACGCGCACCTGGGAGCCCACC
>Ga0209722_1002474_pt1 | contig 14157 bp, 13 predicted proteins | sample BioC12SIPDNA_2_FD_185745 | JGI IMG/M metagenome (GOLD analysis project Ga0209722, IMG submission 185745) | Anaerobic biogas reactor microbial communites from Washington, USA - Biogas_R1_A C12 SIP DNA (SPAdes) (version 2) | ecosystem: Engineered > Bioreactor > Anaerobic > Unclassified | place... | reverse complement strand
ATTGAAGGTGTAGTTTTGTTGGTCTTTAGCGTAGAAAAGGATGTTATCGTGCTTGGCCGGCCAACGATTTTTTGCCCGCCCGCCAAAATCATAAGCCCAGATGATTTCATTGAGGAAGTTTTCACGTCCAAAAATCTGGTCTAAAAGGATTTTGCAATAGTGAACTTCCCGGTAGTCAATATGAAAATACAAGCTGCCATCCACCTTGATCACCCGTTTGGCTTGCTCTAAACGAGGTTTTATGAAAGCTTCAAAATTATCAAAATTGTCGCCATAATCGCTACTGCCCAGGACCTCAGTTTGATACGTTTTGCCCCCAAAACCTTTTCGGTCGCCTTCGCCCTCTTCGGCCTGGACTGTTCTGATCCTTTTTCTGGACTGGGTCTTGCCGGTGTTAAAAGGCGGATCGATGTAAATCAGATCCACGCATTCATCAGGCATGGATTCAAGCAAATCAAGGTTATCCCCAAAATAGATCGTATTTCGCATTAAATGATTTTAACACGTCTGGGGAGCAAAAAAAGGACTGTCATTGACAGTCCATTTTGGTCGATAAGAATAGATTAATCCAATTGGGAGGTGCAGTTGGGGCAGCGGGTTGCTTCCAGGTCTATTTCAGTTTTGCAGAAGGGGCAAACTTTTGTGGTCGCTTCTTCTTCAACCTCTTCTTCTTTATCTTCGCGCAGCTTATTGACCGCTTTTACCAGCAGGAAAATAAAGAAGGCGATGATCAGGAAGTTAATGATGGTCATCAAAAAGCTTCCATAAGCGATCACGACCGCGCCCTGTTCCTTTGCGGCAGCCAGGGTTGTACCAGCTGGGATCGAAACAGCGGCTTTATTCAATTGAATAAAAAGGTCATTGAAATCGACACTACCCAAAGCCAGACCAATTGGGGGCATGATCACATCTTGCACCAAGGAGTTGATGATCGTGCCAAATGCGCCAGCGATGATCACACCGATTGCCAGATCAAGGACATTGCCTTTCATGATAAATTCTTTAAATTCAGCTAAAAATTTCTTCATTTATTACCTCTCTTTCGAAAACATTATAGTCACAAAACTGATTTTGCGGTGAGACTGTCCGGAGTGTTCGGGACTTTCAGCTTCTGAGCAGTTAAAACCATGTCAAAAACATGGAATAGTGCTGATGAAGTCATGTATAATTGAAGTAGTGTTCACCTAGACCAAAGAGAAGGATTATTATGGAAGATAATTTAGAGCAAGCAGCAGATGAGTTTGCCGATCAGGTTGAAAACGCCGCCGAAGAAGCAGGCGAACAAGTGAGCCAGGCTGCAGAAAACGCCTGGGAACATGTTGAAGAGGTTTCAGAAGAAGTTGCTGATGAAGTCGCTGAAGGTGCTGAAACTGTTCAAGGCGCATGGAACGAAGTAAAAGAGGAAGTAAGTGAGGATACACAGGAAACTGTGCAAGCCACTGCAGACCGCTGGAGCGATGCCCCACCGCCACCCCCCCAACAAGAAACTGTGGAAGCTTCTGCTGATCGCTGGAGCAGTGTAGCTCCTCCCACTCCTCCACAACAGGAATACGTCCCCCGCGAAGCTGATCGCTGGGGCACGCCCACACCTGTGGAAGATCCAGCGCGCTGGAACAGCTACATGACTACGCCCGGTGCCGTTGGTCCCACAGCCACAGGTCCAACCATCACCCCGCAAGATGTAATAGATACGCCCAAAGTTGACAAAGCCACCAAGAAAAAAGATGATTTTCCTGTTTGGGCAATTGTATTGATCATTCTATTGGCACTCTGCATTTGTGTCATTCTGCCTGTTGTGCTGGTTTTGGGTGGTGGAATAGCCATTTTCAGAGGAATCTTCAATGAATTGACCACCCTCTTGCCGTTATTGTTCATCTAATCCGAAAGAGATCCAAAAAAGACAGCCTGAGGCTGTCTTTTTTTTATTAAGAGGCTTGTGTGAAAAGTACTTCAGAAAATACTTATAAAAAGGGAATAATCCAAGAATTGTTTGTGTCAAGGCTTAATATAAATATCTATTTTGTGGTGATTGCGGTCGTTACAGGCTTGCCATTACGCTTCTTGGGTCTCTCTTTTTCAAGTACTTCTTCGATTGGTCTTTTTTGATGTAGTTCTTCATTGCTCATGTCGGTTGTCCATTTTATAGCTTTTATTAATAATTAGGCTTTAACAAATTTGCTACTTTAGGAAAGTATCATTTCGACCTTAAATCACATTAGTACAATGACTATTTCGGATTAATAGTTGTATAATTAACAATAACTATCCCAGTTAGATTATTGACATGCACAAATTGGTGGATTTAGATGCGCTTAATGCTGTGTTTATATGCCATGGATAAGTCTGCTTGCCAAAAGATTATTTCCTTTTTACTTGATGGTGTTCATCAATCTGTATCTATGTTGTTGGTTTACCAGACTAAATACATTTTCTTACTATTTGCCGAAAACGAATTTACCTCAGAATTAGTTCACATGATATAGCAAGGAGGCTACAATGAAACCATCAATACTTTTGCATCTTTCGATCCCACTTGTTCTAATACTTTTGCTGACCATTGTTACTCCAGGGGTGAAGGTTCTGGGTGAAGAACCAGAATCTCCAGATCCACCCTTCATTCCGACCCAACCATCCATGACAGCTCGTAACACTACGGATACAAGTATTAACGCTTGGGAATGGTTTGAAGGGCAAATTGAATATACCTATGTTACTGGTTGGACGGGAATACCTGGAGAGAAGGGTTTTGGGACCTATGTCGCTTATTATCAAAATCCTGATTTATCCTTCCCTTATGTCAACGCAATCTACTACATTGCAGTTGTAGTTTATGGAATCGGCAGTCCCCAGTGGGGGACAATGTCTGCCTACCTGACTTTTGTATTACCCCCAAATACGAGCCTGGCAATCGGTCCGGAGAGCCCCATGATGTGTTTTGGAGGAGAATTGCCATTTCAGCAATTCGAATGCAATATAACTCTTGAACAACTTTATCCAGGTGTGAACCAATACGCCATTCCCTCAGGGGAATATGGAAATGTATGGCCAGTTGCTGCCGGGGCAGGTTGGGAATTTCTCATCCCTGTCAGGACATCCACAACCTTGAATAACAGCGCACTCTTGGGGGAAGTAACCAATGTGGATGGATACCAAATGCCTCCCAAGCTTTATCCCAAAGTACCCCTGTATGTGTTTGAAGCTCCAGACGATAAACCAGGTGCATTTAATAAGTTTGAACCTGTCAATGGTCAAACTGGTGTTGAAATCTACCCATATCTTAGTTGGTATGAAAGCGCAAACGCGACCTCTTATTCCTACTGCATAGATACCACCAATGACAATACATGCTCCAATTGGATTTCTGAAAACACGCCAGTAAGCGAACTCTCGCCCGGAACAACCTATTATTGGCAAATCAAAGCTGAGAATGTCAATGGGACTACCTATGCGGATGCTTCGACCTTCTGGCACTTCACAACTAAAACGAGTGTTAGCCCACCTGGAGCCTTTTCGAAGTCGACGCCTTCCAACGGTGCAACTGGATTGTCTTTAAATCCCACCTTGTCCTGGAGTACAAGCGGCGGCACTGTCGAAATATACGAATACTGTTACGATACAAGTAATGATAGTGACTGCGGATCTTGGTATGTTCTCGATAAAGATACAAAAAGCGCCACTCTGGTTGGATTACAGTCCAACACAACCTATTACTGGCATGTGAGAGCACGGAATTACGATGGCACGACGTATTCTAATGGTTCACAAAATGCTTTTTGGTCGTTTAAGACAGCACAATTAACAGTTCCACCTGCTGCCTTTTCAAAGATTGGACCGGCCAACGCAGCTATAAATGTTTCTACAAGCCCAATTCTCTCTTGGGCAGCAACACCAGATATTCAATCTTTTGAATATTGTCTTGACACAACAAATGATGGTATTTGTGCTTCATGGGTAGATAATGGTATTTTCACGAATGTCTCTCTGAGCGGTTTATTATCCAACACTAAATATTACTGGCAAGTGCGGGCAATTAACAATGTTGGAACAACCTATGCAAACGGTGCCGTAAATGCTTTCTGGTCATTTACCACCTTGGAACATCGAATCTATTTACCTATGACAATTAAGTAATAGCAGGTTCAAGAATTTGTAGGAATAGAAGACTTATCAAACGTGTAAACAGCACGTTGCTGTAATAGTAGCGATGCATATATTTCTGCTTGTCTTTAACGGAGTCCAGAAAAGTTAGAACACCAGGAACATTTATCTGGTTAAGTAAGCGATCGATTGCACGATACTTGCTAAACTGCTTCTGTTTGTGTAGCAAGGTAACATCGAAATGGCCTATTCAGTGGTCATTGTGGTCAATGAAGATTTTCCATTGAGAATTTTGGATTCCACTTTTTTCAAATACTCCTTCAACTACACATTTTAAGAGTAGTTCTTCATTGCTCATTTCGATTGTCCATGTCATAGCTCCAATCAATAATTAGAACATTACCACTTTGCTCTTAGATTCTTTGTTAGTTTCTGGAATCAGTTCAGCTTTCATGTTAAACTTAAAGATTGCGAGGTAATTATGCTGTTTCGAAAAAACACGCAAGCTCCATATCTGATTGTCGGTCTAGGTAACCCCGGCGCTGAATACCGTCTTAACCGCCATAATTTTGGCTTCATGGTCCTGGACGCACTGGCTGAGCGCTGGTCAGTCCCCTTGAAAAAAATCAAGTTCAAAGCCATCATTGGCGAAGACCGCTTTAAAGGCAACAAAGTCATCCTTGCCAAACCTCTCACCTACATGAATGACTCTGGCAGGTCTGTGGCACCGCTGCTGCGTTATTTCAAATGCCCTCCTGAAAACATGCTTGTCATCCATGATGATTTGGATCTCCCCTTAGGGACCTTGCGGATCAGGCCATCCGGCGGTACATCGGGTCAACGTGGGATGGAATCGATCATAAAACTGGCTGGAACTCAAGATTTTCCTCGTATGCGTCTCGGCATCAGCCGTCCGCCCGGACAGATGGACCCCAAAGATTACGTTTTGAAAAACTTTCTTAGTTCTGAAGAAGAATTAAAAAAGATGGTCATTAACCAGGCAATTGAAGCAATCGAGTGTTTTGTTACCGAAGGTTTGACCCACACAATGAATAAATATAATGGCGAAGTCGCTTGACCATTCTTTAACAGGCACCTTGAAAAGCTTGCCGGCTTATCAGGATTTTTTATCCCTGATACAAGCGCGGGCATTTTCAGATCGCAATAGACGCGGTTTGGGCTTGCCGCGGGCTGCCCGCCTGGCGCTTTTAGCAGCTCTGCACGAAGATACCCAACTGCCTATCCTTTTGCTCACAAATCGTTCTGACCGGGCATTGTCCTTGTTTGACGAACTTTCTTTCTGGCTGGATGCGGACATCAACCACTACTTCCCGGAGCCAAACCCACTTTTTTACGAGGACATGCCCTGGTCGCAAAGCACCAGGCAGGACCGGCTGCGGGTTTTTACGACCTTAAGCCGCTACTTGTTGCCGGGAGCGGAAAAACCAGCCTTTGCGCCGGTGATGATCGCACCCATCCGGGCGGTCATGACGCGCACAGTTCCCAGGCGGACTTTTCTGAAAAATTCACTGACCATCAAGGTGGGAACCCGCCAGGGTTTACATGAAATTTCGACCCACCTGGTTGGCATCGGGTACGAGTACAGCAATATTGTGGTTCAACCGGGGCAGTTTTCCCGGCGCGGCGGGATCCTGGATGTCTGGTCGCCCTCTGAAAATCTGCCGGTCAGACTGGATTTTTTTGGTGACGAAATCGACACTCTGCGGCAATTTGACCCCGCCACGCAGCGAAGTGAAGGGAAGCTGGAGCAAACAATAATTTTCCCTGCAGCTGAAGCGCTGCCGATCGCGGCCATGCAAGAGGGCGAATTGCCGTATCAGTTAAGTGAACAGGATATCCCCAACCTCTACAATTTCCCCTCCAGCTTGATCGATTTTCTGCCCGAAAACACGCTCGTCCTGCTTGATGGAGAAGAGTTCATTGCGGCTGCCGCCAACGACATTGAAGAAGAGTCTTTGGAGCGCTTTGAAGAACTGAAGAGGGCGGACCCTACTTTTGAGAGCAAAGTGCCTTATCTGACCTGGTCAGAACTCCTGGACAGCACCACAGGGCGGCAGCTGATCGAAATGGGGCACAGTAACGCGGAGGGCGGCTCTGCTTTGGCTGCTCTCTTTGACCCCGGTCCCCGTTTTGCCGGCAGATTGAAGGAATTTCAATATCACATCGAAACGCTGACAAACGAAAACCATCCCTGGACGGTGGTATCTCGTCAGGCTGCCCGGTTGGAACAGCTTTGGGTGGAAACACACCCGGAAAACCAGGAGAAAAGAGCTTCTTTTCTGGATGGCTCGCTTTCAGGGGGCTGGGTCCTGCAGCTGGACCAAAGCCACAGCCATCACTTGCTGACGGATAGTGAAATCTTTGGCTGGAGCCGGCCTCAACCCAGGCGCCGCCCGCCAGTCAGCAGTGAAGCTCCCGAAACAATTTTTGCGGACCTGAACCCCGGCGATTATGTGGTGCATGTTGACCACGGCATCGGGCAGTTTATTGGTCTGCACAAACCAAACATTGACGGAAACCAGCGCGAATATTTATCGATCCAGTACAAGAACAACGACGTCCTATACGTGCCCATCCATCAGGCGGACCGCATCACCCGATATATCGGTCCTGGCGCTTCCACGCCGCATATCAATAGCTTGGGTGGTGTCGAGTGGGAGCAAACCAAGACCAAAGTACGTCATGCGGTCATTGAGGTGGCAACGGACTTGCTCGAGCTGTACGCGAAGCGGCAAATGGTTACGGGCCACGCCTTTAAACCTGACACTGACTGGCAGCAAGAGCTGGAAGCGTCCTTCCCTTACATTGAAACCCCGGACCAGATGCTGGCGATTGAACAGGTCAAACGCGATATGGAAGCCCCACGCCCCATGGACAGGCTCTTATGCGGTGACGTCGGCTACGGTAAAACCGAAGTCGCCTTAAGGGCAGCCTTCAAGGCTGTTTCTGACAACAAGCAGGTGGCTGTGCTGGTACCGACTACTGTCCTGGCGCAGCAGCACTACGATACTTTCCGTGAAAGGCTTTCGGTTTTCCCGGTTGAAGTTGAAATGCTTTCCCGTTTCCGCAGTTCCAAGGAACAGGACAAGATCATCAAACAGCTAGCCCAAAAGAAAGTGGATATCGTTATCGGCACTCACCGATTGGTCTCTTCGGATGTGCAATTCAAAGATTTGGGCTTGGTGATCATCGATGAAGAGCAGCGCTTTGGGGTGACGCATAAAGAACACCTCAAGAAACTGCGAGAAGAAGTGGATGTGCTGACCATGACTGCCACGCCCATACCTCGCACGCTTTACATGGCTCTGAGCGGCGCGCGGGATATCTCAACCATCAACAGCCCGCCCGAAGAACGTCTGCCAGTGGTGACCCATATTGGACCTTATTCGTCCAAATTGGTGCGGGAAGCCATTATCCGCGAGCTGGACCGGGGAGGTCAGGTTTTCTTTGTGCACAACCGCGTCCAATCCATCCCTGCTGTCTTCAACCACCTGCAAAACCTGGTTCCAGAAGCGCGCATCGGCATCGGACACGGACAATTGCCGGAAAAGGATTTGGCCGATGTAATGCACCAATTTACTTCAGGGCAGATCGATGTGCTGCTTTCTACCTCGATTATTGAATCCGGTTTGGATATCCCCAACGCCAACACCTTGATCGTTGACCGCGCGGATACTTTTGGTCTGGCTCAGCTTTATCAACTGCGGGGACGTGTAGGGCGCGGCGCTCAGCGTGCCTATGCCTACCTGTTCCAGGATAAACGGCGTGCCCCCACCCCTGAAGGCGAAGAACGCCTGGAAGTTTTGGCTGATAATACCTCGCTGGGAGCAGGTTATGCCATTGCCATGCGCGACCTCGAAATGCGCGGCGCGGGTGACTTGCTCGGAACGCGCCAATCCGGTTACATCGCGGCAGTAGGTTTTCAGATGTATACCAAATTGCTTAGCCAGGCTGTGCAGGCTTTGCGCAGCGACACGGGATTGGACGCTGTCAGCATCAGCGCCCAGGCATGGACGCAATCCCCCAGCCTCAACATCAATGTGGAACTCCCGCTCAACAGCGAAATTCCTTCGACTTATATCCCGGATCAGGACTTGCGCCTCAAGCTTTACCGGCGCATCTCCAATTTGCGCTCAGAGGAAGAACTTGCCCAGACGGAAATCGAATTTCACGATCGTTTTGGTGAGCTGCCTGAAGGGCTGAGAGATCTTTTCTTCCAGATGAAAGTCAAATTGGCTGGTGAGGAAGTCGGGATCGAATCCGTGGCCATGATCAACCAGCAGATCCTGCTCAATTTTCCTCCCCTTCCCCAGGGCGTCAAAGAAAGAGGCTTGCCAGAAATTGACCCCCTTGCCAGAGCCGGGCGCAATGCTTACTGGATTAATTTGAAAAATTTGCAGGGCGAAACCTGGCAGCAAGCTCTGCTGCGCATCCTGAATAAACTGAGACGGATCAAAAACAAGGCTTAGGCCCAAAAAAACAGGCGGTCCCGCCTGTGATATACTGCCAAAAAATGAAAAAGATTTCCGAAAATCTCTCCAAACCGACAAAAATCATCCTGAGCCTGGCCTTAGTCCTGCTTGGGATTGCCCTGTTGGTTTTCTCTCAAATCAAGCCTTACACCCTGGTTGTCAACGGTAACCACATCCAGATGCGGGCTTTGGCATTTACTCCCCGGAAACTGCTTGAGCTGGCTGAAATCGAGGTAGTAAACGAAGACCGTGTTTCCACCGAATTGGATCGAATGACTCTTTTTATTCCAGAAATTATCGTCATAGATCAGGCCCGAAATGTGCTCATCAAGACGCCTGAAGGAGAAAAATTGCTCTTCAGTCCTGGCCTATACCCGGCCAATCTGCTTCAGGAAGCTGAAATCAAGCTTTATCCGCAGGATCTTATGCTCATCAACGAAGATCCAATCGACCCAAATCAGTCTCTGCCTGCCGGGCAAGACCTGGTGCTGGAGCTGCTCCCAGCCAAACAACTCGACCTTGTCATCGATGGAGTTCATCAGACAACGCTTTTTACCCAAGCTCTTACTTTAAAAGAAGCCCTGGATGAGTCAGATATAACTTTCCACGAAAAGGATACCCTCTCCCTCCCCCTTGACACCTTCTTGGACTCAAGCAACACGCTTGATGTCACCAAAGCCCGACAGATTTGTGTCACTACGACAGAAGACCAATTTTGTGGTATGACCAGTCATCAAACAGTTGCTTCTGCCCTGGCTGATTTAGGCCTTAGCCCACAAATCCTCGACTACGCGCAACCTTCCGAAACACAAGCTCTGCCCGATGACGGTCACATCAGCCTGGTCCGAGTGGAAGAACGTTTGCTCTTTGAAAAAGAGGAAACAAGCTTCGCTTTTTCTTACGCCGAAGATCCTGATGGGCTGCTGGACACAACCAGCACCCTTCAATCCGGTCAGCCCGGTATCCGGGTTGCCCGAACGACGGAAAGATTTGAAAATGGTCAGCTAATTTCAACCGAAAGCGAGCCTGCCTGGAAAGCCAGTGACGCCAGGGACGGCATCATGGGCTACGGCACCAAAGTGGTGGTTCAAACCGAAACTGTTGACGGACAAAGCATCGAATATTGGCGCAAACTGAGCGTTTATGCCACCTCTTACCATCCAGCAGAGTTTGATGGCAGCGCCATAACACGGTCAGGCGTGCCGCTGACCAAAGGGGTCGTCGCAGTTTCAGCCGCCTGGTACCCCAGCATGGCTTCTCTGCCGGTTTACGTGCCCGGCTATGGCTATGGGACCATCGCCGATTCGGGCTACGGTATCCCCGGCACAAGATGGATCGACCTGGGCTATGACGATGAAAACTATGTGGGCTGGCACCACTGGACTACCATTTATTTCCTGACACCAATTCCCTCAAACATAATGGCGGTGCTGCCGTGACGCTCAAGCAACTCAACATCAATCCACTGCTCAAAAAATATTCGATCAAGCCCAAGAAGTCTTTGGGGCAAAATTTTCTGATTGAAGCATCCGGTTTAAACAAGGTCATTCAGGCGGCTGGGCTGCAGGAAACGGATGAAGTACTGGAGATTGGCGCAGGCTTGGGCAGCCTGACCTATTTGCTGGCTCAAAACAGCCGGAAGGTCACAGCAATCGAGATCGACCGAAACATGATCCCACCGCTCAAAGAAGCTTTATCAGAGTTTGAGAATGTGACCATCATAGAAGGGGATATCCTTCAGTTGAGCCCTGATGACCTGGTTCAAAGCTCCGACTACCTGGTTGTGGCAAACATCCCCTATTACATTTCTTCAGCCATCATCAGGCATCTGATGGAAGCTCAAAAAAGACCCGAAAAAATTGTACTGACGGTACAAAAAGAAGTCGCGGAGAGGGTACTGGCCAAAGATGGTAAACACAGCCTGCTCTCGCTTTCCGTGCAGGTTTTTGGCAAGGTTTTCCTGGCAGGCACAATTCCAGCAGGATGTTTTTTCCCTCGTCCAAATGTCGACTCTGCCGTCTTGAAGGTTGAACTCTACCCTGAACCGATCATCCCCACGCAGCAGCATGAGGCCTTCTTCAAATTAGCCCACGCGGGTTTTGAGCAAAAGCGCAAAACGCTGCGCAACTCGCTTGCGGCTGGGTTAGGAACTTCGACCGGACAGGTTGAAGAGCTTTTACAGCGCGTGGACATCTCCCCCCAAAAACGAGCGGAAGCGCTGACTTTGGACCAGTGGAAAAGCCTGACTGAAGCTTACATTAATCTGTAATTATTCTTTGGAACGTTTTTCACTTTTTTTACCCGACCGGAAAGTCGCGATCACACCAATCAAACCTGCCAGACCCGCCAGGGCGATGAAAGGTCGCTGTAATAGCCACAAAAAACCCGCCAGAACTTTTCTGGACTGATCAACAAAGGCGGTTTTTGGTGCGGTGATGGCTTTGTTCCAATCAAAAGTAATTAACTTGGGAAGATACTGTTTTTCGACACAGCCTTCCAGACTGAAGAGATAAACCGGTTTTCCGGATTGCCAGGCCAACCGCAAATCGGCCGACAACTCCTCCCAGCTGAGAGGTGCAGGCTCCTTCTCTCCCCAGATCTCCACCCCACCACCGGTGCTGCCAATTCCAATCGCTTGCGCTTCATCCGCGTAGCTCCAAAGGATGTTGTGCCCGATGGGACGGTAAAAACTGGAGTAAAGCATCAGCACTTCCTGGTCTACCGGGATATCCACCAGCCCGCCCAGGCGCTGAAGCGCGGTTGAACCGGCCAGACGGTCATCGACGATCAGGGGAAAATGATAGGCTTCCAGGAAATAACCATCATCCCGGATGGTCACGGCAAGTTTTTTATAAGCCAAAACAGCTTCTTCAGCCTTTTTTTTATTGCCAAACCGCTGGAATACTTTTCGGAGGACTTTAGCCTTGAATGAAAAAGCCTCACGCATCTCGTTGATATCCGGTTCGATGTCCAGTCCGACACCAGACCATTTCAGCTTTTTGGTCTCTGTCCATTCTTTGAAAGCTTCATAACGTTGGGCTGCTTGTTTATGATTCTGCAGATTGAACCAGTAGCCCTGCTCCTTGGGCAGCAGCAGCCAGGCCTTTACCGGGATCCCCAGGCGGTTGAGTTTGCGCACCACTTCTGCGCGTTCATCCGACAGGTCCAAAACACCCAAAGCAACAGCGGCTTCCAGAGCCTTTAGATCATCATAAACAAAACGGTTTTCAAAAAGCTTTTTCAAGCCCGGGCCGTCAAGTTCACAAAAGAATGTCAATCGAGTTTGCATCGCTTCACCAAAAGTATTAACGCCAGGTCTTTAGCTTAGTTTCGTAATTTCTCAATTTTTGATGGGTAATTTGGCGGGCACCCCCACCCGGCGGGGAAATTCATCCCGGGTCGCTTTGATTTTATCCAGAACTACCAGGTAACGGTCATCCTCAATTCCGGGAATATTGACTGGGATGATCTCACGTAATTTGCCGCCAAATAAGCGGATCGCGTTGCGGCTTGCTTCCGCTTCTTCACGGGCACTGGCGCTTTTTTGCATGATGACCATGCCCCCGATGGCAGTCAGGGGCAGCAGGTATTCAACCAATGTTGGCATGGCAGCCACCGCCCGGGCAAGGGCCAGATCATACTTTTCACGATGGAGCGGGTCTTGCCCCACTTCTTCCGCGCGCGCGCTGCTGACGATCACATCTTTTAACTCGAGCTGGTCAACCATGTGTTGACAGAAAGCGGCTTTCTTTTTGACCGATTCAACCAGCGTCAACCTGGCCTCAGGAAAAATGATTTTTAACGGGATGCCTGGTAAACCAGCCCCGGTGCCGATATCAATGATGCTTTTGGGCGGATTGGAAGGGTCAATTGCCAAGAGGCAGCTGAGCGAATCGGCAAAATGCTTTAGTTCGATCATTTCGGGCTCTCGGATAGCCGTTAAACTAATTTTCTGGTTCCATTCCAATAATTCTCGCTCAAACAGGTCAAAGGCGGCTACCTGGTCAGGCGTGAGTTCGATGGAAAATGATTCTTTTACGATTTCAATCCACTTTTTCATATTTTTCCTACTAGATATTCTTAAAAATCCCTGCTCCGATGTAAGCGAACAAAAGCATTTTGGCCACTTTTCCGATCCAAGAAAAGATCAGAAATTTCCAAACCGGCATTTTTGCCGCCCCGGCAATGAAACCAGCCATATCGAATAAAGGATTGGGGATGAAAGCCAGAAGGATGATCGTCCAACAATCATACTTTTCGATCCATTCCTCTAATTTATGATACCAGGCTGTGCGGTTGAGCCAGACCTGGCCGCCCACGCCAGCCATGTAACCGGAAAGCTCCCCCAAAGCAGCTCCAGAGCCGGCAGCGATCGCCACCCAAAAGGGGTTGAACACCGCTCCCATAGCTGAGGTTAGAACAACGCCCGGCAGGGGAATCAAAACGGTTGCGTTGGTGAGGATGGAAAGCAAAAAAATGCCGGGGTAACCGTACTCTTCCAGGTGTCTGATTTCATCGCGATAGAGCAAAAGCAAAATGGTTATGGCAATTACAAAAATGAGCAAAACAATCCGCAAAATTGTTTGCTTTTTTGATAAGGGAGTTTTCTCTTCCAAAGTTTTACCTTTGTAAGAGGTTATTTAAACGGGCGATGACCATCTCAGAGGCAACTTGATTCAACCCGCCTTCAGGGATGATCACGTCAGCATACCGTTTGGTGGGCTCAACAAACTCAAGAAAACTCGGTCGCACCATCTGCAGATATTGGTTGACAACCGATTCCATCGTTCGACCGCGTTCCACGATATCGCGCCTCAAACGGCGGATGAAGCAAATGTCCTGATCCGTATCCACATACAACTTCATGTCAAAGAGTTGTCTCAGTTGTTTTTCGACATAAATCAGGATGCCTTCAATCAAAATGAGCTTTTTTGGTTCAACCTGGATCACTTCTTTGGCACGGGTATGATGCACAAAATCATACACCGGCAGCTGTACGGTCTGTCCATTTTTTAGCTGATGGATATGCTCGATCAGAAGCTCAGTTTCAAGGGATTCCGGATGGTCATAGTTGACCTTGAGACGCTCCTCGAATGAGCGCTGATCCTGGTTGCGGTAGTAGGCGTCATGAGGCAGCAAGGCGATTTTGTCCTTGCCAATCTCTTCCAGGATGCGTTCCGATAGGGTGGTCTTGCCGGAGCCTGAGGCCCCCGCGATCCCAATGATAAAAGGCGGCTTGCTTGCTGACATAGCAAAATTATAACCTTGTTTCAGGTATAATCAGCCCAGGAGAGAGCAAATTATGACAGCAAATATTATTGATGGAAAAGCAACCGCCCAACGCATTCGCGACGAAATCAAAGTGGCGGTAGACAAACGCAAAGCTGAAGGCAAGACGGTCCCTGGTTTGGCGACAGTTTTGATCGGGGAAAACCCGGCTTCAAAGGTTTACGTGCGCAGCAAGCAAAAAGCTTGTGAAGAAGCTGGCATCAACTCTTTTGGTTTCAATTTACCAGGCGATGCCACCCAGGAAGAAGCTGAAAATCTTGTCAGACAACTCAATTCT
>Ga0209722_1002468_pt1 | contig 14202 bp, 12 predicted proteins | sample BioC12SIPDNA_2_FD_185745 | JGI IMG/M metagenome (GOLD analysis project Ga0209722, IMG submission 185745) | Anaerobic biogas reactor microbial communites from Washington, USA - Biogas_R1_A C12 SIP DNA (SPAdes) (version 2) | ecosystem: Engineered > Bioreactor > Anaerobic > Unclassified | place... | reverse complement strand
AGTAAATACGATGATGTGCCATCACATTCTCGTTTATCTATCTACTTGTTCACGTACCTAAATCCATGAAGTCAGTTATTGAAACAACCGTATTCCAATCCATACTCACAAGAAAAATCCATGCATATTTTTGTTTACCGTTGCGTCTCTTTAATCTTAAAGAGTTCAAACACCTTTCGCTTTGTCCGCTTTAAAACTTTTACCTGCGTTTCTTTGAAGTCAATCCGGAGCCGCAACGGATAGACAAGGCTTCTATTACGTTAAAGCGCATGACGTCCGCTAATCTTTCTTAAGACATATAATGTATTCTAATCCCTGGGAAACCGGGGATTCTTTCTTACTTCATCATTTCTTACTTCCTCTCTGTAACTTTCGCCTCTCTCTCCTGTGTACCACCTATGCCAAAGCATAGGTGAAGTAAGGGTGAGGTAAGGGTGGTGCAAGGGTGGTGCAAGGGTGGCAAAGGGGGAGCTTTGCAATTGCCAACCAATAATCGGCTTTCGTTGGTTTTATCTGCCTTCTTAAGATTTCTGTTTCATGATTGAAGAGCTTAAATCGATTATCAATCTGGAATCAGAATTCTTTAATGATTCCCTTAGACCTTTAATGATCGCATACCGGTGGAAATAGCCACAGAGAACAACTAGTGTTTTGCCTTTATACTGCTGTGTGTAGTTCAGTATGTTTGTAATCATTGCTTTATCTCTTCTAGCATGGAAATTCAGTATCTTCCAGAAGTCTCTTTCATATTGAGAAAACTCAGGCACCAGGTTGAAAAGAGCTTTGTTGACTTGACGTATAAGCGATATGTATGTTTCCACCTGAACATCACAGTGAGGGCTATTGATTTCGAATATCGTACGTTTGTCTCTTGTTTCATGAAAACCAAATTTCCGACCCATGTTCTCAATCAATTTATACAAGTAAGTTGCTGTTGGATGGGCTGTTTGTTGTTTAAAATAAGACTTGCATGCTTCATTGAAGGCTTGCTCTTTTTCAGAGAGCTTCATTTTGATGAAGTAGTCATTCCTGCCTTTGATATCATAAGGCAAGACCTCTACTGCTTGATGGTCTTCAAGATACCTTAGAACTGCTGCGGCTTCCCCACCGCCTCTTTTTTTGGAATAATCAGCACATCCTTTCAACCAGTCCATCATAGGCCACTTATTATCGATTGGCGATTCGTCCAGGATAACATCAGGTTTAATCTCCAAAAGCTGTTTGTATAGGTCATCAACTTTGAACCCGGTTGTATTCCCATGACAGGTTCCAATTATATAGATTATGGTATTCATATTCTTCGAGTTTCTCCCTTCGGTCGGCACAGGTTTTCGTTATTACTAAACTTTGAAAGAATGATGTCTTTTTAGCTTAGTCTTTTAGGTCTTGTAACACCTTTTCCCAAACTGTATCTATAGTCAAGAAGTATTCATCCGGGCTAACGAGGATATATACATCTGGGTAGAGGCTATCAGATGGATCTTTCTGTATATCAGGACGTTGAAAGTACTTAACAGATACGGTGCAGTTTATACCAGTGTTTGGCAATCTAAAGCCCACACTTTCGCCATAAGAGGATGGTTTGCCTCCTGTAGGGCTTCCATATAAAGTAGCCAGTCCATTATCATGGCATAAGACTGCAAGTTCAGCTGCCGAGCTATATGTTTGACTTCCAATAATCAGGATTAGTCTGCCATCAAACTTACGGGGTGAATCTGACAATCCGGCATTGGGCGCCAATTCTTCCAGCGTCCGAGGTTTGATGAGTGGAGGACTACCGATATTATAATGCACGGTAAAGGGCAATTCCGACTCAGTGACTTCATAACCCAAATCAGAAGACAAAGCTTCGTTCATAGTATTCAAATCCATTTGATAGAAATCCAACACCAAATCGCTTATCTTCATACTTGCACCGAAATAGCGTATGGAATCAGGTAAAGAGCAGAATGACAAAAGGATGTCTCCCATGGTGGAATGACCTCCCCCATTGTTCCTCAGGTCAATCACCAAGTTTTCAATTCCCAAACTGTCGATGGTGGAAAAGGCATCATTGAGAAACGATATCCATCCAGCAAAGGGATTATCAGGTGTCCCTTCTGTTTCGCTCATGGCATTGAATTGTAGATAGTAGATATTATCATCCGGTAGTGCCTGCCCCCAGTAGTTATCAGTATGTTGGGCTGTTATCCCGGTTTTTATATTGCCCCAGAGAGAGTGTCTTTCCGCGGCTAATAAAATGATCTCCAGCTGGGTTCCATTGCGTTCGAGGGTCAGATGTAGTGAGCTGTCAGGACTGGCAAGATTCAAAGCTAACAAGTTGGCAGGATTCCGGAGGTAAAAGGATACTTGATCGCGGAATAAGTAGATGTTTTCTCCAGTCGCTATCTGCATAAGCTGGGCCATGAATATTTCCGCATCTATACCATTGATACTGACCACTTTAGTTCCTATTAGGTCTTTGTATTCCTTGGCAATTAATTCAATATACCATCAAAACCCTGCTCAAAAGAGCTTACGGTTATAAAGACTTCGACTACTTTAGACTGAAGGTGTTGCAACGTTGTGGATACCTGATGAAAGGACTTACCCACTATAATTGAACTTGAGCCAACTATCTTTACTCAGAAGCAGTAAACATTACATCGAGTTTAGAAGGAGTATTTGAACAGATTGGGTATAAGCCCACAGTCTTGGCTATGGTGCCGACTAATGCTCCATTGCCAATTGAGACACGCAATCAGTCAATACTATATAGCCAATTTGACCTTCATGCTATAGAGCAGATAGGTTATCCAATCTTGCATATTTTCGAGCTTGATGCTCTTACTGCTATGCAGAGCTGTTTAGATCTGATTAGGGAAAACCGGGGGCTATCTATAAAACAGGATACGATTCCACTAAATGACGCCCCAACATATGCAATGATAGCAAGAGGTGAAACTGAGGGAGTCTTTCATCTTGATTCAGACCACACCCGGATAGTTTTACAAAAGTTAAAACAATGCTGTTTCAATGAATTGATGGCATTTATTGTGCTTAACTCCATAAAGCCAGATAAACGCTTAAATGACTATGTAAAAAGACGCAAGAGCAGACAGGAGTATCTGCATCCAATACTAAGAAGCATTTTAGCTGAGACTCATGGTATGATTATCTATCATGAGCAGATTATTAGTCTGTTAAAGCAGATTGCAGGATACACCGAGGTAGAAGCCAATAACTTCAAGAAAGTATTGATACACGGAAAGCCCAAAGAAATCAAACAGATCTATGGGACACTAACAGCTAATGCAATTGAGCATGGGCTCACTGAACCAGTGATAAACCATATTATAAGCCTGTTTAAGGGATACGGTAGAATGGCTTTTCCACAGTATCATGCGATGGCATTGACAAAAATTGCATATCATAGTGCTTGGTTAAAAGCGAATTTCAATGATGAGTTTTGTGAAACCCGCAAAACTTACGAAGTTGATTCAAAGGAGGAATCATGAGTTTTAAAAAAGATGTACTAAAACATATGGGTGATTACAAACGGGAGGTGTTAAAAATCGAAGATAACGGGAAATGGTGGCTGAATAAAAAAGAGAATCATTTTGTGACTCACGATCATATACTTCCAGTAATCGATGGCGAAAGCTCGGCTCAAAAGTATAGTGATAACAATATCAGGAAACAAAATATTTTGCCAGAATATAGAAACGAATGCTGGGATTACATCAAAAAAGAAAAAATCAACCTGCATCGATTCTTCCATCATCTGAACTCATCCCAAGCGATGTGTTTGAACCTCTTCTATCCCTTTGTTGTAAACGATTTGAGCAATGCTTCAATCATATCAGCTATCCAGAGTAAATGCAGGGAAACAATCCCTATTGAAGGCCCAAGACTTATGAACTACAATTTTGAGTATGAGTCATCTTTGGACAGATACAATGGCCAGAAACCAACCAACTTCGATTTATGCATATCGGGTGAAAGCACAAAACTCTTGTTTGAAGTGAAGTATACAGAAGAAGGATTTGGAGGCATTGACAAGAAAAAGAAAGCAACCTATGTGGAGAAGTACAAAAACCTATATGAAAAAATGGCTTCAAAAGTTATCTCTAACGAATGGAACAAGTGCGATAACTTTATTGATAACTATCAGATCATGAGGAACTTAGTACACATAGATAACAGCACTTACCTAATCTTCCTGTATCCTGAGAAAAACGTAACAGTTAAAAACCAAGCTATTAGGGCTCGTTATTTTGTTAAGCCTGAGTTTCAGACAAAGCTTATATGTATGACTTGGGAAACCTTGTTTCAAAATGTATTCAACGCATTACTGGAAGTAGATGCTATGGATAGTTTCTTAGAACAGTATTTGCTTGAGTTTAGAGATAAATACCTATACTGGATAGATATACCCAAATGATGCCGCACCAGAGCTCGACTGAGATCTATTAAATCTCTAATAATTGGAAAACCAAAAGCGACTGGAAAGATTATTATCGCTCCCTGTAATAGGGACTTAGATTCATGCAGAGATTTTGTAGCTCCTCGCTATCATCAAAGTTCTTGAAAATATACTCCAGGAGCTCTTCCTGCCTAGCTTGACCCAGAGTTAATCGGTACAAAGATAATATCTTGATTAGCCTTGCATAGTTTCCGATATCTTTACTAAATGGATATGATGGGACAATGCGTTCAATCATGCTGCCCTGCGCATCTGGCAAACACCAGAATGGAACCAATTCGGAGTACTCAGGATTGTAATCCTGTTTAGCTCTAGCAAACATCTCTGTCCATACATCAGTATTGAAAGTAATGCGGCCAGCATATTTCTTTGCTATGTTCTGCCTGATTGCCAGACACTTGAATCGATCAATTCGCCCTTCTCTCTGTTCAAGATCGATAGGGTTTGAAGGAAGATTCCAATGCATGATTTTTCGACAATAGTAATGAAAATCCAGCCCCTCCTGTCCAATGGAAGTAGTAGCCAACACAAAAGGTCTGAATGGAGAATTAAACGAGTTTCGGATGCTCTCTTTCCTGTTCACGATCTTGCTCCTTTCGCCTTCTCCTTTGTAGAATCCTACTGCAAAGTGAGACCTGAGAGAAATACCCTTCTCCTTGCCCTTGAGAATAGTGTTCTTGAAGGTATTATATGTATCTACTAAATAACTTGCAGAATGGGTCTTCATGGTATTCAGCATCAAATAATGGATAGCCTTGTACTTGTTTTCATTATCAACCAAGCCATTTGATTCGGTAAGCATATGAATGTATTCATCCAGCATCGACTGAAGATTGCCATCTCTGCAATAATGTAGTACATTCATCCAATGTGCATCAACGCCATTTTTTCCATAGCACAGCTCTATTATTGCAGTCGCTTCCGTCTTATTAAAGAGATTGATCATAGCTTTAGCAAATTGTGATGCATAGACTGCGTTTTGATTGTACGCCCGATAAGCACATACAGCAGGTGAAGCCAAAGCCATTCTGACTAAAACGCGTTCCAAGTCATCCGGAAACAGCCCGAGTTGAGTAGCATCTGGATTTGAAAAATACTCACCTAATCTGATCAGATGCAGGTCAAAACCTTTTTGACTTTTTTGCTCATCTTCATCCAAACTAGTCGAGATTAGTTCTTTGCCAGAATGAAGCCATTCCTTTACGTAGTCCACATTATCTAATAGCATAGGTGCTAAATAATACCATCTTTCATCTACTCTGTTGAGGTTAGTTTTGTAATTGCTCAATCCGCTAAGCTTGGTTTCAATAATGCTCTTCAACTCATCTTCTATTTCATGTAGATTGTGACCTTCGTTGATGTGCCTGATTGGATTATAAATCTCAGCTAAGGTTTGAGAGGGATATAACAGACAGAATAGGCTCATAGATTGCGGTACATCATTCTCAATATTAAAACGTAGCCTGGCAACCGGAAAACGCCTACTATTGGGTGCTGAGTAGGTGGTATTCTTTTTATCTTTATTTGAAGCAACAAGTTTACCAACAGATAAACGTTCTGCTTCATAGGAAATGAGTGAGGCTATCATTCGGGGAACCATCTCCCAAGCTGAAAACACGAGTATTTTTGAGAAGTTTTGTGCATCTTTGAACGCTCCCTGTGGTTCATAGTAAGGCTTTGAAGGTGGAATCCAGAGCAGCAATTCAGATTTATTCTCAAACGCTATCTCTTTGAGCAGTTCGAACCGAGCATTGGTATTCACAAGCTCTTTATACTTCGCAATGGCGTGCTCATCTATCCAGAGCAGTTTTCTCTTGGCTTGTCTCATCAGCTGTAGGTTTTGACGAAAGTAATTTTCGATTTTGATCCTGAACTTGTATTTCTTCGAAAATGAAAGCAGGTATGGACAAGATTTTACGTATTCAATGGGCACTGAACCGAGTCCAGGCACTTTCTTCATTAATTCTTCAGCTTCTAAAAAGGCTGCGATATCGTTTTCGTTTATTCTGATTGCTTGTTTTGCCTTGGTGTCATCGATCATGGTTGCGTTTTTTATTGCAGCCATTCTTTCTGTTCTACATACTCCTTGATACATTGCACCTTCTGCGTTATTACGGGCTTCAATTATCGATGTTTTGTCTTGGTGCATTTCTCTAAGTTTTAGCGAGTAGTTACTCCATATTTCTTCGAATTCCTGATGCTTTTGGGGTTGTAAAAACTCCATAACCTCCAGAAACTCCTTATATGGATCATCCCTACCAGTTTCATAGATTTCTTCAAGTGTGGAATACAGTTTGTATGGAGTGGCAGAGAGTAATAGAACTTTTACATCGTTACCCTCTAAGAACTTGTTAGCCAAGACACTTGTTTCGGTGGGCTTATCTTCCTGAATCAATGATCTGAACCTCTGAAACTCATCCATAATAACCAAGTCTGGGTTTAGGAGACTGACACTGATTTCTGCAAACAGCTTCCTCAACCTGTCTATAACGACATACTGTCTACTTTTATCTTTAATAAGGGAGGTAATGTCATCGAACAAGCTATTGTCTGAGATACTCTTATCTACCAAGCTTATAATATCATTTACATACCTACCATCAGAATTAGTGTTGCATCTCACAACGCGTTCTTCAAATTTGTTTCTTTCTGTTACCCATCCAGTGTTTGCAGTGCAGGTAAAGATGTCATTTAGTATTTCTTCATGTTTTTTAAACAACTCCCTAAAGGAATTTGTTCTCTTAAGAATTGCATAGATCAACGCCCTTTCTCTGACACTACCACCACCACTTGTAATATAAAATGATGTTGAGGGAGTAAGCGGAATTAATTGGATATAGTTAGCTTTTTTCCCAAGATCAATTTTCTGCTCATAAATCTTTAAATGCTGCATAGATAGCCTTGTATCAGTTACTCCATCCATTGTGATATCTTCACAGAATTTCAGTTTATTCAGGTTCTGATTGGCGATTACCTGATTAGAACATACGTAAACAACTTTAAAGGGTTCATCAAAGAATTCATTATGCATATTTTCAAAATGATATCTGGCTGTCTGGGCAATTATACCCTTAGCGACCAGGGTCTTACCTAGCCCCACTTCATCTGCCACCAAGACTCTGTTTTGGCCTTGTTTGTATAGCTCAAAAACTCTTTTAGCAGTCGCCAATTGGAAGTCTTTCAATCCATCCAGTATGGTAGATTCAATTAACTTTAGTCTTTCCAGCATTCTTCTTTACCACTCTCATAAATTGATCATATATTTCTCTGAAGCCGTCCGGTATCTTGCTATCATCGGTTATAAGCTCCAAGACTTGTTTTATCTCAATCAGTTTTCCAGGGGAATGCGCTGTTGCTTTGAGCATCTTTTCATAAAGAGCTGTAACAGGTGCTTGGTAATCATACTGGAATGACCCTGCATGGTTTGCATTCTCAAGCATAGAAATAAGATAATTATCATCCAGAATGAAAGTGATATATTGGATGAACTCACTTTGGTTCTTTATGATACTGTTGGCTATCATGCTTTCTCTGTTATCAGGCATATTCTCGGTGTTTATCTTGATGACTCTTTTAATGCTTGTTATTGTTCCGATTACTTGGATAATGTAAAATTCCGACAATTGAAGTAGATCAAGATTGTCAAACCTGATGGCTGCAGCAAGATTCTTCTCCATGCTCGGTTTTCTTAGAGGAGAGATTAACACATTATCACTCTTATGGTAGCCTGTAAAAAATAACTCAACAGAATACTGGCCTCCAGCCTCAAGCACTTTTGCACCACTTTTTAACCTGCAGGTTTTCTTTATAATTTCTTCCAGGTTTTCTGTGTCTGGAGAAGGCAGTTCTGCATCGGGTTTCAGCTCCACTTGTTCAAATGGATTATTCCGGTCATTTGAACCAAAAATATCTTGTTTCAATGCTTCAACATTAAGATTTCTCTTTTTCCCTGTGAGCTTGAGCATGAACTCGATATTCCCATTAACAGCGCTTTGTGTAGCATTCAAAGAACCTATAAACAACTCGCTATCTGAGTATTTGGTCTTTAGATACAGCTTGGCATGTATATCCTGACTTTTCTTGTTATCATTGTCACCTTCGCTGATCTTCTCTTCACCATCAATGACTATGTCTTTCATAACAAATAAGTTAAATTTTGATACAGATTCCGGCTTGAGCTTAGTCAGTTCTGTTATACGGGTTATGAGTGTGTTGTGATGCGGACTGGTAAGAGCAAGTTTATTAAACTCAGAAACTATGCTATTACTCAGGAATGGCGAGATTATCAGCATTTCGTGGTATGATTTGAACAACCCGCTTTGCGCCTTGCCATAACCGGGTGTTCCTAAAGGACAGAATCTGAAATCAGTGAATACCTTGCTCTCAAGCCGAAAATCCACATTTAGGAGTTCAGTGCCAAGTCTTAACAGTGACTTCTTTTTTGTCCTATCTAAGTCGTAACGATTTACAAGTTTTACTAAAGCAAAAAGAAAGTCAGATAAGGGTTTGGTTTTATCGCTGTTTGCTTCAGAAAATGGCTTTCCTTCAAGGCACACTGATACATCCCAACTGCGGTCAAAAGTAAGATTACGGCTTAGTACCACACACCGGTACAAAGCTTCTTTCATTACATTTTCATATTTGACCACCCAAATCTTGGGATGGAAGGATTTCGTTTTTCTTATCGCAATTTCTACCACCATCTTTTCCAAAAGGAGGTGCAGTTTGTTTGATTTTCCGGGAGCCTTGATCTGACCAGCCTCACAAAAAATTATCAATTTATCGGAAGTCTTTCGGAGCGCTTCAAACAGGTATAACTTGTTAGTCTTTAATTCGCTATCAGTGCATTCTGATAAACCCAGAGCTATACACGCTCCCATAAGAGCATCCAAGTCAAGAGAGTAGGTTGTCCCAACTGCAAAGACTGTCTCATATCCAGTAGGAGGAGCGAGTAGCAGGCTGTAATCTAAACGATCACTGGTTGGCTTAAACATTGGTTGCTCCCAAACCATCAAAGATGTCTTTTAACAGCCTTTGGGCATTGGGGAGCCTGTATTGTAGCTTGCTGATACCAACCCACCCGGTGTAAGCGAAATCTTCTCTATTATGCAGTTTAGAACGGGACTTACCTTTAAGGTCAATTTCTCTTTTTATAATAAGTTGATCGAGTCTCTTGATATCGTTTTGTTGCATGGCTCGCTGGCAATCATATAGAAACTCTTTGAGTTTAATATTTCTGCCCAACTTAGAGAATATCGAATTCAAATTGATACTCGCATGTTGCGTCATCCCAGCATACCATTTGTCCCACTTGTTTAGAATGTCACCGCTTTCTCCCTTGGATAGGATCATGTTGTATCTCAAATGAGTGCCATATATGAAATCAGCAAATTGCTTTGCCAGCAAGAAACGCTTCTGGAGATTATCGGTAAGCCTATTCTGGATACCCTCAATATGGTTGAATTCTTTGATGGATAGAAAATCGTGATCATTTTCCTTAAGAACATAGCCCAGCATTGAGTATGGGCAGGATGACACAATCTGATTCTTTAGATACAATGCTTCTTGACCACTAAGCTTAATGCTCAGTTTTTCTTTCCATCGCTCAGGTATGTCAGGGAGTCTCCAGAATCTACCTAAGAGTTCTCCCGATACTGCATCTTTATCATCCCCATCTATCTCGTTATCTTTGTTGTTGGCACTACCCTGATCTTTGAGTTTTTGCTTTTGAATTTGCAGATCACATACTACCTTGGCATAATCATAAATCGACATCCTGTTGCCGTTGAATATGTTATAAGCCCCAATACCATTCCAGTATACATCGGAAGGTTTAAGTTTCAGTTCAGCGCCGGCATAGGATCCGATTATCCCATCTTCTCCACTATTCTTTAAAACATCTATGAGCTTTGTTTCCTGGTCATGCAATTTGTTAATGAAATCATCTGCACTACTAAGTTTTTGACGTTCAAGTTCGTAAAGAAGATAAGGTACAATTAGAAAGTATTTGGCTCGTGTTTGGATAGTCGAAGTGCCCGGGAAAAAGATATTGGAGAAGGCATCCCTCACGACACCAACTCCAAGCTCATCCATTGCTCCAGGCTCGGTGAGTAAATGCATCACGCTGATTACTTTATTGCGATGTTCTTTGGAAAAATCAATCCATCCCAGTTTTACTTCTGACACATTATCTCCTCTTTCAATTCCTCTCTAACTATTGCTTTGAAGCGTTTCAGAAGCCTCAACAAGATTCCGCATTCGGCAGACTCTACCCATAACCCTTCTTCAAATCGTCCTTGTTGATCGAAATATGTAAACAAAGCCTTTAGTATTCCAAAACCAGCCGACTCGATTTCTTTAATATTCTTCACATAATCTGATTTATCCAAGATGTTAAAATGATCCACTCTCATCAAATCTGATTCACTAATACATAGCATAAACGATTCAAGTTCCTTCTCATATGCCCTGTATGCCGTATTATTTGGAGTATATACCTCTTTACCATATTCGTTGTTCTCAATCTCAAAATAACTAGTATACTCCAGTATTTGGTCATAATGCTCCATGTTTCGATCTCCGTAGAATTAAAGATTCTCTTCATAATGGTTAATTTGGTCCGAACCTTATGAATCTGCATATGCTAATCTTTTCCGTCTATTTATTCGTCAATCTCAGCACGCAGCACATCTTTACTGAGAGGAGCTAATTGTCAATTGCTTTGTCAAATCTGATGTAGATAGAGTACATACAACCCAAATTTTGAATAATAGCGTTGTTAGGAAAAATGAAATTTTGCAAGAATCAAATACTTTGTATATGCGAATCAGTTTATTTGGGAGTTTGTCTCAAAATGGTCAGCGACTTTTCAGTTGAGGTTGCAGTTTTCGTGTCAGAATTTGCAATTTTGGGTGATCAGGTTTGCAGAATTCCTGTCAAAAACTACTCAAAAGGGTCTTGGAAAGGATGAGTAAGGATGTGTTACGATGCGACAGTTTGCAGATTTCGCTGCACAATTTGCAGTTTTCGTTGTCAAGTTGCACTGACTACCAGGCTGTCGGGGCTGACATCCACTTCGCAGGATCGCAGGGTTTTGGTTAGTAAAGGGTATAAGTTCACACCTGCCTAAGCTAGAAATAATACTGGACAAAAGCACAGCTTATGGGATGTGGTATAATAAACAAAAGCTTGGATTTTTTAATCCAACTACGACAGGAGTAAAGATGCTTAGGATCTCAGCAGCCCTTTTGGTGATTGCATTTCTTATGTTTGGATGTGCAACGTTCTTTACAGGTGCCACCGATACCATCACTTTACAAAGTAGCCCCAACGCCAATTACAAAATTTTTAAAACAAATGAGGTTCATATTGCCCCAGAAATCCGCCCACGTGGCCGCCTGCGCTACAAAATTTTTGAAACAAATGGGGTTCCAATTGCCCAGGGTGTCACCCCTTCTGAAATAAGGCTCAACAAGGATAGCGAATATACTGTGGAAGTATATTTGGAAGGATATAAGAAGCAAAGCTTCTTCATTAGCAAGGAATTTAACGCCGTTTCCGTTTTAAACTTGGGGAATGTCCTTTTTTGGGCTATAGATTATCTGACTGGCGCAATGTTTAGACTGAACCCCACCTATATAAGAGTTGATCTTGATGCTGAAGCTTATGGTGGAGACAATCCCCAAATCAAGGTCTCTGTCTTCGACGGCAAGAAAAAGGTGCACTCAGAATTGCTGCAATTCGTGCCAGAAGGCTAAACGGGTCTTCTGTTGATATGAATTTCAGGAGGCTGACAACCGCCAAAATGATTTTCTGGAGGTTTATGATGAATACAAAGATAAAATGGCAATCGCTGGGGCGGATTTGGCTCACGCTGGGTTTTTGGGTTGGGGTTTTTGTTTTGGAGGCTTCCACCCCGGCAGATCCGGAAAGTGGGGAAGGCCTGCCCATCTGGCTGCAGATCTTGATTCCAGTTGCCGTCGCGCTGCTCATCTATTTTGTGATCCAAGGGCTGATTCGCAGAAGGAACATGAATAAGGAAGAAATAGTGTTCCGCAAAGAAAGCGGTCAGATTCCTGAAACTCGGAATGAGATCCCTGAAAAAATGCCGGAACAGGAAGGTGACGACTGGACTTTTCCAAAGCGGGATGAAAGAACGGGTCAGCAGATCAAATTGCCCAAAGGCGTCACCTGGGGCATGATTGTCTTTGCCATTGCAATCTTGAGATCCCTCAGCCGCTGTTTGGCTGGCTGAAATATCCACAAACAAAAAAAGCGCTCATAATAAGCGCTAAACTACTGGTGGCGAGACCCAGAATCGAACTGGGGACACAAGGCTTTTCAGGCCTCTGCTCTACCGGCTGAGCTATCTCGCCACAAGCGAAGGCATAAACTTTCGAAGCCGGGATTCTGTCAAGATTTTTATCCACAGGAGCGTGAAAAGCTGCGTAAAATGGGGCTTTTTGGGGGCAAATCCTCAGGCGAAAAAAGAAATATCAGTATTTTTTGCAAAGGAGGCTATAATAGGAGTAGAAAGAAATGGAGGTTTGATATGAAAAGTATTTTGAAATTTCTCGAGCAACTAAAGTCCAATGAAGACCAAAGAAAGGTGGAGGCTTATCTTCACAATACTTTGGAGGAAGATGAATGTATTGGTGAGATGGAAATTGAGCGGGGGATTTGTTCCCAAAAAGAGATCAGTGAAAGCAAACAGATTGAGCAAAGTAATGAACAGCTCATGAAAACCCTGCAAGATGCGATCTCAAATTCTCCTCTTCTTGCATCTTACCATTTTCAGCCCATGGAACTGATGCTGATTGCCGGAATCTGTAATAAAACCAAGGCTCACGGCGAACAGGATTTCACTGTGTCTGAGATTTGTGAAATGTTGCCCACAATGCCGGACAACCTGGACAAACAATTTGCCGCCATTGTTGACCTGATCGATCGCGAAATCCTGAGCCCGGCTCACATTTATGGAGGGGACTATCATTATGACCTGCGAGCGCTTTATGGAACAAGCCTGAGGCTTAACGGCCTGCTTTGGAATTTGATTTTGGGCAAAGATCCTGTTGGGGAGGCTTTGAAAGCCTTTGGCAAGGGTCTTGCCAAGGTTGACAGCGCTGTGGATTCCATCCTCAAAATGATTGGCGTTTTCTTTCAGTATTATCCGGAGCTTGCGGAAGATTGTTCCACCAACGGCGGAGCCTGTTATGGCAGAAACGTCAATCTGGCGCTGGACATTTTTATCAAAGAATTGGAATCGTCTGCTGGAGGGGTGGGATGGAATAATCTGTGTAAAAAGCATAAGTTAAACCCATTCTGGCAGAAATGCCTGCTGCTGATAGATTACTTCAATCGCGAACAGGAGAACCCGATTTCGCCCTCAACTCTTGCTTCGCTTCTGGCAAAAAACCCCCGGGAACGCAAGAATTTTTCTGATAAACTGCGCAAGGATAATCTGCTCTGCGGCAAAGGATTGATCAAGCCTCTCTTCCCGGTATTCTCGGTTTATCTGATGGAACTAAGCTCCAAAGCCGAGGCAGCCCTGCATACTGCCGCTGATGAATCGGCAAACATTTTGAACAAAACTGATCAAGCCCTGCTTAATTCTGGTGCGCCACGAAGCGTTTCCTTGGAAGCTGGTGCAAGTCCAGCACGTCCAATTGTCCGTTCAGGCGTAAGCGAAGAAGATGGCCGTAGCCGCAAGGCATAGGTCAAAGCTCTTCTTAGCGGTA
>Ga0209722_1002465_pt1 | contig 14217 bp, 8 predicted proteins | sample BioC12SIPDNA_2_FD_185745 | JGI IMG/M metagenome (GOLD analysis project Ga0209722, IMG submission 185745) | Anaerobic biogas reactor microbial communites from Washington, USA - Biogas_R1_A C12 SIP DNA (SPAdes) (version 2) | ecosystem: Engineered > Bioreactor > Anaerobic > Unclassified | place... | reverse complement strand
GGACAACCCCGAACTGCGATTCCGCGTTCAGGTGGCCCAGTTGCCGGTGATGTACACCTTCATGATGCGATGGACCGAGTTGCGTGAGGCCGCCAAGGCCGCCAACGCCGAATGGCCCATGCCGGAGTCGATCCGTAGCGCCTACGATCGTTTCATGGAGATCGCTGCGAAGAAGAACGTCACCCGGCTCGATGAATGGAATGCCGGTTTCGACGCCCTGGAGAAGGCCCTGGCGCGCGCCGAGCAGTAGACCGGGAAACCGATGGATCGGCCCGACACACTCGAAATCAGGGACGTGACCGTTCGGCTCAACGGACAAACAATCCTGCAGGACTTCTCGCTCGGTCTGGAGGCGGGCCGGAAGGCCTTGCTGACCGGTCCGTCGGGTTGCGGCAAGTCCACCGTCCTGCGCTGTCTGCTCGGGTTCGTGGTCCCGCAGGCCGGTTCGATCCACATCGCCGGCCAGACCCTTACGGCGGAAAGCGTCTGGAAACTCCGACGGCGCATCGCCTACGTCGGCCAGGAGCCGGACCTTGGAGCCGGCATCGTCCGCGGCATTCTCGAACGACCGTTTCACTACCATGCCAACACCGCACTGCGCGGCAACCTCGCACGTGTCCCGGAGTTGTTCGATGCCTTCGGACTGGCACGAGGCTTGCTCGACAAGGAAGTCGGCGATCTGTCGGGCGGTGAAAAGCAGAGGGTCGCGTTGGTCTCGGCCCTGCTGCTCGACCGCGACATCTTCCTGCTCGACGAAGTGACGTCGGCCCTGGACCCGGCGAGCAAGCGGAAGGTCATTGAGTGTTTCCGCTTGCGCACGGAGGCGACCATACTGTTCGTCGCCCATGATGCAGAGTCGTATCCCTTCGCCGACCTGATCGTCGAGATGCAGGGAGGGGCCGCATGAATCAGGTCGTCGAGATCGGCGCCGGACACCTGGCAGCGGCCTATCTGCTGCTGGCTTTCCCATTGGCGATCATGCTGTGGTATCGCATCCCGATGATCGGCGAAACCGTCGTGTCGGTCGTGCGCATGACGTTGCAGCTCATCTTCGTGGGCCTCTATCTCCAGGTGGTCTTCCGGCTCAACAATCTGTGGCTCAACGCCGCGTGGCTGCTGGTGATGGTGACGGTCGCGGATATATCGATCGTACGGTCGTGCTCGTTGAAGCTCAGCCGAATCGCCCTGCCGCTATCCGGTGCATTGCTGGCGGGCACCGCGGTCCCCCTGATGTTGTTCGTCGGCCTGATCCTCCGGCGGGACAACCTGCTCGACGCCCAGTACGCCATCCCCATCGGCGGCATGATCCTCGGCAACTGCCTCCGCGCCGACATCGTCGGCGTCCGCACCTTCTATGAGAGCATCCGAACGGGCGAAAAGGCCTTCCTCCAGAGTCTGGCCCAGGGGGCCCTGCTCCACGAGGCGACGCGACCCTACGCGCAGAAGGCCTGCCAAGCGGCCCTGGCGCCGACGGTGGCGTCGATGACCACCATCGGTCTGGTCTCGCTGCCCGGCATGATGACCGGCGTCATCCTCGGCGGCGCCAGCCCCGCCATCGCCATCAAGTACCAGATCGCCATCATGATCTCCATCTTCTCCGGAACCGCCATCACACTGGCGATGGGACTCTGGCTCACGAGCAAGACCTCCTTCACCCCCTACGGCCCGCTCGACCGCTCCATCTTCCGCACTGCATAGCAGTAGCCGGCGCCGGCGCCGGCATGCGTAAACAACCCTCACCACGACCGAACGCCGCGATCGCCCGGCCCGCCACGCCGAAAGCGATCGGCGACGGGGCCGGCCCACGGCGATGCGGTGCCGAGACGCGGTGTGGAACCGAATACGATGTCGCCCCCGACACTCACGGGGCCCCAGTTACTTTGCCGTCGGCGTGGTCTCAGACGAGGCATTCGGCTTTCTGTACTGATACTTTTCCTTGCGAATGGACTCGTTCCAGGTCACCTTGACCTGCTCCTCTGATGCGCTGAACGGCTTGTTTGTGCCTCGCAGCTTGCGGTATTCATCATTCGTCATTCTGCACCTTCACAACGGCGACACGGCCCTGTCCGGGAGCCGTCCTGAACTCCCGTCAGAAGCGCCGCCTCACATTGGAACTCATTGATTGAAGATACCCGCCCGCGCCGCGTCGAGCCGAACCATTCGACAGCTTCGTCTTGAGACCGACGATGCGTCCACGCTGCCCGATCGTGCTTCGCAGGCCTTCATCGGGCGTTCACCCCAAGTCCACAACAATGAACCAGTCTTCATTGTATCACTTCGCATCGCAGAAGTAAGCGATTTTCCTGTTTTGGCCTCCGAAATATTCCCGATACCTGAGCTTCCGGGGGGGCATTCGACGTGACCCTGCGAGGGCGAGAGGGCATAAATCCGAGTCGGAAGGCGACCGGCCGGGCGCACTCGCAACTATTTTATATTTTAACGATTTATTTTGTTGACATCCCTCGAACAGGTCGATATTATGCAGGTTCTATGAAGGTGTATGCTTTCCTCCCTCGAAGTTTACCCCCGATTCAGAAGCAGAGGGAAAATATGTTTGCAGGCCGGATCGGCCTCAGGAGATGAACACGTGGCAACAGGAACAGTAAAGTGGTTCAACGAGAGCAAGGGATTTGGTTTCATCAGCCCGACCGGTGGCGGCGACGATCTGTTCGTCCACCATTCGGAGATCAAGACGCAGGGCTATGCCTCCCTCAATGAGGGCCAGGCGGTGAACTTCGAAGTCGGACAGGGCAAGAAAGGCCCCTGCGCGACCAACGTCACCCCCAGCTAAGCCCCACCAGGCACAAGCACAAGAAGGCCCCGCACCATTCGCGGGGCCTTTTTCATAGCCACAGTCACCGCACTGCCCTTCTCCGCCAGCACTCAGCACCAGCAGTGGCCTCCGCTACATGCTGTTGTTCGACGGCCCTTGCTCATTCCTCGCTGAAGTAGTCGGAGTCGATTCTCTTGATCTCGTACGATCGAGCAATGGATACCCCAACATTGTGATCGATCATGTGCTTTGCGAGCGTCACGCCGTCTATGAGCACGATCTTGCTGTCGATGCGCGACACAAAATCCAGGGCGTCGCCGGAGAAAGACGAAGTAGTAATGAAAACACCCTTACGGGCACGATGCCCCTGTAGCGCCCCAGCGAACTTCTGGATCTCGGGGCGTCCGACGGTAGAATCCCATCGCTTCGCCTGGATGTAAATTGCATCGAGACCCAGGCGATCCTCCTTGATGATGCCATCGATTCCTCCATCGCCGCTCCTGCCAACAGCTCTTCCAGCATCTCGAAGAGTACCTCCATAACCCATTCGAACAAGCAGTTCGACGACAAGACGCTCAAAAAAAGCGGGAGACGTCACCTTCACTTGCTCGAGGAGCTCGGCTTCGAGGTCCAGTCGGAGACGTTGATAAGCTGCGTCAAGTGCCTCCTCCGGAGTAGCATCGCCGGTCGCACCAACCGGTGCCGGCGGTGTATCCGGGCGCTCATGCCGAAGTTCTCGGAAGGCCACGAACTCCGGAAACTGCTCCAGGAACTTGACATCGATGCGCTCAGGCTTTGAGGCAAGGATCGCCTGACCGCGCTCCGTGATGCAGAAGAACCCGCGGCGAGTCGAGGTAACCAACCCGGCCTTTTTGAGGTAGGTGCGGGCCCAACCGGCCCGGTTCCGAATGACGGTCTGTTGGCCGCTCCCAAGCAGTTCCTGTCGCTCGTCCGCCGAGAGCTTGAACTGATCCACGAGTGAATCGACAGCCTCGCCGATGTTGTGCTCCTTCTCGTCACTTAAGAATTGAAGGAGTGGGAGCATGATTGTCTGATAGTCGGGTATCGCCATCAAGATCTCCTACCGATTCATCTGCTTGCCCATCCGATATTGATCAAATTGATCCGCACAGGATGCGGAATTCCTCGTTTCTGGTCGTACAAGACACCTTCGGGTTTCCTGGCGAAGATACGATGAGGCCCACGGCTCCAACGACGCGGCTGTGGCCCGGGAGTTCCTGGAACGTTTGGACGTCGTAACGAGTTGGTCACGGGCACTTTCAGCATACGCATCTGGTTCGCTCACGGCAACGAGAATAGTGGACAGTTTCAGTTGCGTCAAGGTCGTTTTGCGCAATGTCGGATGGGAAATCCAGAGAGACAGATTCTGTTTCGGGGGCATCTTGCGCAGGCGACGCATCGGCGGGAGCGTTTCTCAGGCCACGTAGCTGAGGGTCTCGAGTTCGACGGTGGTGTCGACGCCGTTCAGGATCGTTTCGACCCTCTCCATTACCGCATCCTCGATGACATACTCGCTGCAGTTGCCACACTGGAGAACGGGCAAGCCCTTGATGATAACGATACGGTCGTCGCCCACCTTGAACGGCAGCGTGGTATGCCGTGCTTGAAGCACCCCGCCACAGATATGGCAAGTCATGGCTTTCTCCTCGTCTTAAGGTCGCTTTCCCACTTGTCCCGGTCGGGCCACCGTCCACAGCAAGGAGGCCATGCGACTCCCACGGTCTGACGTTCTAAACCCCTCTGCCTCAACGGCCCCAGGGCAGGCGGGTCAGGGGGCAAAGCCAGGCGACGGGGGGGCGGGGCGCCAGTTGGCGGGATCGTTGCCGGAGCGGTCGGGGTTGCTGCTGGTGCGCTGGAGGGCGTCGCCGGCGCCGTCGGCGGCGGTCGGCCACGGAGCGGTGTCGCTGTAGATCACCTCGTCGACGATTGCCCACGCCGGATCGCTCGGGTCGTCGGTGGCGAGCGGCCGCTCCAGGACCAGACGCTCGCCGGAGTTGGCCAGGTTGCCCTGCCAGGGCCCGACGATCTCGATGCCGGGCAGCAGCGGCTCGCCCGTGTAAACGAACAGAAACGTGCCGAAGCGATCGACCTCCGCCAGCGGATTGAACCCGACGACGACCAGCCGGGCCCCCGGCTCCAGAATCAGGCCGGGACCGAAGGTGTATTCGACCCCACCGCCCAGTCGCCACGGCCCCGCATCGTTCGACAGCGCAATCGCCGCATCCGTGGGATTGAACAGCTCGATATACTCGTCGTATCCATCGGCCGGATGGTATATGATCTCGTCGATCACAACGTCGGCGATCGGTATAGCGTTCGCGGCATCGCGCGAAGGCGCCATGTGGAACCACCACGGACTGCCGTCCGGATAGCGGCCCTTCGAGACCCCTTCTTCCTGCGCCTGGAATTGCACGGCATCGACGACCCGGCCGCCAGATGGGGCGGGCAGATACGAAAGGAGAATCTGTTCGCCAAACTGGCTGAGGCCGAAACCCAGACCATCGCCGGCGCCGTCGAAACTGAGAAACTCTCCCGGCCCGATGGTCGGCGACGGAAGCCGCCATTTGGCCGGATTGTCCAGGTCGTCGCTCAGATAGAAGTCAGCAAGAGAGACCGTTGCATCGGTCGGATTGTACAGCTCGATCCAGTCACCGGCGCCACGGCCGGCCAGGAACTCGTTGATCACGACGCTCGCGACGGGCTCGGAGTCGTCGGCGCCGGGCGAACCGCCGATAGAGGCGCTGGCCCGCCAGTTGCCGCCGCGGTCCAGGGAGCCGAACGGCTGATCGAGAATCGCCGAGGCCAACGGCACGAGCGAGTGGCCTGCCCCGCCGGCCTCGAGGGGCCAGCCGGCACCGTTGCTGTAGGTGAACTCGGCGATGGCGCCGTTCCAGTAGTCTTCAAGCCTGACGGTCTCGCCGCCGTTGGCCAGGCGGCCCTCATACTCACCGGCGATGAGGCCCTCCAGACCCGGCCCATAGCGTGACAGGAACACCTGCCTGTTTCGAACAATCAGAACGAATCGGCCGGGGCCCAGGGTGGTGACATCGCTTCCGGCGAAGTCGAACCGCACGCCCTCCGTCAGAGAAACGCCGGATAAATCGAGCGTCTCGTCGCCGATATTCTTGAGCTCGATAAACTCGAATTCATTGTTGTCGATGGAATCGTCGGGCCCCACGGCGGGATTGTACATCAGTTCGGTGATGCGCAGGTCCGCCAGGACGCCGGCGGCGACCGGCTGGCCAGCCACAAACTGGACCGGGCTGGACCAGTGGCTCCAGCGCCCGGTGTCGTCCTTCATCCGGCAACGAACGCGATAGGTCCGTCCCGGCTTGATCGCCGAGGCGGGAATGCGAACGTCCGGGTCGAACGCCGTCAGCTCGGGCGTCTCCCAGACCGTATCGATCTCGTAGCGGCCCGGCTCGCGGCGAACGACCGGAACCGGCAGCGGCGTCTCGTCGTCGGGCGCCGCGATCCTCTCGGCGCTGAGCTTCAGATCGATGAAGCAATCGGAACTGCCGCTGAGCGAGGCGTTGAGCACCTGAACGGCGATCACGTTGATCCCCTCGACGAGGTAGTCGCTCGGCAGGCCCACATCATGCGAAACGAAATCCATCATCTCGATGGCCGAGATGGCAACGGCATCGTGCGACAGATCGTCCGAGGCAACATTGTCCTGAAAGACCAGACGACCGTTGATCCAGATGTTGAGCCCGTCGTCATAGAACAGATCGAGCACGAGTCGATCGAAAGCGGCGACGTTGGTCACATCGAAGCTCTTCCGCAGATAGACCGTCGTGTAGTTGCCTCGCATATCCGGCAGGCTGGTCTGGAGAAAGGCCTCTCCGAACCCGATGGGCGTATCGCCAGCGAGCCACGTCGAATCGTCGAAATCGGGGTCGCGCCACGCACCGGGTGTCGCCGACGGCTCGGCCGTTCCCTTGAGGTATCTCCAACGCGAGCTATCAGGCACGAGAATAAACTTGGACGAATCACCCGATTGGATGACCTGCGAGCCGGGCGTCACTTCTCCGATGCGCCACTTCATCGCGGCGAACGTGCCGGCCCCCTGCGGATCGGCGAAGGCGCTCGTGCGGAACGTCAACGTGTTGGCCGGGAAGTCAGCCGGACCCGTGGCCGTAACAACGGGCGTCTGCGGGATCGCACTGTCCGGGACATAGGTGTTGAATCCCCGGTTGTTCGAAACGATATAGTCCTTCATGATCTGGACCATGCCCCGGAAGTCCTTGGTGTTCGCCCGCTGATAGAAGCGGCCCTGACCGGATTTGCTCGGGTCGACGTTGCCGCTGGTCATGATCGGGTTGTAGTCCCACATGGCCCGGTCGGCGTCGACGAAGGTCGGCCCGCCGGTGGGCGGGTCGATGATGTCAGCCATCTCATCGAGCAACTGCCAGGCCTGATCGGCGTTGTAGAGCAGGTCGAAGAACTCGCGCAGGCGATTCTGGAACTCGATGTTGAGATTCGAATTCGAGAAGATCCGGCCGTACTGCTTGAACTCGTCCTCGCCGCTGCCGAACATGTTGTTGGCCCAGGTCAGGTCGACGTCCCAGGGCAGCATGGACCACAGGCTCGTCTCGGGGTTGAGGTAGTAAAACCAGTTCTTGCCGTAGGCGATGTCGCCGTGGTGGACGCCTTCGACAACGCAGCGATAGCTGAAATAGCGTGCGACATCGACGTTCTGTCGCCACCAGGTCTCCGGCGGACGGCTGCGGTAGCCGCTCATGAACTGATTGAGATCGGCTTTGTTTGTCGCGGCCCGCGGCCCCTGGTTGTTCAGCTCGCCTGTGCCGCTCTCCATCTTGTAGAGGTTGCCGTCGGGCAGACCATGCTCGTCGAGAAAGCGGCCGTCCATCTGCTCGATGGCCATGTACAGGCCCCAGAAGTCGCCGTCGTACTGCGTGGCGCCGGACGGATCGGCGTCGTCGATCACGCGGAAATGCACCCAATTCGTCTTCGGCGCCTCGACGCCCATCATGTTGAACAGCCGGAAGGCCGCCGCCTCGAACAGGCCATGCTCGCCGCGATGCTGATAGTCGCCCTGCTGGATGCACGCCGAGAAATTCAGCTTGGTCCACTTCGTGTCGTAGGGCCGCCCGTAGTCGTCACAAGCCTGAAAATCGTGTCCCCTGTTGAAATCGAACTTCCACATGTTCTTGCCCATGGAATACCGCCAGACCCCGCCACGGGCGCGAAAGTGGATGTGGTCGTAGACAACGCCGTCGTAGACCAGCGTCCCCGACCAGGGGTAGTCGCTGCCACCGTACTGGCCCTTCCTGGCGCCGGGCAGATACATGGCATCGAGCACATCCTGGCGATCGGCAATCAGATGGTAGACGGGCAGGCTCGTCAGAACAGAAGGGCTGTACGTGACGACCTGACCCGTTGAGCCACCGCTGCCGGGGCGGATGGCCCCGCTCCAGGCGGGAACCCCATCGTAGACGAAATAGGCGAAGTTCGGCTGCGGGTCATCGTCATACGGCGCCGTTCGCAGCAGGCCGGTGGTGGCGATGGCGACGATCTTGTAGCGGACCAGCCGACGGTGCGTCTGCAACGCGGCGGGCAGTTGGACCGTGTAGACATCGTCGCCGGCCGTCGCGTCCCCCTCCAGTCCGTCGTCGCGCATATCGACAAACGTCCACTCGTCGCGGTAGCGCGCGTCGTTTATGCTGATGTAGCGCCCCGGATCGACCACCTGATAGAGCAACTGGATCGTGGCGAGCCCGTCGGCATCGGTGATCTTGGCGGTGATCGTCACGGGCCGACCCGATGTCGGCTGTTGCGGCGTATGCCTGACCTGCCGGATATATGGCGGCACCTGCTCGGCCATGACATCGATATTCGGAAAGGCCGGCGTCGGATAAGCCGAGCTCCAACTACCGCCGAGATCGTTGTCGAAGCCCGGATTGACCAGTTGCAGCGAATGGCCCCTCCCCCGCAGTCCCACCGTATCACCGACCGTCGGCCAGGGGAACCCCAGCTTGTACGTCACCTCGTCCACGATCCGCCCGCTCGCATCGGACAGGACGACCCACTCCCCATCGTTGCTGAGCTTGCCTGCGAAGGGCCCAACGGCCGCATGGCCCGGCAGGTTCAGCCGCAGCGTGCTCCACTTGGAGAACAGATGGTCAAGGTCCTGGGCAACCACGATGTATCCGTCAGCCGGCAGTACGGTCCCAGGCTCGAACGTGTAAGACAGTCCTTCGCGGAGCGACCAGCCCGAGAGATCAACCCCCGACGGCCCGGGGTTGTACAACTCCACGAACTCCACAAGCTCGGTCTTCACGTCGGGGTTCGTGTGCAGCTCGTTAATGACAACGGCCCCGTTGGTGCGGGCCGAAGCCAGTAACGTCAGGATCAGAACCGCCGTGCCCAATCTCGATGTCCAGGTGCCCATCATGTCCTCATCCGTCTGTCAATCGCCTGATTGCCCTTGTTATCGACCACACGTTGCTGGTCAGATCGTCTGTTCCGGGGGGGCCATCTCCTCAAAAGGCCGAGGCCGCCTCGCCATTGGGGTCATCGGCCCCGGGGGAACCGCCAATGCAGGTGCTCGCCCGCCAGTAATCCTCGTCGTTCGGCGAGCCCGCCTCCGCAACGGCCACCAGCGAATGACCCACACCATCGGCTTCTATCGGCCAGCCGCCCCTGTCATTATACCTGAATTCCGCCAGGGTCCCGGCCGAAAAATCCACGAGCTTGAGGGTCTCGCCCTCATTGGCCAGCTTGCCGGCGTATTCGCCCGCGATCAGCGGCGTCAGCTCGGCCCCATAGCGGGCGAGAAACGCGTCCTGGTTCCGGACCACCAGAACAAACTGACCCGGGTCAAGCGTGGTGACCCGGCCGTCCGCAAAGTCGAACGTCACCCCCTCGATCAGGGATACGCCGCTCAGATCGAGCACGTAACGACCAATGTTCTTCAGTTCGATGAACTCATACTCGTTGTTGTCTGAAAACGTGTCGCCCGCCATTTGCGGGGGATTGTACATCAGTTCCGTGATCCGCAGGTCGGCCGCGATGCTCGGCGCGATCCGTTCGCCGGCGACGAACTGGACGGGCGCCGACCAGTGACTCCAACGTCCCGTGGTGTCTTTCATGCGGCAGCGCACGCGGTAGGCCCTGCCCGGCGTGACAACCAAAGGGGGAACGCCCATGCTGTCGGTGAACCCGGTCAGCTCGTCGCTTTCCCAGATCGCGTTGATCTCATATTTGCCCCGCCCGCCGCCGGCGGTGGCCGGCGTCTCGTCCGAGGGCTCCTGCCGTTGCCACGCCGTCAGCCGGACGTCAATGAAACAATCGGTGCTGCCGCTGACGGACGAATTCAGCACCTGCACGGCGATGACGTTAGTCCCCTCGACCAGCCACGCGCCGGGATCGCCCAGATCGGAACTGACGAAACTGGCGTTCTCGATCGCGCTGTCGGCGGTGGCGTCGTACGACAGTTCCGCCGACGAGACATTGTCCCGATACGCCAATTGCCCGTTGATCCAGACAATGAGGCCGTCATCGTACTTGACGTCGAGAGTCAGGCGGTCCAGGGCGGCCAGGTCAAATGCGTCGAAGGTCTTGCGCAGGTAGACCGTGGTGTAGCCGCCGCGCATGTCGCTCAGTTCGGTGGCGATGAAGGTCTCGCCGTAGCCCAGCGGCGTGCGGCCCACCGACCAGGCGGAGTCATCGAACGCGAGCTGGCGCCACCGACTCGACGGCGACGAAGGCTCCTGTCGGCCTTTGTAGTACCTCCACGGGGCCTCCTCGGGGACCAGCACCACGCGCCAGTCCGTATGGACCACCCGCGCATCGGGCGAGACCTCCGCGAGGCGCCACTTCATCGCGCCGAACGCGCCGCGGCCTTGGGGATCTTCGAAATGCGACACGCGGAACGCCAACGCATCGGCGGGAAAGCTGGCCGGGCCGATCGAGGTCACCACGGGCGTCTCGGGGATGTCTTCATCGCCGTCGATGCGCGCAAGGTTCTCGGCGCCCCAGCCGCCCGGACTGATGAACTCCTTCATCCGCCGCACCATGCCGGCGAAGTCCCCGGTGGGTGAACTCTCATAGAACGTGCCCCGGCTGGCGGTGCGCGGATGATGGTCCCACATGGCCCGGTCGGCCTGCACGAACGACGGCCCCCCCGCCGAATCGGAAATCACCGCCGCACATTCGTCGATGATCTGGCCGCACTGGTCGGCGTTGAGCAACAGATCTGTCAGCTCGCGCACGCGGTTCTGAAAGGTGATGATGCAGTCGGAAAACTCGTGATAGACGCTTGGGGCCCCAAGGCTGTGCCCCTGGAAGAATCGCCGTGCAAGTACCTGCTTCCAGTACTCGTCGTCGTCCGTATAGATGTCGGTGTCCCAGGAGTGATCGAAATCCCAAGGGATCATCCACCACTGACCGGTTTCGGGGTGCGCGTAGTACAGGCAGTTCCACCGATCCGTCAGGTCGTAGTGGTGTACGGCGTCGCAGATCGTACGGTAGCTATAGTAGACGTCGAGGTTCGTGTTCTGGCCCCACCATTCGCGGTCGGACGGATAGCTGCGATAGGCGTTGCAGAAGGCGATCACGTCGCTGTGGTCGGTGACCTGGGTCGGGCCCTGGTTGTTCTTGTTGCCCGTGCTGCCGGTGCAGGCGAAGTACATCTTGTACAGATTGCCGTCGGGCAGGTCGCGGGCGTCGAGGAACCGGCCGTCGGGCTGCTCGATCGCCAGGTACAGTCCCCAGAAATCGCCGTCGTACTGGCTGGGACCGGCCTCGGCGGCATCGTCGATCACCCGGAAGTGCAGCCAGTTCATGTGGCACGAGGGCACGCCGGCCAGTTGCATCAGCCGGGTCGTCACCGCCTCGTACATCCCGTGTTCGCCTCGGTTGTGGGTGTTGTCAAACTGAAAGCACGCCGAGAAATTCAGTTTGTCCCATTTGGTCTCGTATGGCCGGCCCTCGTCGTCACGACCCTGGAAATAGTGCCCTCGATTGAAGTCGAACTTCCACCGGTTCTTTCCGAAGGCGTAGGTGGCCCAGCCGCCGCGCGGGCGATACCAGATGTGATCGTAGACGACACCGTCATAAACGAGGGCGCCGGTCCACTGATACCAACCGGCTTCCTCGTTGCAGCGCGCGTCCGGGATGGCATTGAACTGGCAATCCTCGATGTCCTCGTGTTTCGCAAGGAGGTGGTAAACCGGCAGCGACTGCATCACCTCCGCCTGGTAGGTGACCACCTGGGCCTGAGCGGCATTGGAGCTGCCGGGCCGGATCGCGCCGCTCCAGGCGGGCACCTCGTCGTAGCAGAAGTAGGCGAAGTTGGGTTGGGGATCATCGTCGTAGGGCACCCTGACGAAGGCGCCTCTTGCGTCTCGGGCGGTGATGCGATAGCGCACCAGACGGCGGTGCGTTTGCAGATCGCCCGACATCCGGGCCGTGTAAACACCATCCCCGGCCCGCTCGTCGCCGGCGGTCCCATCGTCCACCATCGGGACGTCCACCCAGTTGGTGTTGTATTCTCCATCGACGAAACGCTGATTGTTGCCGTCGGAGTACTGATAACGAATGTAGCGGCCGGGATCGACAAGCTGGTATTGCAGCGTCACCGGCCCCACACCGTCGGAGTCAGTGATCTTGGCGGTGATCGTCACCACTTCGCCGGAGCCCGGCTGCTTGGGCGTGTGTCGGACCTGCCGAATATGGGGCGGGGCGTTATCGGTCAAGACGTCCTTGTTTTCCGCCGCTGGCGTTGGCGAGGCCGAACGCCAACTGCCCGCCAGATCGTTGTCGAGCGCCGAATCGATCAGTTGCATCGACGCGCCGGTCTCGGACAGATCGCCCGGCAGAGGGTCCCCCACCGTGGGCCAGGGAAAACCCAACTGATAATCCACCTCGTCCACGATCGTCCCCTCGGCGTCGCAGAGAACGACCCGCTCGCCTTCATTGGCGAGCTTGCCTGCAAACGGCCCGAAGACCCTGTCCTCAAAATAGGCCGAACGCCGGGGGTTCCACTTGGCCAGAACGTGCAGCCGGTCCTGAACCACGACGACGTAGTCGCGCGGCCCCAGCGTCGCACCCTCCGGGAAAACATAGAAGATCCCGCTGACAAAACACCAATTGGACAGGTCCACCGCTTCGTCGCCGCAGTTGTGCAGCTCGACGAACTCGACCCGTTCGGTCTTCACAGCGGGGTCCGTGTGCAGCTCGTTGATGACCACCGCCGGACCGACCTGGCCCCAGGCCATGCGGATACAGAGCAACCAGAGCACAGCCGCCAGAATCGGGAATCGCTGTGATGGGGTCACGTTTGTCCTCTTCCACGTCCAACGTTGTTTCAACAGGGGATCGATGCCGTTGCAGACCGCATAGCGGCACCCGCATCCGTATCCGCACAGTCTATCATAGCCTATTTGACAGCGTCTGGTCAAGCTCGATAAGTCCGAAAACACTGTTTCCGGCCCGGTCTTCCGGTTGCCGAATGACCGACTCTATGATAGGCTATCGGCGGAGCGGTTCTTCAAAGGCCTCTGCGGGTACTATCGACGCGATTTCTTGCCGATTTCATGTTTGGGTTTGGGTATTGAAACGAAGGATTGTCCTGGTAGGATGGTCCTGACAATGTCGTGTGTTCGGCGTGGGTAGCTCCCACATTTGGTTCGGGCGACTGGCGAACAATAGCCCCGTCAGTCGCCCGGACTGACCGAACGGAAAGGGCTATGATGAACACCACAATCACCGATTGCCAGCAACAAGCGGATGCACACTTCGAAGAAACCCGCCTCATGTTTGTCCCAGAAGGCGGACCCCGCACAGCATTCTATGGGCACCTCTGCGGCGCCTTCCTGGACGCAAGCCTGCTGGCGTGGAAAGCGGGCCTGCCTTTCACTGAGGGCAAGGACTTGCCTGAGTTGGTTACGCTGGCGTGCGGCGTGCGGATATGGACATATCACACGGTCCGCGCCACAGGCGAACAGCGACTTGGTCGGTTCCTGCGCGACTTACCGCGATCCCCAGGGAAAGGTTATTTCGGACGATCCGGCCCGAGTGCAATGGAGACGGCACTTGCGTTTGTGAGAGAGGTTCGAAGTGGGGCCGACTTGGCAGGCATGGGGGCGGAATTGAGCGTTTGGCCCGGCCCGGACGCCAGGGTCCTGCGATGGCACGAACAGCTTGTCCAGCGGCTGGCGGGGATGATCCCGCCGGCGTGGACGACGCACGATTTCAAAGAGGAAACCGCCTTCATGTTGGCGTGCATGAAGGACGAACACCTGCGGTGGTCCTCTGTGGGCGAGATCGTTGGGCAGAGCCAAGCAACGGCCCCAAAGCGACCGCCAGGACGGAAGCCGAAGTACAGCGAGCAGACTCTGAGGCTTGCGGAGAAGATGTTTCATGCCCAGATGGAGAAGATCGACGACGCCAGGGCC
>Ga0209722_1002464_pt1 | contig 14219 bp, 8 predicted proteins | sample BioC12SIPDNA_2_FD_185745 | JGI IMG/M metagenome (GOLD analysis project Ga0209722, IMG submission 185745) | Anaerobic biogas reactor microbial communites from Washington, USA - Biogas_R1_A C12 SIP DNA (SPAdes) (version 2) | ecosystem: Engineered > Bioreactor > Anaerobic > Unclassified | place... | reverse complement strand
TGCGGCGTCAGTTGCGCTGGAGCGTTGGCGCATCGGCCAGCAGGGCGTGGACGGCGTTCACGATGCGTTCCTCGACCGACGGGGCGAACGGGCCCGGCAGCGGGGTGTAGAGCATCGCGCCGCCGCCTTCGTAACCGCCCTCGCGCAAGACACGAACCGAGGGCACGTATCCGAAGACGTCGTTCGAATAGCCGGCCACCCAGAGCGGCGGCCCGGCCAGCTCGTTCTTCAGCCGCAGCGAGTAATCGACGACCACCTCGCCTGCCAGCGCCACCATCGTCAGATCGTCACCGAACCGAATCGCCTGGACCCAATACGGGTACGTCGATGGAATCTCGCCTTCATGCTCCAGTTGCTGGAGAAGGAATTCGGCGTGCAGGCGCTCGTACTTGTTGTTGGATTTGACCTGTGCCTCCAGTGTTTCGCGGCTGGGTGGCTCGGCGAAATCCAGGACCACTTCCTGCATCGCCGCCGTGAGCGGTCCACGCACCGGCTTCGGCGGGCCCTGGAGCGCCGCCTCAACGGCGTTGGCCAGCCCATAGCCATGTTGACGACACAATTCCAGCGCGCGGTCCGGGCTGCGAGGATACGGATTCTGATCGCCCCCGCAGCCGGCAACGAACAGGGCGGTCGTCCCTGGGTGCCGTTGCTCGATGCACTCCTGGGCGAAGCCGGGATAGTCGCCGCAGTAATCGTAGCCGCTCAACGTCGTGGCGTGACAGGCGTATCCGAACACGACCGCTCGCAACGACCCGTCAGGACCGTCAATCCGCAGCACGGGGACATCATGATCGACCGGACCGTCGGGATTGGGGCTGATCTGCCGGCCCCGTTCGGTCTTCTGCCGACGGTTCATACCGAACCCCGCGCGGGCGTGAGTATACGACACCGTAGCGGACGACAACTCCGCAATTGCCTCGCCCACCAGTCCGACGATTCTCTCCTGCAATCGGTCGCTGTAGGCATTCGACTGTTCGAGCTGCTCGGGCGTCAGATCGTAAAACGAATGGCCGTAGATCGAGTACGCACTCTCGCAAATCACCGGCGCCGAGTGCGTGTGGGACGCGTTGATCAACAGATCCTTCGGGGCGATGCCGTGACGCTGCTCGACCCGATCCGCAATCCAGTCGCGCATCGCTCGGTCGATGCCCAGCAGGTCCAGCGTCACGATAGCCAGACGGTTGCCCTGCGAGTCCTGCAGGACCAGCGCCTTGGCGTGCAGGTCGTGGACCTTGCCCTCCGCGGGCTTCGTTCGGGCCGCATAGCCGGCCATCCACATCGGCTTCTCCGGCGTGATGACCGCCCGCGCCACTCCGGCCTGCCACTGGTCCGAGGCCGCGCTCGCCACCGGGCGCAGGAACAGAAGAACCACCGCCAACAGAACCAACAGGACGCGTTTCTGTGGAACGCCCATAATCCGAACGAAGTCACGTGCCGTTTCTGCCTTCATCGCCATGTCCTTTCCAAACGCCGAGATCGACAGGACATCCCGCTTCGCCCCGGCGCCCCTAATGGGCCTTGCTCCTTGTAAACGTAAGGGTCACGCTACCGCCGGCCGGATCGTCCGCCTCCACGAAACGCGGAGGTATGAAGGTGACGCGTCCGGATGCCTCTGGAATCTCCCCCAGCCTCAGAAGGGCCGCCAGAGTCTCCATCCGCGCCTTACCTATGGCGACGCAGGCATCCTGGGTGCGTCGTCTGGCTGCGTATTCGGCGCCGGGGCGCATCGTCTCGAGCAAATCGTCCAGGGCCCTCTCGATCAGGCCCAACTGCACTTGCACTTCCTGCAATCGTCCGGTCCGGGCAAGGGCGTTCCGGCGCGAGCCGGCCAGATGGGCGGCCCGCGCCTGGCCGGCCAGTTCATCTCTCAGACGCTGCAGTTCCCCTCGTTCCTTCCTGAGCTCTGCCAACAGCTTCCTCGTGTCCGCAGAGGACAGATTGACAAGACTGTTGGCCGCCTCGATGTCGCCCCCACCGAGCTGATGCCGAACCGTGACAGACAGCCCTCGTTCACGTCGGAGCCGCTCGGCGATCGCCGCGAGTTCTTCGGCCTGTTCGGCCGACAGCGTTGTCACCGCAGCCGCATACTGCACGACATAGGTTTCCGTACCGCTCGGCTCCTCTTTTTCCCCGCCCAAGATATTGCCGATCGTTCCGGCGACTCGATAGGGCGATCCAGCCACCGCACTGGCAATCAGTGTGGCGGCGGCTCCCACCGCCGCCTGCGTGATCTGTCCGCGGGAGACGCCCTGCTCATCGATCTTGAATGACACCGGCAATCGAATGGAACCGCCGGCGTCCCGGAGGATGAACAGAACCGTGTCGAGAGACACCGGCAGAGTCAGAAGCCTGGCCAGAAAGCCATCCGGCGGCTCGGTCAGCGACAAGTCGGTGAAGACGAGGCGGGCTCGGGTCGACAGTGGCTGATCCTCGTGAAACCGCATGTCGATGCTTGCATCGAAGACGCCGCTGCGCAATGTCATCCCGTTCTGCCTGGCCAGACCTCCGAAGTTCGCCAGTTCCAATCCGCTCATCCCCGCCTTCACCCAACCATCAGGATGCGGATAAAGGGTCAGACGTCCGGTGGCGGACATCTCCTGGAAGAGAATGCGATTCTCCGTCGCCAAAGACTCTGTGGCATCCTCGACAGAAGCCTCAATCGACGCGTCGGCGACGCCGCGCCCCTTGCCCTGCAGCGGCACTTCCCCCGCTGCCGCCACGATGTTGAATCGCATTGGTCCACGGGCCGTAGCACCGGGCGTGGTGAATCCTCGGACCTCGACGTCCAAGCCCTTCATCGGTATGACCATCGGAGGATCCACGGTGTTGTCGACGAAATGGAAATCAACGCCGCTGACGAGGAACTGATCCACGCGAAGATCCAACGGCCCACTCTGCCCTTGCGAGCCTTCCATGCGATGGGCCGTCACGTCATTCTCGTCGTGACCGGCGGAGGTGGCAACGGCATTGGCATCGGCGATTGCTTCAGCAGACGAGGTCTTGACCGTCATGCCGAGCAGGTGGAATCCATCGGGCTCCCGCCGGACCGCGACTTGTGGTTTCACCAGGCCGATTTCTTTGACGTGAACGCTGCCATTCGACAGGTCCACCTTCGGTATGACGACGCGGATTTCCTCCAGGCCGGCCAGCACGGTCTTGGCCTCGGTATCCTCGAACAGAATCCCTCGGGCCAACAGGTCTATGCCGAAAGGCCTGCTGAGATCAAACTCCGTGCTGCTGCGCCGCTGCGCCTGCACCGTCAGTTGGGCGTTTCCCGACAACCTGCCGTGGCGCAGATCATTGGCATCCACGAGGGCGCCGAGTTCCGGCGCGATCGAAGTCAACCCCGAGCCGCTGATCCGGGTGATGTCCCATTCGGCGAGAATCTGTGGCTGGGCGACAAAGGGTGATACCTCCAGCTTCAATCGAACGGACTCGGTCAAAGGCTGAATCCGGCCGTGGAGATCAATTCGGATGGGTGGATTGACGTCGGGCTCGTCTCCGAGGACCTTGATACCCTCCGTATTGGCGATCGTCAAATCCGAGACGACAACGGGCGCCGCGCTGGGCCTGGTCTTGTCTGTCACGGTCAGCTTCGCCGCCTCCAACGACAAGCGTTCGAGTGTGACGAGCGGCAGACGCTGTGCCCTTCGAACGGTACCGCTTGCAGGGTCCGGCTTTTCCGCTGGAGCGGCCGACTCCGTGTCCGGCCGTTCGTCAGCCGAAACAGTCACAGTGTTCGGCTGTCCGTCGGTCACGACGGGAGGATCGATGGCCCCCGCCTCTGAACCTCCGAACTCAAATCCCAATGCACTCAGCGTCCCGGCCGCCGTGCGTTCAACGGCCGCCTCAACACCCTGGAAAGATAACTCCTTCATGGAGACGACATAGGCATTGGGATCAAAGCGATCCACTGCCAGTTCCGCCGAATCGAATCGCAGAAGAGCCTCGCGTCGGGAGGTTTCTCGATAGTCCACATCGGCCACCTTGACGCCGCCCTGCCGTCCACCGTCCGGATGGTGTGTCAGTTCACCGACGATCCTGGCGCGGAGCCGACCGGCTTCCAGGGCCGGCTTCACTCCCGGCGGCAGATAGGCCCGCAGCGATCGCACATCGAGACCCTCAGCCTCCACAATCAGGTCGGCTGCCTGCCTCAGCGGTGCGGTCTGGACCTGTCCGGAAACCGTCGCCTGCTGCACCATACCCGGCGCTCGAACGGCAACCGTCATCGTGGCCGGAGGCGCTTCGACCCCCAAGGCAAAATCGTTCAACGTCAGGTCAACAGCCACCGCCTGGGCTACCGCAGGCACAACAGCATTGTCGAACCACTGCAGGCGCGCCTCTTTGACCTCCAAGCCTCCGATGCGCACGGGCATCGTCGGCCCCGACGAAGTCTGCCGCGTGCTGTCTCCCCCCGCGACGCTGCGCACCCCCACACAGGCCAGCGCGCCTGATTCGTGGCGAGTAACGGTCAGTCGCGGTCGCTCAATCGCGATGCGATCCGCACGGAGACCTGCCGCATCCAGACGGAGCTGCACGACCTCAACCCGGTCGAGCCCGGCCAGTTCGACGTCGCCGTCCGTGATGCTGGTATCGAGAAGCGTCGCCGAGCAGTGTATCCCCTGGCTGTCCCAGGCGATACGTCCTTTGGCATGGGCGGCAAGATCGCCTCTGGTCATGGTTGATTCGGCCCCCATGGCCTCAAGATAGGGCGTCATCTCGACCAGAGCCATACCGTCGCCCTGGAGGTTCAGATCGAAGGACAGGCCCGCCGGCTCCGGGGCGAGCGAACCACTCAACTCCACCCGGTCAATCATCCCGGGACTGCGAAGCCACGCCTTGACCGAGGCAGTCGATCCCGCGCCTTCCTCGGCACCCAGCACAAGATCCGTCAGCTCCAGTCCAAGATCCGGGATGGCAAAGGTCTTGGCCGGCGTCACCATTCGATCGACAAAGGTCATCTCGTTGTCGTGCCAGGACAGACGTCCGATCTCGATCCTGGCGGCGGACGTCTCCGCCGGGGCGGGGTCCGGTTGGCCGGCCGCCGTATCGCTCGGTCCGGCCTGCGACTCCGAAGGCGGCGGCGTGCTGCCAAACCGAAAACCCAGAACGGTCAGGCAGCCCGTTTCATCCCGTTCGAGTGCCAGACGCTGTCCGGAGACCTCTACACGCTCGACACGCGTCGCCCCCGACTGTGGGTCGATCCGTACCCCGTGAACCGCAATGGCCTTGAGCCCTAACAGCTCTTCGGCGTCCTGAAGCCGGATGTCCGTGATGGATGCAGAGGCATTGAACGCGCCATCGTCCTGCTGCACAAACACGCCGTTCACATCGCATGAGAACATCCCACCCTTGTACAGCGATTCAAGGCCGAGACTGTCGAAATGGGGCTGCAACACATCCGGGCGAATTCCCGTTCCGACAATCTTGAGCGCCGCCCTGCTCTCGGACGAGGACAAAACCATTGTCCCGCCGGCCTGCAGGCTTTCCACGATGCCGGGGGCGCCCAATCGGGCAGTCAGCGTCAATCCTTCCGACAGCGATGGATCGTGCTCGACGGTAACCTCGTTGAGGTCCAGCACCAGATCGACTTGCGGAGACATGGACTGGTCGTGGAGCACGAATCGAACATCACGAACTCCAATGCCATCCAGAGACCATGGGATCGCCGACCCATCCGCCGAGGGCGAGGCGCCGGCGTGTTCCTCCACCGTTGTCACGCTGTCTGTCCTGGTCTCGGTTCTCCGTGGCGAGCGGCTGACGAACTGAAGACCGGCCACCGAAAACCTGCCGGTCGGTCTCTTCCAGACGTGGAACGCGCCTCCACCGACCTGGATCTGTCCCACGCGAACGACGCCCGAGTCAAACACATTGGCATCCACCACCGCGCTGCGCAGGCTGAAGTGCTCGGCGCCGTCAATCATCATGACGGCATTCTTCGATTCAAGATGCACCTGAAGGGCCGAGACCGAGGGCCGAAGCGACGTCTCGCCCGACGTGAGAGAATGCTCGATCGGCGGGTCAACCTCATTCGGTTCAGCCACCTGAATCCCCTCCACTCGAACAGCCCCATCACAGGCAAAGCCAATCGTCCGGGCATCGGGAACGATTCCCAGATCGGCCAGATACTCCTCCGCGGCGCCGGGCTGCAAACCCTGCAGAGCGACCCGCACATCCGCCACAAGGTCCCTTCCCTCCGCTGAACCGGTACCTTCGATCATCAACTGATTCAGTACCGGAGGAGACGACAAGATGATCTGAAACCGTGTCTGGCGCCTGTCCGATCGCAGGTCGGAGAGCCGGACGTTCAAATCCAATCGAGTCTCAAAAGCCGGTGACACCGTTTCGTCTCGAAAGCGAACCTGCACGTGCTGCAGTCGCAACGCGTCCATGCGCAGCGGCGGCGTCAGATCGATCTCGCGCGGCGATGCGACCGGGCCGACGACGTCGACCTCAACGTCCGCGTCGGCCCGTTGTATTGCCTCGCTCCGCTCGCGCAGGACGGCCAGCAGGGTACGCAACTGTGGAAACGAACCATCTTTGGCCCGCATCAGACTGACATCCATGCCATCTATCTCGATGCGATGGACGACGAGACGGCGTTTCAACAAAGTCACCAGGGAGACATCCGCCCGGCAGTACTCGACATGGACCAGCGGCGTGTTGGCGTCGTCCGGCACCAGGACGAGATGCCAGAGCTCCGCGTCCCCCGTCAGCAGGGACAGATGCAGTCGTTCATAGCGGGCCTCCAGACCGTACTGGTCCATCGTCTTGTTGAGAATCCAGGGCAGAGAGAGCCACAGCGCGATCCGAAGGACCAGAATGACAGCGATGAGAACTGCACAAGCCCAGAACAGACGTCGCAGCCAGCGCCGCTTCTTGCGCCCCCCCGGGCCGTCCGTCGGCCCGCCGGAGGCATGGCCCGTCTCTGATCCCGTGACGTCGCCTGCAACAGCATGGCCGGCTGATGGGATGTCCGAACTGCCCGAGGATGACCTCACATTTCGCTTTCTACGCCCCACAGAAGGCACCTCCGGCTCTATGGTTGTTCCTGAAGAACCTGGTTCAGAACGCGACGCCTCTCCGCCAGCGAAGCGAGGGGGTCATAGCCCTGCGGCGCCTGGCCCTGGACTGCCAGCCAGTCAAAAGCACGGGCCCTGGCCGCCGGCGAGATATCCTCCAGGTAGATGGAATTCTCCAGGAGCAGACGCTGTCTGAGGTCCGCCATGCTCGTGACCTCCGATACAACCTCTCGAAGAACCGAAGGGTGCCGACCGACCTCCCCGGTGTGACGAATCAGAATGGCCTCAAGGTCAGGCGATGTCAGATCGGAAGACGCGGGCTCCGTGAGCAGTTGATACGCCGTCTTCTCCAGCCTCCACCCCAGCCCATCGGCTTCCACCGAAAGCGGTGCAAGATGCTCGTTGGCGATCGCATAAGCGAGGCGATCCAGAACGACATCGCTCGCCGACAGCGCCAGATCCTCGATCAGGAGTGATCCAGTCTCCCGACCAAGGTGCAACAGCGCGCGCCGCTTGTGTGTGGGCGACGGAAGGAGCCGAATCGCATCTTCAAGGCCCCGCCTGCCGACGCCGGGTCGCTGGCCATCCTCTGCGCCATTGGCTGCGGCCAGCAAAGCGTCTTGGCATTGTTGCAGCAGAACGGCATGCGCGGCACTGCCATCCGTCCCCTCTGGCGGGGGCGACCGCACCTCGATCAGGGCCGCGAACGCCACGATACCCTCCACGTCAAACGGAGACGGCAGCACCATCGCCAGGCGGTCCTGCCCCGGCAAGGCCTGCGGCGTCAATGAGATCGTCTCGGTCACCCACACCTCCGGAGCGACCGCCATCAACGGCCCCGGCTCACCGCCGGAATCGATGCGGCTGTCCTCGTCGGACGATGGCTCGCTCGGCGGATGCCCCGTCGCTACGAGCGATATCTCCAGAACAGCCGTTGTGCCGGGCCGCTCTCCGCTCTGTGGTTCCTGCAACCGTTGCCGGCGCACTTGAATACCGAGCTTGCGAATCGGGCCGGAATCCAGAACCGGTCTTTCGAGAATTTGAAAACTCGTCTCGACACCATAGGGCAGGATACCGCGCAGCTTCTCCAGAATCACAGGCACACCCGTCTTTTCACCGGCGATCCGCTTAAGAAACGGTGCCGCATCTTCCACGATCCCCACCCTGGCCGATCTCAGAAGCCCGGCCACAGGCACAACGGCCGTGCTCGCAGGCAGAACCGTGATCATCTGAGTCTGCGATGCCACAGGCGCCAGTACCCCTTCAGACCGCTTCGGCATCGCCACAAACGTCACCGAGATGGCAAGAGGATCTTCGAGGTGTAGCGAACCACTGTCCACCGGCCCTTCCCCGAACGGTGCAGAGGCCTTCGAGTAGCCCACATTGTACTGCAACACGTATCCCGCCGGAAGACCCGGATCGCCCTTGGGCCCCAGGCGGCAAGCCGCCAGCAAAACCATGGTCCCACCTGCCATGGAAAGGATGGCTCGTAACACCAAGGTCTGATTCCGGCCACGGCGTCTGAACTCTCGTTCCATATTCGCCTCGAATACGAACCCCCAGAGTCATCGGTGCGGTAAGCAGCCGATATCCTTCTGCCACAGGCTATCATGTGCCACCGGAAAGCACAAGCATCAACAGCAAACGACGGGAATCATGTCCATGGGCAGCATCTCGCCCCCACATCCCGCACAAGAACGCCGGACTGTTCTGCGTCGACCGCGGCGCGCCACAAATCGCCCCACTGGGCAGTACAGGACTTGAACATAACTCGCTGGCCCTATCAAAAATGTCGATTTCCCAAGAGCACGGCACAGAATCCGGCACAGTTGAGACAGCAGAAGGTCCAATGGACCCCGATTTGGCCAATGTCATAGAGGCGCGGACCCAACTGCCGCCTACAGTCCGTTCGGCCATACTGACGATCTGTGCATCCCGACAAATACGATAGGCTTACATACAACACTGACATTAGAACCATACCGCTGCGTTTCATTAATAATACCTCCAGAAAGGCATTTCTCCCTGCGAAAGGTGCTGAGGCGAGCAGTCGCAACAAATCCCTTGTTTCCTATCGCCTCGTTGTCCGCCGGCCCGGTCGGCACACTGGCAACCGTTGCCGGTACAAGCCGGATTGCTCCGATCTTCAGGACGGAGTCAACCAGGAAGACATGGAAATGCGCCTGATGCCTGACGTGTCCCCGATACAGCCCCTCAACCGAAATGTGTTGTCCCTCCTGATCATGAGGGTTAAATGGCTGGGATTGCCAGCGTTCTCTTTTCAGAAGAGCCGCAACCGCTTGGCGCGTCATTTCTTCATCTTCTCTGTTCTGGCACGCTTGGGCTTCTTAACAACAGTCTTGGCCTTTCTCACAGTCCGCTTCGTCCCCGTCTTCTCTGCGGGGACTTTGCGTTGAGCTTTTGCCGCCACTCCCGGCTCGGCGGCCACGGTAGCGGAGTCGTCATTCGCAAGCATAGCGGCCTCCATCTCGATACCGAACACGTCGCCCAGATCGGCGTCTTCGATCACGCGGGAGGTCTTCTTCTTCGCTTGTCTCAGCAGTCTTTCGGACTTGTCGCGAACAGCCTGGGTGATGAGATCGTCCATCTTCATCTTGCGCAGGACGAAAAACACGCTCGGGTCCTCATCCAGCCGCGTTCCTATGCCATAGAGGACGGCGGCGACGTGCTTGCACATGGTGGCCCAGTCGGGACAACTGCATTTGAATTCGATCTCCTTCGGCGAGGGAAACAGGCCGCTGCCCTTGGCCGTGAACAACTCCGCGAGGCCCTTGGGAAACCGGCCCTCCAGCAATTCCTGCAAGGAGGCAAGCTGACCCTCACAAGCGGCCCGCATCTCTGTCCAGACGGCCTTGCTTATGGGTTTGATCTTCATGGTCACGGTGTAAGGGCTCTGTCGGCTGCCTTGCACCAGCGCATCGACTTGCCCCGGATTGATCTGCAGGTCCAGGACGGCCCCATGCCGCACATAGCTGCGCCCGCGCCCGACGCGATTCGAATAATCGGCATACTTGGTGAGATTGCCGTTCCACGCCTTGCCCCACCACGTGCGGACCAGGGTGTTGCCTTCGATGACAACCGGGCGAATACCCGGATGCTTCTTCCTCAGTTGTTCGAGCTTACGCCGTGCTTTGGCCCTCTTTTCGCCAACGGACACATATCGGGGGTAACCGTAGTAGTTGTAGTATGCCATGAGACATCCTCTACAGGGATAACGTGAACAGCCTGATCAGCTCCTTGTCATTCATTTCTGTAATCCACGCCTCACCGGAATCCGGGATGATCTGACGCGATAGCTCGGCCTTCTCTGCCAGCATCTGATCGATCTTCTCCTCCACCGTGCCCTTGGTGACGAACTTGTGGACCACCACGTTCTTTTGCTGCCCGATGCGAAAGGCCCGGTCCGTTGCCTGGTCCTCGACGGCAGGGTTCCACCAGCGGTCAAAGTGTACCACATGATTGGCGGCCGTCAGATTCAGTCCCACACCGCCCGCCTTGAGAGAAAGGACCATGAAGGGCGTGTATTCATCCCCCTGGAATCGCTCGATCATCTGCCGGCGTTTCCCTACCGGCGTGCCGCCATGCAGGACCAGGCCCTCGTGCCCGAAGATCGAATCGAGGAATTCCTTCAGGGGCTCTGTCATCTCCCGGAACTGCGTGAAGACGAGCATCTTCTCTCGTTTCTCGAAGATCGTCTCACAGATCGGACGGAGCCGCCGAAATTTGCCGCTGTCGGGCTCTGCGAATCCATTTTGACCCAGGTACTGGTCCGGGTGATTGCACAACTGCTTGAACTTCATCAGCGAGGCAAGGATCAGGCCCTTTCGCCGAATGCCATCCGGTTGTTCCTCCAAAACCTGCCGAAGCTGCTTGACCAGGTCCTGATAAAGAACGACTTGCTTGCGACTCAGTTCCGCGTAGGTCTTCATCTCAATCTTGTCGGGCAGGTCGGAGATCACGGTTTTATCCGTCTTGAGCCTTCGCAGGATGTACGGGCCCACAACTCTCTTCAATCGGGCGTAGCCGCTCGCGTCCCGATTGAGCTTGCGGCTGAAACCGCCGAACTCCTCCGCGGTGCCCAGCAGTCCAGGATTGAGGAAATCGAACAACGACCACAGATCGGAAAGACGATTCTCGATCGGCGTACCCGTCATAATGATCCGATTCCTGGCGTGCAGCTTCTTCACTGCCCGCGTCTGCTTGGTGCCGGGGTTCTTGATCGCCTGCGCCTCGTCCAGCACGACAAGGTCCCACTGGGCATCCTGAAGCCAGACGTATTTCTGGCACAGGCCGTACGTGGTAATCACCAGATCGACGTCATCCAGCGCCGGGCCCCGTTGCAGCACATCCTTGTCAGCGCCGCCGGATGGATGGGCCACAAAGGTCTTCAGGGACGGCAGGAACCGCTCGATCTCGCTGGTCCAGTTGCCGATCAGTGAGGCCGGCAGAACGAGCAGGCTCGTCTTCGGGCCTTGCCTCGATTCGGCGGCTGTCCGAACGCTGAGCATGGCCAATAGCTCCACGGTCTTTCCCAGCCCCATGTCGTCGGCGAGCAGGGCCCCGAACTGGAGACCATCCAGGAAGCACAGCCAGTCCAGACCCTGACGCTGGTAGGGTCGAAGCGTCGCCTTGAACCGGCTGGGCAGTCGGACGGAATCCATGCGCCGTGGATCGCGGAGCCGTGCGACCACGGACTCGAGCCACTGCCCCTGCGAGACCTCGACCTCGACGCCGTCTTCAGAAAGCCCCAAGGTCCTGTCCGCATCGAGTTGCAGCCGCATGGCCTCGCGCAAGGTCAAATCCCCGTCGGCCATCAATTCCTGCGCCCTCTCATAGGCACGCAGGGTTTGTTCGAGCTTGTCGCGATCCACCTCCACCCACTTGCCTTTGATAAAGGCCAAGCCCTCGGATTCTTCCAGCAGCCTCCGGGCCTCCTCTTCGGAGATGGCCGTATCACCCAACAGCAATCCGGCGTTGAAATCGAGAATCGCGTCCATCCCCAGCGCGCTTGGCGGGGCCTCGCCGATCTCGATATTCAGCCGCAGGCCCGCCGCTCGGTTCTTCCACCAGTTGGGGATGCGGCACAGGATACCGGACCGCTCATAGATCGGGATCTCCTTCAGGACCGTGTACGCCTCGCCGGCTGAGAGGGCCAGCGGATGGAAGATCTCGCCACTGTCCAGAACTGCGGAGAGAAACTGGCTCTCCGCCGCCGCCTGGTAGACGGTGGCAAGCAGGTCGAGGAGCTTGCGGCTGTCCGAGCCGTATTCGGCCAGGGCGTGCTTCAGCGGAACATGCTTGCACCCGCTCTTCTGGTCCAGGCCGGTGGAGTACGTGGCGAGAAAAGCGAACGGATATTCATCTTTCTTGCTCTCGACGAGATGGAAGAAGATCCGGCCAACAAGGTGCACCTTCGGGCTCAGGGTACGAATGAAGTCGGCGACCGACCCCTTGTAGGACTTGATCTGCCGTTGGTACGTGGCGTTCAGGAGAGACCACAGATTGTCCAGCAGGTCCCGCTTGAGATATTCCAATCCCGGCATAAACGGCGCCGTATCGAGCAGCTCGGCGGCCTTGGCATCCTCCAGGGCGACGGTTGCTCTGTGCCGGAGGACCTCCAGATCGGGTGTCCTGACCAGACCCTCGGCGAACCGCCCCGTCACTTTCTGCCAGTAATCCAGCGCGGGCGACAACGGCACCGACCGGTCGGAGAAACCCAGGAACAGCAGAGCCGACTCGTAGTCCTCGCCCATCCGCTTCCACAACTCGTCCTGGAGCAGTCTCTGGTCCCTGCCAATCGGGCCCTCGCCAGAACTCCATTCGAGCTCGATGCGCCCACTGGGCAATATCGCCGCATCCAATTCGTTGAACAGTGTTCCCGACATCTTATCGACCACAGAAGGTTCCCTGGTCGCGGATCGCTCACCGCATTACTCCTGTTCCGACCGACATTGCAGCGGGAAACACCGAGATTGTCAAGCTACCTTGCTCCCACACTCCCCGCAATGCTTGCCTCGGCTTATCGGCACATGATCACAAACCGGACACTTGCGCACCAAGCCCTTGGCACCAGCCTTCGGGCTGACCAGCAGTAGGTCCCATCCCCTCGGAATCGTGCCATTGACGGTGTTAGGGTTTCCCTGTAGGGATGTCGTCAACTAGACCTCTCCCCATCGTCTACACCAGAATCACAGATTTCTTAGGTGGACCCATCGCCTTGGACCGCCTCCAGCTTCGCCTTATGCCTCAGCTCCTCAGCCGCAAACTCCTCGAACACCTGCCTCATAGCCGCCACGTCCGCACGAGCCGCCAGCTCCAGATAGAACGCAGCGCCTCGACCTCATTGCCGATCGCAAAATCCAACGCCGCCCCCACACTCTCAAACCGCTCGTCCATCTCGTCCCCCGACTTGTCTTCGAGTCTTCCGTCATGGCAGCACACCGCCACCGAATACACTATCGATTCTACCAGGGACCGCCTCTTGACAGAAGGTCGAAACCGGTGGCGAAATGCGGATCGAGGCGTGTAGGGTGCGCACCGCACACCTTCCCCCTCGCCATGCAATGGAATTGGTGTGCGGTGCACACCCTACCAGTCTGATTTCTGAAGAGACACACGACGCCGGGAGATGTTGATGGCACAACCGACAGGTCCCGAGAGGTTCCTCACATCCGCTCTGAACACAACAGACGATCCGAGACCGTTCGTGATAAGGTGAATGCCAAACGCAGAAGGGTGTTGCTCGCGGGGGGCAATTGGTTTAGGGTGGGTGCGCACGTAAGGCCGGAGGCTGGAGATACTCCAGTCTGCCGCCTGCAGTCTCAGGCCTGTGTCGCACGGGCGGAGTGGAACAATCATAGGGAAGGTTCAAGACATGGGTGGACGAAGCAGTAGATGGATGGGGCGCAGCGCTTTGGGCTGCGCGGTATTGGCAGTATTCGGTGCGGCGGCGTTTAGCCAGGACAGTGCCGTCAGAGATATTTCGTATACGATCGATCCGGGGCGGGTGCTGAACCGGATCGACGAGAAGGTCTACGGGCACTTCTTCGAGCACATCTACCATTCCGCCAACGGCGGGCTGTGGGGCGAGCTGGTGTGGAACCGCAGCTTCGAGGAGAACACGGCCGGCCGCTGGTCGATCGAGGACGGCCAGCTCGTCCAGGCTGGCTCGGGCAC
>Ga0209722_1002457_pt1 | contig 14274 bp, 10 predicted proteins | sample BioC12SIPDNA_2_FD_185745 | JGI IMG/M metagenome (GOLD analysis project Ga0209722, IMG submission 185745) | Anaerobic biogas reactor microbial communites from Washington, USA - Biogas_R1_A C12 SIP DNA (SPAdes) (version 2) | ecosystem: Engineered > Bioreactor > Anaerobic > Unclassified | place... | reverse complement strand
TCGGCGGCCGCAACATCACAACAGGCCGACGCCAGCGGCGAGCGGTTCAACGTGGCCGATTTCATCCGGCGCCATGGTCTTGAAGTTGACGGCCCCCACGACTGGCGCGGCGAAAAAGGAGTGGGGATGTTCTCGGATGCCACCCAGCCCCTACGCCAAGCCGAGGCGGCGATGATTGACGTGGCCCGGCCTGTGGTGGCCCGGTTACACGACCTGCAAGGTGCCCTGGATGCCCTGCCCGATTTGACCACGGCCCCAGAAACCACGGCGACGCCCCAGGCGATGGCAGCGACCGGAACCGATACGGCGGCAGGTTACCTGCCAGCAAATCGCCAGCAGTACAGCAGCGAAACGACGCAAAACGAAGCGGGAAGCGGCGAAATGCCCCCATCTGGAAACGACAACGCCGATTGCCCTAACGTGTTGCCAATTAAGGCACTTAGCGACAATCGGCGGGATTCTGCGAAGTGGTCAGGGCCAGGATTGAACTGGCGACACACGGATTTTCAGTCCGTTGCTCTACCAACTGAGCTACCTGACCAAAAAACTCGAAGACAACCGTTTCGCACGCTCTTGCCTCCGTGGCCCGCGCATCGGCCAGATCTTCAGGGCTTTACTGCGACGCCGGGCGACCCATTTCAGCAAGGCTAACACCCGGCGGCGGGCGTGGCGGGTGTCAAGGACACGACTGAGCGCCAACTGGTCGGCCGCAAGGTGCTGTGCGAGCGTAAGTTTACCAGAAACTGATTGTCCAGCAAGCCCTGCAAGCCAAGCAAAGACTTGCCGCTTTTCCAACTCAGTGTTCAAAGGCCGGCAGTTTGGTGTCCCGGGCCGGGTCGCGATCCGGCGACGCGTGGTAACACATCAGCCGCTCTCAATCTCGCGGAAATGATCGGCCGTCAGGTGGGCGACCGACCACCCGGCTGATTGGCGCAGAATCACCATGATCGTGCTGTTGAAATTCGAATCGAGACACCAGATTTTGCCCTCGTGCTCGTCGTACGCCAGCGCCATCCAGACATGCGACGAGTTGGCACACTTGTCACCGTGGATCATGCCTTCTTTGTCAAATGAAATCAGATTGTGGCTATTGTAGTCGTAGCGCGGAACTGCGGCGTAAGGTCGAACGGCCCAGCGGTATCCCGCCTCGCAATTCGCGTCGTGGTAAGTCCAGCCATTTTCCTTCCGCCAATACTGCTCGAAGTACCTGATGACGATCTGTCGGCGGCCACGGGCCTCGATGCTGTCGCCTGAGGTCGCTGTAAAGTAGGGGCCCACGATCCGCTGCTTGCCGTCAATCGAGGCGCACAAGCGGTACATGGTGCCAGGTTTGATGCTCTCATGACGCAACTCCGTCCGGCCGTTTTCAAGCTTGGCTTGGATCGTGAGCGTCTCGGCGGAATTGCTCAGGCAGGTCAACTTGACCTCCAAATCACCGCTGATCGGTTCGTCCAGGACGATTGGGATGTAATCCGCGGCGTCGATTTTGGCGATTTCGCCCCAGTCGTAGATGGCGGACGACGCTGGCAAGTTCGGGTATTCGTCGTCATACACTTGTCCAAAGCTGGTGCTGTCGTAGGAATTCGAGGAACGGCGGCGACGCAAAACGCGTGGCCAAGCCATCGCCAATTCGGTGGCGCAGAAGATCAACAGCAAACAGAAGACCAAAGTCTTGCGGTTCATAGCAACTTGACTCCTTGAGCAGGGTTTGGCCACCCTCGCCGTTTGGTTTCGGTTCCGCTCACTTCGGCACGCTTCGCAAAGCGGCAGTCCAACGCATAGGCAAGTGGAGGGCGTGTAAATGGGAAGCTAGGGAATTCTGGATATAACGCGTAGAGTTTGCGGCACAATCTAGCAGGGGTTTGGAAAACTGGCGAGCGGGGGTAGTCAAGGCTTTTTTGGAAAATATTTCCTGGCGTCGATAGTCCAGTCGCCTCGTTTGATTTCGTCGGTGGTGTGATGGGTGAGTCCCTTGAGTCCGTCGCGGGCAGGATGCATTCGCGCTGGAGAAGGCTCCTCGTCGAGCTGAGTCCAGTCGCATCTGCAAAGCCGCAACTTTGCTTAAGTCAAGGACTTCCGTCGCATCGCGGGTTGACAAATGTGGGGGCCATTGATAGCATCGACGCTGCTGGTACGTCAGGGAGGGGAACGTTTAGAGCGAAGATTCGGGATCGTGCGTCACGAAGCGTCTGGGGAGCGGGGGGGTGGCGAGGCGTTGAGAGGGATTTTTTTCTTTGGGGTGTGGTGCGTATGTCTTCGTTCTGCTCGCGTAGCTTGCGAAGTTACCGTCTTCCGCGACGGTGGGCGGATCGGTCCTGGGATCGCTGGCCCGAGCGCATCATGATTTCCGGTCTGTCCGGTTGTTGGGGCGTGGTTCTGCTGGCGGTTCTAGTGGGGGTCTCTGGATCTGCGGATGCCTACACGCCGGACAGTCCCGAAGTGCGGCAGGTAGTGGACAAGGCCGTGGCGTGGTTGGAGAAGAATGAGCTGAAGAGTCCGGTGGGCGGGCAATGTCTCGTGGGGCTGGCCTTATTAAAGGCGGGCAAGGCGCAGAGTCATCCGCTGATTCAATCGGCGATTGCGGCGGCCCGGAAGTCGGCCGAGCAATTTGCGGCCAAGGGGGCTCCCGGCCACTGTTACAACGAGACCATTGCCTGCATTTATTTGTGCGACGTCGATCCCATGCGGTACGCGCCGGAAATCAACATGTTTGCGCAAGGCATGTTGAAACGCCAGCGTCCCAACGGTTGCTGGTCCTACGAACCCTACACGTACGATGACACGTCGCAGACTCAGTACGGCGTGCTGTGTCTGTGGGCGGCGCATCAAGCGGGCGTTGCGATTCCGGCGCGAGCCATCGAGAGCGTCGCGCATTGGCTGATGCGTTCGCAGAGCACGGATGGAGGTTGGGTTTATCGGGCAGCGGACAATGGCTCGTACGAGCGAGTCAGCCAGGGGACCAGCACGCATTCGATGACGGCCGCGGGGACGGGCAGTCTGTACGTATGCGCTCACTTGCTGGGTTTTGGCGCGGATGCGAAGCGCAGCGGGGGCAAGCAGGAGAAGTCCGGACTGCCTCCCGCGCTGCAGAAGGTCGAGTCGGAGCAAGGCAAGGGAAAGCGGCAGATGTACCTGCAGCCCTCCGGCACGAACGCGCAGCAACTGTTCGGATTCGCCGCCGCTGGCGACGCCTGGTTTGCCAGGAACCTGCGATTCGATGTCCGAGAGTATCGGCTCTATTACATCTATGGGCTGGAGCGTTACAAGAGCTTTCAGGAATTGGTCCAGGGCCAAGTCGTTCCGGAGCCGGACTGGTACAACCAGGGCGTGGAATTCCTGCGGAAGAGTCAGTTGGCGGACGGCACGTGGGAATACGAGGGCAGCTACGGGTTGGGGGCTGCGGTGGACACCGCCTTTGCGGTGTTGTTTCTCACGCGGAGCAGCCAGAAGGCGATCAAGAAGGCGACGCTGGACGAGGGCGTCCTGATCGGCGGCATGGGGTTGCCGAAGGATTTGACGAACGCCCGCATGCAGGACGGAAAGGTCGTCACGCCGCAGATGGTCCGCGACGTCGACGACCTGTTGGAACTGCTCAGCAGCACCGAGGACAAGGAGTTTGATCCGACGGCCTTGCCGGGCGGGCTTTCGCTGGATGCGGACCTGACGAAACGCACCAGCCAGTTGGAGCGGCTACGAGCGTTGGTCACTAACGAGAACTTTGAAGCCCGGCTGGCCGCGGTCAGGACGCTGGCCAAGTCGCGCGACTTGGACAACGTGCCGGCGCTGATTTACGCCCTGAGCGATCCGAACTGGATGGTCGTGGAGGCGGCGCGGGACGGTTTGTGCTTCATCAGCCGCAAGTTTCAGGGCTACGGTCCGCCGCCCAACGCGACTCCGGAGCAGAAGCAGGCCGCCCAGATCAAGTGGAAGCAGTGGTATTTGGCAATTCGGCCGGACGGGCAATTGATTGACTGATTTTCCGGGCACGCCGCGCGGCGGAACGAAATCTCCTTCAGGAACGGGAACAACGGTGAGTACGAGTCCGGGATCTTCCAAGCCGCTGTCGATCGACGCGCCGCCGCTGAAGACGTTGCGGACGGGCCGTTACGACTCCGTGGCCAGCCTGTTGATCGCCCTCTTGATCCTCGTCGGGGTCTGCGTTTTTTCCCTGTTCGTGATTTGGCTGACTGGGCGGTTCATCTTTGTCCAGAGGACGGTTCCGGTCGAGTTGGTGGAATACGCCGGGCGCGGCGACCATGCGGCCGGATTCGCCCGGGACATGGAGCCGCCGGGGCCGGAGGAACTGGAAGAAGAAATGTACGAACCGCAGTTGGAGGCGACCTTGGAGGCTGTCACCGAAGTGGTCACGACGCAGACGGCGGCCCTGGACGCCATCGCCACGGCGGCGGAGGCCACGGCCAAGGGCGGCGGACTAGGCGACAGCCGGGGGCCCGGTCCGGAGGGCGAAGGCCGCAGCGACATTATTCCGCCCTGGGAACGCTGGGAAATTCGCTACACGACCTCCGGTTTGGACCCCTACTCGCAGCAATTGGACTTTTTCAAGATCGAGTTGGCCGCCGCGGGCGGGGGTCCGTTGGTGGACTATGCCTTCCACTTGGCCAAGGCCAAACCGGATCGCCGCACGGGCAAGCCGGAGGACGAGAAGCGGATGTACATGACGTGGCAGAGGGCGGGAGGTCCGCTGGCCGTCTTCGACCGGCAGTTGCTGGCCAAAGCCGGAGTGAGCACCCAGCGGCGTCTGGTGCTGCAGTTCTATCCCAAGGAAACCGAGATGCTGCTGCTGCGATTGGAGGCAGAACACGCCCGTGGAAGGGATGCTCGGGAGTTTCTCAAGACCATCTTCGGCGTGCGTGCCGCGCGTGGTGGATACGAGTTCTTTGTCATCGACCAGTTCTTTCGGCCGGCGCCGTTGATGTGAGAGGAGGGGGGCTGGGCCGGACAGGATGGGTTGGGGGCCGGCCGGTTTTTGGTCCTGGCGGGCTGCGATGCGGGCATGTTGCCGGCCACCGTTTTGATTAGAATATCGGCTGGGGTTGTTACGGATTCGTCCTTGATTTACAGGCGTTGGGAAGCACATGGACTACGAGGGACTAGTCACCTACGTGGGAAATGCGACGTATGGTGCCCAGGCGATTGTCGCGTTGTGGGGGGCCTACTGTGTCGTGATGGTCTGGCGGCGAGTCGCCCAGAAGCGGTTCCGGAGCGAAGAAGAGCAGACCGAGTTTCTGACCGCGGTGGAGGATCCGCTGGCGCGGGGAGACTTTGACTCCGCCAGCGGAATCTGTGAAGGCGACGTGCGGGCCGTGCCCCAATTGGCGCTGCTGGCGATTGCCAACCGCAATCTCGGTTTCAGCAAGGTCCGGCAGCTCGTCGTCGACCGTTTTCAACGCGACCTGATGGCGGACCTCGAACACCGCATCAGCTGGATCAATACGGTCATCAAGAGCGCTCCGATGCTGGGACTGTTCGGCACCGTGTTGGGCATGATGGGGGCGTTCGCCAAGCTGGCGGCGGCCGAGACCGTCAAGCCCACGGAGTTGGCCAACGACATCAGTCTGGCGCTGATCACCACCGCCATCGGGTTGGCGATTGCCATCCCGCTGGGAATTGCGATGGCCAGCATCAACGTCCGCATCCGCAAGATGGAAGATTTGATCATTTCGGGCCTGACCCATGTCCTGGAGAACCTCCGCGACGGGCTGGAGGTCCGCGGCCGCCGGGGCGAGGGGTGAGGTGCGAAGAGGGGAGGATGCGGGATGGGCTCGACGGTCTGGAGGCCCAGGGGAACGCCGGACCGGGTTCGTCACCCAACAGGGCGGACGGCGGGCCGATCCTCTCACAAGCCGGGTTAAGGGACTGCGGACATGTCGGACAAGAAAAGCGGCGAAGACCTGATGGAGCCGTTGATCCGGTCCCGGACGTTTGAAGAGTCCGAGATGGAGATCACGTCCATGATCGATCTGACGTTCTTGCTGCTAATCTTTTTCCTGGTGGCGGGCAAGATGGATCCGTCCGGTCAGTTGCAATTGCCGCCCGCGCGCTATGGCAAGCCCGTGGTGGAAAAATCGTCGATCATCCTCACGCTGGCGGCCGGCGAGGAAGGCAAGGCGGTCGTGTACTGCGGCAACGGCATCAACGATCAGACTCGGCTCCACTCCGCGGACCTGGCCGCTCAGGAGGACGAGGTGGCCAACTATGTGGAGAAGCAGTTCCTGGCGGGGGCCAAGGAGAACGTGTTGATCAAAGCCGGCAAGGGAATCAAGCAGCGCGAAGTCTGGCGGATTTCCAAAGCGGCAACGCGCAACGAAAGCGTCCAGCAACTGTACGTGGCCGTAACGGAGGTCCAGTAGCGCCGTGGCTCACACGTTTTCCTGCCCAGTCTGTCAGGCTCAACACACGGTGCCGGAGCACTTGATCGGCCGGCGTGTGCGCTGTCCCCACTGCCGCGAGGCGGTGGTCGTGCCGCGGCCGGCCGGCGAACGCGGGCCGGGGACGGAAACTGCTGCGGCGGACTGGCCTGCGGCTTCCTCCGACGAAGACGAGCCGCTGATATCCGCCCCCCGGTACAAGTCGCTCGAAGCGGAAATGGACATGACGCCGATGTGCGACGTCACGTTCCAACTGCTGATCTTCTTCATGGTGACCGCCGCGTTTGCCATGCAGAAGTCGATCGAGATTCCCAAGCCCAAGCAGGATGCGCCGAGCACGCAGGTGGTCATCCGGGACCCGGAAGAGGATCCCACGTTCGTGACCGTCTATGTGGACGAAAACAATACGTACCGCGTGGTGACCCCGGATTGGGACGTGGAAGCGCCCAGCGAGCAAGAGTTGCTGCGGAAGCTGCGCGAGGCGCGCACCGCGGGCAGCGGCGGCGTTATGCCGACCAAGTTGCTGGTCAAAGCGCATGGAGACTCTCTGCACGAAAAGGTCGTCGCAGCGCTGGATGCGGGGACTGAAGTGGGCATGGAGCAGGTCCAACTAACGACCATTGAGGAAAGTGAATGACGCCGATGTCCGCGGAGCGTTTTCTCGACCGACTCGAAAAGACCGGCCTGCTGGAAGCCTGGTTCCTACAGACGATCCGGGAACAGGTGAAATCGTCCACGACGCCCGTGACCGCCGATTCCGTGGCCAAACGCCTCGTCCTAAGCGGGCATTTGACCAAGCTGCAGGCCAGAAAGCTGCTCGCCGACGTCCAGAAGGATGCGGCGGAAGCTCCGGAAGTTTCCCGCGGCGGGGAGCGCGGCGGCGGCAAGCCGCAGGCGGCCCGCGGCAAGCCGCATCCCGAACCCTCGATCGACGAAGAGTTGGGCCTGGCGCCGTTGGGGGATGAAGAGGATCTAGGATTGGCGCCGTTGCCCGAGGACGCGCCGCCGCAGACTGTTCAGGAAGAGGACGTCGTGTTGCTGGAGGATGCCAGCCGCAGCGTGGATCAGGAATTGGGACTGGCCCCGTTAGCCGAGCCTCCGCGCGGCGCGGGCTCCGCCGCGGCCGGAGGTCAACCTGCCGCGGCCGGGCGGACGCCTTCGCGGCCGGCGGTGCAACGGCAGCCGCCGGAGCCCGCGGGCGGGCTGCAGCCGCTGGACGTGGGCGCCGGCTTGCAGCCCCTGGGAGACGCCTCGGGATTGCAGCCGTTGCCGGACGCGGCTGGCCTGCAAGCCTGGGACGAGCCGAGTCTGGCGGACGGCGCCCTGGAGCCGGCTGCCGGCTCGCTGCAGAAAGCCGGCCGGCCAGCCAAGAGACTCGGTTCGGGCAGTCCCTGGGATTCCACGCTGATGTACGCGGGCGGCGGCGGGTTGGCCCTGATGCTGATCGTCGGCTTTGTTCTCTGGTACACGCTCACGCGGGGTTCGGCCACCGAGTTGCTGCAGGCCGCGGACACGGACTATCGGTCCGGTTCCTACAGTCAGGCGATTCCAAAGTACGAGAAATTTCTGGCTTCGTATCCGGACGATCCGAACGTCAGCCTCGCTCGCGTGCGGATCGGCACGGCCCGGTTGCGACAAGTGCTGGAAGGCTCCAAAGACAAGCAGCCCGTTCTGAAGGCGGCCCAGGAGATCCTGCCGCAACTGGAGAATGAAACAGCGTTCGACGAGGCCCGCGCGGAACTGGCCTCGATTCTGCCGGAGATCGCCGAGGGATTCTCGCAGCCGGCCAGGCTCGAACAGGACATGGCCAAGGCCCAGACGCTGGTGGACCTGGCCGGGGAGGCGATCAAGCTGGTCAACAATCCGGCCTATATCCCCACCTCGCTTCGCAAGAGCGTCGAGTCGCGGATCGAGAAAATCCAGGAAGACATCGAACTGGCCAGACGGAACATCAACCAGAACAAGCGTTTGGAGGAGGCGGTCGCCGAGATCGGCCAGGCCGCCGGCGGCGGCGACACGCAGCGGGCTTACGAGGTCCGCCGCCAGTTGCTGGCGGAGTATCCCGGCTTGGAGCAGAACGCCCGCTTGGTGCAAGCGGTGGGGGAGATCACCCAGCGCGAGCGCGGCCTGGTCAAGGTGGAGAACGAGGCCGTTAACGCGGCGACGGAGGATCACCAGTTGGCCTCCGAATTCCGCGTGGCTTTGGCCAGTCGGCGGGGGACGGGCAAGCCCGGCAGCGAGGCGCAGATGGTGTGTTTTCAGGCCCGCGGCGCGGTGTACGGATTGCAGGCGGCGACGGGACAGTTGAAGTGGCGCCGCGCGGTAGGCGCCGACACGCTGGCCAACCCACAACCGTTGTCTCGCCAGCCCGGCGCGGACGTCCTCGCCATCGACGGGCGCCGTCAGGAACTGCTTCGGCTGAAGGGCGCCAGCGGCCAGTTGGTCTGGCGGACGCCGATCGGCGAAGCCTTTGCGGAACCGGTCCTCCAAGGCTCAAAGATCCTCGTGGCGACCCAGGGCGGGCGCCTCCTGGAGATCGACGCCGAGACGGGCAACGCAACGCGTCGCGTCCGGATTCCGCAGAAACTGCACGTCGGTCCCGGAGTCAGCGACAAAGGGCATTTGTACCAGGTCGGCGAGCACTCGAATTTGTATCTCCTGGACGAAGCGACGCTGGAATGCAAGGAAGTCTACTACTTGGGCCACAAACCCGGCACCGTGGCCGCTCCGCCGGTGATGGCTTTGGGCCACTTGTTCATCGCCGAAAACAGCGGCGAGGCTTACAGCGATTTGCACGTGCTGGCGACGGACGCCAACGGGCTGTCTCCCCAACCGGCGTTAAAGCCGATCCGCCTGGCAGGCCGTGTGCTGGTGCCGCTGATCCAGACGGCTGCGCGCGTGATCGTGGTGACGGATTTGGGAGCCATTCGCGTGCTGGAGGTCAACACGGCCAACGCCAAGCAACCCGTGGCGGACGTGGTGGAACCCGTGGTGGCCTCCTACAAATCGCCGGTGACCGGCTATCCGGTCTTCGATGGCGGCCGGTTGTGGGTGGGCAACGACCGCTTCACCAAATACGACGTCCAGACTTCGCGGAACCGCCTGAGCCGCGTCTGGATCAAGGACGAGCGGGACGCGTTTGTGGCCCCGCCCCAGGTGATCGGCGACACCCTGTACCATCTCCGGCGCCGGAAGGATTCACCCGCCTTTACGGCCGCCGCGATCCAGGGCGACGACGGCAAGATCCTGTGGGAGGTCGACCTGGCCGTGCCTGCCTCGCTGCTGGCGGTGGACATGGAGCGAAAGCGGGTGCATTCCATCTCGGCGCAGGCCGAGTTGTTTGAGATCACGCCGGAAACCTTCCAGGCGGGCGTCGTCGATCAAGCCGCCTGTGCGGCTGGCGGGACCGCGCGCGGCAAACCGTTCACCGAGGTCCAGGCGATGGACGCGGGACGCTGGATCCTCGGCAGTCCCCAGGATCGCGGGCGGGTGGTGATCTACGATCCCCAGGCGGCTGCGCCCAGCGGTCGTCTGCGGGAACTGCCGCTCAAGGCGGCCGGCACGACTCCCGTGACCGCCGCGCCGGTGTATGGCCTCGGCGGGCTGATCGTGCCGCTGGACAACGGCCAGGTCCTGCTGCTCGATGCGGCCACGGGCGACAACAAGTTCTTGCCCTTCCAGCCGCCCGTGGAAGCGGGCAGCAAGGTCGTCTGGCGCGAAGCGGCGGCGGTGGGCGCGGAGCGGAGCGAATTCGTGATCGCCGACGACCGGAGAAAGCTGTTCCGCGTCGGCGTCAAGGATCAGCCTCAGCCGCATTTGGAGGCGTTGTCGCAAGCCCAACTGGAGGTGGACCTCGTTTCGTCCTTGGCTGCCGCCGGCGATGCGGTGTACGGCGTCACGCGGGGTCCGAACAGCGACACCATCTTGTCCTTTGCCGCCGCCGATCTGGCGGCGGGCAAACAGTGGCCTGCCGAAGGCCGAGTGACGTGGGGGCCCGAGCCGTGGGAGGATTTGGTGCTCCTCGCTACGGACCAGCAAACACTGATGGCCTTTGAAACCGGTCAGAAACGGCGTTGGACCAGCCCATTGGCCTACGGACCGCTGGTCGGCCGTCCGTTGCGCGTCGACGGCAATCTGGTGCTGGCCTCCTTGTCGGGAACGGTCTGGATGATCTCCGGGCTGGATGGCAAGGAGTTGGCCAAGGCTGACGCCGGTGAACCACTCGGCGCCGGACCCGTCGCCTTTGGCACGCGGCTTCTGCTGTGTGCGGCCGACGGTACGCTGTTGGTGGTCCGCACTCCGCAGTGAGTGACCGGCTTCTGGCGTTCGAGCGCGGCCAACGCCCGCGTCATCCGCCGAACAAGCCGGCTTGCCGTGCAACGGTGACGGGCTTGGGCGGCACTTTTCGCGGTGTTTTTTGGCGGTACTTTAAGGCCTCCGTCTACTGGAATACTCGGAGGCAAAGTATTACAATCGGGGTTTGCCGCCGCATCGCGGGCAGCGTGATTTGCGTGCGGTGAACGAACCTGGGAGACGTGATTGACGGGGACATTGACGCCAATGGTTTCGTGCCGAAACCCGGCAGTATTCAGTGCGTACGACTTTGTTTTGTTTTTTCATTTGTGTTAAGCGAGTGGCTGGCAGTGGCTGGCGGGAGGTGACGCATGAGATCAATTTCAAGGCGACGCAGTCGTGAAAGTGCGGCGAGTGCCGCCTTTACACTTGTGGAATTGTTAGTGGTGATCGCCATCATTGGCATCTTGGTCGCGTTGCTATTGCCGGCGATTCAGGCCGCACGCGAAGCCGTCCGCCGCACGCAGTGCAGCAACAACGAGAAGCAGTTGGCGCTGGCGCTGCAGAACTATCACGACGTCCACAAGTGTTTTCCGCCCAACGCCATGCCGCCCTTTGCGGGCGCGACGCATCGTCAGGCTTCGTGGTTTGTGAGGATTTTGCCCTACCTGGAACAGGGGCCCGCCTACAATCAAGTGAGCTTCAGCGGGGTGGATTGGACCCTGCAGCACGGGGTTTATCCGCATTGGGAGGTGATGCAAGACCTCCGGGTCAGTTCCCTCAACTGCCCTTCCAGCCCGATGCCCAGGGAGGCCGCTCAGGACACCCGGGGGCGGACTCCCGGAGCGCCTGGGACGATCTACTTGCAGTTGGTCAACTACGTCGGTGTCGGCGGCACGTACCTGCGCGGCAGCGACTTGGCCGATTATCCCTCGCCGAGTCTCGCTGGATATGCGGGCGGGAGGACGTCGTTCAACGGCATGATTGTGTATTCCGGGCCGGGCCGCCCGGCGGCCTCCATGGCGGACATCGCCGACGGGACCAGCAATACCTTCGGCGTCGGCGAACAATCCGACTTCTATTACGAAGCCAACGGCACCAAACGGGATTGGCGGGCTTGCAATCACGACGGCCGATCCTGGTCCTGCGGAGCCGGAGGCGAGACGGATTGGTGGCTGAACACGACCATCGTGCGCTACCCCATCAACTGGAATGGCACGGCCACCGAGGCCAATGCCGGTTACCGGCGTCACACCATCATCCGTTCGGCCCACCCCGGCGGCGCTAACCTCGCGCTGGCGGACGGTTCCGTGCGGTTCGTTTCGGACGCGGTTGACTTCACCACATTTATCCGCCTGTGCGACCGCGAAGACAGGCAATCCGTTGGCAGTTACTAGTGCTGTGTCCACCAGCGGCTGAGGGATCGTGGGGCGGATTTTCGTCCGCCCTTCGTCATATCCGGCCGGACAGACAGTCCGGCCAGACACGGCACCGTTGTTACAGAGAGAAGTTGTTGTATGAAGAGGAGAATTGCGGTGAACACCGAAATGGCAGGTAAGCGAACAGGGAGGCGGGTTGTCGTCTATTTGACGGCGTGGGTCGCTGTCGCGGCACTTTTGGGCTGTGGCGGGACCAGCGGACCGGAATTGGGAAAGGTCAAGGGCACCGTGACTCAGAAGGGCAAGCCGCTGGCTGACGTCGATGTGATGTTTCTGCCGGAGCGGGGCGCACCGTCCTCTGCCAAAACCGACGCGGCGGGCAACTTCGAACTCAAATTCAACGACGGCCGGCCGGGAGCCGTGCCGGGCAAGCATCAGGTTCTGATTACGATTCCCGGCACCGAGTTGCCGCCGCCGACCGGCGACGAGCAGATGCCGGAGGTCGTGAAGCCTCCGGTCGAGTTCCGCAAACAGGTGGAAGTCTCGGCGTCGGGCGAGAACGATCTCAAAATCGAAGTCGAAGAATAGTCCCGGCACCGACCCCTCGCGCGCGCCGGACAAGCACACGCTCTCTTGGCGGTCGCGCTGGACACCAACGGGATTCCCCAAGCCGGATTCCGGGACGACAGGGCGGCTCACGGGATCTTGGCGGCGTCCCTGTGGTTCAGTAGCGCAGCGGCGCGACCGGTTGCGGTGTGCTGGGCGCGTTTGGCAGGGGCACGGCGTATCCCTGGCGAGCGCCGCCGCGCAGCGATTCCGCCCTTTCCACCAGTTTCTCCGCCGGTACAATCTGTTGGGGCTGCAACTGAAAGTCCAGAAACTGTTCGTCTCGGATTTCGTGCGGCCAGAGGTTCTCGCTGACAAAATCGAGCGGCGTGATCTCGTACCACGGCGGATAAAACGTCTGCTTGACCGTCAACGTCTCAAAACCGTCCTTCACCAGCTGGATTTTGCGGGTCCCGTAGTACGTGAAGCTGGTCGAGACGGGGGTAGTCCCGATTTCCTGGTCATCGACATACAGCAACGCTCCGGGGGGGGTTGTGCGAACCGTCATCCGCCGACGGACGCAGCCGGGGGCGACCGCCAGCAGCGCCAGTACGGCGATGCAGCAGACGCGAGCGGCTCGCAGAACACCCTGGGATGAACGATCCGGCGACACGGGGTAAGGGACCCTGTCAAGAAAAGATCAGTTTTCTTTGCGGACACGACGAAGTCAGACACTGGACGAGTGGCGGGATTATAATTGCCCTTCGGCATTCGAGCCAGACCGAAAAACCGGTCTGTCGGCGGTCCCGGAAGCCGGTCCTAGCACTGGTAGCATGGCAGTCAGCGCGTTGTTCGGGTAGACTGTAGAGCCTTGGGAGTTGGGCAGGCTTTCCGCTTTTGGCAAAGCAGCTGAACATGGATCAATCCAAATCGCCCTTTGTCGCCGATCTGCAGCAATTCACGCGAACCGACATCGGGATGCGGCGAGCCATCAATCAGGATTCGTCGAAGGTGGTGCTCGCCGAGGACGAGCCGACCTGGCAGGCCCGCGGTCACCTGTTCATGGTGGCCGACGGCATGGGGGCCCATGCCGCGGGAGAACTGGCCAGCAAGTTGGCTGTCGACACCGTAACCCACCTGTACTATCACGACCGCGAGTTGGCGGCTGAGCAGGCGTTGGAGAAATCGCTGGTCGATACGAACGGGGAGATCCATCGGCGCGGGCTGGCCAACTCGGATTTCCGCGGGATGGGCACGACGGCCAGCGTCCTGGTCTTGACGCCGCGAGGCGCGCTGGTCGGTCACGTCGGCGACAGTCGCGTGTATCGGTTGCGGGGCCAGCAGTTGGAGCAGTTGACGTTCGATCACAGCCTGCAGTGGGAGTTGCGGTCGCTGAAGTTGGTGGCCGAGGGTTCGGACTTTGCGAAATCCGTGCCCAAGAACGTGATCACGCGTTCGCTGGGGCCGAACGCCAACGTGGTGGTGGATCTGGAGGGTCCGTTTCCGTTGGAGGTTGGCGACCGGTTCCTGCTGTGTAGTGACGGGCTGAGCGGTCAGGTTGACGATCGCGAGATCGGCAGCCTCTTGGCCCACTTGCCGCCCGAGGACGCCGCCGATGTGCTGGTGGACTTGGCGAATCTTCGCGGAGGACCGGACAACATCACGTT
>Ga0209722_1002440_pt1 | contig 14324 bp, 11 predicted proteins | sample BioC12SIPDNA_2_FD_185745 | JGI IMG/M metagenome (GOLD analysis project Ga0209722, IMG submission 185745) | Anaerobic biogas reactor microbial communites from Washington, USA - Biogas_R1_A C12 SIP DNA (SPAdes) (version 2) | ecosystem: Engineered > Bioreactor > Anaerobic > Unclassified | place... | reverse complement strand
CTACACGTTCCTGAGACCCCTGGGCCTCCCCGTCTGGGCGGCGGTCATCGCTATCGTGGCGGTGGGGGTGGTCATGGGCCTCGTGATCGAGCGCCTCACTCTCCGGCCGTTGCTGGGCAAGCCGGTGCTCGCGATCATCATGATGACCGTCGCCCTGGCCGGCGTGATGGACGGGATCGCCAACATGGTCTGGGGGGGCGTTTATGAGACGTACCATGACGTGCTGCCCGTGATCAGTCTGCAGATCGGGGCCATCTCCGTTCCGCCGTCGTCGATGCTCACCTTGATCGTCTCGGTGATCGTGGTGGCCGTCCTCATGTTTGTATTCCGCTACACCAAGATCGGATTAGCCTTGCGGGCCACGGCTGAGGATGAGCAGGTTACTCGCAGCCTGGGGATCAAGGCCACCATGGTCTACGCGCTGGTTTGGGTGATCGCCTGCGTCGTCGGCGTGGTTGGCGGCCTCCTCTTGGGTGGCGTATCCGGGGTTTCGCCGAGCCTGGCTGAGGTCGGGATGAAGGCGCTGGCGGTGGTCATCTTGGGCGGCCTCGATTCCGTCGGTGGCGCCGTCCTGGCTGGGATTGTCATCGGGATCCTGGAGAATCTGGCGGCCGGCTATCTCGATCCTTTGATGCCCTCCGGTGGAGGTTTGGCCAACGTCTTTCCGTTCATCATCATGTTGGCTGTGCTGATCTTCAAACCTCATGGGTTGTTCGGATTGAAGAGGATTGAGAGGATCTAGGCAATGAGACTACCCAGCGGTACCTACGCGCAGACCTATGGCCAGGATATGTCTCTGGTGCGGACCAAGTCGCACTGGGCTCTGCTGGCGGTCATCATTGTCTTCGTGTTCACCATACCGCAGTGGGCCTCCGCCTCGTTCCTGGCCGTCTCGACCGTCATCGGTATCACCATCATCAGCGTTCAAGGTCTCGGCATCCTCACCGGCAATTGCGGGCAGCTATCGATGGGTCACTCCGCCTTCATGATGGTCGGCGGCTATGCGCTCGCCATCCTGTGCAATAAAGCCGGTTTTCCCTTCTGGGCGGCGCTGCCCCTCGCCGGTCTGGTCGCGGGCGTGGTGGGAATCATCTTCGGTCTGCCTACGCTGAGGATCAAAGGTTTCTATCTGATCATGTCCACAGTGGCGGCCTATTTCATCATCCATTGGCTGGTCTTGCAGTTCCGGAGTCTCACGGGCGCCACCGAAGGCCTATCGGTCCCGGCCCCCGACCTCTTTGGATTGTCTCTGGTAGACAAGACCCGGTACTTCTACCTCGTCATGGGGCTGGCCATCCTGGCCACGATTGTGGCCAGGAACATACTCCGCACCCGAACCGGACGGGCCTTCGTGGCCATCCGCGACAACGACCTGGCCGCCGAGGTGATGGGCGTAAACCTTTTCTCCTACAAGTTGCAGGCCTTCTTCATCGGCTGCGTGTTCGCCGGTATTGCCGGTGGACTCTCGGTGCAATACTACTCGTACTGCAACGTGGAGCAGTTTCCGTTCTTCGACTCGGTATGGATGCTTGGGATGCTGATCATCGGCGGCATGGGGAGTGTCTCGGGCGTCATTTATGGAGCCATAACTATCAAGCTGTTACAGCAGTTGGCGACGAAGTTGGGCCCCTTCCTGGCCGAAGTCATGAACCCTCAGGCGGCTGCTGGATTGGGTATTGTCCTCCCAAGCGTGGCCATCATCCTCTTCCTGATCTTTGCCCCTCGGGGTGTTTCCCATATCTGGGAGCGCCTGAGGAACTACTATCAGGCATGGCCATTCTGAGGTCGTCCACCATCCGGAAACGGAGAACCAGTCCCTGCAAGGAGGTACGGCGATTCGACATAGTTATGAGGCTTCAGCAAGGAACAGGGACAACAAGAGAGGGGTTCAGAAAGATATGAAGCGATACTTGATCCTGTGCCTGGTGGCGGTCATTCTCCTCGCGCTCCCCCTGGTGGCGGCGTGCGGTGAGGATGAGCCTGATACCAGCACCACCGCTGGTCCTGCGACTACCGCTGGTCCTGCGACTACCGCTGGTCCTGCGACTACAGCCGGTCCTGCGACTACCGTCGGAGAGCCCGTCACCCTGTATCTGGGCGGCACCTTCGCTCTCACTGGTGCGTACGCGGAAGATTCCGGGGCGTGCATGGACGCTTACGTGGACTATGTCCAGTGGGTGAATGACAACAAGATGATCGCGCCGTGGCATCCTGAGAAAACGATCCCCGCGAATATCACCTTCGAACTCAAGTGGGGCGATGACGCTCTGGACCCGGCCAAAGCCGTGACCATCTATGAGGATCTCAAGTCCCAGGGCCTGCTCGTGGAGCGGATCAGTGGCTCCCCGGAAGGCATGGCCCTCAAGGACATGCTCGTGGCCGACAATATCGGAGCGGTCACCCAGTCCTCGGCAGTGGCCTACCTGATGCCGCCAGGGAATATCTTCATGAATTATCCCATCTACACTGACCAGATGGCCGCTATCGCGGAATGGTTCATGGAGAGTTGGACCGAGGACCGTGCGCCCCGAGTGGCCTACCTGACCGCCGATAGCGCCTTGGGCAGGGGCATGGATATCCCAGAAATGAAGGCCTATCTGGCGGAGCTTGGCTATGAGTTCGTCGGCGCCCAGTTCATGCCGATGGTACCCACTGCGCCGCCGACCACTCAACTGACGTGGCTCAGGGACAACAACATCGACTTGGTGCTGGGTATCCTGATCAACGCGTCGAGCCAGCCTGCCATCAAGGAAGCCGTCCGCCTCGGTATGGGCGTCGGTCTGGAGCATGAGATGACCTTCGGCTTTGCCTGCCCGAGTCACCTCGCGATCTTCGTGCCCGACATGGGCGCGACCGGCAACGGAGTGGTCGTCGCCGGCAGCTACTGCGCGTGGGAATCTGGCACGGAGGCTGTCGAGTTTGCCAATCTAATGCAGGATACCTACCGACCCAACGACCGGCAAGACATCATCCTGTATCTGCAGGGTATGATGGAGGTTATGATACAGGCAGAGGCGCTGCGTCTGGCCTCCCTGGAAGTGGATCCAGCCGAGCTGACCAGCGAGGACGTGCTGAAGAAGGGCTTCTGGCAGATCAAGAACCTCGGCAGCGGCGGCATCCATCCCACCGATATGAACTTCGGGGAGGGCCAGGTGGAGGGCTGCGGCGAGGTCCGTATCCAGCAGGTTATCGACGCCCAGATCGCCGAAATGGGTTCGTACCCGCTGCGCCATATCTTGCCCTCTGAGTAGGGCCAAGCGCGTCGTAGTATAGTAACAACATCCCGTGACCGGGGAGGGGGGTTTTCCCTACAGGGAACCCCCCTCCCGAGCATTGAAGGCGTGGTTCCGGGTCCAAGAGGAGGGTGCGAACCAGATGGCAGACATCGAGAACAAGGGAAGCAATAAGAAGACGGTCGTCCGAGGATTGTGCTTCATCGGCATCCCAGCCGATTCCAACAGCGTGCAGGTGGAGTGCGACAACGGCAAGATCGTCCGCATCCGGCCGCTTCATTATGACTGGAAGTACCCTGATCTGAAGCCCTGGAAGATGGAGGCCCGCGGCAGCACCTTCTCTCCCTGCATGGAATCCCTCATACCCCCGTTCACCCTGGGATACAAGAACCGGGTCTACTCTCCCAACCGGGTGCTCTACCCCCTAAAGCGGGTGGACTGGGACCCGAGCGGCGCCCCCGGCTCCACCGGTCCGGGCGGACGCAACACCCAGAACCGAGGAAAGAGCAAGTACAAGCGCATCAGCTGGGACGAGGCCCTGGACATCGTGACCTCCGAGATCAACCGGGTCAAAGAGAGCTACGGCATGGAGGCCATCCTCTCCCAGTCCGACGGCCACGGCGAGTCGGCTACCATCCATGCCTCTCACGGCTGCCATAGGCGGCTGCTGCGGATGCTGGGGGGTTATACGCTTCAGACCCGCAATACCGACAGCTGGGAGGGTTGGTACTGGGGGGCCAAACACGTGTGGGGCTGTGAGAGCCTTGGGCAGATGGTGCCGGTCTCCAACTGCATATGGGACATCGCCAAGAACACCGACGCCGTCCTTTTCTGGGGATGTGACCCGGAGACGACTCCCTGGGGGTTCGACGGGCAGCTGGCCAGCCGGGTCAGCTACTGGTTCACCGATATCGGCCTCAAGTCCGTCTACGTATGCCCCGACCTTAACTACGGCGCGGCCGTGCACGCGGATAAGTGGGTGCCGGTCCTGCCCAACACCGATGCCGCCCTCTACTTGGCCGTCGCTCACGTGTGGATGACCGAGGGTCTCTACGACAAAGAGTATGTGGACACCCACGCGGTGGGCTTCGATAAGTTCCAGGCCTATGTCTTGGGAGAAGAGGACGGGATTCCCAAGGATCCCAAGTGGGCGGCTCCGCTTTGCGGGGTTCCTTCCTATACCATCCGGGCGCTGGCCCGCTACTGGGGCACCCACACGGTGTCCATCGCCATCGGCAACGGGGGCCCGGGGATCCGGGGGCCCTATGCCACCGAACCGGCCCGCCTGCAGGTACTGCTCCTGGCCATGCAGGGGGTGGGCAAACCGGGCGTGCACCAGTTCAAGATGCTGGAATGGGGTCTCTACAACAAGAAGTCCAACATCCCGCTCCCGCCGTCCAAATACATCCCGATGACTATCGCTGCCAGTCGGGGCTGGGCCTACACCGATACCCCGCCCCAGTTCATCCCCAAAGACCTCATCCACGACGCCATCCTTAAGGCGCCCATCGAGTGGTACGGCACCACGCTCTCCCGCGATTCGGTGGACCAGCAGTTCATCCGCTACACCTACCCCCGGGAGGGAGGGACCGAGATCCACATGGTGTGGACCGACTCGCCTTCCTGGATCACCTGCTGGAACGACACCAACTCCTACATCCGGGCCTACCAGGATCCCCAGGTGGAGTTCATATTGGCTCAGCACCCCTGGATGGAGAACGACTGCCAGCTCGCGGACTTGGTGCTACCCTCGCTCACGGTCTTGGAGACCGAAGATATCGGGGTGGAGTCTCTGAGCGGCCAGTTCAGCTGTGTCTTTTACGAAGACCAGGCGGTGGGGCCTCGGGGTGAATCCAAGAGCGACTATGAGATCGTGTGCGCCCTTGCCGAGCGCTTCGGCCTGCTCGAGGAATACACCGGCGGCAGAAGCGTCAAGGATTGGATCGAATTCGGCTATGAGAACTCCGGTGCTGCAAAGGAGATCACCTTCGAGGAGCTCAAGGAGAAGAAGTACTACGTGATCCCGCAGGATGAGGAGAAGGAGTGGAAGGAGCGCAAGGCCGGTCTCCTCGACTTCTACGAAGACCCGGAAGCTCACCCCTTGAGCACCCCCAGTGGCAAGGTGGAGTTCTACTCCGAGCGACTGGCCGAGCACTTCCCCGACGATACCGAGCGTCCCCCCATGCCCCGCTGGATCCCGGAAGGTGAATCCCACAAGGAGAGCCGGGACGGCGAGCGGGGCAAGAGCTACCCGCTGCTTGTCATCAGCAACCACCCCCGCTGGCGGGTCCACTCCCAGCACGACGACATGACTTGGCTGAGAGAGATCCACACCTGCAAGGTCAAGGGCCCGGACGGCTACTACTACGAGCCCCTGTGGATGCACCCCTCCGACGCCGAGCCCCGGGGCATCGCCGACGGCGATGTGGTCAAGATCTACAACGAACGGGGCGCGGTCTTGGCCGGTGCCTGGGTGACCGAGCGCATCCGCCCCGGCGCCATCTACATCGACCATGGGGCCCGCTGGGATCCCATCGTTGCGGGCGAGCTCGACCGGGGAGGAGCCATCAACACCATCACCCCGCACAACGTCACCTCCAAGAACGCCGCCGGCATGGTGTGCAGCGGATTTCTGGCCCAGGTGGAGTTGGCCCCTCTCGATGAGCTGCGCCGAGCCTATCCTGAGGCTTTCGCCCGGCCTTACAAGGCCGACGCCGGACTGCGACTGGAACGGGTGTTGGAAGGGGGTGAATGATGGGCAAGGTCATGATCATCGACATAACCAAGTGCAACGGCTGCCACAACTGCCAGATCGCCTGCAAGGACGAGCATGTGGGCAACGACTGGTCCCCCATCGCGAGTCCCCAGCCCCTTACCGGCCAGTTCTGGAACCGGGTGGTCGATAGGGTCCGGGGACAGGTGCCCAAGGTGAAGGTGGCCTACGAGCACACCATGTGCCAGCACTGCGATGAGGCCCCCTGCATCAAGGCCTGCACTGAGAAGGCCATCTACAAGCGTCCCGACGGCATCGTCATCATCGACCCCACTCTCTGCAAGGGCAGCCACAACTGCATCGAGGCCTGCCCCTATCCGGGAGTCATCTTCTTCAACGAGGACCTGAAGATCGCCCAGAAATGCACCTTCTGCGCCCATCTGCTCGATCAGGGTTGGACCGAGACCCGTTGCGCTGAGGTCTGCCCCACCGGAGCCTTCACCTTCGGGGAAGAAGACGACCCCGAGATCAAGGAGCTCATGGTTCGTGCCGAGGTGCTGCATCCCGAGTTCGGCACCAAACCCCGCGTCTACTACATCGGATTGCCCAAGACGTTTGTCGCCGGGTGTGTTTATGACCCCGAGGCCGACGAGGTGGTCCAAGGGGCCCGGGTCACCATCACCCGCACGGATGGGGCTGAAGTTGCCACCGCAGCCGAGGCCACCGGGGCCGAAGTTGCCACCGCGACCCAGGTGACCGCCACCACCGACGAATTCGGCGACTTCCTGGTGGATGGTCTGGAATTCGGCACCTACCGGGTGCTCATCGAGAAGGAGGGCTTTACTCAGATCGAGGTGGAGCCCTTCCGGCTGGAGAAAGACCTCAACCTGGGAGACCTGCCCATGCAGCAGACGAAGGGTGGTGTGTCGTGAGAGCCATCGTGAACATCATGCCCGGCAACGCCGCCAACGCCGCCGGCTGGCGGGCCCGGGAGGTCAAGGTGGAAACCGATACCGCCTCCATCGGAGACATTCTCAAGGCGGTTCACCTCAAAGACGGCACCACCAGCCTGTTCGAGCTCATCGCCGACGAGGCCGGAGTGAAGAGCGACTTCGCCGTGTTCATAAGTGGGGAGCTGGTGCGGGGGCCGGTGGACTGGAGCCGAGCGGTCAGCGACAGTGAGCAGATCCATGTGTGCGACTGGCCGATAATCGACTCCTGATATACGAAAGGGCAGAGTATGAGTGGCGAAGAGCGCACCAAGGACGGCGGACAGAGAACCATCGTCCGCGACATCAGCTGGTGTGGGACCTGCGCGGGTGCCAACGCCTGCATGGTCGATGTCAAAGACGGCAAGATGCTCCGCATCCGTCCGGTCCGCTATTACGAGCAGTACACTAAGGATGAGGTCAAGCCTTGGGTGATGCGCGCCCGGGGTAGCAGCTTCCGGCCGAGCGAGAAGACACTGATCCCACCGATCAGTCTCGCCTACAAGAAGCGGGTCTACTCGCCGGCGCGCATCAAGTACCCGATGAAGCGCGTGGATTTCGACCCCAGCGGCGCTCCGGGCTCAACCGGCCCGGGCGGTCGCAACGCCCAGAACCGCGGAGCGAGCAAATACGAGCGTATCAGCTGGCAAGAGGCACTCGACATCATCACCGGCGAGATGCTCCGGGTGAAAGAAAAGTACGGATCCACCGCGATCTTCTATCAGTCCGACCAGCATGGTGAGACCAAAGTGGTCCATGGGCCGCACGGTTGTGGGCGTAAGCTACTCCGTCTCTTTGGGGGCTACACCCTGCAGATCCGCAATCCCGACAGTTGGGAGGGTTGGTCTTGGGGCGCCAAGCACGTGTGGGGCATGCAGCCGGTAGGTCAGCAGGTTCCCCAGAGCAACCTCCTCTGGGACATCTCCAAGAATGCCGAGCTCCTGCTCTTCTGGGGTTGTGACCAGGAGACCACCACCTGGGGTTGGCAGGGCCAGCTTCCCAGCCGCCTCTCCTACTGGTGGAGCGAGCTCGGAATCAAGCAGATCTACATCTCTCCGGACTGCAACTACGCAAATGCGGTGCATGCGGACAAGTGGATACCCATCCTTCCCAATACGGATGCCGCTCTCTACCTGGCTATTGCCCACCAGTGGTTCCAGAAGGGCACCTACGACAAGGAGTATCTGGAGACTCATGCCGTGGGAGTGGACAAGTTCGAGGACTACGTGATGGGTAGGGTGGATGGTCGGCCCAAGACTCCGGAGTGGGCATCTCCCATCACCGGAGTACCATCCCGGATCATCAAGGCTCTGGCCGATGAGTGGGCCTCCAAGCGCACCACCATCGTCATCGGCAATGGTGGTCCGGCCATCCGCGGGCCCTACAGCCACGAGCCCGCCCGCCTCCAGGTTCTATGTCTGGCCATGCAGGGCCTGGGCAGGCCGGGCGTGAACCAGTCGAAGATGATCGAATGGGGCCTTACCAACAGTCTCCAGCAGATGGCCCAGCCGGCCCCTTCCGTGCTGCTCAGTCTATGGCCGGCCTATACCGGTGGGAGCGTGCGGGACACCAATCATCCCTCGTTCATACCGGAGACCCTGGTGCCCAAGGCCATCTTGGAGGGCAAGTGCGACTGGTGGGGCAACGAGCAGGAGATGGCTCCCCGTGAGGACCAGTTCGTCCACTACAAGTACCCGGCCGACGGCTGTTCGCCCATCCGCCTCATCTGGACCGACTCTCCCTCTTGGATCACCTCCTGGAACGACGGCAACGCCTATATGCGGGCCATGCAACACCCGTCCATCGAGTTCATCTTCGCCCAGCATCCCTGGATCGAGAACGACTGTCTCTTCGCCGACGTCATCCTGCCGGTCAACACCAAGCTGGAGGAGGACGACATCAACAGCGACCTGTTCGGCGGGCAGATGAACCTGATCTTCCCCGAGTACAAGTGCATCGAGCCGCTGGGCGAGTCCTACAGCGACTACGAGATTGTGTGCATGATCGCCGAGCGGCTGGGACTCCTGGAAGAGTATACGGACGGCATCTCCATACCCGAGCGCATCAAGCTCGGTTACGAGAAGTCGGGTGCCGCTCATCTCGTGTCCTGGGAAGAGCTCAACGAGAAGGGCTACTACGTGATCCCGGTCGATCCCGACTGGGAGAAGACCCCGGCCGGCCTCATCGAGTTCTACGAAGACCCCGAAGGACATCCGCTTTCCACTCCCACCGGCAAGTTGGAGTTCTTCTCCACCGGACTGGCCGAGCACTTCCCCGATGACGAGGAGCGGCCGCCGGTTCCCAGATGGATCTCAAGAGGCGAGACCCATCAGGAGTCCCTGGACTCCGACCGGGCCAAGCAGTACCCACTCCTGGTCGTGAGCAACCACCCCCGTTGGGGAGTCCACGCCCAGCACGACGACGTCACCTGGCTCCGGGAGATCGAGACCTGCAAGATCAAGGGACCGGATGGATATCAATATCAGCCTCTGTGGATACACCCGGTGGACGCCGCCGCTCGGGGCATCAAGCACGGCGACATTGTGAGCATCTACAACGAACGAGGTGCGGTGTTGGCCGGCGCCTACGTGACCCAGCGCATCATCCCCGGAGCCGTGTCGATGGACCACGGGGCCAAGCTGGATCCCATCGCATTGGGCGAGATCGACCGGGGCGGCGTGATCAACACCATCGTGCCCGGCAAGACGACCTCCAAGCACGTTTGCGGGATGGTGGTCTCCGGCTTCTTGGCCCAGGTGGAGAAGGCCGATCTGCAGGGTCTGCGGGCCAAGTACCCCGAGGCCTTCGCCCGTGAATGTCACGTGACCGCCGGACCCTCCTTAGTCGGCGTGGTGGAGAGGGGGGCCTGATGGGCAAGGTCATGATCATAGATCTCGCCATCTGCAACGGCTGCCACAACTGCCAGATAGCCTGCAAGGACGAGCACGTAGGCAACGACTGGTCGCCCATCGCGAGTCCCCAGCCCGATACCGGTCAGTTCTGGCACAAGGTCACAGGGCTGGAGCGGGGCACGGTTCCCAAGGTGATGGTCACCTACCATCACAGCATGTGCCAACACTGCGAGGAGGCTCCCTGCATCGAAGCCTGCCCTTCGCACGCCATCTACCGCCGCCCCGACGGCATCGTCATCATCGATCCGGAGAAGTGCCGGGGCAACAGGATGTGTATCGAAGCCTGCCCCTATGAGAATGTCATCTACTTTAACGACGATCTGAACATCGCCCAGAAGTGCACCATGTGTGCGCATCTCCTGGACCAGGGTTGGACCGAGACCCGGTGTTCGGACGCCTGCCCCACCGGGGCGCTCACCTTCGGCGATGAGGACGATCCCGAGATCAAGGAGCTCATATCTAAGGCTGAGTTTCTCAAGCCCGATCTTCCCACCCGCCCTCGTGTCTACTACCTCAACCTGCCTAAGAGGTGGATTGCCGGAGCGGTCTACGACCCGGAGGCCGACGAGTGCACCGAAGGGGCCACCGTCACCGCCACCAATGGGGACACGGGGGAGGCTGTGACGGTCACCACCGACAACTATGGGGACTTCTGGCTGAAGGGTCTTGCGGAGGGCACCTACCTGGTCGTCATCGAGAGAGAGGGTTACCTCACTCAGAAGCTCGGGCCGGTCGATATCACCGCTTCCGACCAGAATCTGGGAGACATCGCCCTTTGGAGGAGTTGAGCGCCTTTGCCGGAACCCATCTACGATACAGCACAGCGGCCGGAAAGCACGGTTTGGCGACCAATCCGGTGTGGTGGTGATCTCCCCAAGGTTTGATGAAGGTTCACCCTTTCGTTGAGGGTTATGCTGCCGCATCGGTGGGTGAGTACTGGGGTTACATCGACCACAGGAGGCCCACGTCTGCAGATCCCGTTTCGTGGTTTACCAGTGGGCTACAGACGTAGAGCGAGCAGACGGGCCTGGTCCTTGATCCTTCGGAGGTCGTCTTCGCTGGGCAGCCCCTTGATGTTGCCCATCCGTCCCTTGGTGCTGAACTCCTCGTTTCCGCGGAACTCCGCCAATACGTACCATTCGTCCACTACTGTGAAGCCCAGGTGCTCGAAGAACTGCCCGGCGTACTTACCCGCCGGTATCGCCTCTCGGATGCCGGTGTGCGGTCCGGAGTAGGTGCAGAAGACCAGAGCGTTCTTGCCGGGCACTGCGGGTGCACTCGGGAGGACTCGGCCCGTGGAACGGTAGTGTTTGAACCGCGCCTGTAGGAAGTCGTCCATAGGTTTGGGCGGGTGCCAGCTGTAGGAAGGAAAGCCGACACACACAAGATCGTAGTCGAAGAAGTCCATCTCGCCGGCGTCCTTCACCGGAATGGTGGAGACATCGAAACCTCCCGATTTGAGACCCTCATGGATGCTGGACGCGACTTTCTCGGTGTTGCCGGTATGGGACCAGTAGAGTACGACCGCTCGCTTCATCTGTGGATTACCTCAATGCGTTGAGAATGGATCATCAGTGTTCAGTCTACAAGGATGCGGTATGGAGGCCGCGTTGTCCAGGGCGCGTGTGCTTCTTGGCTCGCGGCAGGGGTTGCCTTTGAAGCGATTGGAGGGAAGCACCGGGCATGGGCTTTGGGCGGTGTGGGTAAGTTGCCTGCAAGTAGGTCGGTGCTTGCTGCTATGAGAGGAGTGGTCATGGACGTGCTGGTCGGGCGGGAGGATGTGTGGGCGGCCGGTCTTGACGACAAGCCCGGAGCTCTGGCGGCTAAGCTATCCGCACTCACGGAGGCCGGGGCCGATCTGGACTTCATCGTAGTCCGTCGGACGCCGGAGAAGCCGGGAAGCGGGGTTGTGTTCGTGACGCCCCTCCAAGGTGATCGCGAGGTACGGGCGGCGGCGTCGGCCGGTTTTCTGGTCACATCCAAGCTTCACTCCGTCAGAGTGGAGGGGGATAACGAACCGGGAGCGGCCACGAAGGTGTCGAAGGCGATCGGGGATGCCGGGATCAACATGCGGGGTTTCTCCGCTGCCGTCCTCGGGACCAAGTTCGTGGTCCACGTAGGGGTGGATTCGGCGGAGGATGAAGAGGCGGCCGTCCGAGTGTTGTCGGAGCTGTGACGGGATCGCTGTAGGCCTGACCGGTTTGGACCGGGGGGGCCCGTGCCGGGGTCGCAAGACCCCGGCACGGGCCCCGAACGGTTGCCGTTACCTCACGAAGGTCACGAACTCATCCACCGGTATCCGCGTCCGGGGGAAGCGGTTGACCGGGGCCTCCAGGTCGGGGTAGCCCATGGCGATGGCCACGATGAAGCTCTTGTCGTCGGTGCCGGGGAGCACCTTTCTCAGTAACTCGGCATAGCGGACGTTCGATCCGGTGATGCAGGTACCGAGGCCGCGGACGTGTGCGGCCAGGGCGATGGACTGAGCAAGCATGCCGGCGTCGAAGCACCCGTAGGGTAGTCCGATGATCTTCGGCATGGCCAAGACCAGGACGAGCGGGGCGCCGAAGATCGCGGCTCCGGCTACCAACGGGGGGACCGGGGGATCCTGGGGCTTGATGCCCATCTTGGCTTCTTCGGCGGCGATGAAGGACATCCGGGTGCGGAACAGCTCTTCCTGCCGGGCCTTCAGTTCAGGCGGCATGTCACGCGTGTTCACCAGGTCGGGAGCTTCCGGAACCTCCGACTCCGAATACATCTTAAGCTCGGTCTTGAACTGCTCGAACGGCTCCCCGGAGAGCACGTAGACGTATGTGGACTGAGTGTTCGTGGCTGAGGGCGCCCACCGCGCTTCCGCCAGGATCTCCTTCAGCAGATCGTCCGGCACCGGCTTGGGCAGATACCTGCGGATAGCGCGCCGCTCTTTGAGGGCTTCGGTGATGGGTGTAGTCATTGGCGTGTCCTCCTTCACGTGGTTGCCGTGGGCCATGCTGGCCCGGGGCCGGGCTGCGCGCCGGCCCGTCGATCAGCCTTATGGATCATTTTTCCTAGGATAACCCGGATCATCCGCAGATGGCGCGCAGCCCCTCGACCAGACGACCGACACCTACGGCGACCGTATCCCGCTCCAAAGCCCCAAAGGCCACTCGGAGATAGCATCCTTCCGTCATCCCGAAGGTGGTCCCGGGTATGACCGCCACCTTGTGCTCGCGGATCAAGCGCTCCGCCAGTGACAGGGGCTCCATTCCGGTGTCCACTCTCAGCAGTATATAAAAGGCGCCGTCGGCTACGGGCACCGAGATGAGATCTCCAAGTTCCGCGAGCCTCTCGAACACGATGTCCCGGATGGCGCTCAGCTCGCGGACGTGGGGCTCACAATAGGCGCGTCCCACATCCAACGCGGCAGCGGCCGCGATCTGGGCGGCTATGGTCGGGCAGATAAGGATGGTGTCCTGACTCTTGATCAGTGCGGGGGCGAGGTGTTCGGGGTAGACCATGTATCCCACTCGCCAGCCGGCCATGCCATAGGCCTTCGACAGGGAGAACAGCGAGATGGTGTGGGCAGCCGCCTCGGGAAACGAACCCGGAGAGACGTGCCGCGCCGATCCGTATGTGAAGTACTCGTAAGGCTCGTCCGAAATGTGGTACAGGCCCCGTTCCGCGCAGAGGCGGTTCACCTGCCGAAGAGAATCCTCGCCCAGCACAGCCCCGCTGGGATTGTTGGGCGAGATGGTAACGATGGCGCGAGTGCGGGAGGTCAGAGCATCGGAGATCGCCCCGGCACGGAGTTGATAGCGATCGTCGGTGGGTACGCATACGGCCCGGCAGCCTGCCATCCTGACGGCCATCTCGTGATTGAAATAGAAGGGGAGAGGCAGCACAATCTCGTCGCCGGGGCAGGTAGTGGCCAGCACGGCGTGCACGAAGGCCATATTGGCGCCGGCTGTCACCATGATGCGGCTGCCCTTCTCTACATCGATGCGGTTATCCGTCCTCAGCTTCTGCGCAATCGCTGTTCGAAGCGACGGAAGACCTGTGCCGTCGTCGTACCCATGTGTCGAGGGCCGGTCAAGGGTGGCGCGCACCGCCTCGATAGCCTCAGGTGGTGGTGGGTAGCGGACGACTCCCTGCCCAAGGGAGATGGTTCCCGGCACCTCGCGGATAAGGTTGCCGATCACTGCGATCATAGCCGGCTGAACTTGGTCCATGCGGGTGGGCCGAAACCCGTCGTGGGTCTCCCTGGGTCTCTGGTTGTCTGCTGTGGTCACGCGTCTTGTTCCCCTGGTTGATTGTTTAGTGTGAGCTGCGCGCCTGCCGCTGGTGGTCGTTTAGACGGGCTGCGCCACCGGAGCCTAACGCTTATTCCGCGGTCTAGGATAGCCTGGATCGACCGTCCGTTCCGGAAGCCGTCCGCGGGTACCGTGTGGCGGGCGTGACGCGGGTCTATAATCCGCTCAGACTCTAACCGAGAGTCGAATCG
>Ga0209722_1002437_pt1 | contig 14346 bp, 11 predicted proteins | sample BioC12SIPDNA_2_FD_185745 | JGI IMG/M metagenome (GOLD analysis project Ga0209722, IMG submission 185745) | Anaerobic biogas reactor microbial communites from Washington, USA - Biogas_R1_A C12 SIP DNA (SPAdes) (version 2) | ecosystem: Engineered > Bioreactor > Anaerobic > Unclassified | place... | reverse complement strand
TTCGCGGACCCAGAGGGCGAGATTGCTCATGGCCGAGACGCCCACCTTCTCGGCTGGGAGGTTCTCGAGGATGACGGCGGAGTAGTCGGCCAAGTCCTCCAGGCCCCAGTTGCAATCGGCTGGGTCTCTGGCGGCGATCTCCAGTCCGCCCGCTTGAAGAAGTCGGACCAAGCCGGAGTTGGCGTTGGCTGTGGCACAGAGAATGGGTTTGGGGCCTTCGACGCCGACCAGGACGCGGGCACGATTGTTTTCCGGAACGGGGTCGGTGTTGACGCTGGCGACCTGAAGCTGATACTTGAGAGCCCCGGTCTCGCCGGCCTTGTCGCGGAAGGTGAGGCGAGAGACGCCGGAGGTGACGCTTCTCGAGCCGGACCCGATGACCTGGTTGCCGCGAAGGAGCTGATACTGGATTTCCTGCGGAATCGGGGAGCGGACCCAGGCGGTTAGCATGAAGGACTCGCCCGGGCTGATCGTCGAAGGGGCGTCGATTTGCTGGATGGCCAAGTCGCCGGCGGTTGATCGCTCCATGAGTCGATAGTCGACGGCGATGCGGCGTGAGGCGGCGCGGCCGGCGACGCCAGCCGGATCGGTTCCGGTCCACCGGCCGTCGGAGAGGACCATGACCCGGCCGGGACTCTCGGGCGGAATGAGCGCGACCGCGGTCTCCAGCGCGCGGGCGAGGTCCGAGCCGTCAGGGCGGACCTCGCCGACGAATCCGCCGAACTTGCCGGCCTGCGGCGACTGCTCGACCAGGGCTTCGCCGCCGAAGGACACGACGGCGAGGCGGTCTTCGGGCGACATCTCGGCCTGGACCTGGTTGATGATCTCCAGTTGGCGGGTCTGGTGTTCGTGAGGCATGGACAGGCTGCGGTCGGCGACGACCACGACGGTGCCGGCGCGGCTGGGCAGGCGGATGGCGAGGCCGGAGAGGCCCACGATAATCAAGAAGAGGGCCAGGCCACGCAGCAGTTGCAGCCAGCGTCCGGGCATCGGGCGAGCCAGCATCAGCACGCCCAGCGGGATCGCCAGGAGCAGCCAGACCGGATGGAGGAGCGTCATGGCCGTGGCCTCCTCATGGATCGGTGTGGTTGGGCGGTGGTCATGGTCTCAATCATCCTCCGATGTCCTGTCGTCGTCCGCCCGCGCGTCCGGCCAGGACCTGGTGCGCAGCGAGGATCGCTAGCGCCAGAATGACCAGAATCCAGGCCGCACCGCGGTAGTGGCGAGGCAGTTGGTCGGCGGCGGGAGCGCTGCCCCATCGGCCGGTAATGGCGGCGCTGAGGTCCGATTCATCCCGGTAGAGCACGTTGGCGGCCAGGCTGTAATCCGCGCCGGCGGCGGTGATCGTATAAAGGCCGGGTTGGTCGGCCCGAAGGCTGACACTACCGTCGTGAACGGGCAGTTCGATCCGGTTGCCGTCGGGCCGTTCGATGATGACCTTCTCGACGATCGGATCGAGGCGGACGGCGGTTTCGGTTCCGAGGCGGACGTTGGGCTGCGGCAGGCCCGGCGACCGGCCCGATCGCCATTGGAGCAGGTTCCAGAAGAGGATCGGCCAGTCGGTCGAGTTCTGGAGATTGGAGGCGGTCGGGTTGAACTTCAGGCGGATCAGGTGGTTGTCGCCGGCGAGGCGGGTGTCGGTCAATAAGGGGACGTCGCCCGCGGTGACCACCACGGCGCCGGGTGTGTCCTCGACCTTGTCGGCCGACCAGACCACGCCGTTGAGGCCCAGCCCTTCGGTCAGAGGATGGGCGCGATTAACCACAAACGGCCCGAGATAGGCGGCCTGGGCGTCAGCCGGAGCAGTCAGAATCTGCAGCATCCAGACGCCGTCGGGCGTCGGCGCCGCCTCAGGACTGTCAGTAATAAGGAGCTCCGGCCGGGCGTCGGTGATCAGGACCCGGCCGCTGGCGTCGAGGGCGTCGCGGACGAGTTGATGGAGATCCTGGTCGTTGATCGAGAGTCTAGCACGGACCATGCGGCGCGGAGGCGGAAGGAGCAGTAGGCGATTGTCCATATCGAGCGCATCGTCGCTCAGACTCGCCGCAAGGGCAGTGGTGTTCTGCGAGAGGGTCATAAAGACGCGGTGGATCTGTCGCGGGCCAAGATCAAGCCGCGTGACGCGGGCGCCGCCGTCGGCAGATGTTTCGAGGGCAAACTCGGTGACCTGCGGCTGATCGGAGAGGTTGGCGATCTCGATCAGGCAGCGGTCCTGCTCTTCGCGAGTGGTGCGGGCGGCGTTGACGAAGGCGACGTTGGCACGCCGTTGGCCGAACGCCCACCATTCGATCCGCTGATCTTTGGCTTGAGGGGACCCAGGAGCGCGATCGGTCAGGACGATCACTCGGGCGTCGTCTGTGCCCATATCGGCGGCCAGGGCGACGGCCCGGTCGATGCGGGCGGCAGGGGCGGTGCAGGTCCAGTTCTCCAGCAGCGGCAGGACATCGTCCTCGCTGCGCACCGGCGGGCCGAGCAACTGGACGTTCGAGCCGGCCAGCATGAGACGCAGCGAGAAGCCGGGCAGGCGCCGGAGTTCTTCGCGGAGTGTCTGTTCGGCCAGGGCACGCGGGCTTTCGTCGCCGCCGGCCCCCATGGAATAGGAATCGTCGAGCACGACGAAGACGGGAATGGCGGCATCGGGCAGCGGCAGCATCGGCCGGGCGGCGGCCAAGGCCAGCAGCACCAGGGCGGCCAGTTCGAGGAAAAACAGCAGAGGGGTCTGAATGCTCTGGACGCGAACGCCGCCTTCGCGCGGCCGGCGCTGATCGAGCCAGAGCATGAGGCTCGAGACGGTCTGGCGGCGGAACTTGTTGCGGAGCCAGTAGATCGCCACCAGGGCGGGTACGGCCGCCAGGGCCAGCAGGGCGAGCGGCAGCGTCAGCACGGGCATCAGAGCACCTTCACGATCTGGGCGGCGGCCAGCGGGCCAAGGTCCCAGTCTTCGACAAGGTCTTCGGCGACCAGCGTGAGCATACGGCCTCCGGCCTGGACGGCGGCCCGCTGCCAGTGGTCCTGGTGGCGGGCGAGGTTGTCGCGGTAACGCTGTTGGGCGGAGGCGTCGAGGAATATTTCCTGGATTTCGTTGGTCTCGGAGTCGACCAGGCGGATGTTGCCGCGTTCCGGCGGATCGACGTCGTCGCGGGCCAGAAGCTGGATGACGAAAGTGGCGGCGGCGCGTTCGGCGAGGCGCGAGAGGGCGACGATCGGCTCGCCCATCCAGAGCAGATCGGAAATCAGGATTCGGACTCCGTGCGGCCGGAAGGCCGGCGGGCTGCGAAGGACCGCCTCAGCGGGTGTGGTGCGGGAGTCGAAGGCGAAGCCATCCCACGTGGCGGGCGAATCGGCGCCGTGGTGGATGGGCCGGCAGAAATCGCCGGTGATCCAGGCGGCGTGGGTGAAATTGGCGTTTGCCGCGGCCTCGGCGACGGCGGCGGCCAGGCCGAGGGCGGCTTGGGCCTTGGCCGTGCCTTCGAGGGCCATCGAACGCGAGCCATCGAGGACGATGTCGGCGTGCGGAGTGACCTCCTCGCGGAAGACCTTGAGGGTGAGCTTGTCGGTGCGGGCGAAGGCGCTCCAGTCTATGTGGCGCAGGTCGTCGCCCGGCTGGTATTCGCGGTGGTCCATGAACTCCAGTGAGCTGCCGGGCCGGTTGGCCATCTGACCTCCGGCCAAGCCCCAGGCGGCGTTGCGCGGAGTCAGCAGGGCGTAGGCGGCCCCGGCCTGTTGTCCGCGGAGCAGCGATGTGTGCAGTGGATCAGGCATGGGCGGGCGTCACGATTTCGGGTGGCTTTGCGGGTGGAAGCGGGACGGCGGGCCGGAAGGCCGTAACCTGCCCGAGGAGCCAGGGCACGTTGACCGCGAGGGCGACAATGGCCCAGCCCCCGGCGAAGACCGCTGCGTCACGGATGTATTCGGGTTTCGAGAAGAGCACGGCGAAGGGGTTGCCCAACAGCCAGTAGGAGAAGAAATCGTGACCATACCACGATTGATAGTTGATGAAGTAGCCGATCAGAACGGGTAGAATGCTCCCTCCGACGACCAGGAGCAGAGCGATGGTGCTGGCGTACGGGACCAGCACCGAGTCGCGGAGAAACGCCCGCTTGATGACGGAGGCGGTCAAGGCGTAGGCGAAGCAGTAGCAGCTGAACACAAAAGCTCCAAAGAGCAGGTCGGGATCGGGTGGGCGCCTCACGGTCGCAGGCAGGCACCCAGTAAAGGCCCAGAAGGGCAGAAAGCTGACGATGGCGACCAAGAGGGCCCAGAGGATGCCCGATGCGGCTCCGGTAAAGAACAGGAAGCTGCCCGTGCGGAGCAGGGGATTGCGTGGAATGCTTCGGGCCAGGCGCGGGCCGTGGGAATCCCGCTCGCTGACCGATCCGAGAACGCCCGCGCCGCTCAGGATGACCGAACCGACGAGCCACGATTCGAGGAACTCCACGTCGCCCGTCTGCCCCGCCCAGTACCAGGCGAGGACGGCGACGATCAGCCAGACCGCGGTCAGGTATATCCGCAAGGGCATGATGCGGTTGGCCGAGGGCGGCATGATCATGGCCAACGAGAGGATGACCAGCAGCCCCACCGCGCCGGCGGCGAGGACCACCAGGCTCACCGCACCGGCCCAGAACTCGGTGCTGTTTATCCAGCTCCCGACGCCAGATTGGATCATGCCGGTCGCCGCTCCGAGGGTGGATGAAAACAGCGCGACCAGCGCACCGAAGGTGAGCAGCGCGTTGAGAAACCGCGAGCCGCGTCCGCAGGGAATGCAGGCGGCGAAGATCGCCAGGTGCAGCCCGACCGCGATGGCGAGAAAGCACATCGCGAGCAGGATGAAGATCGACGGCAGGTCAATTCCGCGGAGCAGATAGGTGAAGGCCATAAACGGCATGCACGTGCTGTAGATCAGGAGCACGAGGATCAATGATGCGACCGATTTGCCCATGATGATCTGGCGTGGCGTGAGCGTGGAAACGAAGAGCAGGTCGGGATTGGACCCGCTGCGCTCGGCGGCGAGACGAAGACCCACGTAGGCGGGCAGGAAGAAGATGCAGGTGCCCAGCAGGATGCCGAGCAGGAAGTTGAAGGCGTCGCGTCCGCTCTCAAAGTTGGTGGTCACGTGCTCGGAGAACAGGACAAAGCTCCCGAGGGTCAGGAGCTGGACGATCAGGAAGAAGAACAGGAGGCCGGAGACGAAGCGGCCCTGAACGGCCTGGCGAAGCTCCTTGACCACGATGGGGTTGGCGGCGTTGTCGAGTCGGGTGGCGAGGGCGGTGAGGGCTTTCACTGGACCTCTCCTTTCGTGATGGTCATGAATATCTGCTCGAGCCCGACCCGCCGCTGGCGGAATTCGTAGATGCGATAGCCCCGGCTGACGATCTGGGTGAGCAGGTCGCTGCAGGTCTCGTCGGAGCCGGCCAGATCGACCTCGAGTTCGTGGCCGACGGGCCGGACGGCCTGGATGTCGGGCATCTCGAGCAGTTCCTTATGGAGCTCGTCGCCGCGCCCGTTGGGCCGGATGATGACGGTGCGCAGGGCCGCCGACTCGTGGAGCAGTTCGTTCAGGCTTCCGGCGCGGAGAATGCGGCCCTGCTCGATGATCACGGCTCCGTCGCAGATCTCAGCCAGTTCGGTCAGGATGTGCGAGCTGATGAGGATGGCCTTGCCCTGACGGGAGAGGACCTTGAGCAGTTCGCGGAGTTCGACGCGGGCCCGAGGATCGAGTCCGGCCGCCGGTTCGTCCATAATCAGGACGGGCGGGTCGTGGACCAGGGCCCGGGCGAGGCTGACCCGCTGTTTCATGCCTTTGGAGAGGGCGTTGAGGAATTTCTCGCGGATGCCCAGGAGGTTGGTGAACTCCTCGACGCTGTGAACGACACGGTCGCGGTGCGGATTTCTGATGCCGTAGGCGCGGGCGAAGAAGTCGAGGTAGTCGTGGACGGTCATGTCGTGGTGCGTGGCGAGGGTGTCGGGCACGAAGCCGACGAGCCGCCGGGCGCGCTCGGGCTCCTCGACGACGGAGACGCCGTCGATGGTGGCGTCGCCGTCGGTCGGCTCGTCGAGGGTGGCCAGAATCCGCATGGCGGTGGTCTTGCCGGCCCCGTTGGGTCCGACGAACCCGAAGGTCTGGCCGGAGGCGAAGGAGAAGGAGATATCGTCAACCGCGCGGGTGCGGCCGAAGTAGCGTTTCAGGTGTGCCACGTCCACTTTCATCGGGTTGCCTCGCTGAACAAACCGTAGACCAGGAATTCGGACTTCTCGATTTGGGCGTTCTGCAGGCCGGGCTCCAGGAACGCGCTGGCTTCCAGGACGGCCAGGTACGTTCCGTTCTGGAGATACGGGCGCGGATGCGCGCTCATCTGGTGGATTTCGTCGATCACATTCGATCGGTACACGGTGCGCAAGGCGAACCGCGGGATCTCGTCCTGTATGGCCGGAGCGGCGAAGGGGACGCCGCCGGCCGCACCGGAGACAGCCGAGAGAGCGGCTTCAGCCCCGGCGCGAATCTCGGACCCCTCATAGAATCGCCCGTCATAGCCCCTGACGATCAGATGCACCACGTTGGCGCCAAGGCGATTGGATACGATGAGGCGGCCGTCGTCGGCGAAACGCATACCGAGACGCTCGCGGCGCTTCTCACACCTGCGGACCTTGAAGTGCGCCGGAACGCGAGCGACGACCCATCCGGAGGCCAGGTGCTGACCGGTGGTCCAGTCGACCATGCAGTCGCGGCCCGGGGTGTTCCACGTGTTCATGCCTACCTGCGGCGTCAGTTCCGTGCGGGTGTCGAAGAACAAGCCGCCGCCCGGCGTCAGGGGCGAATAGAGGGCCAGGTAGCCCAGTGTCGTGGCCTGCTGGGCGTCCTGATCGAGAAGGGTCAGCGTCATGGCGCGGGCGTGGCCGGCGAAACCCTCGGCGAGAACGGAATAGCCGAAGACCGCGGCACAGGTGAGCAGGGAGATCGCGGGAACGGTCCAGAGCATCCAGATCCGCTTCTTGCGGCGGGAGAGCACCCACAGGTTGACCGGCCCGATGACCACGGCGAAGGTGAGCATGAGAAGGAACAAGCCGCGGACCGGAGTGCTGAGCCCGGAGACGACCGGAAACATGCGATTGGCTTCGCTGACGGGCGGGTTGGCCAACCACGGTTCTCCGGTATGGTGCCAGCCTTGGCGCACCTGCTTCCAGGTGTCCTCAGACCAGGCACCCGGGTCCGTCTGGACAATATGGGTGCACTCGCCGAACCCGGGACGGTAGCGAACCGGGTCGTCCTCGACCATGTGACGCCGCCATGTCTGCGGCGGTTGCCAGGGCCCGATCACGAGCAGGCTGCCTCCGCTTTCGACATAGGCGGTCAGTGCGGCCCGAGTTTCCGGGCCGGCGGCGGACCAGTCGGACCCGCTGACGACCACCCCGTCGTAGCGGGTGTAGCCCAGCCACTCGCCGCTCCAGTTGGCGACGGGCATCTCACTTCGGACGACTTGATAGGTTGGGGCGGTGCTGGGGCCGTGCCAGACGCCGCCGCCAGGGCCGGAGGTGGCAGCGGGCGAGGATGGCTCCGGCTGGACGTGGGTGGTGAACTCACCGCTGATCGATCGGCTGGCCAGGACAGGAACGTTGCGAGTTACAAAGCCGCTGCCGGCGTAGCGCAGGTGGTGTTGCGACATCAACACGTTCTGGTCAAAATCGGAGGCCCGGACTGAGATCATTTTCTTTGAGGGCCGCCCGTCCACGAAGACCTTCAGGTCAAACCCGTGGTAAGGCAGCGGCGGCAGGAAGATCGAGACGGCCGCTTCGGACTCTGGCCCGACCACCACGGTTCGCTGGGCCGAACTCAGGTGGTGCCCTCCACTGCCGTAAGAGGTCGCGGGAAACTGCAAGCGGACACGGTGCGTGCGATCGGGTGAAACGTTGCGGACGGCCAGGCGGATCTCCTCATAGCCGTGGTAGCGGGCGGCGGATTCGCACGGCTGAACGGAGACGTCGATATCCGCGGTGACCTCCTCCGCTGAGGCGGACACGGGCGCCAGCGCCGCCCACGTCAGCACCGCCACGAGGGTTGGCAGGAATCGTGAAGCAGAGCGGGCAGGTGGTCTATTCATGGGCGGCCTCCGCAACCTTCATGTCGGATGGCAGGTTCAGGCCCGATTCGTCGAGTCGCTCGATCAGGGCGGCGATTACGGCGTAAGGGGCGACCTTGTCGAACCGGGCTTTGTAGTTGAGGATCACGCGGTGGTTCATCACGGCGGCGGCGACGGTCTGGACGTCCTTGAAGCCGACGGTGGGCCGGCCGGCCAGCAGGGCCTGGGCGCGGGCGGCTTCGGCAATGGCGATCGCGGCGCGCGGCGAGGCGCCGTAGGCGACGTAGCTTCTGATCTGTTCGGTGGCCTCGGGGGAATCCGCGTGCGTGGCCGCCACCAGACGCGAGATGTAGCGCGACACCGGCCGCGGCAGGACGATCCGGTCCATCGTTTCGAAGAGCTGCTTGAGCTGCTCGGGCGAGATCGACCACGTGGGTACGGGCATCTCGCCGCGCCGGCGGGTCGAGATGATCTGGTCGAGCGTCTCGACGTCCACGCCGGAGACGATGAGCTTGAACAGGAAGCGGTCGAGCTGGGCCTCGGGCAGAGGGTAGGTTCCTTCCAGTTCGATCGGGTTCTGCGAGGCCAGCACGAAGAACGGGTCGGGCAGCTCCCGCGTCGCGCCCAGCAGCGTGACGCAGCGCTCCTGCATCGCCTCGAGCAGGGCCGATTGGGTCTTGGGCGAGGCGCGGTTGATCTCGTCGGCCAAAAGCAGGTTGGTAAAGATCGGGCCCGGTTGGAAAGTCATTTCGCGGCGGCCGTCGGAGGTCTGCTGGAGGATGTGCGTGCCGAGGATGTCGCCGGGCATCAGGTCGGGAGTGAATTGGACGCGGGTGAATTTCATGTTCAGCAGTTGGCCCAGGGCTCGGACGAGCATGGTCTTGCCCAGGCCGGGCAGGCCTTCGAGGAGAATATGGCCGCGGGCGAGGATGCCGATCAACACCATGCGGTGCAGTTCGCTTCGGCCCAGGAGCATGCGGTTGAGCTGTTCGAGCAGGCGGTTGGCCGTTTCGACCGCCGGGCGAAGTTCGCTGGGGTCGAGCAGCCGGGCAGGTTCGTGATCTGGTTTCATGTGTGCCTCATATTCCGGTTGTCGCTGGCCGCGGTGTGCGGTTACTGACGTTCGAAGTAGCGTTTGACCGCGCCCTTGTGACGCGGCAGGACTTTGGCGGTGAAGGCCGATCCGCTTCCCGTCGCTGCGCCGCCCAACGCTCCGCCGGAGGACGAGCCGACGTCTTCGACTTTCGGAGCCGAGAGCGAGACGCCCACGCGGGTGCTGTCCTTCAAACCGGCCAGGTTGGGCGGAAGCACCTGTTCCTGGAACTCGGTGTTCTCTTTGGTGCTCGGGTCCTTCCAGGTCAGCGCCGCGTCGCCTCGGCCGCGGGTGACCGCGCCTCGGCCGGGGCAGTTGCCGGTGGCGATGCCTTCGCAGGCGTTCATGCCGCTCTTGGCCAGAAAGGCGAGCAGCCTGTCGTTGTTGCACTGGCTGCAACCTTCGCACTTGGCCATCATTTCAGCGTCGATCATCTTCGCCTCGGCGAGCTTCTTGACCATTTCAGACAGTTGATCCTTGCTGAGTTGGCAGGCCTTGCACAGCTTGGCCAGGTCGGCTTGGCAGAGCTTGCCGTCCTTGCAGGCGTTCAGGAGCTTCTCGTCCAACGCCTCATTCAGCAGCGATTCGTTTTCCGAGAGGGCCTGCTCCATCAGGGCCGAAAGCTCCTTCATGGCTTGGGCGAGGTCCTTTTCGTCGAGCTGGCCGGCGGCCTGATCGAGCTGGGCGGCGAGATTCTCCGCCGCGGCGAGTTGCTCAGCCTGAGCCAGAGCGGCTTCGGCGGCTTCTTCGGCGCTTTTGCGAAGTTCCTGTTCGAGGTGGTCGAGGGCTTCGAGGGTCTTGCCCGGCTCGGTGCCGCTGGCGTCGGCTGCGGTCTGGTCGAGCTTCTGTTCGAGGGTCTCCGCCCGCTGTTCCTCGATGATGGCCTCCTCTTCGAGCAGTTCGATCTGCTCCTTGATACGGGCCACGTCGTCGGTCACGTCGAGCGGGGGCCTGGCGGCGTTCATATCCACGTAGCGTTGCGGGATGGCGAAGCCCAGAAGAACGAAGGCGGCGGCGGCACAGAAGACGCACCAGGTCTGCCCGCTTCGCCAGATGATCCGCGGACGCTCGATGGCGGGCATCGCGTCGCGCCACGGGCCAAGGTCGGTCTCCTCGCCGGCCATCAGCAGACCGCCGCAGTTGCTGACCTTATCGAGCAGGGCCCGGACGCTCCGCCGTGCCGGCATCCGCCGAACGGCCGCGACAGCCGCGGCGACGACCGCGACGGCGAATCCAAGCAATCCCCACAACAGCGGCTGACGCTCAGTCCCAAAGGCGGCTCGAAGGAACAGGACGGCGAGACCCCAGGCGAAACCCCAGACGGCGGCCAGGACCAGAGTGTAACGGAGGGCCAGCAGCCCAGCCACGCGGGTCCGAAAGCGGCGGATGGAATGCTCATGCGGTCTCATCATCGCTCCTGGCTCTCTGCCCCTTCCAGCGGCAACCCTCAAGTCTGCCTTAAGTTACGACAATGACTGGCCGAAGTCAATGACGAACATCACGGTTGATCGTATGTTGATCTTCAGTCAGATCTTCCGTGGGAGTGTACGGACATCGGCAACGTCCGGCCTCCGTATATATGACACCGCCGAAGGGCCATTGTTTCCGGAAAAAGCATCGGTGGATGCCGACGCCGGCTGACTGGCCGAGGGTTGGGTGGTCGGATTGTCAGGTTGAGGGTCGGAAAACCGCCAGTCGCAAGAAATGGTCGACGAGCGGATTTCCAGGCCGGTGTCGGTGAGTGTGTACCGCAGCGGTTGGCCGTCGGAGGGGTCGACGGGGATCCGATCCATGAACTCGGGAACCAGTTCATCGAGTCGATCGGGCCATCGGCCGTGAGCGAGGTGGAAACGCTTGATCGCAACGGTCGTCCGGGCGATTCGCAGTTCGGCGACGGCGCGGGTCCACGCCTCCGCGACGTGAGCCGGGGAGGATATCGCGATGCGGGTCAGAGGGTAGTAGAACGGCAGACCGTCGCGCTCCTGGCCCACATTCCGTATTTCGGCGACCGCTTGCTGGATCGGCAGCTCAGCGGCGTCGGCGGCTCGCGACATCAACTCGAGCGTCAGGGCCCGATCGTAGCTGAGCAGGAGAAACACCGGCTTGCCTCCTTGAGAGTCGGCCAAACGTTCCCACGAGGACTCGTTGTAGCCCACTTCGGAGCGAAAGGCCCAAGCCGGGCTGAGGTTTCCTTCAAGTTCCTCGAACTGCCGCTGCAGATTCTGGAGTTGCATATCCGAGAGATCAGCCAAGGCGACGCACCGGATCGCGGTCTCACCGATCACGCTGGCGCAAGCGTAGCGGGTGAGAACTGCCACAAGCGTCGGCGATTTTGCCAATGCCCGGTCCAGTCGGGTGAGTGCCACAAGCGTCGTATGGGCTGGATTGGCTTGGTTGAGATTCGCTTCGACGAGGGCTTTGAGGCACAACGTCTTGACCGCAAAGCGATGAAGGGTCAAGACATGGTCATTGAGGGCGGGTACGCCGTGTGAGTCCAGGTCAAAAGGTGGCGGATACTGGCCCTCCGAAAGCTCGGCTGCAGCCATCAGGCCTTCAACGTTGGGAGCATTAGTCTCCAGAAGCTGCTTGGACGTCTCGATACCTCCAGGGTCAAGTCGGAGACCCGGTGCGGGTGATCTCCTGATCCCAAGCAACGGCAGGTCTTCGCCACGACCCGACGTGGCATTGACGCAGATTCTGATCGGCGTGGCGTACTTGTCGATCTGCACGGCCATGTTCTGCTCGTCGGGGATCGTCGGCAACACCGCCAGGACCTCCTCCCAGGTCAGCGGCTGGCCGGCGGCGCGGATTCGGGCGGTGACGGCGGCGAGCCTCATCCGGCCGTGAAGGTAGACCACCACCGGCAGGCTGATCAGCAGCGTCAGGAGGACCAGAACGATCGTCCCGATCGGGTGGCGGCGAAAGAAGCCACTCGCATGGTTGTCGGCGTGTCGGTCATCAGCGGCGGTCATCGACGGCTCCCTTCGGGAAGTCCCCTTTCAAGAGAAGACGATTCCCACGGTCGTAGTATTCAGAAAAACCGCGAAAAGGGGTCTATTCGCCGTGTTGCTTGCGGATCGCGTTCCTGAACCGGTGAGCCACGAACGTGTCCGCGACGATCTGCGTGATGTGGTAGACGATCGCGGGAATCATGGCCATCGCATAACCGCTGAAGTAGCCGCTCCAGACGATAAACGAAATGGTGATCGTTTTCTGAGAAGTGTGAATCGTGAAGGTGGCTTGCGACTCCAGCGGCAGGCGGATCAGCCGCGAGAGGCCCAGGTTCATCGCCAGGGCGATCGTGTGAAGCAGGCAGACGAACAGGAACATCGGAACGACGCCCAGACCGAACTCGCCGAGCTTGCCGGTCGAGGAGGAGACCGCGTTCAGGATAATCAACAGCACAATGATCTGCTGGAATGTCGAAAAGCATGGACGGCAGGATTTGATCCGTTCGCTGAACTTGATCCGCAGCAGTTGGCCCAGGATCGTCGGGACCAGCACGACCAGCAGCAGTTCGCGGATCATGCCGCCGATCGGCAACTCGACCTGTCCGCCGAACCGCAATAGCAGGTCCAGCGACAACGGGATCGTGAGGATCGAAACCAGGTTGGTGCCGACCGTGATGAACAGGCTCAGCGGCACGTTACCACTGGCTATCGCGGTCAAAACGATGCCCGAAGCAATGGTCACCGGGACCACCGAAAGAATCGCGATGCCTACCACAAAGTCACGGTTCTGCCCGAAAAACAAGTACGCCATCGGCATGGCGATCAGCGGAAAAAATACAAAAGAAGACAACATGGCAGTTGATATGCCGCGTAAATTCTTAATTTCGTTTATGATGCTCGATGTTTCGAGGGTGGCGCCGGTGATCAGGAACGACGCGAAGACGGCGATCTTGAGTAGGCTGTAGCGGGCAAACAGGTCGCCGACCTCCGGCCACAGGAATGCGAGGCCGACCATGGCGGCGATGCCGAAAAAGAACCAGGTTGTACGAAAAAACCGCCACATCGGGGCTGCGTTCCGGGCAATCGGGCGTGGAGGGACCGCTCCACGGGGGGCTTACCGCCGGGTCAACGTCTTTATCGCCCGGTGCAGCCCAAAAATCAAGATCGCCTTCGCGCCGACGGTGTCCGGCGGGCCCGAAAATCAGGGTGAAAATCTGCAAGACCCGTTGACAAAACGCCGATCACGGCTACATAATTAGGGTTCGATCGAGTTCCCCGATAGCTCAATCGGTAGAGCGAGCGGCTGTTAACCGCTAGGTTCTTGGTTCGAGTCCAAGTCGGGGAGGTCCCAGGCGGTATCGAGCACGATACCGCCTTCTTTACGCGCGAGCGCCACGATGGGCTTGGCTCCGCCCCCAACGTAAGTTGCGGCAGATACTTCCGGCCGCACGCAGCCGGCTCTCTGTACCGTGCCGTTAACCGCTCCGAGAGCCTTTTCGGCCATCCTGGCCGAAACTCTCGCCCTCTCGCGGCCGAGAGGCGGTGCGGGTTAACAACCCCGGTGGGAACGGGCCGAAATGCGGGCGCAAGCCAGCGTCCCGACGAACTTGGCGACTGCCGCATCATCGAAGTAGATGCCTCCGGGCCCTTCGGAGCCGGCGACCATTCCGATGAGCAGGAACATCAGCAGCGCCGGCACACCAAGCCGCTCCGATGCCTTGCTGGCTAGGACACTCAGCAGGACAAGAACGGCCACGCCTAACAGGATGTAGTGCGTTGGGACCATGGTCCGATCACATAGAAGCCCGCAGGCTATGCCTGGCCGGCTGGTGTCAGCGGCGCTGCGCCCACCTCGCGCACGATGGCGGGAACCTTCTTCCAGCCAAGCTTCTTGCATGCCTCCAACCGCAGGTGCCCGGCCAGCACCTCGTACTGGCCGGTGGTAACGTTCTTTACGACAACGATGGGTTGGAGCAGCCCCTCGGCTTTGATGCCTTGCGCGAGCAGCTCCACGTCCTCCGGGTCGAAGACCTTCCGGCCATTGGCGATCTTCGCCACGTCGATTTGGGAGATGTTGCGTGCCTCGAGGTCTTGGGAAGCCTCCTCTTTGCGGTCCTGCCCGGCGCGGAAGGAATAGACATACGGGATGGCGATATCGACGGACGGCGTCTTCTGGATTTCCTCGAAGATCAGCTTGTTGATCTCGTAGCTTGTCTCAGCCCGGTCC
>Ga0209722_1002407_pt1 | contig 14483 bp, 14 predicted proteins | sample BioC12SIPDNA_2_FD_185745 | JGI IMG/M metagenome (GOLD analysis project Ga0209722, IMG submission 185745) | Anaerobic biogas reactor microbial communites from Washington, USA - Biogas_R1_A C12 SIP DNA (SPAdes) (version 2) | ecosystem: Engineered > Bioreactor > Anaerobic > Unclassified | place... | reverse complement strand
GGGAGACCGGCGAGGCAAAGGTGATCCTCTTCAACAACTCCGGGCACGGCAACTTCGATTTCTCCTCCTACGAAGCGTATTTCGCGGGGATGCTCGCCGACTACGAGTACCCGGTGGAGCTGATCAAAGAGTCGCTCTCCCGGCTGCCGGTGACGGGGTGATGCCGGTGGACTGGAGAGGGCTCGAAGAGAGCTGAACCGGAACCCGGGCGGGCGACCCCTCGTCGTCCCGGTATTCGTTGAACTCCCGCTTCCCGCGGCCCCGCCGGCAGACCTCTACGCCTCCCTCCGGGAAGGCCCGGGATTCCTGCTCGAGTCGCTCGAGGGGGGCGGGAAGTTCGCCCGCTACTCGTTCATCTGCACCGCCCCGGCCGCGACCGTCGCCATGACCTCCGACGGTCTGGTGACGGTCTCAGGCGACCCCCGCATACGTGAGATCGCCGGGGATATCGAGGCAGCCGATGCCATAGATGCCGTCCGCTCGTTCATGACCCGGTTCCAGGCCGCTCCGGCGCCGCTCCCCCCGTTTTCGGGAGGAGTTGCCGGTTACTTCTCCTACGACCTCGCCTCGTCGATCTACCCGGCGGTCCTGCCTGGTGCGGTGGAGGAGCCGGTCGCCCGGTTCATGCTGGCGCTGGACTGCCTCGCCCTCGATCACCAGAGCGGGCGGCTCGCGGTCATCAGGAACCTGCTCATCACCGACGAGGGCGATGCAGAGGAGGAATACTCCAGGGCCGCCGATGCGGTCGCAGCCGGCGCCGCCCGAATACGCGATCTCTCCCCGGCACGCCCGGCCGACCCGGACCCGGCCGGGGTCGCGGCGTCGTCATCCTGCACCGCTGATGAGTTCTCGGGCGCGGTCCTGCGGATCAAGGAGCATATCGCGGCAGGCGATATCTTCCAGGCGGTCCTCTCCCGGAGGCTCACCTGCCCCGCCGTGGGCGACCCGTTCGGCATCTACCGGCGGCTCCGGGCGAAAAACCCGAGCCCCTACATGTACTATCTGGACTTCGGGGACCTCACGGTCGCAGGGAGCAGCCCCGAGATGCTCGTCCGTGTGGAGGGGGATCGGGTGACGACGGTCCCGATCGCCGGGACCAGGCCGCGGGGATCGACCCCGGCGGAGGACGACCGGCTGGCTGCCGAACTCCTCGCCGACGAGAAGGAGCGCGCCGAGCACATCATGCTCGTCGACCTGGCACGGAACGACGTCGGGGCGGTCTCGACGTTCGGGAGCGTCGCGGTGGAGGGGTTCATGGCCGTCGAGCGGTTCTCGCATGTCCAGCATATCGCCTCCACGGTCTCGGGCACGCTCAGGGAGGGGTGCGACCGATTCGACGCTCTGCGGTCCTGTTTCCCGGCGGGGACCGTCTCGGGCGCCCCGAAGGTCAGGGCGATGCAGGTCATCGGAGAGATGGAGGAGCTCAGGCGCGGGGTCTACGCAGGAGCGGCCGGCTACATCAGTTTCTCAGGCACGATGGACCTTGCGATCGCCATCAGGACGGTCGTCGTCCGGGACGGCGTCGCATCCATCCAGGTGGGGGCCGGGATCGTGGCCGACTCTGACCCCGGCCGGGAGTGGGCCGAGACCGGGAGCAAGGGGCAGGCGATGCTTGCTGCCCTCGGTGCAACGGAGGTGCAATGATGCGGGTGCTCATCGTCGACGGTTACGGGAGTTTCACCCACAACCTCTGCCAGCAGATCGGGATCCTCGGGGCCGAACCGGTCGTGGTGCAGGGCGATACACCGCCCGACCGGCTCAGCTTCGCCGTGTTTGACCGGATCGTCCTCTCACCCGGGCCGGGGCATCCCGGGGATGTTGAGCTCTACCAGGCGGTCCTCACCACGATCAGCCGCACCGTCCCGACGCTCGGGGTCTGCCTCGGCCACCAGGCGATCGGGCTTGCCTTCGGGGCGCAGATCACCCAGGCAGGCAGGCCGATGCACGGGAAGCAGTCGGTCGTGCGGCACGACGGTGCCGGGCTCTACGCGGGGGTGGGAAACCCCCTCGTCGCGACACGCTACCACTCGCTCGTCATCGACCCGGCCACGGTCCCTGACTGCCTCGAAGTGACCGCCCGGAGCGACGACGACGGCGCGGTCATGGGCATCCGGCACCGGGAGTTCCCGATTCACGGGATACAGTTCCACCCGGAGAGCATCCTCACTCCCGACGGGAACCGGCTGATGGCAAACTTCCTCTCCGGCACGGGGGACCGGGCATGATCAGGGAGGCGATCGCCCGGGTCTCCTCCGGCACCGACCTCACCCCGGCAGAGGCGACGGGGGTGATGGAGAAGATCATGCAGGGCGCCGCGACCCCCGCCCAGATCGGCGGGTTCCTCACGGCGCTGCGGATGAAGGGGGAGACCGAAACCGAGATCGCGGCGTTCGCCAGGGTGATGCGGGCTGCCGCCGTCCCGGTCTCCCTCCCGGCCCCGGAGGCGCGGGTCGATACCTGCGGGACCGGGGGTGACGGCGCAGGGACGTTCAACATCAGCACCGCGGCCGCCTTCGTCGCTGCCGGTGCAGGGGTCTCCATCGTGAAGCACGGGAACCGGGGCGTATCGAGCCGGTGCGGTTCGGCCGACGTCCTCGAGGCGCTCGGGGTCGCGGTCACGACACCGCCCGACCGGGTCCCGGGCGTTCTCGCGGCTGCCGGGATCGCGTTCCTCTTCGCCCCGGTCTACCACCCGGCGATGCAGCACGCCCGGTCGGCCAGGCAGGAGATCGGAATCAGGACGGTCTTCAACCTCCTCGGCCCCCTCACGAACCCGGGCCGCGTCGGGGCACACCTCCTCGGCGTCTACGATCCCCGCCTGACCGCCCCGGTCGCCCGGGTGCTCGGGGACCTCGGGGTCAGGCGGGCGATGGTGGTCCATGGCGCGGGTCTGGACGAGATCACGACGACCGGGCCAACGGTCGTCGCGGAGCTCCGGGACGGGGCGATCCTGACCTACACCCTCGATTGCACCGAATATGGGATCCCACGGGCGCCCGCTGCCGCCCTCCGGGGCGGCGGGCCTGAGGAGAACGCCCGGATTCTCCTCTCGGTCCTCGCAGGCGATGGGGGGCCGGCCCGGGATATCGTCCTCCTCAACGCCGGGGCGGCGGTCTACCTCGGTGGGAAGGCCGCCGATCTCGCCCGGGGGATCGCCCGTGCGGCTGAGTCGATCGACTCGGGGGCTGCGCTCGACCGGCTCCAGCGGTTGATCGAGGTTGCCGGGGGTGCGTCGTGATCATCGATGACATCCTCCGGAGCACGAGGGACCGGGTGGCGACGATCCCGGCCGACATCCACCAGATCCATCCCGCCCCAGCTCGGAGCCTCGTTGACGCGATCCGCTCCTGCACCGACCGTATCGCAATCATCGCGGAGGTGAAGTACGCCTCCCCCTCGGGTGGGCGGGCGGCATGCACCTCCCCGCCGGAGGCGCTGGCAGCCGAGTTTGCCGCCGCTGGAGCGGTAGGGGTCTCGGTCCTGACCGAACCCTCGTTCTTCAGAGGGAGCGCCGCAAACCTCATCCGTGTCCGCGCCGCGGTCCCCCTCCCGGTGCTCAGGAAAGACTTCATCGTCGACGAGCGGCAGGTCGCTGAGACCCGGGCGATGGGGGCCGACGCGATCCTCCTGATCGCCCGGGTGCTCGGTGACGACCTCCTCCGGTTCGTGGAGGCCGCCCACGAGGCAGGGCTTGACGCACTGGTGGAGGTCCGGAACCGCGACGAGGTTGAGGTGGCGCTCGCCACCGGGGCGGACCTGGTTGGGATCAACAACCGCGATCTCGGCACGCTCAAGGTCGACCTCTCCACCACGCGGCGGCTTGCCGGATTCATCAGGGACGAGGGGAGGCTCGTCGTCTCTGAGAGCGGGATCCTCTGGCCCTACGATGTCCGGAGCCTCAGGGACTGCTGCGACGCCTTCCTCGTCGGGTCGGCGATCATGAACGCCCGGGACCGGAGGAGAAGACTGGAGGGGTTTGTATTCGCGTGAAGGTCTGCGGCGTCACCACGGTCGACGACGCCCTCATGGCCGCTGATTTTGGGGCCGACGCGATCGGTGTCGTGCTTGAAAGCCCCTCTCCCCGGTCGGTCTCACCGGAGCGGGCGGCAGCGATCTTTGCCGCCGTCGGCCCCCTGGTCGTCACGGTCGCGGTGACGGCGACCACAACAACCGCCGGGATCGAGGGGATCCTCAGGCTGCGGCCGGGTGCGGTCCAGGTGCCGGCAGACTGCGAGGTTCCGCCCGGTGCCGGGGTCAGGGTCATCAGGTCGGTCGCACCCGGCGACCCGGTCCCGGAGAACTGCGACGCCGTGGTGGTCGACGGAAGCCGGGGGACCGGGATGGAGTTCGATGAAGATTATGCCGGGTGGGTCATGGCGCAATCAGCGGTGCCGGTGATCCTCGCCGGCGGGCTTACGCCGGAGAACGTCAGGAACGCGATAGATGCCCTCCGCCCCTACGGGGTGGACGTCGCCTCGGGGGTGGAGTCACGCCCCGGCGTGAAGGACCCCCGACGGGTCAGGGCGTTTCTTCTGGCATGCAGGGAGAGAGTTGTATGATACAAAGTCGATTTGGAGCGTTCGGGGGGCAGTACGTCCCCGAGACGCTGATGGAAGCGCTCATGGAGCTCGATGAGGCCTACCGCCGGGCCAGGGAAGACCCGGCTTTCGTAAGTAGGCTCTCGTTCTACCTGACCGAGTACGCGGGGAGGGAGACCCCGCTCACCTTCTGTGAGAACCTCTCCCGCGACCTCGGGTGCCGGGTCTACCTGAAGCGGGAGGACCTGCTCCACGGTGGAGCGCACAAATTAAACAACACCCTCGGCCAGGGGCTGCTCGCAGAGTTCATGGGCAAACGCCGGCTCATCGCCGAGACCGGGGCCGGGCAGCACGGTGTGGCGACCGCGATGGCTGGTGCGGTCCTCGGTCTCCCGGTCGAGGTCTACATGGGCGAGGTCGATACAGAGCGGCAGCGGTTGAACGTCTACCGGATGCGCCTCCTCGGCGCCACGGTCCACCCGGTCGCTGCAGGGACCAGAACCCTGAAGGACGCGGTGAACGAGGCGATGCGGGACTGGGTGACGAACGTCCGCGACACTCACTACCTGCTCGGCTCCTGCGTGGGGCCGCACCCCTTCCCCTCGATCGTCAGGGACTTCCAGTCGGTTATCGGGGAGGAGACGAGGCGGCAGGTCCTTGGCCGGGAGGGGAGGCTCCCTGACATGATCGTCGCCTGCGTCGGCGGGGGATCGAACGCCGCCGGTATGTTTGCACCGTTCATCGGCGCCGGCCCCGCCCTCGTCGGTGTCGAGGCTGCCGGGGACGGCCTTTCGACCCCCCGGCACGGGGCGTCGATCTGCGGGGGTTCGCCCGGGATCTTCCAGGGAGCGCTCTCCTACCTCCTCCAGGACGGCGACGGGCAGGTGCGGGAGACCCATTCGGTCGCGGCAGGCCTCGATTACCCGGGCGTCGGCCCTGAACACGCCTTCTGGAAGGAGCGGGGAGCGGTCAGGTACGAGGCCGTCACCGACCGGGAGGCGCTGGACGCGTTCCGCTACCTCTCCCGGCGGGAGGGGATCATCCCGGCGCTCGAGTCTGCCCATGCGGTCGCCTACGCCTGCCGGGCCGCCGCTGACCTCAGTCCTGACGGCATCCTCGTGATCAACCTCTCGGGCCGGGGCGACAAGGATGTCCCTGACGTGGCCCGGCTGGACGGGGTGGCCTGATGAGCAGGCTCTCCGCCGCATTCGCGGGCCGGAACGGTCCGACATTCGTCGGGTTCCTGGTCGCCGGAGACCCTGACCCGGCAACGTCGCTTACCGTCGCGAAGGCGATGATCGATGCCGGGGCCGGTATCCTCGAGGTCGCCGTCCCCTTCTCTGACCCCATGGCCGACGGCCCGGTCATCCAGCAGGCCCACGAGCGGGCGCTCGCCGCCGGGATGACCCCGGATGCGACGTTCGACCTGGTGCGGGCGATCCGGGGTTACGCCCCGGTGCCGGTCGTCCTCTTTACGTATGCAAACATCGTCTTCCGGCAGGGGTGGGACCGGTTCGCCGTCCGGGCCGCGGGGGCGGGGGCCGACGGCCTTCTGGTCGTCGACCTCCCGCCCGAAGAGTCCGGGGACCTCTCGGCAGCCGCGGCCCGGCATGGTCTTGACCTCATCAGGCTCATCGCCCCGACGACATCGGCGGCCCGCCGGCGGCAGATCCTCGCCGGTGCGTCGGGGTTCGTCTACCTGGTCGCGGTCGAGGGGGTGACCGGTGTCCGGGACAACCTCCCGGCGCACCTTGCAGGCCTGATCGGGACACTCAGGCAGGAGACAGACCTCCCGCTTGCCGTCGGGTTCGGGGTCTCCCGGCCCGGGCACGTCCGGGCGATAGCGACCGCCGGTGCGGACGCGGTCGTCGTCGGGAGCGCCGTTGTCCGGGTCATCGGGGAGAGCCCCGGCGGCGGGGAGGAGATGGTGCAGGCGGTCCGGGACTACGTTGCCGGGATGACGGGGCGGCCATGACGACCGTCGGTCTCCTGACAAACCCCATCGCCGGGATGGGCGGCGCCGTGGGGCTCAAGGGGACTGACGGCCAGGCCGCGGAGGCGCTCCGCCGGGGGGCGGTCCCCCGGGCTTCCTCCCGGGCCGCCGAAGCCCTCAGGCTCCTTGCGGGTCGGGGTATCCGGTTCCTCACGCCCGCCGGGGCGATGGGGGCCGATGCCCTCGATGCGGCGGGGATCACAGGGTATGAGGTTGTCTTCACCCCCGGAGAGCCGACGACGGCCGCGGATACCCGGGAAGCCTGCAGGGCGTTCGCCGCCGCCAGGGTCGACCTGATCCTCTTCTGCGGCGGCGACGGGACCGCCCGTGACGTCCTCGATGCGGTGGGGCGGTCGGTGCCCGTCCTCGGGATCCCGGCCGGGGTGAAGATGTACTCGGCGGTCTTTGCGGTCAACCCTGCCGCGGCCGCCGCGGTCGTCATCGGGCTTGATGCGGCCCGGCTCCGCGACGCCGATGTCCTCGACGTCGATGAGGAGGCCTACCGGGAAGGGAGGCTTGCGGTCAGGTTCTACGGGGCGGCACGGGTTCCTTACCTCCCGGGGCGGGTCCAGGGGGCGAAGGCGGTCTTTGAGGAGGTCGACGACGAGCGGGCGAAGCGAGAGATCGCCAGGTTCATCGCTGAGGTGATGAACCCGGAGATCCTCTATATCGTCGGCGCCGGGAGCACCACAGAGGCGATCCTTGCGCAGATCGGACTCGAGGGGACGCTGCTCGGCGTCGACCTGGTCATGAACGGAAGAGTAGTCGCAAAGGACGCCGACGAGCGGACGATCCTCTCCCATCTTACGGGTGCGGCCGCCGCACGGATCATCGCAAGCCCCATCGGGGCGCAGGGGTTCATCCTCGGCCGGGGGAACCAGCAGATCAGCCCGGCGGTGGTCAGGCGGGCCGGCGGTCCCGGGAGGATCATCGTGGTGGGGACACCGGCAAAACTCGCCGGGACCCCGGCGCTCTACGTGGACAGCGGCGATCCGGCGCTGGATGGGGAGTTCGGGGACTCGATTGCGGTGGTATCAGGCTACCGGATCGCACAGCGGAAGCGGGTCGCCCATCACCGCTGAGGGGTCATCTTTCGTTCGCCGGGCGGCACCATACGGGAGCGTCCTTCAGGTTCAAAAGAAGGTCGCCCGGCCCCTCGAAGGGGGCGACGGCGACAAACGCTCCGGCAAACTCGATGTGGGTGTGGGCGTCCGAGCCGGCAGAGACCGGTTTTTTATGCTCACCGGCGAACGCCCGGGCTTCGATGTCTGCTTCCGGTGAGCGGTTCCGGGCGTTGTAGCCCTCGACGATATCGATCCGGTCGATGACGTCCTGCAGGACCCCTTGATCGATCGTGCACAACCGGTGGGTGCAGAAGGGGTGCGGGACGATGGAGAGGGCACCCTGGTCGTCTATGGCGTCAAGAGTCTCCGCGGCCGAGAGGCCGGGAGGGATCTCTTCGGTGAGGAACGCACCGATGATCTCGCCGTCCCGGGTGAGGATCTCTTCGGCGAGGATCTCCAGGATATCAGGGTCCTGCCTCCTGATCCGGGAATACACCTCCCGGGACCCCGCGATGCTGTTGTGGTCGCAGACCAGCGGGAGGATGCCCGACCTCTCCCATGCCCGGACGATGGCGCCCACGCTCACCACCGAGTCGATGGAGTAGTCAGAGTGGACATGCATGTCGAGGAGCACGGTCTCGTTCGGGGCCCGGGGTACTGGTTGAGTCATAAAAAGGTCATCATCCGTGGGGGAACCGGGATCTCCCGGTGCAGGTCTCTATACAATAGTTGGTAGAACAATATTTGTCTTTCCCGGTATGGAGAACTATTGCACCGCTGCGGTTGATATCTACTAGTACATCGATTCCAAATTGACAGACTATATCGGGCCTTCGTCCCATCCCCCGCGGAGCGCTCCCCTTCGTCCCCCCACCCCGCCCGCGCTTCGCGCTCCTCCCCCGCCCCTACCGGGGGCGGGGGCAGTACCCGGGCGTATATCCGGTGGAAAGCCGTCCTTCGGGATGCAAACCCCCGGATAGTGTGAAAAAAGGTCGATACTCTCCTCCGTTGAGCGTGCCGGTAATTTGGAATCATTGTACTAGTGCTCTTTGTCATCTTAAACCCAAAAATCCGACGTCACCTTCGCGATCTTCGCGACTTCGCGTGAGGTTGTAGCGGGCTCCCCGTCTTCATATGTGGCAATTGGCATTCCACCTCGTGCATCGAAATCTTCAAAATAAAGTGACACGATGCACTAGTGCCAAGTCAACGACAAATTGTCGCAATAGTGCACCGTGTCATCTTATTTTAGAGATTTTTGGAACCTTGTTGTCATCTTCAATGTAGAGATCTCCCGTCTCTCTTCGCGTCTTCGCGTCTTCGCGTGATGGGTAATAGAGAGTACCAACGTCTCACGCGAAGCCGCGAAGGGCGCGAAGGGGCGTTGCAGGGGATTATACCGAACTTCGCGGTCTCCCGCGTGGCTTTCTGCGTGAGACCAGAGTGCCCATCCCAGCAGCACGAGCACGCCCATATCCGACGTTGAATGATTGACTTGGCACTAGATTATTTCACCTAATTTTACAGGTTCTGGTGCGGATCACCGCCCCAACACCCCGGGGTGCCTCTCGCGTCGCCGTGAAGCACGTGATGGGGTGCGAAACACTCATGAGGCTACCCCTCATGCTGCACAGATGAAAACGACCTCCTGGTTGGGGGTGGTTGCAGGATAGACCCGGTCTGTCTTTTCCGCCAGGCTCGCCCCGGGCAGTGGACCGTGGTGGGCTCGCCCCCTCCCCGCAGGCGGCGGAACTCGAAGACCCAGGGGCCGGCGTCCCTCACCACTTCTCGATGAGGGAGAGAAGCAATTTTCGGACCTCTACGGTCAGTTCACAGGAGGGGTTGATCTCAAGCGCTTTATCGGCGCACGCAAGCGCGTGGCGATACATCCCAAGGTGGTAGAGGACGCTGCACTTCATGCTCCATCCGGCGGCATACCGTGGATCGAGCGAGAGCACCCGGTCAAAACAGGCGAGCGCCTGCCGGTATTCCCCGAGCGCATACAGGGCACCCCCCCTCAGGCTCCAGACGCGGACATTCTCGGGGTCGTCGGCGATGGCCCGGTCGTAACAGGTGATGGCCTCCTCGTGCCGGTGCTGGAGGAAGCGTGCGTAGCCGAGATCGATCCAGGCCGCTACAAAGTGCGGATCGATCGCAAGCACCCGCTCGTAGCAGGCGACCGCGTCATCCAGGCGGCGCATCGCGGTAAATATCCCGCTCCGGTTGTACCAGGCGACCGCGGAGTTGGGGTTGAGCGCCAGGGCACGGTCGTAGCAGACGAGCGCCTCATCGAGCCGGTTGCGACGCCGGTGCAGCATCCCCCGGGAGACCCAGGCAGGAGCGAAGTCAGGGTCGATCGAGAGCGCCTTCTCCCAGCAGGCCAGCGCCTCCTCGTCCCTGCCGAGGAGATCGAAGAAGACGCCCTTGTTGTTCCACATCTTCACGTTCTCCGGATCGCGCTCGAGCACCCGGTCAAAACAGGCTATCGCCTCACAAAACCGCCCCTGCTGGGCGAGAGAAACCGCCTGCCTGCTCACCGCCGTATCAGTTCCCGGCCCCGCCCGGTCTTCGGGCTCGCCCTTTCCGAAGAGTCTTCCTGTAATACCCATTCCGGACATCCCCCCCGTGGTCAGGCTACTGGTGGCGGGCATATAATATAACCGTTCCCCCGTCCCCGGCGACGACAGGCCGGGAGAGAGGGCCCTGGATGAGGGGGATACTCACCGCCGGGCCACCCGTATCTGCCGGGCGCCGCGTGCGCCGCGGAGCGACGCCGGGTCGCAGGTGAGCCTTCCTACCAGGTTCACCGCGCCTGCAGGCACAGGGCGGTCGTCCGTGCTCAGGGGCGTGGGGCCGAAGAAGATCGCAAGCGCCCGTCCCGGCGGCCAGTAGCCGATATCCCCGGGATCGACCAGGGTGGTGGCGGTCTCGTCCGGCGGCAGCGCTACCGGGACCGCAAAATACAACTCGTCGCCCCACTCCTCCGGGGCCGCGTCGATCGGGAGCACCCTGAGGATCTCGGTGGCGGCGGGGGTATCGAAGAGCTCCGCCTCGAACGGGCGGCCGTCTATCTGGATGACGATATCGGTCGGCATGGTGATCCTCCTGCTGCTGGTTCATTGCATCTCATATTTCCATGCGATTGTTGCGTCACGCGAAGCCGCGAAGAGCGCGAAGAGCGTGTAGTTCCTCCTCATTGTCACTCTTCGCACCCTCCCGCGTGCTTCGCGTGCGGCAGCCATCAGCCCCCCGCAACCTACACAATACGATGACCGGACCAGATAATCCTCACGGGATTATGGGTTTTTACGGGAGTTACCCCGCCGCCGCACCGCTGCGATCACCTGCGCCACCCGCACGGCACCCCCCTCCCGGCGGAGGTCGGTATGCACCCGGGCGTGGCAGATGCCGCAGAGCGTGATGAGGTTTGCCAGGGCGTCGTGTGTCGGGTTCAGGTCGATGTGATGGACGTGGAGGTCTTTGGCTCCGCCGCAGATGGCGCACTGCTCCCCGTCGCGTTCCAGGATCGCGGTCCGCACCGCCTTCCACCCCCGGAGAGCGTACTTCTCCCGCGCCCTGATGGAGATCCCGAACTCCTCGCAGAAGACAGAACCGTCCTCGCGGACGGCGAACGGGCACTGGTAGCAGAGCCTGAGGAAGCCGTTCCGGTCCGGGTGGCCGTCGCAGAGAGGAGGCAGCGTGCGGTCAAACGCATCAAGGCTGAGCTGCAGGTCGGTGGTCACGTTAGATGATCTCTCTCGGGATACGGGATAACTACTCGTTCTCCTCCTCACTGTAGGGGACCGGGACGTAGGCGACCGACGGGCGGCGGGGCATCGCCTGGGGGAAGAGGTCCATCAACTGGTAGATCCCGGCGGGGATACCGGGGGTGACCGGGAGCCCGAACTCCCGTGCCTGCTCAAAGGTTATCGGGTAGTCGTGAGTCCACCGCCCCTCGGTGAGCAGGCGTGCAAGGCTGTCCGCCCGCTCGGTCTCCATCCGGTCCCAGAGCAGGCCGGCCACGAACTCCCGCATCTGGTTCTGGGCCTTCGCCGCTATGTCGACCAGGATAAAGGTTGTGTCATCGATCTCCTCCGGCGGTTTCAGACGCGGGACCCGCAGGATCGACGAGGCCGGGTATTCTCCGATCCTGGGGTCGACCGGGCCGAGCACGGCGTTCTCGTCCATCGCCACCTCGTCGGCGGCGAGGCAGAGGAGCGTCCCGCCCGACATGGCGTAGTGCGGGACAAAGATCGTCACCTTCCCCCGATGACGCTGGAGCGCCATCGCGATCTGCTCCGAGGAGAGGATGAGGCCCCCGGGGGTGTGGACAATGAAGTCGATCGGCATCTCCGGCGGGGTGAGCCGGATCGCCCGGAGAACCTCCTCAGAGTCGTTGATGTCAATGTAGCGATAGAACGGGATACCGAGAAACGCAACCCTCTCCTGGCGGTGGATGAGGGCGATGACCCGGGTACCTCGTTTCACCTCCAGGCCCCGGATCGCCCGCAGGCGGCGGGCCCGGGTCATCTGCTGCTGGATGACCGGCACCGCGAAGAGGAGGAGGATGGCGGCGATCAGCAGCACGGTCCAGATATCGGGCATGCTCCGCGTCACCTGTGCGCACCCAGGGTAAAGAACGTTCGCACCGCGGGCCCATCGTCAGGAAGGGAGGAACTCGTCGATCGAGGTCTGCCGGGTGCGGCTGTCCTCAAACCCCGAGAGCCTGACCCCGAGGAGCCTGACCTCGGTGCCGTTGAGGAACGGGAGGAGGAGATCGCCCGCGGTCCGCCTGATAACCTCCGGGTCCGCGGTGAACCGGTCCAGTGTCAGTGACCGGGTGTGCGTCTCAAACCCCCGGTACCTGACCTTGACCGTGACGGTCCGGCACCGGAGACCATCGGCCGCGAGCGCCCCGGCAACTTCATCGGCAAGGTCGGCGATGGTCGCGGAGAGAAGGTCCGGATCGGCAGTATCCTCATCAAACGTCGTCTCCCGGGAGACTGATTTGCACCCCTCCCGGGCCTGCACCTCCGCATCATCGATGCCCCGGGCGAGACGGTGCAGCCTGATCCCGGACCTGCCGAACCGGGCGATGAGGGCCTGGACATCAGAACGGGCCAGGTCACCGATGGTCAGGACGCCCATCCCGGCCAGATCCTCGCCCGTCTTCTTCCCGACCCCGGGGATCTTTCCCACCGGCAGGGGGGCGAGAAACGCCGCGACCTCGTCCGGGGAGACGACCGTCAGCCCGTCCGGTTTCCGGTAGTCGGATGCGATCTTTGCCGCAACCTTGCCCGGCGCGATGCCGATGGAGCAGGTGAGCCCCTCGGCTTCCCTGATGTCCCGCTTGATTGCGGTGGCAAGCGCCTCCGCCGCCGGGAAACTGCCGGCACTGGTGACGTCGAGGTAGGCCTCGTCGATGCTCACCTGCTCGATGCGGTCGGCACGCTCGCTGAGGATCGCCATGATCTCATCCGAGACGCGGGAGTAGAGCGGGCGGTTCACCGGGAGGTAGACACCGTGCGGGCAGAGGGTATACGCCCGGGAGATGGGCATACCTGAGTGCACCCCGTAGCGGCGGGCCTCGTAGGAGCAGGTGCTCACGACCCCACGGCCCGCCCCTCCCTTCGGGTCGGCGCCCACGATCACCGGCCTGCCGGCAAGGGACGGGGCGCGGCGGATCTCCACTGAAGCGAAGAAACTGTCCATGTCCACGTGCATGATGATCCGGCCATCGGTTGTCATTTGCGCGAAGGTCTCCCCCGGTATGCTGTGATAGTGTTTGGGGGTATGGTGATATAGCGCGTTCGCCGGGTCCCGCATGCTTCCGCGTGAGACCGGCGATCACTCCCACGCACCCTCAAGTTAAGGCGAAATGCTCCAGGCATTGACACGGAGTCTCGTTCCCGGAACCCCCCACCCCGCTCACCGGTGCAATGCCGCCCCGCCCTGAACCCCGCGCGCCTCCCGGTGACCGGGGCGGGCAGATCAGGGGTCCGGGAACGGTAAAATCTGAAGAAGAACAGGAAAAGTCACTGACTTTGTAATACGAATTTAAAACCTGATAATACGTGGGCGAGTGAGAACCACTCGCTCCACCTTCTCCAGCTGATCGGCAGGAATGCTTGCGATCGCGGATTGTGAGGACGTGCACCTAAAAAGGGGGTTATGGAGGAGTTTACCTTGCCGGGATGATGAGCGAACGCTCACCGGCAGGCATAAACTCGCGGATTGCACCCTTCGCGAACTCGCGGCGGGGCTCGGCGAAGTCGAACTTCAGGGCCGGGTCGGCGAAGCAGACCTTGACGAGCGGGCTGTAGCAGAACGCGTCGCCGCGCCCGTAGTGAGAACCGCCGACGATTGCGGCGTACTCGCCCTGGTGACCGACGTTCATCGCGTAGTTCGGGTAGTTCGGACCACGCAGCTCGCCCATTAGACCGCGGTCGGGCTCCATGGAGAGCGAGTTTGCAGACCCGCACTGGTCCTGGAGATCGTAGCCGAAGAAGCCGAGACGCGACCAGCCGTCCTTGTGCAGGAGCATCGAGAGGTACCATCCGTTGAGACCGGCGTTGGAGTTGCCGGTTGCGATGGCGGTCGTGAGACCGGACGCAGCGGCGATGACACCAGCACGCTGGGACCCGCCGAAGTGGTCTTCCATCATGGTCGGGAACTGCTCGTACTGCTCCATGGCGTTGAGGGTGACCTCGGTTGCCATGTCGTTGACGACATCCTGGGTCGGCTTGATCTTGTCCTTCGCGCTCGGGTTCTTCCAGTCGACCTTGTACTTGTCCTTGATGTAGTCCATACCGTAGTAGGTGAACTCATCGAGGATGTTGTCGGTGTAGGCCGCGGTCGCGTACTGGGTGAATCCGACACCGCCGGACA
>Ga0209722_1002406_pt1 | contig 14493 bp, 13 predicted proteins | sample BioC12SIPDNA_2_FD_185745 | JGI IMG/M metagenome (GOLD analysis project Ga0209722, IMG submission 185745) | Anaerobic biogas reactor microbial communites from Washington, USA - Biogas_R1_A C12 SIP DNA (SPAdes) (version 2) | ecosystem: Engineered > Bioreactor > Anaerobic > Unclassified | place... | reverse complement strand
ACAGGCCCACGCGGCCCTTGTCTCCCGATCCCACCAAGTAGAGAGGCTCGTTCCATTCCATGAGAGAGCGCCTCCGATCCCGGCCGCGCCGGGCTTGCTCGTTGTATGCCGGCTGTCCTATTGTACGAGCTATGGCACAGAAGTCGACAGCCCCTGGGGCCCGCCCCGGCCCACCTACCGCCGTGATGGCGCTCGACCAGGGCACCACAAGCTCCCGGGCGATACTCTTCGGGCACGACGGCGCCGTGCTTGCGACCGCGCAAGAGTCCTTCCCCCAGCACTATCCCGAGCCGGGATGGGTAGAACACGACCCTGAGGACATCTGGGGCACGCAATTGCGCTGCGCGCGCCAGGCGCTGCAGGAAGCAGGCCTCATGCCGCAGGACCTCGCCGCAGTCGGCATCACCAACCAGAGAGAGACAGTGCTCCTGTGGGACGCCAAGACCGGCGCATCATTGGGTAACGCCATCGTGTGGCAATGCCGCCGGACCGCCGACCGCTGCGAACAGCTGAGGCAGGCCGGGCACGAGCCCGCCATAGTGGCGCGGACGGGCCTGCGCCTCGACCCCTACTTCAGCGCCACCAAACTTGAGTGGCTGCTTGCCCACCGCGAAGGCGCCGCCGAGCTGCTTGCGCAGGGCCGGCTGCGTGCCGGCACCATCGACAGCTTCCTCATCTGGCGACTCACAAGTGAGTCGCTCAGGGGTGAGTCGCTCAGCGGCGGCCGCGCGCACGTCACCGACTACGGCAACGCCTCGCGCACCATGCTGCTCGACCTCGAGCGCCTCGACTGGGCCGACGAGCTGCTCGACCTGTTCGGAGTGCCCCGCGCGATCCTGCCGCGCCTGTGCCCGTCGTCGGGGGTCGTGGCCCATACCGATCCGGGGATCTTCGGGGCGGCCGTGCCCATCGCCGGCATCGCCGGCGACCAGCAGGCCGCCCTCTTCGGCCAGGGAGCCCTGCGGCCCGGAGACAGCAAGAACACCTATGGCACCGGCTGCTTCCTGCTCGCGAACGTGGGCCCGCGGCCGGTCAGGCCTGAGCACGGGCTGCTCTCGACGGTGGCGTGGGTGCTCGGCGACGCCGGCGCGGCGGCGGCGGCGGCCGGCGGGGCGGGCGGGGCGGTCTGGGCGGCCGCCCAGACCGGGGACGCCGCCCGAGGCGCGGGCCACGCGGCGGCTCAGACCGAGGCCGCCCGAGGCGGCCCCGCAGTCACGTATGCCCTGGAGGGCTCGGTCTTCATGGCCGGCGCCGCCGTGCAGTGGCTGCGAGACGGGCTGGGCATCATCAAGGCCTCTGAGGAGATCGGGCCGCTGGCCGCCCAGGCTCCCGACAACGGCGGCGTCTACTTCGTGCCGGCGCTCACAGGCCTGGGCGCCCCCTACTGGGACCCTTACGCCCGCGGGCTCCTCATCGGGCTCACCCGGGGCACGGGGCCCGCGCAGCTGGCGCGGGCCACCGAGGAGGCGATCTGCTATCAGACCCGGGCGGTGCTCGACGCCATGCGGCAGACCTCGGGTGTCGACATCGCCGGTCTGCGGGCCGACGGCGGAGCCGCGGGCGACGACTTCCTGCTGCAACTCCAGGCGGACATCCTGGGGACCCCGGTGATCCGGTCGCGGCTGCAGGAGACCACCGCACTGGGCGCCGCGGCGCTGGCCGGACTGGCGGTCGGCTTCTGGTCGAAGTCGGAGGTCGCGGCTCTAGCGGGCACCGACCGCGTCTTCACGCCCCGCATGGACGCGGCCGAACGCGAACGCCTCTACGTGGCTTGGCAGAGAGCCGTGCAGCGGTCGCTGGGCTGGGCGCTTTGAGCGCTTCGAGCACAGTGCGATAGACTCCTCTTCTCATGGTAGACGCCAAGGAAGAGAGCCCGGCACCAAGGCACCGCGAGCGTGCCATCCGACGCGTGCTATGGGTGGTCCTCGCCCTCAACATCGCCGTGGCGCTGGCAAAGTTCCTGTTCGGTGTCTTCAGCCATTCCGTGGCTATGCAGGCCGATGGCATCCACTCGTTCTTCGACGGTGCTTCCAATGTCGTGGGGATCGTCGGCATGTGGTTCGCTTCGCGTCCCGCCGATCAAGACCATCCGTACGGACATGGCAAGTTCGAGACCTTCACCGCGGCGGCCATCGCCGTCATGTTGGGCATCGCCGGCTACACCGTCGCCCGGGGAGCCATCGACAGCCTGCAGGGCCAAGGCGACGCTCGGGTCACAGTGGCATCGTTTGCGATCATGGTCGGCACGCTCGCCATCAACCTCACGGTGACGACGTGGGAGACTCGAGCGGGCCGGCGGCTGGGCAGCGAGGTTCTGCGAGCGGATGCGCGCCACACACTCAGTGACGTGCTCGTGAGTTCCGGAGTGATCGTCGGTCTCGTCTTGGTGAAAATGGGGTTCGAGAAGGCGGACGGGATCCTGGCTTTGCTGGTAGCCGTGGCGATCGTCTATACCGCGCTCACGATCCTGCGACGCGTCGCACGCACTCTCAGTGACGCGGCGCGGCTCCCCGCAGACGAGGTGGTGGAGGTCGCCGCCGGCGTCGACGGTGTGGTGGAGTGCCATTCCGTGCGGACACGCGGACCGGAGAGCCAAGTGTCTATGGATCTTCACATCCTGGTGGCTTCCGACGCCACCGTAGACAGAGGCCACGCGATAGCCCACGCCGTGGAGGCCGGATTACGCGCCCGGTTCCCTCAGGTGGCCGACGTGGTCGTGCACGTGGAGCCTGCTACGACGACGCTTTCGGTGCAACAGTCACCGGACAGGGGACATGATGGAGGATCTGCCGGCTGAGCGACCCGGGCAGCACGCCCGCGGGCCGCGCCCCCGCCGAGCCGCGGCGGATCGCCGCCCCGGCGACTCCTACGCCCACTCCTTGGAGCCGTTCATCAGATACTCGTGCATATCGTTGGCGGCCTGCCGCGCCGCGCCCATGGCCAGGATCACGGTGGCCGAACCGGTGATGATGTCTCCCCCCGCCCACACGCCGGGCATGCTGGTGCGCCCTGACGCCGAGTAAGCCTTGATGTAGCCTCGGTCGGTCCGTTCGAGAGCCGGCGAGCCCGAGAAGAGTACCGGGTTGGGACCCGCGCCTACAGCGACAATGACCATGTCGACATCCATGAGGAAGTTCGATCCGGCCTTGGGAATGGGCCGCGGCCGGCCTGAGGCGTCGGGCTCGCCCAATTGCATCTGTACGCACTCCATCTGCTTCACCCAGCGGCGATCGTCCCCGATGAAGCGGATGGGATTGGTGAGATAGCGGAACTTCACGCCTTCCTGCCCCGCGTGTTCGATCTCCTCGGTGCGCGCCGGCATCTCATCGCGGGTGCGGCGGTAGATGATGCTGACCTCGCGGCTGCCCATACGGACGGCCGTACGCGCGCAGTCCATGGCCACGTTGCCGCCGCCCAGCACCGCCACCTGGCGGCCACGCGGCGCCGGGGTGTCGTAGTCGGGGAAGGCGTAGGCCTTCATGAGATTGATGCGGGTGAGGTACTCGTTTGCGGAGAGGATGTTGCAGAGATTCTCGCCGGGCAGCTTCATGAACACGGGCAATCCTGCCCCCGTCCCCACGAACACCGCGTCGTAGCCGGAGTCAAAGAGCTCCTCGATGGTGTATAGCCGGCCCACGATGGAATTGAGCTCGATCTTGGCGCCCAGCCTGCGCAGATAGTCGATCTCCGACTCCACGATGGCCTTGGGCAGCCGGAACTCCGGGATGCCATAGACGAGCACACCGCCCGGCTTGTGCAGCGACTCGAAGATGGTCACCGAGTGCCCTTTAGTGACCATGTCGGCGGCCAGCGTGAGTCCGGCGGGTCCGCTGCCGACCACGGCGATCCGTTTGCCCGTCGAGGGCGCCTTACGGGGGATGGACACCGAGTCGGTCTCGCGCTCGAAGTCGGCGGCGAAACGCTCCAGGTTGCCGATGGCCACCGGCTCTTCCTTCTTGCCCAGGGTGCAGGCCTTCTCGCACTGGTCGTCCTGGGGACAGACCCTGCCGCAGACGGCGGGCAGCGCGTTCTTCTGCTTGATGAGCCGCGCCGCCTCGACGAACTGCCCGTCTTTGATGAGCTTGATGAAGCCGGGGATGTCCACCTCCACGGGGCAACCTGCCACGCAGGCCGGCTTCTTGCAGTCCAGACAGCGGCTTGCCTCGATCACCGCCAGTTCGCGGTCGAGGCCGTACGAGACCTCGTTGAAGTTGCGGATGCGAAGCAGCGCGTCCTGCTCGGGCTTCTTCTGCCGCGAGACCTTGGGCTTGATGCGGGCCTGGTCGGCGCGGGACATGCCGTGCCAGCGGCAGCCCACCTTGGTGCAGATGGAGAAGTCCACCAGCTTGGACTGGGCGTAGATGACCAGCCGCGCGGCGGGCGACCCGCACTCTTCACAGGACTGCTGTGGCTCCACGAGGGACGCTCCGCAATGCGGGCACGAGAGGTCGTCGACCACCTGCCCCTCGCTCAGGTCTATGCTGCTCTGCCGCTCGAACACGTCGAATCTGGGGCTTAGGAGCAACTCGCCCTTCCGGCCGTCTTCGGAGACATCCAGGTGCACCCAGATCTGGCGCGTCGCGGGATCGAAGACGTTCAGCGCCTGGTGACAGTGCGGACAGAAGGTCGAGAGTTCGGCGCCGGCAAGCAGCCCTTGGGTCTCGTTCTCGCTCTTGTTGGCAGCCACGTCTCTACCGCGCCCTGATGGAGGTCAACAGCGAGGTGCGCTCGTCGCGCGAGTACATGTTGTTGCGCTGGATGAGCTCGTCGAAGTCGACCTTGTGACCGTCGAAATGGGGCCCGTCCACGCAGGCGAACTTGGTCTCCCCCCCGATGGTCACCCGGCACCCGCCGCACATTCCGGTGCCGTCCACCATGATGGGGTTGAGACTCACCAGGGTGGGGATCTCGTAGAGCTTGGTCATCTCGCAGACCGCCCGCATCATGATGAGGGGACCGACGGCCACCACCTGGTCGACGTGCACCTGCTCTTCCACCAGCTTCGAGAGCGCATCGGTGACGAGGCCGTGCATGCCGTAGCTGCCGTCGTCGGTGGTCACCAGCAGCCGCTCGCAGAGGGCCTCCATCTCGTCCTCGAGTATGAGCAGCGCCTTCTCCCGCGCCCCGATGATGCCGATGAGCTTGTTGCCGACCGCCTGGTAGCCCTGCATGATGTGGTGCAGCACCGCGATGCCCGATCCCCCGCCTATGCCGACCACCGTCCCCACCTTGGTGAACCGCTCGTCGCAGCCCAGCGGCCCCACCAGGTCTTTGATGGCGTCGCCGATCTTGAGCGAGGCGAGCATGGCGGTGGTCTTGCCCAGCACCTGGAAGATGATAGTGATCGTGCCGTGCACCTCGTCTTTGTAGGCTACGGTGAGCGGCGTGCGCTCCCCGGTCTCATTCACCCGCAGCACGATGAACTGCCCGGGGTGGATCTTCTTGGCGATCGCAGGGGCCTCCACGGTTATGGAGATCATGTCCCCCTTGGTGAGTTCCCGCCGGTCGATGATGGTGTGCACCTGCCACCCCCTCAGTTCGAGGTCAGGTAGTAACCCCTGCGTCGGTGAGCAAATCGAGTGCGTAGCATCGCGTCGTGTGTGAGAGCCGCCAACCGCTCGGGATCGTCCACCGGCGGCGAGCAGACGTCTCCCCCGTGGACGTGGAAGACCACGCTGTCACCCTGCACTTCCACGTCGAAGACCGTCTCGAGAGGTATCACCTCGGGGCTGTCGCTGTCCATGCCGATCAACACCGCCTCGGTGGTGAGCTGCAGCTCGCCGTTGTCCCAGATCACGCGCTCTTCGCCTCCGAAGGCCCGCAGATCCTTCTCGCGCAGATCACCGCGGGCGCCGATGGCCTGCCCGAAGCGGCGTGAGATCACCTCGCCGATGCCACGGCCCACCCGATAGCCCATGCGCTTGTTGGTCTCGCAGAGCTCCCTCAGCCGGTTTCCGGGCACCACGATGACTTCAGACGGTTCGGTGGTCCAAGCAGAGGCCGTGTAGACGTTGGGCTCCATGAGAGCCGCCCAACCCAGCACTTCTCCCGGACCCAGTTCGTCGATGACCACCATTCGGCCCTCCGAGCGAACCTTGACCGCCGCCTTGCCCTTCAGGAACAGGTACAGACGCTCGGCCGGGGCGCCCTCCGTGATCAGTTCTTCTCCCGCCTCGAACTCCTCGATGTAGGCGACACGTGAGATGGAATCCAGGTCGGCGAGATCGAGATCGGCAAAGATCTTGAACTGGTGGAGTTCGGCGAGCCCGTGACCGGCGACCGTCTGCCCGAACCGCCTCGACATCACCTCGCCTACGCCCTTGACCACCTGGTAGCCGAGGTGCGGATTGGTCTCGCAGAGCTCCCTCAGCCGGTCGCCGGGCACCACGATCACTTCGGACGGCTCGCTGGTCCAAGCTGAAGCGGCATATACGTGAGGCTCCATCACCGCCCCCCATCCGACGAGCTCGCCCGGGCCGACCTCATCGATGACCACCTGCTTGCCCTCGGGGGAGACCACTTTCACCGCCGCCGAGCCTCTGAGGAACAGGTACATCTGCTCGGCCGGAGCCCCCTCCTCGATCACCTGCCGGCCCGCTTCGAACTCCTGCACGTACACGATCTGCGACATCGCCTCCAGATCGGCGGCATCGAGTTCGGCGAAGATCTTGAATTGGCGCAGCTCGTCAAGTTCGCGCCCTGTGATCCCCTGGCCTGCGCGTCCCGCGAGGACCCGCCCGAAACGTCTCGATATGACCTCGCCGACACCTCGAGCCACTTGGTAGCCGATGTGTTTGTTGGTCTCGCAGAGTGCACGAAGCTCGTCGCCCGGCACCACGATCACCTTGGACCGCTCGGTCGTCCAGGCGGATGCCGTGTAGATGTGGGGCTCCATCACTGCGCCCCAACCCAGAAGCTCCCCCGGGCCGAGCTCGTCTATGAGCACCTGGCGGCCATCCGGGCCCCGCACCTTGACCGCTGCCTTACCCTCCAAGAACAGATAGAGCCGTTCGGCCGCCTCGCCCTCGGTGGTGAGTTCCTGGGCTGCCTCGTACTCCTGCAGGTGGGCGATGTGACCGACCGACTCCAAGTCGACCTCGTCGAGCTCGGCGAAGATGCCGAACCGGCGTAGCTGACCAGCTTCACGCTCCTCGGCCGCCTGTCCGCCGCGACCCCCCACGGCCTGCCCGAAGCGCCTGGACATGACCTCGCCGATGCTCTTGGCCACCTGGTATCCGATGTGCTTGTTCGTGTCGCACAACTCGCGGAGCTGCGCGCCCGGCACGACGACCGCTTCCGACGGCTCCGTCGTCCACGCCGAGGCCGTGTACACGTGCGGTTCCATCACCGCTCCCCAACCGAGCAGCTCTCCGGGACCCAACTCATCGATGGGGACCTGCTGCCCTTCCGGGCTGCGCACCTTGACGGCGGCTCTGCCCTTCAGAAAGAGATAGAGCCGTTCGGCGGGCGCCCCCTCGGCGGTCAGCTCCGCGCCGCTCTCGAACTGCTCGACCCGGGCTATCTGAGCCACGGCGCTCAGATCGGCGACATCGAGTTCCGCGAAGATCTTGAACTGACGGAGCTCATCGATGCCGTACCCGCCTACCGCGGACCCTCCGCGACCTCCGACGGCCTGCCCGAAGCGGCGTGAGATCACCTCGCCTATACCCTGGGCTATGTGATAACCGATGTCCTTGTCGGCGTCGCAGAGCTCGCGCAGGCGCTTGCCATCAACGACGATGACCTCGGACGGCTTCATGGTCCAAGCGGAGGCTGTGTAGACATGAGGTTCGACGACCGCGCCCCAGCCGAGCACATCGCCGGGGCCCAACTCGTCCACCAGGACCTGCTGGCCCTCCGGCGAGCGCACCCTCACCGCTGCTTGGCCCTTCAGGAACAAGTAGAGATGATCTGCCGGGGCGCCTTCGGTGGTGAGCTTCTCGGAAGTCTCGAGCTCCTGGACGCGGGAGATCCTCCCGATGGACTCGAAGTCCTCATCGTCGAGCTCTGCGAAGATCTTGAACTGCCTGAGCTCCTCGATCCCGCTTAGCATCTCGACCCCCTTCCATCTCCGGTAGGGCTCGTAAGGTGGCGAAACCAACGGGACACTGATATTTACGTATAGTCCCCCAGAGCGGTCATTGTCAAGCATCGGCCTGCCGGGTAGTCTGTCCCTCGGCCGAGCTGGGCGCACGACGGCACCCGGCGGCCGTGTCCGCGGCCGGTGGTACTGTGGAGGCGCAGCATCGTCGCCGAGCAGGGAGAGAACGTGAAAAGTAGGATCGGCCGGTTGAGCGGCGCCATCACGCGAACGGTCCTTCGGGAGTTCGTCGCCGCGGTAGACGCCAACGCCCGTTTCAAGGTCTCAGAGACCCCCCGGTATGCTGAAGACAGAGATCGCCGCGTACGCAGGGCAGAGTACGCGGCTGAGGCGCTGCGGGAGCAGCAGGAGGAGGGCCGGCGGGCCCGCGAGGCCTACCGGAGGGCCCAACAGAGTGCCGGCCGGCGCGCAGGTGAGGGCGGCGGGCACGCCGGACCCAGCGCCGGCACAGACTCCGGAGCCGCCGGCGGACCACGCCCGGGGGGAAGCCGGGCGCAGACCCGTCGCTACCACGGTAGGACCGTCCCCGACTACTACGAAGTGCTGGAGGTGAGCCCCCGGGCGCGCCAAGTGGTCATCGAAAAGGCCTTCCGGGCGCTCATGCGCGAAGACCACCCCGATCAGGGTGGCGACCCGCGCAAAGCTCAACTCATCAACGAGGCCTACGAGGTCCTCGGCGACCCGGTGAAACGCCGGGAGTACGACCGAGAGAACGGCTTGGCCTAGCCGCGCCGGCAACATGTGTCAAGCTTGTCCGGCATCCGGGCGATAATCGCCTTAGCATTCCCGCTCGTGCGTCGGCAGACGCCCGGCAGACCGGAGCAACCGTGGAGAACATGATACATAGGGGTCATTCGGAAGCCCGCGACCCGGCGGAGGCCGTGCTGCAGCTCTACGAACAGCTCCGCGGGCCCGACATGGAGCTGGTCGTTTTCTTCTGTTCGTCTTCATACGACTTGAACGCTCTCGCGTGCCAGATCGGCCGGACGTTCCACGGAGTGCAGGTGGTCGGCTGTACGACGGCGGGTGAGATCGGACCGCTCGGCTATCTCGACGGAGGTCTTGCGGGGATCGCCTTCCCCACGGAGTCCTTCACGGCGGTGTCGGGCCGCGTCGATGGTCTGCACGACTTCGCGGCCGATGCTGGAGAGGCCCTTGTCAGCCTCCTCCTGGGAAAGCTCGAAGCACGAGCGCCCGACGCGAACGAGCAGAGCATGTTCGCTTTCCAAATGATCGACGGCCTCTCGCTGCGTGAGGAATCCGTGACACGGGCCTTCCAATATGCTCTGGGGCGGATCCCGCTGTTGGGCGGCTCGGCGGGCGATGCGGCCCGCTTCGGCCACACACATGTGTTCAGCGAGGGTGCGTTCCGCGAAGACAGCGCGGTCTTGATCGTCGCCTCCACCTCCCTCCCGTTCATGACCTTCTCGACGCAGCACTTCGTCGCCACCGAACGGCGTGCAGTCGTCACTGCCGCCGACCCGGCCACTCGTACAGTGCTCGAGATCGACGGGTTCCCAGCAACCGAGGGCTACGCGAGGCTCGTGGGGGTCAATCCCAGGGAGCTGGAGCCTTCGTTCTTCTCGTCACACCCCGTGGTGGTGCGCATCGCCGGTACCGACCATGCCCGATCCATACAGAAGACCGGTCCCGACGGGAGCCTCGTCTTCTACTGCGCCATAGAAGAGGGCGTGGTGCTGCGGGCCGCAGAGAGGGGCGACCTGGTGGCCGGCCTGCACGACGAGCTTGCCCGTGTGCGGCATCATCTGGGCACGCCCAGCTTGGTCTTGACCTGTGATTGCATCTTGCGAAAGCTCGAGATCACGCAGGACGGGCAGAAGGACCGCGTCGCCCAGATACTCCGGCGCAACAACGCCGTCGGATTCTCCACCTACGGCGAGCAGCTGCATGGGGTGCACGTGAACCAGACCATGACCGCTATCGCCTTCGGCCACGCGGAGGAGAGATGACGGCCGGCGACCTCTCTCAGAACGAGCCCGCCGCTACCGAGGATGCACTCCGTGAGGAGATCGCGCGGCTCAACAAGATCGTTCAGGTGCTTATGGACCGTGCAGAGCGCAGCACCAGCGAACAGGTCACCGCCTACGGCGTCTTTCAGGCCACAATAGTCCTGGAAGACCTGGTGCAACGCCGCACCGAGGAGCTACGACGGGCGCTGGATAGAAACGAACGGATCACGCGGACGCTCAGAGAATCCGAGGCCAGGTTTCGCGGCATAGCCGAACAACCGCTGGCCGGGATCGCCATCTGGGAGCAAGGCCGGTTCACCTACGTGAACACCCGCTTTGCCGAGACCTTCGGCTACAGTCGCGAAGAGATCTTGGCCATCTCGCCCATCGAGACCATCCACCCGGGCAGCCGCCCGCTCTTTGCCGAGCACATCCGCAAGTGCCTCGCTCGAGAGCCCGCCCCCAACCTGATCAGCTACGTGGGGCTCAAGAAAGACGGCACTACCACCGACATCGATCTGTCCAGCTCCCGCATGGAGCTCAGCGACAAGGTGGCGCTCGTCCACGTCGTCACCGACGTGACCGCCCGTAGGCGGGCGGAGCGCGAAGTGCTCATCCTCAACAGACGATTGGCCGAGCAGGCCATCCGCGATCCGCTCACCAGCCTCTACAACAGACGGTACATGGAAGAATCGATCGAGCGGGAGCTGCTCAGGGCGGAGAGAACCGACACATCTGTCAGCGTGATCATGTGCGACATCGACGACTTCAAAGACATCAACGATAGATACGGCCACCAGGTCGGCGACAGCGTGCTCCAGACTCTCGGTTCTCTCTTCAAACAACGTCGTCGAGGCAGCGACATCGCGAGCCGCTATGGCGGAGAGGAGTTCCTGCTCGTCTTCCCGGACATGCCGGGTGAGCGCGCGCTCGAATGGGCGGAGGAGATGCGGGCCACCATCGCCGGCGCTTCCATCCGTGCAGGCGGCACCACCGTCGCGATCACCGCGTCATTCGGAGTCGCCGTCTACCCAGCCCACGGATCCACCGCGGACGAGGTGATCTCTGCGGCCGACAAGGCGCAGTACGCAGCCAAGGAGGCCGGAAAGAACCGCGTCGCGTATGCGGGTGACGCACCCGCTACCGACAAACGGTTGTGAGCCGTCAACGCACCTCCGGCGGTCTCATGGTGGCCAGGTCGCCCATCTGGGTTATCCTATGACCCGGAGTACAGGCGGGGGCACCAGCGACAGGGGAATGTGACTTTGACCGGCCGGATCCGGATCGATATCGAACGCTGCAAGGGCTGTGCCCTCTGCATCGAGTCTTGTCCCAAAGAATGCATCTTTCTCTCTGAGGAGTTGAACCTCAAGGGATACTACGTGGCCTCCTTCGATCCCTCCTCACAGTGCACCGGCTGCGGCAACTGCGCTCTCATGTGCCCCGATGTCGCGATCGCGGTGGAGAGAACATGAGACGTCTCATGAGCGGCAACGCCGCCTTGGGAGAGGCGGCCGTGCTTTCCGGGTGCACGCACTACTTCGGATACCCCATCACCCCGCAGAACGAGCTCACCGAGTATATGGCCAAGCGCATGCCCGAGGTGGGCGGGGTCTTCATCCAGTCCGAAAGCGAGATCGCCGCCATCAACATGGTTCTGGGCGCGGCGGCCGCGGGGGCGCGCGCGATGACCTCCTCCAGCGGCCCGGGCATCAGCCTCAAGCAGGAGGGCATCTCCTATCTGGCGGCCGACGAGCTGCCGGCGGTGATAGTCAACATGGTGCGAGGCGGCCCCGGCATGGGCAACATCTCGGCGGCCCAGTCGGACTACTTCCAAGCCACCCGCGGGGGCGGACATGGCGACTACAAGAACGTCGTCCTCGCGCCGGGGTCGGTGCAGGAGCTCACCACGGTCATGCCTCTGGCCTTCGACCTGGCCGACAGGTACCGCAATCCCGTCATCGTCTTGGGCGACGGCATGCTGGGGCAGATGATGGAGCCCGTCGATTTCGACGGGTTGGTGCGCCCGCCCGACTGCGAGAAAGACTACATCCTCACAGGAGCTCAAGACCGGCCTGCGCGCAAGATCCACTCCCTGATCTTCGACACCAAGCTACAGGAGGAGCACAACTGGAAGCTCTTCCGTAAATTCCAGCTGATGGAACAACGTGAGGTCCGCTACGAGACGTACCTCACCGACGACGCCGAGATGATCGTGGTCGCCTACGGCATCGGCGCCCGCATAGCCAAAGGCGCCATACGGAGACTGCGCCAGGGGGGGCTCAAGATCGGCCTCCTGCGGCCCATCACGCTCTGGCCGTTCCCCACGAAGGCGCTCCAGGAGATGGTGAAGACGGTGGGCGACTTCTTCGTCTTCGAGATGAGCGCCGGCCAGATGATCGAGGACGTGAAGCTGGCGCTGGAGGGCAAAGGGCGTGTGCACTTCTACGGCAGACCGGGGGGCGTCATCCCCATGCCGATAGAGCTCGCAAGGATCATCTCACGCCACTACCTACAGGCTCAGGCCCGCGCGGACAGGAAATCCCGGTGAGCACCATGTACGACAGACCCCGGCTGCTGAAAGAGGCGCATTTCCACTACTGCCCGGGCTGCGGGCACGGCATCATCAACCGGTTGCTCATGGAAGTGGTCGACGAGATGGGTCTGCAGGGCAGCGCCATCTGCGTCGCCCCGGCGGGCTGCGGCATGCTGCTCTACAACTACTTCGAGATAGACGTCATCGAGTCGGCCCACGGGCGCGGGGCCGCCGTGGCAACCGGCATCAAGCGGGTGCGGCCGGAGAATCTGGTGCTCTCTTACCAGGGCGACGGCGACCTCGCCGCCATCGGCACCGCCGAGGGGTTGCATGCCGCCAACCGGGGCGAGAACATCACCGTGATCTTCGTAAACAACGGAGTGTACGGCATGACAGGCGGCCAGATGGCCCCCACCACGCTCCTCGACCAGGTCACCACCACCACGCCCAGAGGGCGTGACTCTGTCACCGCCGGCCACCCGATACGGGTCTGCGAGGTTTTCGCCACTCTCGACGGTTCCGCCTACCTCGAACGCGTGGCGGTCAACAAGCCCGCCGCCGTCAAGAAGGCCAAGAAGGCCATCGGCAAGGCGTTCCAGTGCCAGCTCGATGGGCGCGGCTTCTCTCTGGTCGAGATCCTGTCACCTTGCCCGGTGAACTGGAAGATGGCGCCTCTCGACGCCTGCCGGTACATCGACGAGGTCATAGCCAAGCGGTTCCCGCTGGGCGTGATCAAGGACACGTCATGCTGACGGCCACCATCTTCTCGGGTTTTGGAGGGCAAGGCGTCCTCTCCATGGGTTCGACGCTCGCCACAGCGGCCATGCTGCAGGGCAGGTACGTCACCTATCTCCCCAGCTATGGAGTGGAGGTACGAGGCGGCACGGCCAACTGCACCGTCGTGGTCTCCGACGAAGAGATCGCCTCTCCCGTCGCGTCCGAACCGGAGTTCGTGGTGGCCATGAACCAGCCCTCGTTCGCACGATTTCAGAGCATCCTGCAGGCAGGGGGCCTGCTGTGCGCCAATTCGTCCATCGTGCGCACCGAATCCGCGCGCAGCGACATCGAGATCCTTGCCATACCCACCAGCGAATTGGCGGAGAAGCTGGGCACCATCAAGGTGGCCAACATGATCATGCTCGGCGCGCTCATCAGGGCGAGCGACATGATCTCCTATGACGCTATGCTCCAGAACCTCACCGACATCCTGGGCGAAGGCAAAGCGAGACTCCTCAAAGCCAACCGGGAAGCACTTGCGTTGGGTTACGACTATGCAAAGGATCAGGCATATGGTCATTAGACAGCTATCCGTCAGCTTGGCCAACGTGCCGGGGAGCTTTTCGACCGTCAGCGAGCTCCTCGGACGGGAGGGCGTCAACATCAGGGCCATCTCGGTAGCCGACACGTCCGATATCAGCACGGTGCGGTTCGTGGTCGACGATCCCAACAAGGCCAAGAACATCCTCACCGGCAACGGGTACGACCCGAAGGAGATCGATGTGCTGGCCGTCGAGACTCCCGACCACCCGGGCGGCATCAACGCCGTGCTCAAGCCTCTGAAGGCGGCAGGCATCAACGTCCACTATCTCTATCCCCACCTGGGAAGGATCGACAACAACGCCATCGTGATCCTCGGAGTCGACAGGACCGAGGAGGCCCAGAAGGTCCTCTCCCAGAACTGGATCAAGACCCTGGGACGCGAAGCCTACGACGTGTAGAAACCGTCCGGCGGCGCGTTTGACAGCACCCCACCTTCCACGATAAAGCCCCAGCCCCATTCAGCCGATACAAAAGGCTGGATACTCACGCTAAGGGGAAGGTAGGCATATGCAGTCAGACGGTTCCTTGGGACTTGCGGAGCCGGCACTCACCGGTAACGGCGCCGA
>Ga0209722_1002386_pt1 | contig 14582 bp, 7 predicted proteins | sample BioC12SIPDNA_2_FD_185745 | JGI IMG/M metagenome (GOLD analysis project Ga0209722, IMG submission 185745) | Anaerobic biogas reactor microbial communites from Washington, USA - Biogas_R1_A C12 SIP DNA (SPAdes) (version 2) | ecosystem: Engineered > Bioreactor > Anaerobic > Unclassified | place... | reverse complement strand
GGGGAGGGCGTCGTCGACGGCACGCGCTACAATCGACCGGCCAAGGTGGCCAACAGGGCGCTGCGGATGACGAACTACCTCGGGGCGGTCACCGCGATGGACGCCGCCGTCGGCGAGGTCCTCGATTTGCTCGACCTGTACGAGCTGGCCGGCAATACGATCGTGATCTTCTTCTCCGACAACGGCGGCTCCGGAGGCGCCGACAACGCGCCGCTGCGGGGAGGGAAAAGTTCGGTGTTTGAGGGCGGCGTGCGGGTGTGCAGCCTCGTTCGCTATCCGGGCAGAATCGCGCCGGGCACGGTCAACGGCGAATTCCTCACGTCGCTCGAGCTGTTCCCGACGCTTGCCAGGCTGGCCGGGGCGGAGCCGCCGCCGGGCGTCGCGCTCGACGGTTTTGACATGATGCCCGTGTTGGCCGAAGGCAGACCCTCGCCGCGGCGGGAGATGTTCTGGAAGCGGCGGGCCCTGGAAGCCGCCCGGGTGGACAACTGGAAGTGGATTCGGACCGGATCGGAAACCCTCCTGTTCGACCTGGCCGAGAATGTTGCCGAGCGCGAGAATCTTGCCGAAAAGATGCCCGAGAAGGCCGGCCAGATGCAGCGGCGTTTCGAAGACTGGCTGCGGGCGATGGACGAGGCGGAGCCGCGGGGCCCATTCCGGGATTTCTAGGGAGCCGCAGGGAAGAAAGGGGCGTTCTTTCCTTGCGTCCCGCCTCGGGTGCTGTATGTTGGAGCGATAACCTGCCGGAAACTGATTGTGGAGAATCTGCCATGTTTGTGCACCTGGCCCTGGCTTCGATCGCGTTGACCGGCGCCGTGCCGGCCGGCGGCGAACAGCCGAACATTGTGCTGGTGATGGCCGACGACCAAGGATGGGGCGACATGGCCTACAACGGTCATCAGCGTTTGCTGACGCCGAACTTCGACCGGATGGCCGCCGAGGCCCTGCGGTTCGATCGGTTCTATGCCGCGGCCCCGGTCTGCTCGCCCACCCGCGGGAGCGTGATGACCGGGCGCCACCCCAACCGGTTCGGCTGCTTCCAATGGGGGCACCCGATCCGGCCGCAGGAGATCACGATCGCCGAAGCCCTCAGGACGGCCGGCTACACGACCGGCCACTTCGGCAAGTGGCACTTGGGGAGCGTCCGCAAGGCGAGCCCCGTCAATCCGGGCGCGAGCGGCTTCGATCGCTGGTTTTCGGCGGAGAACTTCTTCGACAACGACCCGATCCTCAGCCGCGAGGGCAGGGCCGTCCAGACCCAGGGTGAAAGCTCGATGGTCACGGTCGACGCAGCGATCGAGTTCATCCGCCAATGCACATCGCAACGGGCCCCGTTCCTGGCGGTTGTCTGGTTCGGCTCGCCCCACGCGCCGCACCGGGCTTTGGAAGCGGACCGCAAGCCATATGAAGACCTGCCGCCGGCCCAGCAGAACTTTCTCGGCGAGATCAGCGCGATGGACCGCGCGTTCGGGAAGCTGCGGGCGGAAATCAAGACGCTCGGCATCCGCGAGAACACGATCCTCTGGTATTGCAGCGACAACGGCGCGCTGCCCAAGGTCGGTTCGACCGGCGGTTTTCGCGGCAACAAGGGCCAGGTCTACGAGGGCGGCCTGCTCGTGCCGGCGATCCTCGAATGGCCAAAGCGGATCAAGCGGCCGCGGGCCACCAGCGCTCGCTGCAACACGACGGACATCTACCCCACGCTGCTCGAAGTCGCCGGCGTCGAGATGAAGGGCCAGCCGCCGCTCGACGGCATCAGCCTCGTTCCGCTCCTCCAGGGCGAGGTCGATTCGCGCGGCCGGGCGATGGGCTTCTGGGACCATCCGACGCCCGGCATCGGCACGCCCAGCGACAAGTGGATGGCCGAAGTGCTCGCCGCGCAGAAGGAGGGCAAGGAGCCCGACGACCCCGCCAAGCTGCGATTGGACGCCGGCGAGATCAAGGTGCGGTATGCCGAGACGGATACACCGGGCGATGCGGCGTGGATCGACGGCGACTGGAAATTGCACCGCACTGCCGACAAGAAAGGCAAGGTCCGGTTCGAACTCTACAATCTGGCGGCGGACCGCCGGGAAGCCCGGGACCTGGCCGCACGCGAGCCCGATCGGGTAGCAAGCATGAAGACCGCGCTCGAGGCCTGGCAGCGCTGCGTGGTTCGCAGCTTGAATGGGGCCGACTACTGAGTCCAAGGGACAGTCCCCTTCGCGGGACGAATCACGGTTTACCGGAGGTAGCGCCATGCACGCGATCCTTCTGACGCTCGTCGTGGCGGCCGCCCAGCCGCCGGAGGCGGCAGCCGGAGAGGCGATCGGCTGGACCGCCTCGGGCAGCGGCGGGGCGGTGGCGGCCGGCCATGCCGACGCCGTGGCCGCCGGAATCCGGCTGCTCAAACAGGGCGGCAACGCGGCCGACGCCGCCGCAGCCACGCTGTTTGCGCTTGCCGTAACCGACTACGGAATGTTTGCCATCGGCGGCGAGATTCCTTTGCTGATCTACGATGCCAAGGGCCGCGAGGTCAAGTCGCTCAGCGGCGTGGGCCGGGCGCCGCTCGATCCACAGGCGATCGCCTGGCTCGATGCCCACGGCATTCCCTCGCGGGGGAGCATGAAGGCCGCGCCCGCGCCCGGCGCCGTCGACCTCTGCATCACCCTGCTGAGGCTCTACGGGACCCGCTCCTACGCGGAAGCCGTCGCCCCGACCCTCGAGCTCCTCGACGCCCACGAGAAGCCCTGGCACGCCGATCTGGCCGTCACGCTGCGAAAACTCGCCGAGGCGGAGCAGCGCGCTTTGGGCACGCGGGAAGAGAAGCTCGTCGCCGCCCGCGATCGGTTCTACCGGGGCGACGTGGCCGACGAGCTCGACGCCTGGTACAAGCAGGTGGGCGCTTTCCTGCGGAAGCGCGACCTGGAGGCACACCGGACACTGGTCGAGGACCCGGTCTCGGTCGACTATCGCGGATACACGATCCACAAATGCGGGCCGTGGACGCAGGGGCCCGTGCTCTGCCAGGCCTTGAGGCTCCTGGAAGGCCTCGATCTCCAGGGCATGGGGCGACTGTCGCCCGACTACATCCATGCCGTGACGGAAGCCCTCAAGCTGGCCTTTGCCGACCGCGACGCATACTACGGCGATCCGGAGTTTGTCGACGTGCCGCTCCGCGCCCTCCTCTCCGACGAGTACACGCGCATCCGCCGGCCGCTGATCGACATGCGGGCCGCCTCTCAAGCGCGCCGCCCGGGCGATCCGCTCAAGCTCCAGGCGCTCCGGGCGTCGGGCGGGACCAGCGGAGTCGAGACGAACATCCCGGTCCGCGACACGACGACCTGCGTCGTGGCCGACCGCTGGGGCAACGTGGTGGCGGCGACGCCCAGCTGCAATCTGCTGGGCAATGCGCCCGGCCCTTCCGGGGTCACCCAGGGGAACCGCGTCCGCTGTTTGAACACCACGCCGGGCCACCCCAACCGCCTCGAACCCGGCAAGCGGCCGCGCGTCACCCTCACGCCCACGCTGGTGACGCTGCACGGCAAGCCGGTGATCGCGATCAGCGTGGCCGGCGGCGACCTCCAGGACCAGACGACGCTCAACGTGCTCCTCGGCCGGATCGAATTCGGCATGATGCCCGACGAGGCCGTCGTCGCCCCGCGGTTCAGCACCGATCACCAGGAGAACTCCTTCGATCCGAACCCGGATCGCCAGGCGGCTTTCGTCAAGGCGGGCAGCCTGCAAGTCAGCGAGACGATCCCGGACGGGGTGCGGTCCGAGCTGGCGAAACGGGGGCACAAGGTGACGATCACCAAGCGGCCGATCGCCCATCCCGTGATGATTCTCATCGACCGGGATTCTGGCAAGATGCATGCCGCGGGCGACCCCCAGGCACGGCGGCACGCGGCGGCCATCGACTGAGTCGCGGCGCGGGAGACCGGCCGCTTGAAACGCCAATCCGGCGATCGCCGGGCTGTGGCGGCATCTTCCCCGCAGCGGCCTGCTGCTCGTGCTTGACAGGGCCCTTAAAGGCAAGGAAGATCACCCTTTGCGGGACGGGCGCTGCCGTTCTTGTCGGCGGCCGCCACCCGATTGGCTCTCCGGGGAGATCTGCCGTGCAGGACAAGAGGAAGTGGGAACGGCCGTTTGGCTTGTTGGTTGTCACGGCGGCGGCTCTCCTGCCGATCGCCTCGGGCAGCGACGCGGCGGAGGGACCGAGCCCGACGGCGGCGGCCGGATCGCAAGCGACGGGCACAACGGTCTTGTCGCTGGAGGGCAAGGATTGGGTCGTCGCCGCCGACCCCGGCAACGGCGGCCGCGCCGCCGCATGGTGGGAGTCGCCGCGACCGGGCGCCAGGCCGATCCGCGTGCCGGGCATCTTGCAGGAGGCGCTGCCCGGCTACCACGGCGTCGCCTGGTATTGGCGCCAGTTCACGCCGCCGCAAAACCCCTATCCCGGCGGGCGCTGCTTGTTGCGCTTTCACGCGGTCGATTACCTCGCCGACGTGTGGCTGAACGACGTGCCGGTCGGCGGCCACGAGGGGGGCGAGACGCCGTTTGTGCTGGATATCACCGATGCGGTGCGGATCGGGGCGCCCAACCGGCTCGCCGTCCGCGTCCTCAATCCCACGGCGGAGCCGATCGACGGCATCGTGCTGGCCGAAACGCCCCATCGGAACAAGACGCCCGCGGGAATCACTGCCGGAGCCTCCTACAACAGCGGGGGGATCACCGAGCCGGTGGAGGTCTTCTGGGTCCCCGCCGCGCGGATCGAGGATGTCTACGTGCGGCCGGATTGGAAGACGGGCCAGGTGACGATTCAGGCCACCGTGGTCAATGCGGGCAAATCCACCGCGGACGCCGAGCTGCACTTCGCCATCGCGCCGGCTCTCGGCACCGAGCCGGTCGCGGCGCTGACAGTGGAAGAAAAACTGCCGCCCGGCGAAAAACGGGTCGCGTGCGAGCTGGCCGTGACCGGCCACCGCTTGTGGCAGCTCGACGATCCTCGGCTCTATCGCCTCGCCACGCGCCTCGTCTCGGGCCCCGCGGCGGAGATTCATGCGAACACCACGCGGTTCGGTTTTCGCGAGCTGCGCGTCGAGAAGGGCTACTTCCGGCTGAACGGGAAGCGGATTTTTCTGAAGAGCGCGCACACCGGCAACCACTGCCCGATCGGCGCGATTCTGCCGCCCGAGGGCGCGCCGGACCTGCTCCGCAAAGACCTGCTTTACATGAAGTCGTGCGGTTTCAACATGGTCCGGTTCATCGCGGGCCTGGCCCATCCATACCAGTTGGACCTCTGCGACGAGATCGGATTGATGGTCTACGAGGAGAACATGGCCGCGTGGCTCCTGGCTGATTCGCCGAACATGGCCGAGCGGTTCGACGCCAGTCTGCGCGAGATGGTGCTGCGCGACCGGAACCATCCGAGCGTGGTGATCTTCGGCTTGGTCAACGAGATGCGCAACGGCCCGCTGGCGGAGCACGCCGTGAACAGCCTCGCCCTGCTCCGCTCGCTGGACGATTCGCGGCTCGTCTTGCAGCAGAGCGGGCGGTGGGACGGGCAGTACAACATCGGGTCGGTCTGCAACCCCGGCGGCAGGCAATGGGAATACACCTGGGGCGTCGAAGACGCCGACTATCAGGGCACGGCCAAGGCCGGGCCGTTCGGCGGATACTTCGAGGGGGCGGGCGATGCGCACATTTATCCGGCCGTGCCGCACACGCCGCAGATCGAGGCCGGCATCCGCAACCTGGGCAACGACTCGAAGCCGGTCTTCCTCTCCGAATACGGCATCGGCAGCCTGATGAACGCGATCCGCGAGCTGCGGCATTATGAACAACACGGCGCCGATCCCGAATCGGACGACTTCAAGTTCCTCAAGCAGACCGAGGAGAAACTCACCGCCGACTGGAAACGGTTGGGGATGGAGGGCGTGTATGCCTTTCCGGAGGAGATGCTCCGCGCCAGCCAGCAACTGCACTGCCGCCAACGGCTCCTCGGGTTCAACCTGATCCGCTCGAATCCCAAGATCTGCGGATTCAATCTGACCGGGCTGTTGGACCACGGCTACTCGGGCGAAGGACTCTGGACATTCTGGCGCGAGTTCAAGCCCGGCGTCATGGAGGCGCTCCAGGACGGCTGGGCGCCGTTGCGCTGGTGCCTGTTCGCCGCGCCGATGCACGCCTACGTGCGCCGCCCGCTGAAATTGGAGGCGATTCTGGCCAACGAAGACATTCTCGCGCCGGGAGCCTACCCGGTGCGGTTGCGCGTCGTCGGGCCGGACGGGATCGCCTGGGAAGAGACGCGCGAGCTGGTGATCCCCAAGCCGGCGCCCGGCGACGACGGCCCCCTGGCCGTGCCGGTCTTCTCTGGCGAGGTGACGCTCCCCGGACCGGCGGGGCAATACCTGCTGTCCGCCACGATGGAGCGGGGCGGCGCGCCGGCCGGCGGACGGCTGGCCTTTTATCTGAGCGAGCCGCCGGCGGCCGCCGCCCCGGGCGCGGTGGCGGCGATTCAACTGGACGCCCGCGTGCGGGACTGGCTGCAGACCCGCGGCCTCGGCGTGACGCCGCTGGAGGCGGCGCAGCCGGCCGCGCGCCAGGTGATCCTGGTCGGAGATGCCAGCGATGCCAACCTGAAGCCGGAGGCCCGCGGAGACTTGCTGCGGCGCGTCGCACGGGGCAGCGTGGCCGTGTTCCTCAAGCCGGACGCCTTCGCCAAGGGCGGCGACGCCGTCGGTTGGCTGCCGCTGAAGAACAAGGGGCGCCTGACCCGTTTTTCCGACTGGCTCTACCACAAGGAATGCGTTGCCAAGAAGCACCCGTTCTTCGACGGGTTGCAGCCGCCCGGCGTGATGGATTGGGACTACTACGGGCCCCTGATCAGCAACCGGTTCTTCGAAGGGCAAGACACCCCGGAGGAGACCGCGGCGGCGGCGTTCGCAATCTGCCACAGCAGCCGGCCGGACGGCTACGCCGCCGGTACGATGCTCGCCGTCTACCCGCTGGGCCTGGGCAAGATCGTCTTGAACACGTTCAACATTCTCGACAACGTGGACAGGCATCCGGCGGCGGACGGGCTGCTGATGAACATCATCGCTGATGCCGCGGGCAGCGTGGCGGAACCATTGCCGCGGGAGCGCGCGGATGTTGACGCGGCGCTGGAGGAAATCGGGTTCTGACGCCGGCAGCGCGCCGCCCGCTCGAACCGAACAGTCTGCCGATCCCGATCCAACACGAATCGCGGTTGCGACCGGCGGCAAACGAAGCTGCAAAGGAGAGTCCATGCGTTGGAGGTTTTTTGCGCGCGTCTTGGGCGCCGTCTCGGTAGCCGTTGGGGGCGGACTTGGGATCGCGCCCGCCGCCGAACCGGAGTTGCGGGCGCTGGTCGAGGAGGACTGGGTCCGCCAAGAACAGCGCAACGGGCGCTCGGTAGACGACCCCCGAGCGGTTCGCGACGCGCTCGTCTCGGCCGAGCGGCTGCTCGCCGCGCTGCTGGAGCAGGCGGAGGCCGTCGATTTTCGCGCCGAGAAGCAGGCCCTCGCCCGCTGCAAAGCCCAAGTCGGCGCGGTCGAGACGCTCGAGCCGGCTGCCCGAGGGGCTCTCTATCGCGAGATTCGCACGATCGCGCGTTCGCTGGCCGTCAAGAATCCCCTCCTGGCCGATCGGCCCTTGGCCTTCATGAAGCGGCGCCGGTTCATCTGCCAGATGCTCCACGAATACATCGGCTATTACTACAACTACGACGGAATCCATGGCGGCGGCGTGTACGTCCTGGAGGAACCCGGCAGATCGCTGAAGGTCCGCGACCTGGTCGCCGGCCGATTGCCCAAGGGCAACTATGCGACCCTCGCGCTGGCGGATGACGGAAAGACTGTCTACTTCGCCTACTCCAAGCTTTCCGAAGTCGAGCGGTCGCGGGGCACGACGGGCAATCACCGCGATTTTCCGGCCGCCTCCGACGCGCCCGAAGAGCTCAATTACTACACGCCGAACCGCGCGTGCTTCCACATCTACGCGGTCGGCGTCGACGGCGGCAACCTGCGGCAACTGACCGACGGCTGCGAGGACGACTTCAATCCCTGCCCGCTGCCGGACGGCACCGTGCTGTTCATGTCGAGCCGCCGCGGCGGACTCTGCCGCTGCAACAACCCGTTCGAACCGGTTCCCACAACGACGCTCCACGCGATGGACGCGGACGGCTCCGATGTGCGCGTGCTCTCCCGTCACGAGACGAATGAGTGGCATCCGGCCCTGCTGAACGACGGCCGGATCGCGTATTGCCGCTGGGACTATGTCGACCGATCGGCAGCCCATTTCCACGGCATCTGGGCCTGCCATCCGGACGGCAGCAATCCGCTGGCCCTGTTCGGCAACTACACCAAGCGGATCAGCACCTGCTTCCAGCCGCGGGCGATTCCCGGGTCGAACCGGATCGTGTTCATTGCCGGCGCCCATCATGCCGACGTCGGCGGCCCGGTCGTTGTTTTCGACCCCTCGCGAGCGCGCCTCGACGAGCGGACGGCGGAAGACGACTTCCGTTCGCTGGAGATTCTCACGCCCGAAGTCGCCTTTCCCGAAGCGCCCGACCAGTGGCCGTCGAGCTACTATCACAGCCCCTGGCCGCTCTCGGAGGACTTTTTCCTGGTGGCGTTCAGCTTCGATCCGCTTCCGGGGATGAGCTCGGGTGTGCTCGACGACACGAAGACCGGCATCTACTACTTCGACCGATTCGGCAATCTGGAGTTGCTCTACCGCGATGCGGACATCTCGTCGATGAACGCGATGCCGCTGTCTGCCTCGCCTCCGCCGCGGCGGATCGCCGGCACGTTGGAGAAAAGCCTGGGAAACGAGGGGGAGTTCTTCGTGGCCGACGTGAAATGGAGCCTGCTGCCGCTGCCCGAGCGCCCGGTGCGCCAGCTCCGCATTTTTCAGGTGCTGCCCAAGTCGGAGACCCACGTGGCCAACCGGCCGCGGCTCGGCTACGCCAACGCCGAATCGGCCCGAGCCCTGATCGGGACGGTGCGGGTCGAAGAAGACGGGTCGGCCTGGTTCCGCGCGCCGGCCGGCAAACCGCTGTATTTCCAGGCGGTTGACGCCGAGGGCCGAGCCGTGCAGGGGATGAGGACGCTCACCTACCTTCAGCCGGGCGAGCGGCGCGGATGCGTCGGATGCCACGAGCGCTCGGGCAGCGCGCCTCCGCCGCGGCCGGCCTTGGCGCTCGCCCGCGGGCCATCGACGATCGAGCCGGGCCCGGACGGGTCGCGCCCCTTGAGCTATCCGCGCCTTGTGCAGCCGGTCCTCGATCGGCACTGCGTCCGCTGCCACGACGGCTCCGCGGGAGAAGGCAGAAGCCCGCTGCGGCTGACCGGGGAACCGTCCGGCGAGTTCACGCAAAGCTATCAGAGCCTCCGCCCCTTTGTCCGCTGGTACGAATGGGGCGGCGGAAGCATCCACCAGACCGTGACGATCCCGGGCCGGATGGGCGCCGACGAAAGCCCCCTTTCCGCCCTGATCGCCGACGAGACCCACAAACCGGCGATCGAGCTTCCCGATGCCGACCGCCGCCGGCTCTACCTGTGGCTCGACGCCAACGCGCCGTTCTACGGAACCTATTCCAGACAGGAACAACTGGCGCAGCAGCAAGGCCAGGCCGTGCCGCTGCCGAAGTTGCAGTAAGGTTTTGGCGGGCGCGAGCGATTCGTCAACTATCCGCTGCCGCCGTGGGTCTGCTTTTGGAGTGCGGCGATTGATCGCCGCTTTCCCCCTCCAGAACGGTAGTTGGCCAGCACACGGTCCGGGGCAAATCGCCAGCGGATAACGGCGCAAACGCGGGGCAAGCCCACGCGGCGATCAGTCCATGGCAAGACACGCCCGCCAGGCGGCGCGCCCGTAGCCCGCCGTCACATGCCAGCCCGGGACGCGTGCCGGATCGCCTTGTCCGAGATGTCCTTGCGGCACCAGGCGCCGTCCCAGCGGATGGCTTTGACGGCCGTATAGGCCTGGAGCTTGGCCTTGGGAATCGAGTCGCCCAAGGCGGTCACGTTGAGCACCCGCCCGCCGGCGCTGATCACCTTGCCGTCCTTCAGCGCGGTGCCGGCATGGAAGACTTTGACGCCGGGAATCTTCGCCGCTTCCTCCAGCCCGCGAATCGGAAACCCCGTTTCGTAGGCGCCGGGATACCCTTTGCTGGCCATCACGACGCAGACTGCCGGGCGGGTGTCCCAGACGAGCGATTCGATTTCGTCGAGCCGCTGGTCCACCGCCGCCTCGAGCAGGTCGACCAGATCGGTCTTCAGCCGCATCAGCAGCGGCTGGCATTCCGGATCGCCGAAGCGGACGTTGAATTCCAGCACCCGCGGGCCCTGGTTGGTGATCATCATGCCCGCGTAGAGGACCCCGTAAAACGGCCTGCCGGCCCTCTTCATGGCGTGCACCGTGGGCACGAGGACGTGCTCCTCGATCCAGTGGAGCCGCTCATCGTCGATCAGCGGGGTGGGGCAATAGGCGCCCATTCCGCCGGTGTTCGGCCCCGTGTCCCCGTCGTAGGCCGGCTTGTGGTCTTGGGCCGGTTGGAGGGTGACGATCGTTCGCCCGTCGGTGATCGCCAGCACGCTGGCCTCTTCGCCGCCGAGCCGCTCCTCGATCAGCAGGCGGTCGCCCGCCGGGCCGAAGACTTTTTGCCGGGCGATCTGATTCACCGCGTCGAGCGCATCCTGGCGATTGGTGCAGACGACGACCCCCTTGCCGGCCGCCAGCCCATCGGCCTTGACGACGATCGGCGAGTCTTCGCGTTCGTTGAGATAGCGGATCGCGTCGTCGGCGTTGCGGAACGTCCGGTAGTCGGCGCCTGGCACGTCGGCGTTTCGCAACAGATCGCGGCAGAAGACCTTGCTCGCTTCGAGCTGCGCGGCGGCCTTGTTCGGTCCGAACACCCGCAGCCCTTCCCGCTGGAAAGCGTCGACCAGGCCCGTCGCCAAGGGCGCTTCGGGGCCGACCACGGTCAGGCCGACGTTGTTCTGCCTGGCGAACTGGATCAGGCCGGCGAAATCGCTGCTGAGAATCTCGACGTTCTCGGCATCTTCCGCCGTGCCGGCGTTGCCCGGCGCGACGAATACGCGGGAGACCCGAGGGCTCTGCGAAACTCTCCAGGCCAGGGCGTGCTCGCGCCCCCCTCCGCCGATGACCAGCACCTTCATGCCGCCTTGTCCCTTGTTCTGATTCGGTTTCCGCCGGGGCCGTGCCAGACTCCCAACGCCTGATTCTAAAGTCCACCCCGCATTTGCGGAAGTGGAGCAAGGCCCACCGCCACCGGCGGTTGACATCGCCGCGCGGGCTGGGGATAACTCAAGTTGCGGGTGGCGCGGGGCCGCCCGCTTGATCGAGGTCGATTGCGGATGGAAGCCAGCCAGACGGTTCCAACGAGCAGCGGCTCGGCGGCGGAGAGCGCGGCGGAGACGCCGCGCCGGGGGTTCTTTTGCACCGCCGGCCGGATAGCGCTGGGCGGCGGCTTCGCCCTGCTCGGCTTTGCCGGCTGCCTCTGGACCCTGGGCATTGGGCGGTTTCTCTTCCCCAACGTGGTCAACCAGCCGCCCAACCGGTTCAGGGTGGGGCGTCCCGGCGACTACCCCCGCGGCAAGGTCGAGACACGATACAAGGAGGAGTATGGTGTCTGGGTGGTGCATGGCGAGTATCGCGGAACGCCGCAAATCTACGCGCTCCGCACCGTCTGCACGCACCTCGGATGCATCACGATCTGGCAGGAGGCGGAACGGAAATTCAAATGCCCCTGCCACGGCAGCGGGTTCCGTGCCGACGGCCTGAATTGTGAAGGCCCCGCCCCCCGGCCGCTCGAACGCCTTGCGATCCGGATTGCCGACGACGGGCAGCTGGAAGTCGATCGGAGCCGCGTCTTTCAGGAAGAGCTCGGCCAGTGGCAGGACCCCGAGTCTTACGTTTCCGTTTGACGCGGCCCGTTTCCGAACCGAGGACGAAGCAGGCAGCAATGGCCCTGGGCGACCGAATCCGACGCTCGCAGCTCTGGAAGAGCATCTTCCGGCACCCGGCGCCGGTCGACCGCCGCAACCGCGTCGTCGTCGTGCTCACCAACCTGGTCCTTCACCTCCACCCGGTATCGATCCCGAAGCACGCCGTCCAGCTCGGCTTCACCTGGTGCATGGGCGGGATCAGCTTCTTCCTGTTCCTCGTCGAGACGATCACCGGCGTGCTCTTGATGTTCTACTATCGCCCGACGGTCGAGTGGGCCTACAACGACATGCTCGCCTTCCGCGACGTTGTCTCCTGGGGCATCGTGCGGGAAATTCACCGCTGGGCCGCGCACGCGATGGTCATCACCGTGATGCTCCACATGCTCCGCGTCTTTCTGACCGGCAGCTACAAGCCGCCCCGCGAGTTCAACTGGGTCGTCGGCGTGGCGCTCCTGGTGATGACCCTGCTTCTCTCGTTCACGGGCTACCTGCTCCCCTGGGATCAGCTTTCGATCTGGGCGATCACGGTCGGCTCGAACATGGCCCGATCCGTTCCTTTCGTCGGGCACGAGGGGCCGGGGCAGCAACTCCTCTCGATCGGCGGGATCGATCTGATCACCGCCGCCTCCGACAGCCGTTTCCTGCTGCTCGGCGCCGAGTCGGTCGGCGAAGAGACACTGCTCCGCTTCTACGTGCTGCATTGCGTGGCCATCCCCCTGCTCGCCGGCTTCGGCATGGCGGTGCACTTCTGGCGCGTGCGAAAAGACGGCGGCATCAGCGGCCCCTTGTGAAGCCGCACGCGCCGCTGGGATTGACCGCCGTTGGCCGGCCGTCTACTGGGACGCGACCTTGCCGTCGGTCCGCCGGTCGGCCGCGCCGACGTAGCGGCCGGTCTTCGCGTCCAGGCCGATCAGGTGCGCGTCTCCTTGACGCGACGCCTTCGCATTCAGGTTGTGGCCCATTTGCCGGAGCCGCTCGACGGCCCGCGCGTATTCCGGCCGTTGGGCGCCCTCGAAACTGACCCTGTCGGGCAGCCACTGGTGATGGAGCCGCGGGGCGTCGACCGCCTGGCGCGGGTCCATGCCGAAATCGACGACGTTCAGAATCGTGCAGAGCACCGTGTTGATGATCGTGCGGCCGCCGGGACTGCCCGTCACGAGAACCAGCCGGCCGTCGCGGAGGACCAGGGCGGGCGTCTGCGAGCTGAGCATCCGCTTGCCGGGGGCGATCACGTTGGCCGGCGTGCCGATCCGCCCGGCGCGGTCCGTGTGGCCGGGAATGTGGTTGAAATCGGTCATCTCGTTGTTCAGCAGGAAGCCCGCTCCGCGGACGACGACGCGGCAGCCGTAGGAATTCTCCAGCGTGTAGGTATTGGCCACGGCCATCCCGCCGGCGTCGATCACCGAGAAGTGCGTCGTCTCGGGAGACTCGCCGGCCAGGGGGATCTCCGGGGCGATCGCTTCGCTTGGCGTGGCCTTGCCCCGATCGATCCCGGCGGCGAGCCTCTTGGCGTGTTCTTTCGTGGTCAAGTGGGGTGGGATGGAGACGAAGTCGGCGTCGCCCAGGAATCGCGCCCGATCGCAGTAGGCCCTCCGCATGGTCTCGATCACCAGGTGCATGGCGCGCGCCGTCCACTGCGGCGGCTGGCCCTGCGGGACTTCCGGCGAGGGGGTCTGGTTGAGTTGGAAGTTCTCCAGGATATTGAGCATTTCGATCAGGCAGATTCCGCCGCTGGAAGGGGGTGGCGGTCCGTAGACGTCGTAGCCGCGATACGTGCCGTGGATCGGCTCGCGGAGCTTGGGCTGGTACGCGGCCAGGTCTTCCTTGGAGATCAGCCCGCCGCCCGCCTGCATCTCGGCCACGATCAGGTCGGCGATCGGGCCGCGATAGAAGGCGTCGCGCCCGCCGTCGGCGATCCGCTGGAGGGTCTGGGCCAGGTCGGGCTGGACGAGGCGATCGCCGGTGAGCCACTTCTCCTTTCCCGGCGGCCCGTAGACCCGCTGGAACTCGGCGAACTGCCGGGTTCCTTGAAGCACGCCGTTGAGCGATCGGGCCAGGGCGTCGTTGACCTCGAATCCATCGCGGGCGAGCCGCACGGCCGGCATGACGAGGTCCCGCCAGGGGAGCGTGCCGAATTTCTCGTGCGCCAGCACCAGGCCGGCGACCGTGCCCGGCGTGCCGGCCACGCGGTGGCCGGCCATGCTGAAATTCCGTGCCAGCATGTCCGCGGTTGCGGCCGCCGGCGCGGTCTCGCGGTACTCGACGCAGACCGGCTCCCTCTCCGGTCCCGGATAGACCATCATGAATCCGCCGCCGCCGACATTTCCCGCCGCCGGCCAGGTGACGGCCAATGCCAGGGCCGTCGCCACGGTCGCATCGACCGCATTGCCGCCCTGGTTGAGCACCGCCAGGCCCACGTCGCTCGCCGGCGGCGAGACGGTGACAACGATGCCGCGCGCCCGCTCGGCCGGCTGCTGCGCGCGCTCCGCGCCGAAAATCTGGCCCGAAAGCGCCACGGCGACCAGGATTGCGAGGAAGGTCCGAACCAGGCGGCTGCGGTATTCGACAATTTGCACGGCTTTGGTCCTCATTCTGGTGCAGGGCAGGTGA
>Ga0209722_1002385_pt1 | contig 14586 bp, 17 predicted proteins | sample BioC12SIPDNA_2_FD_185745 | JGI IMG/M metagenome (GOLD analysis project Ga0209722, IMG submission 185745) | Anaerobic biogas reactor microbial communites from Washington, USA - Biogas_R1_A C12 SIP DNA (SPAdes) (version 2) | ecosystem: Engineered > Bioreactor > Anaerobic > Unclassified | place... | reverse complement strand
GTTCGAGCCACAGCTTTGCTTTCTCGGGTCCGAGGTTCTCGAACGTGCCCAGCCACGTCGAGTTGTCGCCTAGGAAGCCGCACCCATATACCGGCGCCGCGAACTTGAACCGATCGTCGACGCCCGCGACGATACAGGTCAGATACCCGCCCCACGAGATCCCGGTGACGCCCGTCCGCTCGGCGTCGACTTCCGGCATCGACCGAATCAGCGAGTGCGCCAGGATCACATCGGCGACCGCGTGATACGTCCATTGATCTTCGACGGGCCCGTCGAGCTGATCGAACCCGCCCCAGCCGGGCGGGCCGCCGTGCTCGTGACGCGGATGGTCCCGATAGCCCCCGCTGCTGATGCAGCCGCACGTGTCCATCGCGATCGCCGCGTAGCCCCTCCCGACCCACAGCTTCACCCACGGAACAAACGCCGAGCCCCCGCCCCCGTGCACCAGCACCATCGCCGGCACCTTCTCGCCGGGCTCGACCTCAGGCACGCCGTAGTACGCAAACACCCGCGTCGTCTCCCCCTTCCAGGGGAGCCCCTCGTAGAAAATTGCCTCCACCCCCTCGGCGCTGCGATTCGGGTCCTCCCACACCCGAGGCGCCCCCGACAGCCCCTCCACATCCCACCGCACCGCTCCCGCCGCCACAGCGCCAGCGATCGTCACCACGAAGAAACAGACAAGACACAGCTTTCTCAAGAGCCTTTCCTCCTACTCATGTGGCAACGTACTCTGCTTTGGCACAATCGCTCAGAGACAATCATAGTGGCAGACGTTCCCGCCGCCAACGCCTTGCAGCGAAGATCGATCGATGGTCCGCAAAACTGTGTCGATTCGCTCGCCGTTGGGAAATCGCTCACCATCGGTCAGAATGTCCCCACGATGCTCCTTCGCCCACAGATAAATCTGGTACGATGAGTAGCCGGTCCGGGTGAATTCGCCATGGAACTGGTCGTTCAGCCAGCCCGCCTCGTGGGCGCTGGTGTAGGGAGTGACTCCGGTCAGTCGTACAAGTTCGGCCAGCATCAGGTTCGCATCCAGTGGGAGTTCGCGAGAGAGCCGGGTATGCACAAGATAGCCCAGGTGGACCCGCAGGCCATATTCCAGCAGGAGCCCCAGGTGATCGATCCGTCCTTCGGTCTTCCTTGCAGCCAGAAGGGCCGTCACCTCCGCCGGCGGCGGAAGCGGATAGGCCCTCTCGACCCGCCGTGTGACGAACGGAGCCTTCACAGCGAATCCCTCAATCGGACCAACACTGCCTGAAGCGGTCGATTCAACGTCCATGTCCGAACTGGCCAGGACCGTGAGTTGCTGAACCGGAATCGAAGACAGTCGGGCATCGAGCGATCGCTCTTCGTTCTCATCTCGTTGCCAAAGGCGCCCTACACAAACGGCCGCCAGTATTCCATTTGCCAACAAACTGATTGCCAGGACCTTCTTCATCGCACTCGCCTCAAATAAAACGCGCGGTGGTCGGGCACAAGACGACGGCATCTTTTGCCCCCACGGACTACCTGGTTACGTCGTTGCTCCCTTCCAGACCGCCTCCAGCCCAAATTGGCGAATTTTGGCTTCCAGTTCATTTCGGTCGATGACGGAGGCGGACATTTCCAGGATGCTGCGGATGTCGCGCAGGTGCTTGTCGCTGCCGCCTTCCTGGTAGAACTGGAGCTTTCGGACGATCACGTATTCCGGCGGGGCCATCCACACCTGCATCCCACCTATTTCGGCGGCTCGTCGGCTTCCCATCGCCCAGAGATGCAGCGGGTCGCGCCCCACCGGATAGATGTCCGCCTTGAAACCGCTCGCATGGTGGATCAGGTTGAAGTGGCCGCGCGTGTCCCTGCGAATCTCCGTGCCGATCACCACGTCAGGCGGACAGTAGAACTCTTCCTCCGGAAACACGGCGATGAAGTCCTCGATTCGATGCGCGTCCAATTCCACGACCAGGTCCACATCGTGGGTCAATCGCGGCTCGCCGTAGACGACGCCAGCCACCGAGCCGGTGACCATGTACGGAATCCCGGCGCGGTTCAGCGGTTCGACGAAGACGAGGAACAGGTCAGGCTCGGGCATTGCGGAAGATCTCCGTGACTTTGTTCTGGACCTGTTCTTCGGTCCAGTCGGGGTGTTGCTGGCGCAGCCACGAGGCCTTGAGCCGGCGGGCGGACCAGTACAGACTCATGGACAGCTTGAGCTTCTTCTCAGGCGTCATCTTCCTGAAGATCTCGATCTGGATTTCCCGCGTGTTCACGCACATCTCCGGATTCGTCATGTCTTGCTGATTGTATCCGCAACCGAACCCTACGCCAACGGTTTAGGTAATGGCAATTCGCGAGCGGGGTGGCAGCCTCAAACGCCTTGGCGTTGGGGGATGGCGAACTAGCGGTCGTCGACCATCAGACGGCGGGTTCCTGCTGGGTCAGGCAGTGGAGGGTGCCGAGGCCCCAGACCAGATCGACGGCGTGGATGCCCACGACCGGCCGGTCGGCAAACAGTTCGGCCAGGATGCCCAGGGCGATGCGGTCGTTCGGGTCGTTGAATGTCGGCACCAGGACCGCGCTGTTGGCGATGTAGAAGTTCGCATAGCTGGCGGGCAGCCGCTGGCCGTCCAGATACAGTGGCTCCGGCATCGGCAGGCGCACGATCTCGATTCGCGAGCCGTCATGGAGCCGGTAGCCTTCGAGGCGCTCGCGGTTCTCTTCGAGGATTCGATGGTTCTCATCGGCCGCGTTCGGCTCCTGGCACAGCACGACCGTCCCGGGCGACACGAACCGGCACAGGTCGTCGACGTGCCCGTGCGTGTCGTCGCCCACGATCCCGCGCGCCAGCCAAAGCACGTGGCCGGCGCCGAGATAGTCGCGGCAGACCTGCTCGATATCGCCCCGGCTCAGCGTCGGATTGCGGACCTGCACCTTGTCGTCGAGCAGACACTCCTCGGTGGTCAGCAGCGTGCCGCAACCGTTGACGTCGATCGCCCCGCCTTCGAGAACGACGTCCTCGCCGTCGTGGCGGACGTGGAAGATTCGCCGGCCCATCGTCTCGGCGACCCGCTCGGCAATATGGCAGTCGAGGTCCCAATCCGGATACTTGGCCCACGCGTTGAAACGAAATCTCGCAATCGCGACTTCCCTCGGCTCATCCCGGCGAACGAAAATCGGTCCGAAGTCGCGCGTCCAGCCGCGATTGGTCGGGAAGCGGAAGAACTCGACGCGACCGAGGTCCACGCCCACTCGCTTGAGAATCCGGCGGACCTGCGTCTCATGCTGCTCGGAGTTGACGAGGATGCGGACGATCTCGCCGGGAGCGATCTTGCGAACGATCTCGCCGTAGACCCAGTGGATTGGAGCGATCTTGCCGGGCCAATCGGTGCGATTGTGCGGCCAGCCAAGCCAGGTCGCCTCGTGCTTGTCCCATTCGGCGGGCATACGGAACCCGCTCGCAGCCGGCGTGTTACTCTCGTGCGTCTTCATGGCTCGTCGCTGAACCTTTCGGTGATGCGGCCGTAGGCGTCGATCCGCCGGTCCCGCAGGAACGGCCAGTTCCGCCGCACGTCTTCGATCCGGGCCCGGTCCACCTCGGCGATCACCACCTGCTCGCTGCCCGCATCGGCCTCGGCAATCACCACGCCGAACGGGTCGCACAGGAACGTGCCGCCCCAGAACTCGATGCCGGCCGCGTCCTCGCTTGGTCTTTCCAGTCCCGTGCGATTGACGGCGGCGACATACACGCCGTTGGCGATGGCGTGGGCCCGCTGGATCGTGCGCCAGGCGTCGTGCTGCGATACGCCGAACGTATCCTTCTCGTGCGGGTGCCAGCCGATGGCGGTCGGATAGAACAGAATCTCAGCGCCCTGCAGCGCAGTAAGCCGGGCGGCCTCTGGATACCACTGGTCCCAGCAGATCAGCGTCCCGATGCGGCCGACGGGCGTATCGAACGCCTTGAACCCGAGGTCCCCCGGCGTGAAGTAATACTTCTCGTAATAGCCCGGATCGTCGGGGATGTGCATCTTGCGATAGAGCCCCGCCATCTCGCCCTGGGCATCGAGCACGACGACGCTGTTGTGGTAGAGCCCCGCCGTACGGCGCTCGAACAGCGACGCGATCACCGTGACCTGCCGGGACTTCGCAATTCTGCCCAGCGTCTCGGTCGATGGGCCGGGGATGGACTCGGCCAGATCGAACAGGGCCGGGTCCTCCCGCTGGCAGAAATAAGGCGAGCCGAACAGTTCGGGCAGACAGATGACCGCCGCACCATCGCGCGCCGCCAATTCGACCAGTTCGACGGCCCGGGCGAGGTTGTCGTCCGGATCGGGCGTCGTCGCCATCTGGATCAGCCCTACCGTATATTTGTCGTGCGTCTGCATGCCCGCCATCTTACCGCCCGCCCCACCCCTCTTCAACCTCCGACCCCGCGCTTTCGCCGTTCGTAGTGTGCCCGTTAGGGCATATTCCGCTCAGAGAAAGTAACGCCTTACGGCGTCACTACGAACGGCGGGTGGGATATCTTCAAAGCCCCCTTCGCGCCAGGAAGTTCTCGTTGTATAGTCTTCTCCACGATACGAGCCGGCAACGAAACCGGCGTCCGACGGCCATCAACCCGCGGCGCGAGGAGAAGACCATGGGCAGTACGAACAACGTATACATCGATCAGTTGAAGCACCACATCGGCAAGGAAGTCACCCTGCGGGGCTGGGTGTATAACAGCCGGGCCAGCGGCAAGATCCAGTTCGTCATCCTGCGGGACGGCACCGGGCTGTGCCAGTGCATCGTCGAGAAGGCAAGCGTGCCGGAGGAGCTGTTCGATCGGATCAAGCACCTGGGCCAGGAGTCGTCGCTGAGCCTGACGGGAGTCGTCCGCGCCGACGAGCGCAGCGTCGGGGGCCACGAACTGGCCGTGACCGACGCACAGATCGTCGCCCCGGCCGAAGGCTATCCCATCACGCCCAAGGCCCACGGCGTCGATTTCCTGATGCGCCACCGCCACCTGCATTTCCGCTCGCAGCGACAGTGGTGCATCGGCAAGGTCCGCCACACGGTGGTCGATGCGATCCGCCGCTTCTTCAACGACAACGGCTTCACCCTGGTCGATACACCCATCTTCACGACGGTCGTCGGCGAGGACCAGACCTCGCTGTTCGAGGTGGACTACTTCGGCAGCCCGCTGCACCTGACGCAGACGGGCCAACTCTATCTCGAATCGGCGGCGATGAGCTTTGGCCGCGTCTATTGCTTCGGGCCCACGTTCCGCGCCGAGAAGAGCAAGACCCGCCGGCACCTGACCGAGTTCTGGATGGTCGAGCCGGAGGTGGCCTTCATCGACCTGCCCGGCCTGCTGGAGTTGGCCGAGAACTTCGTCTCATATATCGTCCGCCGCGTGCTCGAGGACAACCGCAGCGAACTCGAAGCGCTCGGCGCCGATATCCCGCTGCTCGAACAGATCCAGCCGCCCTTCTACCGGCTGACCTACAGCGAAGCCGTCGAGATCCTCAAAGGCCCGAAGACCGTCGAGTTCATGGCCCGCGACCTGGCCGACCTTCAGAGCGAAAAGACGCAGATGGAGGCACGGATCGCCGAACTGGAGCAACAGCAAGGCGGGCAGATCAAGCAGTGGCAGAAGGACAAGATCGCCGCCGAACTGATCGACTTGCGGAGCGCGCTGGCGGAGACCGAGACCAAAATCGAGAACAACCCCAAGCACGCGCAGCTCGCCGCCGAGTTCGCCTGGGGCAAGGACCTCGGCGGCTCCGACGAGACGATCATCTCGCGGATGCACGACAAGCCCGTCTTCGTGACGCACTACCCGCGCGAGGCCAAGGCGTTCTACATGAAGACCGACCGGGCCGACGAGCGGGTGGTGGAGAATTTCGACATGCTCGCTCCGGCGGGGTTCGGCGAGATCATCGGCGGCTCGGTGCGCGAAGACGACTACGACCGCCTGCTGGCGAAGATTCACGAACAGGGGCTCAGTCCCGAGACCTACAACTGGTACCTCGATCTGCGCAAATACGGCTCGGTCCCTCACGGCGGGTTCGGCCTCGGCGTCGAACGAACCCTCGCCTGGATCACCGGCGAAAAGCATATCCGCCAGTGCATCCCCTTCCCCCGCATGATGGACAAAGTCTACATCTGAACGAATGCAAAGGCAGGCGTGTCCAGCCGTGTGGGGCACTGGAGACTGCGTATTCTCCACGGCGGCTGTTGATTGCGAGAGCACGAAGTGGTATACTGAGGGCCGTCAGAGTGCAGTGGAGCATGAAACCATGACCGCCAAAGAGAAGATCAGAGAGTTGATAGAGACACAGCCGGACGATTCGTCCTATGATGAAATCCTGCGCGAGTTAGCGTTCGAGCGCATGGTCGAACGCGGTCTGTGCGACATCCGCAACGGCCGCGTGGTCTCCAACGAGGAAATGGGCAAGCGAATCCAGCTATGGCAGAGCTGAGATGGACCGAAGAGGCCGCCATCTGGCTTGAGGACATTTACCGCTACATCGCGCAAGACAATCCGCAGGCGGCACACCGTGTCGTCACCTCCATTTACGAGAAGGTCCAGATGCTGCGCCGCTTCCCGCGTCTGGGCCATGCACATCGCTGTGAGCCGGAAGGCGAGATTCGGATTCTCCTTTTCGGGCACTACCGCATCGCCTACCTCATCCACACCGACGGCCTGATCGAGATACTCGGCGTCTTCCACACAGCCCTCGATATCGGCCGCTATCTCTGACAAGGATAGCCCCCACGAACACCGGCATAGGATGGGCAACTCGTTCGCTCGTGGCGACCCTGCGCCATTAGATGATCGGCGAAGAGCACATCCGCCAGTGCATCCCCTTCCCCCCATGATGGACAAGGTCTACATCTGAGACCATTGAGAAGGGGCGTTGCCCTATGCATCGCCATGTTAGCGCCAGGTGAAGGTGTGAAAGCGATGCGTGGTTCCGTCCCATTCGGCGAGCAGAAATTCGTGGCCAAGGATAGCCGTATCGGGTTTGGCTGCCTGCTTCTGTAACCATCGACGCATCTCGGGCAATACGCAATCTCGGAATCTTTCTCGCGCCTCCGGCGGATAGATCTCCTTGCGCATGGCATACGCGGAAAACCGACCTTCTCGCTGTGGACTGTACGCCGCCTCGCATACAACAGCGCGCTCGATTAGGCACGAACGAGGTTGAGTGCGCCGGTCGAAACCAGAAAAATGCCTGGAAGGGTAGCCCAGGCCAATCCATTTTAGCCCGAGATCGCCAAACGCCGCTTCTGCCTGGCGTCTGGTGCAGGCATAGTATTCGGTCTTCTGCAGATACTCCACGCGCACATTTGTCTCACTCTCGCCGCTCCGCTCCATGCGAATTCTCCCACTCCACCTCCCCAGCTTTCGGCCCTTCGTAAGATAGACTGTAAAGCAGGCTTTGGTCCATTCGAGACCCCTTGCCAAAGGCGGGCACCAGGCGCTCACGCCGTCTTGCGAAGCGAGCGCACAGCGATAAGATCGCTGTCCACAACCTGACGGACATCCGCCTCTTTCAACGTGACCAAGGCTTGCGTTCTTCCCGCCGCGGTCACGAACTCGACCTCCAGCCCGTCGGGTTCATAGACCTGCACCACGGCCCCCAGATCTCCCTGCTTGAGTCCGAACTCGGACACGTCCTTGTTCAGCACAACCGTGTCTAAGGTCTTAAATCTCATCGTCTTTCTCCAGGATACGCGGTCACGAATCGTGGAACCGTTTCGCCAACCAACACAATCCAGATGCTGATGACTTCGCTTGCCTTTCCCGTCGGCCCTTCTATCTTACCACGAATCTCATACTTCTTGCCATGCGAAATCTCATGGCGAAATACGGCGTCCTTGGTTAGATGCTGCCGACGAAGGTCGATCTAGAATTGCGTCCAATTCGCCTGTGTATAGCCCAGAGAGGCAAAGAAAGCCGCCTTGAACCGACCTACCGGATGCGAGGGTGACAGCAGGTAGTCGCGCAACTTCTCTGCGTCAATGATGGCTCTGTCACCTTCCGGCAGCTTCACAGAATATGCTCTCCTTTGACCGGAGGTTGAATCCAACCGACCGATACCCCATTTCGCCCGTCCTGCCAACCTGGCAACCTACCACGAAAGAGCACCATGGGCAAGGTCCACATTCGAACAGAGGCGAGAGACGGACTACCGCAGTATCCCCTTCATGATGTTCGTGAATCGAGTGTTGCTGATGGGGTGACAGGCGACCACCTTGCCGTCGTGGACGATGCAGAAGGTCCCGAAAGGACACGGGCTGTTCTGAGCTTCCTCACAACTGCCTAACGTAACGATACGGGGCTGGAGGCCGAAAACCGTCCTGGCCGTCCCGGCCATCTCCGCGACGTTCTTCACGGAATAGGGGCACTGATCGGCGCGAATGATCGTGAGTCCCCGGCGGTAAGGACTCAGCCTTTTCGCCTCGTCGCCCTTGAACTTTGGCACAGGGGCATTTTTGCAGAAGCGAGTCACGACCAACTCGAAGTCAGGCGGCGCGGTGTCGACCACCGTGAAGCCGTGTTTGGCGAAGATGGCCTTGCCCGCCATGAAGGAACCTTTTCGGGTCACCGCCGCGACGCCGTGCATCTTCCGCTTCTTTGCCTCCTCCAGGCACGCCTGGAGCAGAAGCGAACCATAGCCTTTCCCTTTGTAGGCCCTCTTGAAACCCACGAAGATGCAGTGAATGAACATGTATCCGCCGGCATCTACCGGTCGCCAGCAGTATTCGCCCGGAAGGTATTCGATCATGCCCTGCGTACCATCCTTGTCTGAAAACAGGGTCTTGACCTTCAGCCCTTCGGGCCAGCGAGCCTTCAGCCACGCGACCTTCTCCGAGAATCCCGCGCGTTGGATGTTCTTGTACCCGCACACCCCATATTCGAGGATGTTATCTGCGTTCGTGTCAACTACGTGAACGTCTTCCATCGGCGATGCCTCCTACAGGCAAACAGGACCGAGGACCAGCCCCATTTCTGCGCATCTCTATACGAACAGACCCTCTCCGTCAAGACGTTGTGTCTTCACATCTGCAGGTGCAAACGCACCCGCGCTTGGATCACCGAAGAAAAACACATTCCCTTTCCCCGCATGATGGACCAAGTCTACATCTGACGAGAGGCTGTCGCACCGCCGGTGGCAGCCTCAAGGCCGGCAGGGCTTGGGGATGGTGTTGGCTCTGAGCGTGGGGTGCTGCTTGCGCGCGGCCGTCAGTCGCTGACGGTTCGGGTGGCTTCGGCGAGGGTGGCTTGGCCGTCTACGGTCCAGGCGATGGCGGCGATGCGGTATGGGCCGGGGCGGTCGTAGGTGTGCTCGACGGTGCGGCCGGTGCGCGGGACGCCGTGGCCGAGGTCCCAGAGGACTTCGCTGAAACGGGCCGGGTCGAAGCCTTCCAGTTCGAACGTCACCGGCCGGCCAGTGGTTGGGTTGGCGGATATCCGGATCGCCAGATCGGGCAGCGACCCCTCATCCAAACCCTTGCTCGTCAGGGCGTTGTCACCGCCCTGGTTGCCCGAGACGTCGTTGGCCTGCCAGAAAAGATGGTCGCCGCGAAAGACACCGGCTATGGCCGGGCCGGCATTATCCTGGATGACGTTCTCGATGAACGTCAGGCGGTCGAGGTTCGGTCCGCCCAACTGGATGCCGGCGCCACGGTTGCCGACGATCCGATTGGCGTGCAGGACCATCCCGAATGCGTTGCCGTTGAAACGAAAGCCATGTCCGGCGGCGCCGGGGTAGAGCGACCGGTCGGACTTGCGGGTCTGCTCGAAGACGTTTCGATGGAAGTACATGCGATGCGCGCCGCCCTCCTCGCCCTGGATCTGAGCGCCCCAGGTCTGGCAGCCGGCCATGCGGTTGCGGGCCCAGTAGGCGAGGTCCTTGCGGGCGCGGTTGGAGACGGAGATGCCGATCTGGTTGCCGCCGGAGGCGACGTTGTCGGTCATCACGACGCGTCGGCTGTTGACCAGTTCGAGAACGTAACTGCCGATGCGGGCAGTGTCCTCGGCGCCGGTGATCGTGTTGCGTCGAACGGCGACGTCTTCCTGGCCGTCCACACTGATCCAGTGATCGACGCTGTTGTCCTCGATGACGACGCACCGGCCGCTGCCCCAGACCTCGATGCCCAGGCCGGGTCCGGCGAAGCCGAACTCACGGACGCGGTTCTGCAGGATCTGCGTATCGGTGCTGCCGTGCGTGGTGAGAATGCCACCGCGACCGAAGCCGCTCAGGTCGTTGTCCACGATCGCGTTGCCCTGTCCGCCCTTACCGATGCGGATACCCGCCCCCCACTCCGAATCGCGGCCGATGTTGCGGATTTCCAGGAGCGCGAAGACGCTGTCGGTCACGTTGGCGCTGGCGTAGATGCCGTGTGGCCCGAACTCACCGGAGCCGGGGATGTCGCGGATACACAGTTCCTCCAGCCGATGGCCACTGCCGTTGGACATGACGATGCCCTGTGAAACGCAGCGATTGCCGGCCCCATCGAGCGTGAAGCGGGCCAGGCGAACGTTCGAGACGTTCCGGACGATCAGCATCGGGCCAGCCTCGCCGGCGGTCGAACGCAACACGGTCCGGTCCTTGCCCCGGCCGACCAGCGTCAGGGGCTTGTCGATGACCAACGGGCGGTCCAGCTCGAATGTGCCGACCGGCAGTTCAATGGCGGCGCCCATGCCGGCAGCCTCGACGAGCGCGTGGATCGACGGCGGTGGATCAGCGACAGCCCAACCGGTTCGTGCAATCACCACGGCAATCCACATCACCGGCCCAACAACCACAGCCCACTTGCGAAACGGGACCATGCCATCCTCCTCATTGTTCTCGGAAGTCGATCTTCAACACACATCGGCCCTCCACTCTGTGCCGCGTATACTGGCTTGGCCTCGCGGCCAGCATACCACAGTGCCAAGCGGCCCTGCAAGCCAACAACGGCGGTGTCTTCGGGCAACAAGCCAGGATCGGACCAGGAGAGGAACCCGCCTGCGCATTGGCAGACTCTGCTATGAGGAGTGTAGCCTGCGACCTGGGGGCCCGACGACACGGGGTCGAGTCTGAATTCGTTTTGCCTGTGGCGTGCGGCTGCGGTATGCTCTGGCTCGATGTGGGTATCAGGATAGGGGTCTTATGGAAATCAGGATTGACAGCTTGCTCGAAGGGGCCCGGCGGGCGCGGGGGACGGTGGTGATCGTGGATGTGTTCCGAGCGTTCACCACGGCGGCGGTCGCATTCTCACGCGGGGCGGCCAGGATCATCATGGTTGCCGAGCCCGACGAGGCGCTGGCTTTGAAGGCCCGCGGCCTTGGGGATCTGTGCGTGGGCGAGGTCAACGGCATCCAGCCCGAAGGTTTCGACTTCGGCAACTCCCCTTTCGAGATGGCCGGTGCAGACCTCGAAGGCAAGATCGTCATCCAATCGACACGGGCCGGCACCACAGGCGTCGCGGCTGCAACGGAGGCATCGGCGGTCTACACCGCATCGTTCGTTGTCGCCAGGGCCACCGCCCGCGCGATCCTGCGGGACAACCCATCGCTGGTGACAATCGTCGCAATGGGATGGAACGCCGACCTGCGGACCGACGAAGACGAACTCTGCGCCCTCTACCTGCGCAACCTGCTGGAAGGCCGCGACCCCGACCCCGGCGCCCTGCGACAACTCGTACAGGCCAGCGGCCAGGTCGGCAAGTTCTACGACCCCGCCCAGCCGCACTTCCACCCCGAAGACTGCGAGATGGCGCTCGACGTCAACCGGTACCACTTCGCCATTCGTGTGGCCCACGAAAACGGTCTGCTCGTTGCGAGGCCGCACACATGATAGCGTGGACAATCCAGAGACTGCTGGCGTGGATCACCGAGTACCTGACGAAGAACGGAGTCGATGCCCCACGTCTGAGCGCCGAGATGCTTTTGAGCCACGTGCTCGGTCTCAAGCGGATCGAGCTGTATACGCAGTTCGACCGCGTCGTTGAGAAAGACGCGCTCGACCGGTTGCACGATCTGGTCAAGCGGGCGGGCCTTCATGAGCCTGTTGCATATCTAATCGGTCGGACGGGATTCTATTCGCTCGAAATGGAGGTCACCGCCGACTGCCTGATCCCCCGGCCGGAGACCGAACTGCTCGTGCAGCGGGCAATCGAATTCCTGCGCACGCGTGAGGGACAGCAGCATGTCTGCGATCTGTGCACCGGGTGCGGCTGCATCGCCATCGCCATCGCCAAGGGCTGCCCCAACGCCCGCTTGGTGGCTACGGACCTCTGCGATAAGGCCCTTGCCGTGGCCGCGCAGAACGTCGCTAAACATGGCCTCCAGGAGCGAGTGGAACTGCTCTGCGGCGATTTGTTCGACCCGCTCGTGCCGCAGCTCGACGCAACACAATGGGACCTGATCGTGTGCAACCCGCCCTACGTCAGTGCCGCCGAGTATGAGACACTCGACAAGAACGTCAAGGACTATGAACCACCGACGGCGCTGCTGGCCGGCGCCGACGGCCTGGACCTCTACCGGCGCATCGCCGAGCAGATCGACCGCTTCCTCAAACCCGACGGCGCCCTGCTGTTGGAGATCGGCTATTCCCAAGGCCCCGCCGTGCGCGACCTGCTCGAACGAACCGCCCTGTTTGCCACTATCGCCATTGAGAAAGACCACCAGAACCAGGACCGCATCGTCATCGCCCGCAGAACGGGCGACGGTGAAGACGCCGGCCCGTTGCTCTCCGATGGGTCAGTATGAGATCACGGTGTGGATGGCGTGAGGAGCGAGGACCTTGCGACCCGGCAGGTCGGTCAATTCGATCAGACAGGTGATGCCCACGATGTCGCCGGCGACCTTCTCGATGAGGTCGCAAGCGGCCTTCATCGTGCCGCCGGTGGCGAGCAGATCATCGACCATCAGGACCTTGGCGCCGGCAGGCACCGCGTCGCGATGGATTTCGAGCGTGTCGGTGCCGTACTCCAGATCGTAGGTGATGCGCTCGGTCTCAAAGGGCAGCTTGCCCTTCTTGCGAATCGGCACGAAGCCGGCATTGAGCCGGGCGGCCACCGCCGTTCCGAAGATGAACCCCCGGGCCTCAACGGCCGCGACGTGCGCGATGCCCACGTCCTTGAACGGAGCGCACATGGCGTCGACCGCCGCCCGCAATGCCTGCGGATTGCCCAGCAGCGGCGTGATGTCACGAAATAAAATCCCCGGCTTCGGCCAGTCCGGGATGTCACGGATGTACCGCGCCAACTCCATGCGTTCCCTCGCAATCCAAAGAGACAGGCGTCTATTGCCCATCGGTCCGATTTCCGGTCGCCACGACGGCACGTCGGCAACCGATTCCATGCACCGATGGTACCTCGTGATCCGCAGACCGTAAACCGAAATCCTGTCCGGTTCTATTCGCCTTCCATGTACTCGTAGAGCCGAGTCAGGGCATCACGCCGAATCTGCCGAATCCGCTCGCGCGTCAGACCCATCTTCTTGCCGATCTCCTTGAGGGTCAGCGCCCGACGTCCGCCCAGACCGTAGTGGAGCTTCAACACGTCGGCTTCACGCGGGTCGATTTCATCGAGCAGTTGCAGCGCCTTGAGCTTCTGCTCATATTCCACGAGCGGGTCTTCGGGCCGGCCGGCATGCTCGTCTTCCAGAGTCAACTCCATCCCGTGCCCCTCGTCCGAGTCATCGCCGTTGAGACTGTCGCTCGCACTGCCAAGCACCTCGACAATGCGATGGATCACCTTGGCCTTGCGAAGCGGAAGATGCATCAGGGCGGCCATTTCCTCGACGGCCAGCTTGCGTCCCATCCGACTCTCGGCCTCCGAGGCCGTGTGACGCCACTGGTTGATCAGCGTGACCATATAAGTGGGGACATGCACCGGCTGAATGTTCTCCAGCAGAGCCCGCTTGATGCTCTGCTTGATCCACCACGCCGCGTACGTGCTGAACCGCGTGCCCCGCTCCGGATCGAAATAGTCCACCGCCTTGATCAGGCCGAGGTTTCCTTCCTCGATCAGATCGCCCAGGCTCATGCCGCGTCCGGCGTACTTCTTCGCGATGTTCACCACCAGCCTCAGGTTGCTGCGGACCAGCATCTCGCGGGCCCACGGATCGTTGTCTTCAACGACCTTGGTACCCAGCTCGTACTCCTCTTCCCAGGTCAACAACGACGCTTCGTCTATCTCCTTGAGATAGTCCTTCAATGTCACGTCGAAAACGATAGTACCCTCCTGCCCGACTGGAAGTCTCTCGACCCCAGCCATCGAAGGCCAATTCGGTTAGGACCCATCCTCCGTGTGTTTGCCCTGCGGCGTCCAACCCGCATCATCGTGCGGACTTCAACGACAGTCCGGTGAGCCAACTACACCGTCAGTATCGGCCTTCGAGGTCGCCGGGTTTAGCAGACCGGTGACGCAACTTCAGGCATATTTGCCGAGCCCCTCCCGAGGATGCTCAAATTCGCCCTTTGGGCCCCATAAAGGGCCTGCCAAGAGAGGTAGCCGCAACAAATTCGGACGTTCCTGCTTCAGAACGGCCATGGAAGGTCCTCTGGCGGGCGAGAGGGAGAATCACAAAAAGGGCCTGCGTCGCGTAAACGCAGGCCCCGTGAG
>Ga0209722_1002376_pt1 | contig 14626 bp, 7 predicted proteins | sample BioC12SIPDNA_2_FD_185745 | JGI IMG/M metagenome (GOLD analysis project Ga0209722, IMG submission 185745) | Anaerobic biogas reactor microbial communites from Washington, USA - Biogas_R1_A C12 SIP DNA (SPAdes) (version 2) | ecosystem: Engineered > Bioreactor > Anaerobic > Unclassified | place... | reverse complement strand
ACCAATCTCTTCGGAAAAAGCGGCATTTGCTCCAATCTTGAAGACGACGCCATTCTGGACGCACTGGAGGCTGCCGAAACGTGGGTCGCTGCGAACGACTGCGGCGGAAAATGACCGAACGCCGTTGGGCAGGGTACCGGACGCCCACACGATCGCCCCCGCCTGTGGGCGTCAGCCGCTTGGCCGCGATCCGACAGGTGCCGCCATTCCCGCCCCTGCGTCCCGCCGTTCGCCCGTGCCGCGTTCACGGGCGGTGTGGCCAGCGGCCTCGGCGTCGCGACGTAACCAAGCCGCGATCCGGCAAATGATGGCCCGTTGTCACCCACGCGGCCCCAGCCTGGTCGGAACGGTCTGGCGTCGCGAAGTGAGCGAGGGGCCGACGTAGCCGCAATGGCTGGCTGCCGAGGGATTAGTAGCCTTCGGACTCGATCCGACAACTGTTCCAGCGACGTCGGAACCTTCGGTAACCTGCGGGGACCGAGTCGTCGCTGCTACTTCTCCGTTTCGATGGCAAGGGTGACGATCGTGTGGTCTCCATCACGGGCCATCACTGTCATCTGAGTCCGATTCTCCTTGTGGCCGTTGAGCATGGTGCCATCGGCCGTGTCAACCGCAGTCTGGATTTCCCAGCCGTTGTCCTTCATCTTCTCCTTATAGAACGACGTTACTTTGCTGATCGGGTCCTTCGTCTTCAGAACGACGTTCATGGCATTCTGAACGGTGGCGGCCGTCGTGACGATTGCACCGGGGTAGAGCGGCACATCCTTCGGGAATCCCTCGGGTACTGAGACACCTTCCTCCCCGCTCGCCACCCGTACCGTTCCGCCATCGGGCCCCTTTACCGTGACGTCAACGCCGTCGCCCCTCTTGGTGACCGTCGCCGTGGTCCCGTCCGTGTCAATAACGGTGTCCGATCGTCCGCACCCTTCAAGAGAACCTGCGAGAAGTACAAGAAGGGAAACCCCGATTCGCTTCATAGAAGATGACTCCTGGTCCGAAAAACCCACGGCAAGAGCAATGTCGGGCAGTCTAGCTGATTTGTACTCCGATGCAATGGGCGTGGCTGTGAATGTTGGCCCCCTAGCCGCGATCCGGCAGATGCTGTCGCCCCCGCGTCGCGTTCACGGGCGTTCTGGCCGATTGGCCCCGGTGTCGCGACGTAGCCAAGCCGCGATCCGGCGGGGTTGGCCGCCATCGTGACCATTTCCGTCCCGCGTCCCCAGGCAACCGGACGCCCACACGATAGGCACCGCCTGTGAGCGTCAGCCGCTTGGCCGCGATCCGACAGGTGCTGGCCACCATCGTGACCATTCCCGTCCCACGTCCCCCGGCATCCGGACGCCCACACGATCGGCACCGCCTGTGAGCGTCAGTCGCTGGCCACGATCCGGCAGGTGCCGCCGTTCCCGCCCCGCGTCCCGCCGTTCGCCCGTGCCGCGTTCACGCCGCGTCCCAATCTGGCGACCTGGAAGGTTTACGGAAACCCTTTGATCACCGGAGGCTGTGTGAATGTGTTACCGCCCAAGTCTTCCAGCCCATCGAACGAGCCGGCCCCGCCGTCCAGGGTCGCTTTGCCGGTCACTTGGCTGTCCCCGATCGCCAAGCCATCCTCGCCGGCACCCATCTTCACGGAAGCACCGGCGCCGACGATGGTATCCAGGATCTCGCACCCGTCATCGCCGGCGCCCATGTCGACCGACGCCGAGCCGGCGATTTCGCACAAACCAATCGAGAGCAAGTCGAACCCGCTGCCGGTACCAACTGTGAGTTTGCCCCACACCGCGACCGCTTCTGCCACGATGCCGAGGTCTTCCCACTCATATTCCGCCAACAAATCGGCCAGCGCGGCGTCGATCTCAACGCTGTCGCCGATGCCGACTTTGTCGTCCCCGTTGCCCGTCTTGACGGACAAGTTCTTGTCCATGTTCGAGTCGGTGATCAGGACTTGATCGCTGGAACCGGCTCCGGCGTTCCCGCTGTTCACCGTCACGTTGCCCGCCGCCTGCAACTCGACGACGGCTATGAGGTCGCTGTGATTGCCGGTGTTGATCGACACGGTGGAGCCCGCCTGGACTTGCCACAAGGCCACTCCGTCATCGCCGTCGCCCGTGTTGACGGTCAGCGAGCCGGCAATGTGCGAAGAGGCGATCACAACTCCATCGGCGCCCTTCCCTGTGTTCACGGTCACTTTGCCGAGGAAAATGTTGTTGTAGTCACCGTCTCCTTCGCCTTCCCCAGCTAGTTCCGGCTCGTCACCTGAAAACGCGGGGGAGAAATTGATCTCATCGTCCCCGTTGTTGGTGGTGATTTTGACGTCCTTGTTCACCACCACCTGCCCGAACCAGACCCCTGCATTGCCCTTGCCCAGAGTGACGGTCAGCTTGCCCTCGATCGTGGCATTCCACACATCGACGCCATTGGACAAGCCGTCCGTCCAAACCGGCGCATCGCCCGCCTTGAACGAGACGTCCTTCATGACGGTGGATTCAGTCAGCCACATCGAGCCGCCACCCTTGGCGATATCGATCGACAGCTTGCCCTCGATCAGACTGCGAACCTCGTCCTCGCCCTCGTCCTCGCCCCGCCATCCGGCGACCCCCGCATCGTCCTCGCCGTCGCCGGTCTTGATCGTGACATTCTTCGTGACTGCAACGCCGTCCAGCCAGACGTCGTCATCAGTCTTTCCCGTCGTTACCGACAGATTGCCTATCACGTTGGCCAATTCGATCCCGATCCAGACCTCTTCGCCTGATGCACCGCCCGATTTCACGGCGACATCCTTGCCAAAATCCGTACCAAAAACCGTGACGCCGCCCGCGCCCTTGCCCAGATCTACCGTGGTCTTGCCGTCGATATCCGCATTCTCCAGCAACACAATGTCAGCGCCGTCTCCCATCTTGATGGACAGGTCGCCAGGGACATCGAACACAGGATCGCCACTCATCACCAACCTGTCATCCCCTCCTTTTAGGTCCACCCTAATGCCCTTGGGGCTTTCGAACGGACCGGTTCCGATGATCGTCTCGCCATCCATTCCCACGACGTTGTAAGTGCCGCCGCCCAAATCCTCAATTTGGACCTGATTGCCCTGATCGTCCCCGGTGACAACCAGCCATCCACCTTTGACTGAGGCAGTAACGTCTCCTGCCAATAGCAAACGCCTCTCCAACGCTTCGACCGCCAAACGCCGACGAGCCATGATAGACCTCCCCAGAAAAGCAGATTTTGGGACACAGCACAAGAGAGTCAGCCGTCAAACACTAATTCTTGCCAGTTCTCCCGCCACGTCAACACCCCATGTCCCCTCTACAGAGTCATTCTTGCTTGCGCCGTTGCGGATAGTTTTCGGAACGAGGCCAGCCAAATCTGCTCGTGCGAGATCACCGGTGATGACCAACGGCGGCCAGGAATCGCAGTCTTCCAGGCCACGTTCTCGGTTTCACTCCATGTGACGGGCAGCCCGGTGCCGTCCGTGTGACCGTTGCCCGTCGGCGAGCAGAACTCGGGCCAAATCCCCCGCCTGAAATGCCAGACGTCGGCAATGACAACCTCGCGAACGCGATTCAGGTGCGTAAATGGTTCTTCTCCAATGTCTAAGGACCATCGCAGCCAGTCGCATTCCAGCTCGATGCGTGAAAACCAGAACGTGGCCACCGTCAGAAAAGGCGGCGTCAAGAACCAAGTTGCGATCGAGAAGCCCGGCTTTCCGGATAAGCCAAGCTTCTTCCACTCGCGCGCTGGCGGGCGATTCCTGGACGCTGCTCGACTGGTGCCGTTGTAGCAGAAGCCGCGCAGAAAGCCAGACTACTTGGCTGAGACGTTGTTTCGTCGTCGCCGAAGGCTGGCTCTTTCTGAAAGCCGGGCCTCTGAAGACGTGCGAACCTCGTGCGGAGCCTACGGATCGAGACTCCAAAGCTCCGCCGCCTCTAGCCCTGCAAAGATCGCGTCGGCCTGGAGCGGATCTGGGTGCTGAGGTACGGCGGACGCCTCGCGTCGGCTCGCCAGGCGACGCGCCGACGCCTGAGGCAGTCGGCCGGCATCTTGCGGGATGTGACGCAAACTCAAGTCCCGGATCGCGACGGAATCGTCACGGCAACCCAGACGGCTTCTCAGTGGCTGGACAGCCCCTTGCGTCCCAGGCATGCCTGCCGCCTCGCCTTCCCCGCCCGACGTCGCAGCCTGATTCAAGTGGTTGATGACGCGCAGAACGTCCACGGCTTCAAGCCGGTCATCGCCCGTGGGATCGAGGAAAGCCGGCAGGAACTGGCCGGCGCGGGGCAACTTCCCCAACGATGCCTCGAAACCGGAATTCAGGTAGTTGATGAGCAGCAGCACGTCCTGCGGACCTGCTCTTCCGTCGTTGTCCACGTCGGCGGGGAGGATGTTCTGCCAGGGATGGTCGACGTGAGCCAAGCCCGCATCGCCGCTGATCCGGCCGTCGGCGGTTTGATCCCGATCGACGCGGCCCCCGTCCCGCGCCAGCACCTCGATCCGATCGGCGAACACGCGGGCGCCGTCGGCAGCATTGCGCATCAACAGCGACCAGCCTTGCCCGCCGGGTGCGCTCTCGTCGTGCTGGAAATAACGATTCAGGGGCGGCGTCGGCAGGCTCGTGCGGAACGTGACCGTACTCGACGCGCCGGCGCTGTCGAGCAGAATCTCGTAGTGAATCAACCCGGCCGGAAACAGAGCGTTGGCAGCCGGTCCGGACGGCGCGGGACTTTCGGCGCCTCCGACGCGAGCCAGGAAATAATTCACCGGCACGACCAGTTGGAAGTAGTGCCCCTCCTGCCCCGGAATTCTCCGCACCGCCACGTTGGCCTGACGGCTGTCGGGGATGCCGTCTCCGTTCATGTCCCCGCCGTTGGGCGCGGCATCCTCTTCGTCGTTGGGAGCACCATCGAGGTCCAGGTCGTCCGCCGTGCCGATGACCAAGGGAAAACCGGCCGCCGCCGAGCGGCCCAAGGGGGCCTCAGCAGTGACGGTGATCCACGTTCTCCCCGTCACACCAGCGGCTGGGGTGATCTCGAGCGTGCGCGTGTCGCCGCTGCCCTGAATCTGCAGACCGCCCGCCGCAACCAGACTGGAATCCGCGGCGGTCGCCGTAACCTGCAGGCCGCCCGCGTCGCCGGCCCGGTCCGTCATGACGAGTGCAATGGCCGGAAGCGGCACGTCGCGTGCCGTCACCTGGGGAAGCACAGGAGCGATCGTAATCGTATCGGCTTCACCCGTCACGGTGACTGTCACGCGGGCCGTTGCCGTGCCGCCGTGTGCGTCGGTGATTTCGTACTCGAACTCGTCGACAAGCTGTTGGCCCGGCAGCAATCCCCGGAGCGTGCCCGATGTGGACGGATCGTACGCGACTTCCAGTATCCGCCCCTTAGCGTCGGTCTGCACGACGCGCACCGACGCGCCCCGCTGGCTGGCCGCCGCAACCGACTTCACCGCCACCTGGTCCCAGTGATCGACGTCCGAATCGTTGGCCAGTAGTTGTCCGGACAATAACGGAAGGACTTGGAAGTTGGTCGTGGCTGCGGTGTCGTCGCCAGCCTGGGGGGCATCGTTAACGCCTTGCACGAGGATCGTATACGTCGCCGCGCTGACGATCGCCTGGTCCTTGACGGCCCAAAACGACACGGCGTCCTGAACCGTTTCGCCGGGAGACAACGCCTGGAGTTCTTGAACCGCGCGAGGATCGTATTGGTAGGCACCACGGTCGTCCACGATTTGCACGGTGGCACCCAGCGCGGAGCGAGGATGATAGGCATACACCTTGATCGCCGGGTCCGACCGGTCCGACTCGTGCAGCACGCTGTCCGCGAGTCCGTCCAGGGGTACGTCCGCGGTGATCGGACCGCCGATGGCGTTCCGGGCATGGAAACTCCCGATGCGCAGGTAACGCGAATTGTTCGCCGGATTGGCGTCGATGCCACCGGGGGCGTCAACTTGGACCCGCACGTGCGTCGCGTCTGGCGGGGCCGCCGGGAATCGCTCGACGACCGCGTGCAACTGAGAACTGTTCCAGTAAAGCCCCACGGGGTCCGTCGTCGAAGTGAGAGGGATCTCCGCACCGCTCGTGTCGGTGTCCGACGAAGCCCAGAAGAGTCTCACCGTGGCCGCCGGCTGCAGCGCGTCCGTCGTCTTCAGCGGCTGGCCATGCATGTCGACCACGAACTCCAACCCGCCCTGTTCGAGATCGATCAGATCCGTTGGCGGGGAAGGCGATGTCTGCGGGATGCCCACCCACCCCTCGGACAGAGCCCAGTGCGGCTGGTAGGGAAGCAGCGTGAGTACGAAGTCCGTGGCGTCCTGATCGGCCCATTGCACCGGTGCCGGTTTGGTGACGACATTGACTTCATCGGGAGTTGTCTGTTCGTAGCGGATCGTGACCGTGTGGTTCGACGTGTCGAAGGTGCCCGCATACAAGTTGGTGACACCCCCGAAGAACCGCGAGGGAGGTGGATTCGGCGCCGCGCACCGGCCGTCGAGCGAATCATGGTACCAGGTGTATCGAGTCGAAGTGGGCTCGGAATGGTCCACGATCAACCGTGACTGCGAGGCATCCAGACTGAAATCGATTTGCCCCAGGTCTTCGAATCCGTATTTTGCGCATTCGCGCCGGGCTCCGGCGGCGTAAACCGTGCTTCGTCCGTCGCCCGTGGCGGCACCTTCGAAGAACCCGTTGCCGTCCTGAGGGCTAGTCCAGGTGACCCGCCCCGACTCGCTGGTGAAGGTCCCGTTGGGGATCTTGTCGATGTAGTCGTACGTTCCCGGCCTGTGAAACTCGTAGCTGAAACTGGCGGAAACGGAGAAGTCGTCGGCGCGGAAGAACTGCTCAACGAGCGTGGCCTGTGCGAGCAGTCGCCGCGTCTCAAGCGACTCAAACGCCAGCCGCCTCTGGGCCCGCACCGTGCGACGCCGTGTCTGCCGTTGGGATCGAAAGGAGCGAGTTCCAGAGTACCAAATCAACGGCGTGTCTCCCCTCATGAAGACGAGTTTGTACCTGAGTTTTTAGGAAACGAGGCAGGCACTTGTGCCGAAAGCTCAAGACTGCCACAAACGCCCTGCCTTATCCACGTTATCAAGATGATGAGCAGTTTGCAAAAGGAAACCTTGGCGATCTGGACTTGGCTGCGTGGCGCCCCTCTCGCCCACACGTCAGCCCCTCACCCCCCATAACCCGCCGGTCGCAGATTGTTTGAATACCTCCGATCATCTAAGGGAGCCGGAAACCACTTTCCGGTTCCCTATAGGGAACCGGACAACTCACTTAACCCAAAAAAGCCTTCCGAGACACGGGCGTTTTTGGGGCCGATTTTGCCAGACGAGGGTGTTGGTCGGAAGTCTCTACGGGCGAACCAGAGAGACGGGGGGCGAGATAGGCGGTCGTCGTAACATGTTGCGGGAACTGGCGTTGAAACGAAAAAAGCCGGGGCTGGGTCACCTCGGCTTTTCTGCTAACCCGTGGGCCGCGTCTTGGTTCGCGGTTTCGGGGGCGAGTTGAGCGGGCCGGACACTCTTCGAAATGAAAACAGAGACAAAGAATGTCTCGCGGGCTCATAACCCAGGACAGGGTTAGGAAACTGATGACCCGCGGGTTATCCCGCACGCGGAGGAGTCCGGCAAGCGGCTCGATTTTTCCATGACAGTCTACCGAACCCTGTCCAGTAGCTCACTAAAACTCGTCGCCTTTACGCTGGCACCGCCCACCAACGCTCCGTCGATGTCGCTCTGGTTCACGAACGCACTTACATTGTCCGGCTCCACCGATCCGCCATATTGAATCCGTACGCGGTCGGCTACGTCGCCAAACAAGCCACGCAACTGGCGGCGGATGTGGGCATGCACGCATTGGGCCTCTTCCGCTGTGGGCGTGACGCCCGTGCCAATCGCCCAGACCGGCTCGTAGGCCAACGTGACTTCCTCGACTTGGTCCGGATTGAGCCCCGCCAGGCAGCCTCCGATCTGGCTGGTGACCACTGCCTTGGTCAGGCCCGCTTTGCGCTGCTTCCACGTTTCACCGATGCAAACGATCGGCAGCAGACCGGCGTCCAACGCGGCCCGCAGCCGCAGATGGACATACAGGTCGGTCTCGCCGAACAGCTCGCGCCGTTCGCTGTGGCCCAAGATGACATAGCGGACGCCCAACTTCTTCAGCATGTCCGCCGCAATCTCACCCGTGAAAGCACCGCGGTCCAGCCAGTGGACATTCTGCGCGCCGACGGCAATTCCCGTCCCCGCCAACGCCTCAACCGCCGCGGCGAGCGACGTATACGGCACGCAAATCGCCAGATCGATATGCTCCAGGCCTGCCAGCTTGGCGCGGAGTTCTTCGAGAACGGCTTTCGTTTCGGCCGCGTTGTGATTCATCTTCCAGTTGCCGGCCAGGAACAACTTGCGTTTGTTCGGAATCACGGCCACGCCCGGCAGCTCGAGGCCGGCCAAGAACTCCAACGAAGCACCGCCGCCCGTCGAGATATGAGTGATCTTGTCGGCGCACCCGCTGCGATTGACGGCGGTGATTGAATCGCCGCCCCCGACCACGCTGTATGCGGAACCTTCCGCCACGGCTTTGGCAATCGCGTTGGTTCCCTTGGCAAACGGCTCTTTCTCGAACACGCCCATCGGCCCGTTCCAGACGATGGTCTTCGCCGATTTGATCTTGGCGGCAAACAGATCGATCGTTTCCGGCCCGATATCGACGCCTCGCCAATCCGCCCCGAATTCGGCCTTGGCCTTGACCAGCTTCGTCTGAGCGTCTTCGGCGAGCTTGTCGGCCACCAGATGATCCAGCGGCAGGAGCAAGTCCGCCTGCTTCCTGCCGCGTTCGTCCTCGGTGCCGGCTTGTTCGAGAATCCCTTGGGCCTTGTGCACCAGCTCCTGCTCTCGGATCGACTGGCCGATGTCTTGGTTCTGGGCAAGCATGAACGTATAGGCCATGCCGCCGCCAATCAGCACGGCGTCCATGCGGCTGAGGAACGACTGCAGCACTCCCAGTTTGTCCGAGACCTTGGCGCCGCCGATCACGGCGATCATCGGACGTTCCACGTCACCGGTCAGCACGCGGTTCAGCGTATCCAGTTCGGCTTTCATCAGCAACCCGATGGCCGTCTCCTTGGCGTAATCGGCGACGATCGCCGTCGAGACATGCCGCCGATGCGCCGCTCCGAACGCGTCGTTGACATAAACATCGGCCATCGCGGCCAAGTGTTTCGCCACGTCCGGCTGCTCGTCCTTCAGGCGTTTTTTCGCCTCGTCGGCTACCCGCTTTGCGTCTTCCGCACCGGGATCGCAGTCTGCGGCCAGCCTCTTGGCCTTGTCTTCCAGCACTCCATCCTTGCCCTCTTCGACCGCGTGGAACCGCGTGTTTTCGAGCATCAGGATCTCGCCCGCCTGAAGCGCCGCCGCCATGTCGTCCACTTCCTGGCCGATCCAATCCGGTGCCATCTTGACCTTGGCTTCGGTCCCGAGCTTCTCGGCCAGTCGAACGGCGACCGGCCGCAGGCTCAACGCTTCATTCCGCCGGCCCTTGGGACGCCCCAAATGGCCCATCAGGATCAGCGGGCAGCCTTTCTTGAGGACATACCGGATCGTCGGCAGCGCGGCGACGATCCGCGTGTCGTCGGTGATCACGCCCTGCTCGATGGGTACATTGAAATCCACCCGCATCAGCACCTTCTTGCCGCCTAGATCGAGATCCGCCACGGTCACTTTGCTGGTCTTCACGCATGCACCTCCGTCTGACATCTACGTGGTTTATCACGGCGAAACTACAGCCGTCATGATACCAAGGAATGTCTTCGGCATGCGACAACGCCGGATCATCGGCTCGTCGCTCGCCCACCGTTGTGCTCCGAGTGGCGTCTCCTGCGGCGCCATCGCAGGCATAGCAGTTTACGCAAGCTGGCGATGATCCCATCCGAGAGACTGTTCCAAGTTTGCCTCAAAGAAGTGGCTACATGCTTTCGAGAGTAAATAGATGTAGGTGGTTCGCTGCATAACCCGCCCAGGTATATGTATTATGATGGGTGATGATGTTTTGAACCTTCTCGGGGAAGCGGGCGACCGTGTTGCCCGTCCGGCCATCCTCTACAATGGTCTCGTCGTTTCGCCGAATCATCCTGAAAGGGAACGCCTCGGCGCCGGCGGCGAATGACAGCAGCGAGTGGGGGATGCGCATGGCGGCATTATACAGCGCTTCTCGCCGGCTTGGGTCAGGGACGATCCGGTCGGGCACCTGCCGCCGCTTCTGGTGCGTCAGTTCGTCCAGAAGAACTCGCAGCCGCTTCGGCTCCGTTTGGCGAACCGCAACAAGCGCCCGTCGTCCCTCCGACTCTCAGTAATCTGACCTTGACCTCGGCCAATTCAGCCAGTCACGGCGTCGAACGTCACGGACGGGGCTGCCACTTTTTTAGGCAGTCGCGAGCCGCAAGCTGGCTGAGCCGCGATCGGGCATCCGGACGCCCACACGATAGGCCCCGCCTGTGAGCGTCAGCCGCTGGCCTCGATCCGGCATCCCGGACGCCCACACGATCGGCACCGCCTGTGGCCGCGATCCGGCAGGGTGCTGGCCGTGGCCGCCATCGTGACCATTCCCGTCCCACGTCCCCAGGCATCCGGACGCCCACACAATCGGCCCCGCCTGTGAGCGTAGACTGGCCGCGATCCGGCATGTGCTGGCCGACGCCCGCGTCCCCAGGCATCCGGACGCCCACACGATAGGCACCGCCTGTGAGCGTAGCCTGGCCGCGATCCGGCAGGAGCTAGCCACGGGGTTGCGGCCCTGCTGGTCCGAGCCACCGAGTAGCTTGTGGGACACAGTGTCCCACAAGCTACTCCGGCATCCGGCCCGGCACCGCCTGTGAGCGTCAGCCGCTTGGCCGCGATCCGGCAGGTGCTGGCCGCCATCGTGACCATTCCCGTCCCACGTCCCCAGGCATCCGGACGCTCACACGATCGGCCCCGCCTGTGAGCGTCAGCCGCCTGGCTGCGATCCGGCAGGTGCTGGCCGCTGCCCACGACCCCAGGCAATCGGACGCCCACACGATCAGCCCCGCCTGTGAGCGTAGGCTGGCCGCTACTGGGACATCCGGCCAGGCCCCGCCTGTGAGCGTGGGCCGCTTGGCCGCGATCCAGCAGGTGCTGGCCGCCTGGCCGCGTCCCAGGCATCCGGACGCCCACACGATCGGCCCCGCCTGTGAGCGTCAGCCGCCTGGCTGCGATCCGGCTGGTGCCGCCATTCCCGGCGCCCGCGTCCCGCCGTTCGCCCGTGCCGCGTTCACGGGCGGAAGTCGCGGTTATGTCCACAGCGGACTGGCAACGGCCTGTGAGCGTAACCGGTTGGTAGCGACGCCCAGTAACCGCACGATCCTCAGTCGTTGACTTCATAGGGCTTGACCACGACAATCTTCCAGCGTGTGGTGTCGCTAGGCGTCAATGTTTCCCATGCGGCCACTCGCTGAACCATGCGAGCCGAGTCGGGGGAACGCTGACGGAAGTATCCGACACCCGTCTTCTCCTTCATCATTTGTTCGGCCAAGCGGCGCAGTTCGGGGTGTTCGGCAAAAGTCTGATCGCTGAAGAGGTACGTTCCGATTTGGTTCAGGTCGTCTTCGTACAACACGTAACCATCTTCTTGGATGCACCAGAGCCGCGTGGCCTTGTGAAGCCGCAGTTCTTCAGGGATCAGCCTAGGAATCACGCGTTCCGGGCGGATGACGGCGGCTAGCGTGCCGACCATCCTGTCGCCGCGAAAGACGGGCACTTGAAGAGAAACCGCATAACTCTGGTCCTCGACAAGCTGGAAGATCTGGCTGAAGACGGGCTTCTGGTGCTGGAAGATCCAGCGGATGTGTTTTTGATGCGTCACGTCCGTGCCCAGCGACTTTTCGTATACGTCTGGCTCGACGGCGGAAAGAATGCCCGGTGGCGTGAGCGTCCAGAAACTCACGCATTCTGGGAACCGTTCCAGCAGGTTGGTCAGGTGCGGACGCATGGCGTCACGCTCGGCCAACTCCGCTTCGCCGATTCCACGGGCTGTCTCGCGTAACGCGTCCGTCAACCGGCTTAGTTCCTCGTTCAGACTAGCGGCCGTGTGGTCGGCCATCCGCTGAAGGTCGTTGGCCAAATCAGCAACGTCTTTCACTGCCTGTTCTGCTCGCAACCGGGCCCGTTCCGCCTGACCGTGCGCCTCGACCGCCTGCAGTCTGGCCGCGTCGGCTCGGAACGCCCAATGGACGGCCAAACCGGTACCAACGAGCAGCGCGAGGACCGCGACCAGCCCGGCCACAAGCATTGACTTGTTACGTGCGACGAATCGGCGGAACAATTCTCGCGGTGAGTAGGCATAGACACTGACTACGCGGCCATCGCGGTAGGCGCGAAGCTGTTCCGCCAGGAATCCGGCATGCTCGAACCTCTCCAGTTGGTTTTTGTCCATCGCCTTTTCGCAGATCGCCGCCAGCTCCAGCGGCAGACCCACGATTCGCTCGCGGGGCGAAGGCGACCGCTTCTGGCTGCTGACACGATGCAGGATCAACACTAGGTCGCCTTGGTACGGCAATTCCCCGGTCAGGATTAGGTACAGGATCGTGCCAAGCGCATAGACGTCAGTGCGCGCGTTGACCTCTCCAAATCGCGCGTCGACCTGTTCCGGCGCCATGAACGCAGGCGTGCCGAGAATCTCACCGTCCACGGTCATCCCCGTCAGAGGCGACGTTATGCATGGTGCCGCTTGGCGGGCGTCGACCAAGGGTTCGGATTGCCGCTCGTGTTGGATCTTGGCCAAGCCCCAGTCAAGGATGATTGTCTCCCCGAACGCGCCGAGGACGATGTTGTCGGGCTTCAAATCGCGATGTACGATGCCGCGCGAGTGCGCGTAGCTCATCGCCTCGCAAACAGCAATTAGCGGGTTGAGTAGTTTCAGCCGGGCGCCCAGCTTCTCGTGTCCGGGCCGGGTGCCAGCCTCGTTCATGGCGGCCTGCATCGTCTTGCCGCGGACGTACTTCATGACGTAGTACAGGGCGCCGTCTTCCCGCAAACCGACCTCATAGAGGGGGACCACACCGGGGTGCTCCAATTGCCCCGTGATCTTGATCTCGCGCACAAATCGGCTCAGACGTCGAGGAAGGTCCTGCAGGTTCTTACACGGCAAGAGTTCCTTGATGGCGACCTCGCGCCCGAGGGCCTGATCGTGAGCCAGAAAGACACGACCGATGCCGCCTTGGCCCACCGTGCCGTGGATTGAATAGTGGCTGGAATAGAAATTCCCTTCGCTGGTCTGCCCCAGTTGTTCGAGTGCGGCACGAAATGGCGACTGGCTGGAGATATGCAGCTTCATGCCGCTGCGCTGGAGATGCTCGATGACCTGTTCGACGAGTGTGCGCGGCGTCTCGGGGTTGCCGTTCTGGCCATCTACCGCAGGGGTTGCGGGCGAGCTGGCAGAGGAACATTGAGGCTCAAGGCCGATAGTCGCCGCGATGTCCATAGCCGCGTCGGTCGACACGGCTTCGGGAAATTCGTTAGGCACGGGAGTTTTGGGGGCCATGCGATCCATTGTACTTCCCCAGACGCACGACGAAAGTGCCGGAGACAGAGGGCAATCCGAGGAAGTGTCTTGTTACTGCCGCTCCCTTCGCTCTACTTGCGGCCGCAAAACGCAGACCCACTCTTTAGACCTGTCGATGGTTCGTTGCGTAGCATTTGACGCCGCCGTCGACGGGGCGATGACCACAGGCATCGTTGGTCCAGCGTCGTGGCGTCGCCACGAGGTGAGCGTCGCCTCCCATCCGCTGGGTGCCGACAGGCGGCCCACGTTCGCCCGTGTCGCGTTCACGGCCGGAAGTCGCGTCCCTGTGGCCAAGTGGACTGGCGTCGCGACGTAGGCGACGTGGGCGTAGCCTCGCCGCGATCCGACAACCGGACGCCACAGGACTGACCCCGCCTGTGAGCGTCAGCCGCTTGGCCGCGATCCGGCAGGTGCCGCCATCGCTGCCCACGTCCCCCGGCAGCCGGCCACCCACACGATCGGCGTCGCCTGTGAGCGTCAGTCGCTTGGCCGCGATCCGGCACCCGGACTCCCACACGATCGGCCCCGCCCGTGAGCGTCAGCCGCTTGGCCGCGATCCGGCAGGTCCCGTCATTCCCGCCCAAGTCGCCTACGTTCGTCCGTGTCGTATTCACGGGCGGAAGTCGCGTCCCTGTGGCCAAGTGGACTGGCGTCGCGACGTGTACGACGTAGACGTCTGACCGCGATCCGGCAGGTGCTGGCCGACGCCCACGCCGCCCACGTTTCCAGGCATCCGGACGCCCACACGATCGGCCCCGCCTGTGAGCGTCAGCCGCTTAGCTGCGATCCGGCAGATGCCGTCGACATGGATCGCGACGAAGCCGCCCCGCCGAACAGCTTGTCGGACGCATCGATCGACAAGCTATTGGGACGTCCGGACGCCCACACGATCGGCACCGCCTGTGAGCGTCAGCCGCTTGGCCGCGATCCGGCAGGTGCCGGCATCCGGACGCCCACACGATCGGCCCCGCCTGTGGGCGTAGGCTGGCCGCGATCCGGCAGGTGCCGACGCCCGTGGTTCCAGGCATCCGGACGCCCACACGCTCGGCCCCGCCTGTG
>Ga0209722_1002371_pt1 | contig 14675 bp, 15 predicted proteins | sample BioC12SIPDNA_2_FD_185745 | JGI IMG/M metagenome (GOLD analysis project Ga0209722, IMG submission 185745) | Anaerobic biogas reactor microbial communites from Washington, USA - Biogas_R1_A C12 SIP DNA (SPAdes) (version 2) | ecosystem: Engineered > Bioreactor > Anaerobic > Unclassified | place... | reverse complement strand
CCCGGGCCGCCATCCAGTCCTTCGGGAAGGCCTTCCTCCTCCCCCTGGACGTTCTCATCGGCTGGATCGCGATGCCGGGGTCGGGGCAGCGGCTCTTCAACCGCCTCTCGGAGACGATCGTCGTCCTCGTCGACGACGGGGCGCCGGAGGGGGTCCGGTACGTGAGGCCGGGGTAGCGGCTCCTCTCCGCTACTTCCGCAGCCCATTTCATCTATTCGAGAAGAACAAATTTTCCGAGAAGGATTCAAGGCAGCCCACTATCGCCTCGCTGATATTCTCCAGGGCCTCCACGGCGGTATCCCCTTGAGAATGGCAGCCCGGAAGCGCCGGGCAGCTGACGATGTACCCCCCTTCTCCTGCCTCTTCGAGGGTCACCTTGAGCTTCATGGATTAGACTTGGCTTCTGAAGTTGAAAAAGATTTTTTGCAGGCTCAGGGAACTCGCCCTGATGAAGATTGGCGCCCAATTTTTCTCGAGGGGGGAGAGCGAGCAGCGAGGTCCGCGCCGGCGGCGCCAGACCCTTATAAGACCAAGCAGCTGGATGGAAGAACGAGAATGCTATAGATGATCTCTCTCACGTTCGATATCGGCGATGGCCTCCTCGAAAGGGATAGCCTCTTCGCCAGATGCTTTGGCAGCATCGTATGCTCGAAGGGAGTCCAGCTCCTCCAGCTCGTCGAGAAGCCTCCTGTAATCCTCCAGGCTGAGGAGGACGCCTATTCGGTCGCCCTTTTCATTTACTACGTACTGCTTTTCGAACGCGATTGAGGTCATATCATCTTCGTCCTTCAGGATCATTTCTGCTCATTCAAGATTTGCGGCTTGGGCAGATCATATAGATGTGTTGATATTTTATATTATTGAGTGCAGGATAATATGCGGCCAGCGGCTGCTGCGCCCGATGGTCCGTCGTCGCCCTGATGGTGAGGGGGGGGGTCCACCTCCGTCGGTTCGGTTCCGGCAAACCTGTAGCCGTGCAGGTGGCGCAGGAGCCCCTCGGCTGATTGGGGGCGAGCGGATTTGTTGGTGCAGATGAAGAAGACACGAATTTCGGGGGATATGGTATCAAAAACTCGTGACTGCGATTGAAGTTCGCTATGTCGTCAACATCTTTCGTGCTTTCCTAAGTCCTAATGAATTTTAATTAAGATAGTGATGAATCGGTTATCATTCATATATTTTCTTTTTGGAGAAACTGTTCATGAAGTTCATCTGCCTCATCAATTCGTTCCTCGCAGTCTGTTATCATTTCCAACAAAAATCTTCGATCTTCGCAATCAGGCAAATTTGCATTTAAGTAACACCTGCAGACAGCAGCACTTAAGAGGGCTATGATGAAAATTGGCTGAGGACGAGGTGTAGTCCATTCAACAGATGGCAAAAATCCATCACGATCTTGCTTAACATGAAACCGAAGTAAATCCTGCCAATTTCCGTGAATTGCATGACTTGGCAAACCGAAAAGTGCACGATATGCTTCATCAGATAATCCTATAGACGTAGCTCTTTCAAAAATATTGCCACCCCATGATTTCCGGTTAGTTTTATCAATCTGATCAGGAGTCAGATCAGAACTATCAAATGATCGCATAATTGAGCTTCGCATACGAGACTCAATAGGAAGTTCGTCACCTCTACATGTGACGTTCTCATTTATAAGGTCGATAAGTCTCTTTTCCTCCTTTAGAGAATATGTTACATATTCATTATATAATTCTTCCGAACCTATCTGAATCAAATAGATTAAATTTATTATAGTCTCCGATAAACATCTTTCAAGAATACTTGCAATCTCTGAACGTTTTTGGCATACTGCATCGAGATAGCCACTTTGCAGCTTCGCTAAACGAACAAATAGACCTCCCAAAATAGCTTCGTTTCGGGTCCACCTTCTTGCGTTGTTATTTTCACTAGGAGGGCAAGAGCAGGCTAAAATAGATGTAACAATAGAAATTTCCTTCATAAGCTCTACAGCAATGGACATGAAGCCGTCTTCAGAAGTGAGCCGAGCTAGACGTTCACGATCAATAGTAGTCCGCTTAAATGAAAAATTATGCAGGGAAAGAAATTCATCAGTCATACAGACATCACTCTTTGAATGCTCCAGCAAGCAATATGACAGTGCTAATAGTATAAATAGTTTTGAAAACGTTCGATTTGGAATTCCATGTTTCTTTAACTCTTGGCTACAGTATTGAAACGGCTTGCTAAAAAGAAAGAAACATGGCAGAGAATCTTTAACTGGCGCCAAAATAAGAAGAAAAGACGAAAAGGAGTGGAGTATAGATTCATGCCCCCCAACCCCCATAACCCCGAATCCCCCGCCCCCGCCGACCTCCTCACCGACCGCGAGAGAGACCAGCTCCTCGCCAACCTCCACCGGACCCTCGTCTGGGTGGGGGTCCAGGACCCCGAGAGGCTCGAGATCGACCCAGAAATCCTGAAAGAGGAGATGGAAAAGGACAGGATCAGGCCGAGCGACCTCCCGCCCGAGGTCCACCCCGCTGCGGGGACCGTCGACCTCCGCCACCTGATCTGGAGGCTGATCCACCTCTCGGAGCTATCGGAGAAGGAGGAGATGGAGGCGAGGGAGCTGATCGGCGTCCTGAAAGCTAAGGAGGCGGCCGACGAGGAGAGGCTGAAGGAGGCGCGGCTGACCCGGGATGAGGCGCACCGCCTCTTCGAGGAGACTGCCGCCGTCATCAGGACCCTTTTGGACCTCCGGGAGATCCTGGCGAAGAAGGAGCAGAAGACCGACGTCGGAAGAGAGGTGATTAAGAAGAAGGTGAACGACGTCAAGAGGTGGAACGCCTTCGTCGACGAGATGGAAGGAAAACGGTAGAGAGGGAGGCAAAATGATGGAGGGCCGAAAGGGTAGGGCCGGGATTGGAGGCGGCGGGAGCTAGAAGAAGCGCATCAGCTCCTCGGCGATGATCTTGTAGCCGGACTCATTCGGGTGATCGAGCCCCGGGAGGATCAGGCTGTCCAGAGGGACGCCCTCGGCGACCCGCCGCATCCACGCCCCGTAAACGTCGACGAAGCCGACCCCCATCTCCTCGGCGACGTCCTCTAAGACCTGATAGTAGCCGAGGACGATTCGATCGAACTTTGGCGTCATCAGGGGCTCGGAGCTGAGGAGGAGAAGCTCGGGGCCCGATCCGGAGCCTGGACCCTCCAGGATCCTCTCGACGATCTCGATGAGGTTGCCCTTGAACTCGCCGAGCCGGATCCCCGAATACATGTCGTTTATCCCGAAGTTGACGGTGACAAGGTCCGGGTTGTGAGCTACGACCGACCCGTCGAGGCGGGCGAGGCCGTCGAAGCTCGTGGCGCCGCAAGCCCCCTGGTTTCGCATGGCGACAGCCGCCTTCGGGTACGTCTCCTTCAGCATCGATAGCCAGAAGTGGTCGAAGCCCCTCCGGACGGCGAAGCCGGCGGTGATGGAGTCGCCGAAGAGGACGATCCTCGCCTCCTCGCCCTCCCCCAGGAGAGCTCTCGTCCTCCTGGTGAAGGAACGATAAAGTTCGGCTTCCCCCATGGCAGGTCACCTCGCCAGGTCCTCGGGGAGCTCCCCGACGAGGATCTCTATCCTCTGCTCCGCCCCGTCGAGGAGGGAGTTGCACCTCCTGATGAGGGAGACCCCCCGCTCAAAGGCCTTCAGGCTCTCCTCCAGGGTCAGCTCCCCCTCCTCCAGGGACCGGACGATCCCCTCCAGCTCCGCCAGAGACGCCTCGAGGCTGAGATCCTCCGGGGCGCTCAAATCGGTCAATACCGCATCCTTCAAACCCATCAACTCCGATCCACCATCTCCTTCACCGACCGGCAGAGGAGCCTCCCCTCAGCGAAGACGAGCTCGAAGAGCTCGCCCGGGGCGAGATCCGAGGCGCGCCGGATGACTCCTGAATCGGCGAGGGCGATGCAGTAGCCCCTCCGGAGGGTCGATAGAGGTGAGAGGGATTCGAGCTTTCCCGCTGCCACCTCCAGCCTCGCGGCGAAGAGCTCCATCCGCCGATCCTCCGCCGAGACGAGCCGGTCTGTCATCCGGTCGAGGCTCTGCCGCTCCTCGGAGACGATAGCCATCATCCTGCGACCGGCTAGGAGGCGGCCGAGGTCGAGGTACCGCGCCCGCCTCCGATCGAGGCTCGCCGAGAGGGACCGGATCATCCTCGCCTCCGCCCCCGCCAGAGCCTCCCCGAGCCTCTCGAGGTCCGGCCTCACCATCTCCGCCGCCGCCGAGGGGGTGGGGGCCCGGAGGTCTGCTACGAAGTCGGCCACCGTCACGTCCGTCTCGTGGCCGACGGCGGAGACGACCGGCGGGGCCGACTGATATATCGCCCTCGCCACCACCTCCGAGTTGAAGGGGGAGAGGTCCTCCGCCGAACCCCCGCCCCTGCCGACGATGATGACGTCCGCGATCCCCTGGAGGGCGGATATCGCCGAGGCGATCGACGCGGGGGCAGAGTCACCCTGGACCACCGCCGGCGATATGACGATCCGGGCGGGACAGGCTCCGAGGACCCTCAGGACGTCCCTCAGGGCCGCGCCGTCAGGGGAGGTGACGACCCCGATGCAGGCGGGATGGGCGGGGATCGGCCTCTTCCTTCCGGCGTCGAAGAGCCCCTCGGCGGCGAGCCGTTCCTTTAAAAGCTCCAGCTCCTGGTGCTTCTCGCCGAGGCCAACGTCGAGCCTTGCCGCCTTAACCAGGATCTGGACCCTTCCTTGGGGGCGGTAGAACTCCACGTCCCCAAAGACGAGGACGTTCTGGCCGTCGGCTAGGTCGAAGTCGAGGCGGGAGGCGTTCCCCCGGAAGAGGACGCAAGGGATCTGAGACTCTCCATCCTTGAGGGTGAAGTACCGGTGGCCTGAACGGTGGTTGACGACGTTGGAGAGCTCCCCCCGGGCCCAGAGGTCACATAGTCTCAGGTCGCTGGTCAGCCTATCCCTGATCCTCTGGTTCAGCTCGGTGACGGTAAACGCTCGGTTCAATGGGAGGATAGGGGAACCCTACCATATTTAAGGACTCGCGGCGCAGAGCGAAAGAGATGGCCCGACTGAAGATCGAGGGGGAGATGGTCCGGGGCAGGTTCCTCTCCAGGACGAGCCGGTTCTCGGTGATCGCCGAGGTGGCAGATGGCGGAGAGGCCCATAGCTGCCACCTCCCAAACCCCGGAAGGCTCCGGGAACTCCTCGTCCCGGGGGCGGAACTCCTCCTCCGTCCGGCCGGCGACCGCCACCGGCGGAAGACGAAGCTCGACGTCTTCGCCGCCGTCGCCGATGGGGAGACCATAGTCGTCGACTCGAGGGTCGCAAACCAGATCCTGAGGGGCGCCCTCTCCTCCGGCGAACTCCCGGAGTTTGCGGGATGGAAGCTTGAGAGGTCAGAGCCGGCCCGGGGCAGGAGCAGGCTCGACTTCCTCCTCGCAGGCGAGAGGCCTTGCCTTCTGGAGGCAAAGAGCTGCACCCTCGTCCGGGATGGGATCGCCCTCTTCCCCGACGCCCCCACCGAGCGGGGGCGCCGCCACCTTCAGGAGCTGGCGGGAGCGCACCGCGAGGGTTATCGGGCCGCCATCGTCTTCGTCGTCATGAGGGGCGACGCTTCAGCCTTGATGCCCAACGACGATACCGACCCCGCCTTCGGGGCCGCCCTCCGGGAGGCGGTGGCCGGAGGAGTCGAGGCGATGGCCCTCGCCGCCCGGTATCGAGATGGGTGGATCGAGCTCTCCGGGAAGGTCGCCGTCGACCTATCCGGCCTCAAATAAAGTTGATTGATCCCATTTCAAGCAAACTTTATATGCCATGATCACCCACCTCGCTGGAGTAGACCGAAGCTCGAATAGGAAGTGATCTTTTGCACATCATGGAAGGTTTCCTCCCCCACCCCTGGTGGGAGGTGTGGTACGCCCTCTCCCTCCCCGTCGTAGCCTACGGGATCTACAGGATGAACAGGCTTGTGAAGGAGAGGAGGGAGACCCTCCCCCTCCTGGCCCTGGCCGGGGCCTTCATCTTCGTCCTCTCCTCCCTAAAGCTCCCCTCGGTGACCGGCTCCTGCTCCCACCCCACGGGGACCGGGATGGGAGCGATCCTCTTCGGCCCCGCCCTGACGGCGGTCCTGAGCCTGATAGTCCTCGTCTATCAGGCCCTCTTCCTCGCCCACGGCGGGATCACCACCCTGGGGGCCAACGTCTTCTCCATGGGGATCGCAGGGCCGGCCGTCGGCTATCTCGTCTACCGGGGATGCACGCGGCTCAACCTCCACTTCTACCTCTCGATCTTCCTCGCCGCCACCCTGGCGGACTGGGCGACGTACCTCGTCACCACCCTCCAGCTCGCCCTCGCCTTCCCCTCGGCTACCGGCGGGGTCGTCGGGTCCTTCTATGCCTTCGGGACCGTCTTCGCTCTCACCCAGGTGCCTCTGGCCCTGGTAGAGGGGGTCGTCACCGCCCTGATATTCAAGTACATAATCCAGGTGAAAGGGGACGTCATGGTGAAGCTGAAGGTGATCGACGAGAAGGGGCTCGGAAAGCTGAGGGAGGCGATCCCGGCATGAAGGGGGAGATCATCGCCGGCCTTGCCATCATCCTCTTCTTCGCCCTCTTCCTATACGTAGCCGCGTCAAACACCGGAGCCGATTGGGGCGGGGCCGACGGCGAGGCGGAAGGGGTGATCGCAGAGCTGACCGAGGGCACCTACGAGCCCTGGTTTGAGCCGCTCATCGAGCCGCCGAGCGGCGAGATAGAGAGCCTCCTCTTCAGCCTCCAGGCGGCTCTGGGGGCGATCGTCATCGGATACTTCTTCGGCTACTACCGCGGGAAACAATCCGCCTGAGGGTTCCGCCTTGCATAACTCCCTCCTCGACGACCTCGCCCTCGCCAGCCCCCTCCGAGAAAAGAGCAGCAGGCTGAAGCTCGCCCTGGTGGCCGCGGCCCTCCTCGTCGGGGTGATGTCGACCTCGCCGGTCGCCCCCCTCTTCATCGCCCTCACCATGAGCTTCGCCTCTATCCGGCTCGGAAAGGTCCCGGCCGGGTTTTACGGGAAGCTGTTGGCTCCGCCCCTGGTCTTCGCCCTCTTGGGGACCGTCGTCATCCTCCTCTTCTTCGGATCCGGCCCGGAGATCTTCTCCATCAGCCTTCTCGGCCAGAGCTTCGGGGCGACGGCCGAGGGGGCGGAGCTATCCATCCTCGTCTTATCCCGGACGATCAGCGGGACGAGCTGCCTATTCTTCCTCGCTCTGACGACCCCCATGGTGGAGCTCTTCGCCCTCCTGAAGGGGCTCAGACTCCCCGACTCCTTCGTCGAGCTCTCGATGATGATCTATCGGTACATCTTCGTCTTCCTGGAGGTGGCAGTCGGCACGACCCACGCCCAGGCGATGAGGCTCGGATACGACGGCCTTCTCCGATCGATCCGTTCCTTCTCGATGATGGCGGGGACCCTCTTCATCCGGTCGTGGGAGCAGGGAGAACGGCTCTACACCGCCATGGACGCGAGATGTTACGACGGTAGGCTCTCCCTCTTCGAGGAGAAGAGGCGGGTGGAGGTCCAGGAGCTTCTAGGAGCCTGTGGCTACGTCGCCGCCATAACAGCCCTCGCCTACATCACCCGGGGAACCTCCCTGATCTGAGGCAGCTATGGCGACGACCCTTCTGGAGACGAAAGGCCTCCGATACGTCTATCCCGACGGAACCCCGGCGATCCGGGGGGTCGACCTCAGGATCGAGGATGGGGAAAGGATAGCCTTCGTCGGGCCGAACGGCTCGGGAAAGTCCACCCTCTTTCTCCTCCTCAACGGGACCCTCCGCCCTACGGCAGGAGAGGTCCTCTTTCGAGGAAGGCCCCTCCAGTACGACCCCCGCTCCCTCCGGGAGACGAGGAGGAGGGTGGGGATAGTCTTCCAGAACTCCGACGATCAGCTCTTCGCCCCCACCGTCCGCCAGGACGTCGCCTTCGGCCCTGTAAACCTCGGCCTTCCGATGGAAGAGGTGGAGGAGAGGGTGGAGATGGCCCTCGAGGGCGTCGGGATCTCGGGGCTGAAGGGGCGCCCCCCTCACCACCTCAGCGGCGGCCAGAAGAAGAGGGCTGCGATCGCCGGGGTGATGGCGATGGAACCGGAGGTGATGATCCTCGACGAACCCCTCTCCAACCTGGATCCGGCTGGATCGGAGGAGGTGATGGAGCTCCTGGAGGAGCTGAGCCAGAGGGGGACGACGATCATCATATCCACCCACGACGTCGACCTCGCATACCGTTGGTCCGACCGCGTCTGCCTCCTCGCCGACGGGATGGTGATGGACGAGGGGCGGCCCGAGGATATCTTCGGAGATCCGAGGCACCTCTCCGGATCGGGGCTCCGGCAGCCCCTCATCCTGGAGGTCTACGACGAGATCTCGAAGAGGGATCTCGCAGCGTTCGGAAAGAGGCCGAGGACGGTCTCGGAGCTCGTCGGCCATCTCAGCCCGCCGAACCTACGCTGGATGAAGGTCCCTCCTGAGACCGAGGTGGGCGAGAGGATCCATCCCGAGGGGATCGATAGCGTTGGCCCGGGGAGGGACAAATCCGAAGAGGTCTTGGTGATCCACCTCCAGGGCGGACGAGCCGTGGTGGAGACTCTGGATAAATCCGTCAGGATCGGCCGGGTGATCGTCTACGACACCGACGGCGGGGACCCCCAGGCCCTTTCTAGCCTCCTCGCGGACGAGAGGATAGACCTCGTGGGGGTGATGGGAACCAAGAGCAGAGCCTTCGCCGAGAAGAACAAGATCGTTTCGGATATAGGATCGAACGTCATAGACAGGACGATCCTCCGGGCCCTCTGCGGAGAGGCGGTCCTCGTCATCACCAACGGCGGGATGGTGGAGCACGCGAAGCGGCGGATCGAGGAGTACTGCCGCCAGAGCGGTATGAAGATCGAGGTCTCGGTCGTCGGCAGAGGTGCGGACCGGGCGGGGTCGACCCCGGTTCCCGCCCCCGCCAACGCCGGAAAACGGCGTTGAGGGAACCTGCTCTCCCCATCTTCCGGGATCATGATGGAGGAGCCTGGGAATGGGTGAGGAGTAATTAATTTTTTGAATCAATATTATTCATAAGATATGGTTTGCAAAATTCAATCAAGGATGATGGATAAATGAGACAATATAAAGAACCAATGGTATCAAGCCCGCCTCATAGACCCGTCGAGGCATGATTAGGTGTGAGCGGGTAGGGGAGTGGGGGTTAGTGGAAAATTAGTTTACCCGCTCGTGTTTATAGCTCTGTTTGATCATATAAATAGTTTTCCGGCCAATAATTAAAAACAGCCATTACATATTTCTCCTATTCGCCGCCTGGTTGGCGATCTTTGCGGCAAAAGCGCCAGCCACAAACCCGGCGTCGATGTTGACCACGACCATCACAGAACAGGACTGGAGCATCGAAAGGAGGGCGGCCTCGCCCCCGCCGCCAGCGCCGTACCCCGTCGAGACGGGAAGCCCCACCACAGGCGCCTCCGTCAGCCCCGCCACCACCGCTGGGAGGGTCCCCTCCCGGCCTGCAGCCACCACCAGGGCGTCTCTATCCAGCATCTTCTCCAGGGAGGGAAAGAGCCTGTGGATCCCGGCGACCCCCACGTCGTACTCGACCGCCGTATCGCATCCCAATAGCTCCGCCGTCACCCTAGCCTCCTCAGCGACGGGGATGTCGGCGGTCCCCGCGGAGAGGACGCCAACCTTTCCCCCGGAGGGCTCAGGCGGCCAACCCCTCGATATCACCGCCGCCTTCGCCCTCGCCTCCTCCCGGAGCTCCGCGCCGGGGGGGAGGGGGGCCTCTCTCAGGGCTGCGAGCTGGTCGGGGGACACCCTGGTGACGAGGACAGCCTTCGAAGCCACCAGGAAGGAGAGGACGATATCCACCAGGTCCGAGGGGCTCTTCCCCTCCGCCAGGATCGCCTCTGGAACACCGATTCTGTCTACCCGGCGGGGATCGAGCTTCGCCATCTCTCCCACCTCCCGATAGGAGAGGAGGTTCGCCTCCCGGGCGGCCTCATCCAGAGAGATCTCGCCCCTCGCGAATCTCTCTAGGACGTCTCTGAGGTTCGAAGTCAACAGATAATATATCTCTTTTGGGGATAAATGGTTTATCCCGGGCCGTGCGATCTGAGGGACGATGAAGGTCAACCTCGATCTCCACATCCACTCGCGGTACTCCGCCGCCACCTCCAGCAATATGGACCTCGCCACCATCGGAAGGGAGGCGGCGAAGAAGGGGATCGGGGTCGTGGCCACCGGAGACTGCCTCCATCCTAGGTGGCTGGAAGAGGTGAGGAAGCTCCCCGAAGAGGGGGGGCTCTTTTGGCTCGGAGGGACGGCCTTCGTCCTCACCGTGGAGGTGGAGGACTCGTCGAAGGTCCACCACCTCATCATCGTCCCGGACCTCTCCAAAGCCTCGGAGCTGGCGGAGGCCTTCTCGTGCCGGGAAAGGATCCTCGAAGCCGACGGTAGGCCTGCCCTCCCCATGACCCCGCCGGAGATAGCCGACGCCGCCCTGGAGGCCGACTGCCTGATAGGTCCGAGCCACGCCTTCACCCCCTGGACCGGGATGTACGCCCACTATCCCTCCCTCGCGGAGTGCTACCAGGATCGATCGTCTCAAATAAAGTACGTCGAGCTGGGCCTCAGCGCCGACTCCGACTACGCTGATCGGATATCCGAGCTGAGAGATAGGACCTTTCTTTCAAACTCCGACGCCCACTCTCCTTGGCCCGATAAGCTAGGAAGAGAGTTCAACCAGATGTATATGAAGTACCTCTCCTTCGAGGATCTGAGGAGGGCGATCGGGCGAGAGGATGGGCGCCAACCCACCCTGAACGTCGGCTTTCCCCCAGAAGAGGGCAAGTACAACAGGACCGCTTGCACTCGATGCTATAGGCATTACTCCCCCCGGGAGATGACCGAGAGGAGAGGGAGGTGCGAGTGCGGGGGGCTGATAAAGTTGGGGGTCAGGGATAGGGTCGAGATGCTGGCCGACTCCCCCAATCCGGTCCATCCCGACCACCGCCCCCCCTACGTCCATCTGATACCCCTAGCCGAGATCATCGCCATGGCCCTGGGGGTGAAGAGCGTCCATTCGGCGAAGGTCCAGAGGGCCTGGAACGATCTGATCAGCGGAAAAAGCGAGATCGAGGTTCTTCTAGACGCCGACATCTCGGAGCTTGCTGGCGAGGAGAGGGTGGTGGAAGCCATCTCTGCCTTCAGGTCCGGAGAGGTGGTGGTGGAGCCGGGAGGTGGTGGAAAGTACGGCACCATAGCCCTCCGGGCCGCCTGGGAGGATAAGACGAACGGGGAGAGGATGGGGGAGAAGAGGGCTGATGAGCAGAGGTCGATCTTCGACTTCTGAGAGTTTGAGGTCCGCCTCCTTTCATCCGTCGGACCATATAGAATTTCGTGATCGTACCTTGGGAGGCCCTCCCCCCGATCGAGAGCCGATGAGACCGTCCTGCAGGACAGTCTCACCTCAGGGACTGGCGTCCCGATACCTCCGCGACCCGGAAGGCAGCTCCTCCAGAAAATGTTAAGTACTTTGCGAGGGAACATTAACAGAGACATCTTCAATCATGGAGGTCATCTCTCCAAGAGGGAGGTTCATCGTTGAAGGTCATCTCAGATCGCAGGACGGAGTATCCGGCACCAGAAGGGCGGGCTTGAAACGGATCCGGATATCTCGACCTTCGTCGGCCTTTCAACGGTGGAGTCGGAGTTAGAAGTCGCAGCCATTCAGTCGAAGGGGGGTAGTTAAATCTTCTATGAAAGGGAGTAGCAGCTTTGCTCATGCTCGGAGGCTAACCGTCGCGATTCTGATCCTGCTCCTCGCCTCGGCAGGAGAGATGGCCGAGGATGAGCAGATCTTTGGAAACGGCGAGAGCGTTTCGCCACCGGAGACCGAGGAGGAAGGACTCCGGATGGACCACCAACTGCCATCTGGAACCGGGGGAATCCGTGAAGCCGACCTGGTGGGTCATACTCCTTCTCCTCAGGAGAACGAGTCAGATCCTATAGCCCATAAAGCCGTTGAAATGGACAGATCGAACGGATCGGCGGCTGATGCCCTAGATCAGGCCGGATTTTGCCTCTCCGGTCACACTTACTGGGACAAAAACCAGAACGGAAAACCCGATCCATATGAGGAGCGTCTGCGCGGTTGGACGATCACCATCCGGGGCGAATCCGACGCCTGGAGGACGTCCACAAACGTCAATGGATATTGGAAGATCTGCAACCTGACCGCGGGGACCTACTACATATCAGAGAGCGCCCCCGTGGGCGATATCGGCTGGATCTCATCCCGAAGACCCGCCAAGGTAACCATAAAGGACAGATCGATAAAAGATCTGGACTCTGGAAACTACCGGGCCCTCCACGACGAGCCCCTCCAATACGAGCAGTTCTGTGAGAGCCAGCTCGTTGAAGGGTCCGGATATGTGGATCTCAAAACCTCGGTTCTGGACAAGAAGCTGGCGATGGATTATCAGAACCGGATCTTCGGCGAGGGTGACATAGGGCTCGAATCGGCCCAGGCTTATTCGCAGGAGCCCAACAAGCTGACAAGGCCGATCAAAAACTGCAGCGATCCCAACGGCACGACTCTGCAGAAGCTGAACTTCTTCGAGAACACCAAGCTCGTCTACGCGGGACCGACGCCCCTGGTGGGCAGCAGGTCTATCCGATCCTTAGAGCGTTATGGCGGCATCGGAGCCGACATCCACGAGAACTTCAGCGCCAGACGGATGGAGGCAGACCAGACGATGTTTCTCGCCCAGACCAGCAACTCCACCATCAGGCGGACTGTGGGGTCGAATACCCAAAACAGCTTCGAGGGGATGTGGGGGACGGAGTCGAGCCTCCACAAGACTTTCTACAGCGATATTAAGAGACGAGAAAAGTTTGCTGGAGAGTTCGAGATTCAGAGGGAGCTGAAGTTCCACGAGAAACCTGCTGCAGAGCCAAAGATATGCCCCTGTGGAGGCGTAGACTGCTGAAGGGGAAAAGAAGCCCCCTCACCCTCCGTCTATCTTCGCCATCTTCCATCCCATCTTTGACGTCCCCAGGTATTCAGTATTGGTTGGGCTCCGACCACCATATTTTTTAATACAGATATCAGTAGATCTCGTTCTGCTGCTGGCCCACGAATCACCCGCAAAATGTCCGGGCCGGGCCGAAGCTGACCGATCCTCCTCTGAGGATCTGGTCGAAGAGAAAAATGTAGGATATGCCCCGCGCCCCTTCACGGCGCAGGGCACGACCCCGTTCCGGTGCCTGTGAGCTGGTCACAGGTCATCTCGTCCGGCTCGTTTCCGCTGTGCTGAAGGTCCCAGTTCGGCGGGCTCCATCCGCCGCAGGAAATCGGTCCGCACTCCTCGGCAGAGCCGACCTCGACGACACATCTGGCGGTCACCGGCCCGACGACGGGCCCGTCGACGGACCTCGGGTCAACGATGACGGCGTTGGTGTACCGGCCGGCTCCGGGCGCGAGGGCCGAGAACTCGATCGTCCTCGTCTCGAAAGGCCCGATCACAATCAGGTTCCAGACGACGTCGACCCCATCGTAAGAGGCGATATCCGTCGACGACTCGAGGAACGTCATCCCTGCGGGCAGATGGTCGGTCACCGTCGCGACCCGGGTGACGGCGTCGAGGTTATCGATCTCGATCCTGTACCGGACGACGCTCCCGTTCGCCTCATCGACCTCGCCGGTCTTCACCACCGAGACCGTCTCGTTCAGACAACAAGTAAGCCAGTTCATCTCCCAGGCGCTGTAGTTTCCGAAGCATACCCAATCGACGTCCTTCCCACCGCAGACCTCGACCCGGTTGACGATCTCGGACGGGTAGTACTTAGTGACGTCAAGCTTGACTACGATCTCGATCGCTCCGCCGATGGCAATGTGGGTCAGGGTCCAATTGGCGGTCGTCTCCGTCAGTTCCGAAGGCCGCAGCGACGACTCGATGAAGACCGCCCCCGGAGGGAAGAGGTCCCGCACGTAGATCGGGCCCAGGGCAGAGTTGCCGTCGTTCTCGATCCGGATGGTGTAGGTCGCCACCTGTTTCGTCTTGGTGCAGTTGTCACCGTCGCACCTGTCCCTCTCCTCGACGATCCCGTCCAGAGTCTTCGTCACGTTCAGGTGGGGCCGGTCGTACTTCGAAGTGCCCGTTAAGAGGACACGACGCTCGATCGAGTAGTCGCCGGAGTAAGCCTCATCGAACTCGATGAACGGCTCGGCCGTGTCGTTCGGATCGGCGAATACGGCCCGGTAACGGGCCTGCCCCGAGAAATCGGCCACGGTATCCATCTCGTTTAAGCCCCGGGCCACCGTCTCCTTATCGAGCTCAGACGCCCCGGTGTACTCCTCGCCGATGTAGCTCCTCTCGGGGACCCTCGAATAGATCCCCTCCTTCCACTTCATCGATGAGTTGATCCAGACGTCGTCTGTCAGCCTCGTAGTCGTCGGGGCGTAAACGAGGCTGATATCTTTAGCTATGTAGCTCGTATAGGTCTCGATCACCTCCTCGGAGTCGTAGCTTCCCGAACCTGACTCATAGCTCCGCTGGGTCGAGCCGATCCGGCGATCGCCCACCACGAGGCCCCCGCCTGAGGCAGCCTTCTCGTAGGATACGCCCTTGCCGTACTCGTCGATCTTCTGGACGACCT
>Ga0209722_1002370_pt1 | contig 14678 bp, 6 predicted proteins | sample BioC12SIPDNA_2_FD_185745 | JGI IMG/M metagenome (GOLD analysis project Ga0209722, IMG submission 185745) | Anaerobic biogas reactor microbial communites from Washington, USA - Biogas_R1_A C12 SIP DNA (SPAdes) (version 2) | ecosystem: Engineered > Bioreactor > Anaerobic > Unclassified | place... | reverse complement strand
GATATGGCGTGAGGATGTGGAACGTCGCCGTCTCGATCCCTTGCTCGACGGCCCACGCCACCGTGCGGTCGAACACCGTGTCATCGTCTTCGTCCATTCCGAAGACGAAGCTGCCGTTGACCATCACGCCCAGGTCGTGCAAGCGGCGGATGGCGGCGTTGTAATCGCGGTGCAGGTTGTGGGTTTTGTGCTGCGCCTGCAAGTTCTTGACGTCCAATGTTTCAAAGCCGATGAACAGACTTCGCAATCCACACGCGACTGCCTGTTCGAGCAAGCCCGGTTTTAACACGGCTTCGACCGTTCCGGCAGCCTGCCACAAACGGCCCATGCCCTTCATCCCGGCGAACAAGTCCCGCGCAAAACGGACATCTCCGAATAGATGGTCGTCCAGGAAATAGAGATGCCGTCCCGGCAGCGCTTCGATTTCGGCCAGCGCCACGTCGACCGTCTGCGTGTAGAACGATTTCCCGTTGGTGAAGAAGGCGTCTTTGTAACAGAAATCGCAGTGGTGCGGGCAGCCCCGCGAGACGACGATGGAGTTGGGGACCAGGTAGAGGTGGCGCTTGATCAGATCGCGGCGCACGGGCGGCATACCGTGCAGCGTGCGTTTCTTGGAACGGTACACTTTGCCCGGATGCCCGGCCCGGAAATCGGCCAGGAACGCGGGCCACGTATCCTCGCCCGGACCGAGGAAGATAGTGTCCGCGTGGCGGGCGGCTTCCTCCGGCAGCGAGGTCACGTGCAGTCCGCCCAGGGCAACGTGAACGCCCTTTCGCCGGTAGCGATCGGCCACTTCGTAGGCCCGGTGCGCCGAGGTGATGTACACCTGGATCACTACCAAATCGGGTTCGTCGTCCAGGTCGAGGGTTTCTACGTGTTCATCCTGGATGACAACCGCATCGGCCAGATCAAGATAGCCCGCCAGCGTCGCCAATCCCAGCGGCGGAAAAAGCGAGTATTTGATCGGCCGCCAGTACGGGCTGACGGCTTCTGTCAATGCCGGTAGAATCATTTTGACGTTCATCGCGCTCCTTTGCAAAGAAATCACGAATTCGCGTATCTTCTCAAAATCTAGGGGGTGGGGGTTGGGGGCGGGCTGCTCCCGCTTCCAAACCCCCACTTCTCCCCCTTTTATTGTGATGATACGAGTTTGCACGAATCTACACGAGTGAGAAATCAGTGTGGATTCGTGGTGATACTTTTACTCAGCTTATCCATAATGCAGAGCTTTGTCGATGACGCGAGATCGCGAATTTTTGCACACGTGTGCTTGACAAAGATGCCACTCTTTGCTAAGTTGAGGGGGCGTGGAGGTGTCTTATGCTTACGTTGTTGTTAGTCGAAGATAACGCCGCACTGCGGCGCGCGCTGACGGTCGGCTTGGAGGCGACCGGCGCCGTGACGGTCGTGGGAAGCGTCGATAGCGGCGAGGCGGCGGTCGAAACACTGCTGTCCGCCGCTGCGCCCCCCGACGTGATCCTGATGGACGTCGCCCTCGCCGGGCGTATGCACGGGATTGAAGCCGCTGTCGCCATCCGCCGGGAATATCCGCGTATGCCGGTGGTCTTCTACTCCATCCAGGACGACGACGCCTACTACCGCGATTTTCTGCGCTCCGGCATCCTCAGCCACTACGCCTACGTGCGCAAGAGCAATTACCTGCTGCCGCAGAGCATCGCGCCGCTGCTGCGCGACGCCGTCGCCGGGCGCAGCTTCATCGACCCGGAGATCGAGGCGCGCGTCCAGGAGGTGCGTCACAAAGACGCCTACGATCCGCTGGCGCTGCTCGAACCCAACGAGCAGGCCGTCGTCGCGCTGCTGGCGCAGGGGATGACCAACGAGCAGATCGCCGCGCGTCTAGGATTGCGTGATGGGCGCGCCGTCAGCCGCACAAACGGCCAGGTCTACGCCGCCTGGCGCCTCAACGACACTCCCGCCGACGAGAAAACAGCCCGCGCGCGGGCCACCCTCATCTATCATCGCCGCCAGCTCATTCTGTGGGATGACGACGGCACCCCCAGAGTCGCCAATCCCAAGGGTGAATGGATGCCGTTGGAGGGTGTATGACCATAACTGTCTATGCGCTGCTTGTTGTACTGTTCCTCCTGATGCTCTGGCTGGCTGCGCGTTTTTGGCGAATCCCCCAGGTCAATCCTCGCGCGCACTGGCACGGCGTGGCAGCCTTGTCAGGTTTTCTGGTGTTGGATTGGCTGTTCCTGGCGCTACTACCGCGCCTTGGGCTTTCGTTTGGTCCGGTCGTGCCGCCTCTTGTGGCGCTGGCGTTCCTGCGCTGGCTGATTGTACTCCTGTTGGCACTCCCGTGGCGTCGATTGCGTGCCCCGACCTCCAAGTCTGTCAGTGTGGCATTGACCGTGATGTGGGCGCTCAACATAACATTGTCCCTGTGTTTTTTCGAGGGACTGTACATCGAACCCTTTCGCTTGACGGTAACAGAACTCGCTGTGGATGGCCCGGCCATCCTGCCTGACAGGCCATTGCGCATCGTGCAGCTTTCCGATTTGCACGTCGAACGCACCACCCGGCGCGAGCGCGACATACTGGCCAAAGTCGCCGCTCTGCACCCCGATCTCATCGTCCTCACCGGCGATTACCTGAACCTTTCGTATCTCAGTGACCCGACGGCTTTGGCCGACGCGCGGGACTTCCTCGCGCAGCTTCACGCGCCCTACGGCGTCTATGCCGTGACCGATTCTGGCGTGGATCCGGCGGAATCGATGCGCGTAATCTTCGCCGGGCAGCCGATCACCGTGTTGTACGACGAGACCGTGTGTTTGCCCTTCGATGGCGCGGATTTGTGTCTTACCGGCATCCAATCGCACCGGAACGCGTTCCAACGCGACCTCGCCGTCCTCGAATCGTTGTCGGCGCAGACGCCGCCCGATGCATACAACCTGCTGTTGTATCACCCCCCCGATCTTGCCGAGTCCCTCTCTGGAACCGGCATCGATCTCTACCTGGCCGGCCATACGCACGGCGGACAGATTCGCCTGCCCTTCTACGGCGCGCTCGTCACCTTCTCAGCCCACGGCAAGAAGTACGAGATGGGGCGCTACATGCTGGGTGAAACGACCCTCTACGTGAGCCGCGGCCTGGGGATGGAGGGCAGCGGCGCGCCGCGCGCGCGCTTTCTTTGCCCGCCGGAGATCGTCGTCGTCGACGTTGGCGGAGGAAACGGGGAATGACGGGTAATTTTCTCCTCGACTGGGTGATGATGGCGGTTTCGCTGTTCAACACCATGTTGATGACGTGGTTGGGACTTGCGCTGCTGCTCAATGCCGAATGCCGCCGCTGGGGCGTCTGGATGGCCGGGGGCGGATTGCTGCTCGGCGGCGCTTTCTTCGTCAGCCACTCGGCGATCCTGGGATACGATATGGCGACGCTGGGGCCGGGGCTGGACTTCTGGTGGCGCATCGGTTGGATTCCCGTCATCCTGCTGCCGTGGGCTTGGTACGGCGTGATCCTGTGGTATACCGGCTTCTGGGACGACCAGCGGACGGCGCTACATCGCCGTCATCGCTTATGGTCGTGGGTGACGTCTGCGTTGAGCGTGGGCTTTCTGGGACTGATGACCTTTGCCAACCCGTTGCCTTCTTTCTGGCAGATCATCCAGGGCGATCTATCCGCCCGCCCGACAGTGGGCAACGTCGCGGTTGTCGTGCTGGCCTATCCGATCTACATCGTCCTCTGTATCCTGCTATCTGTGGACGCGCTGCGTCACCCGGCGCCTTCCGTGCGCGTGATGGGCGATGCGGCGCGACGGCGCGCGCGTCCCTGGCTGATGGGCGCTTCGGGTGTGTTGCTGCTTGTCAGCTTGTTGGTGGCGTCGGCCATGGCGTGGATCGCCTCGACCTTCCACGACGCTTCCTATTCGCTGGGCGCGTTGCGCGATGTACAAATGTTGGTTCTGATCATCGCCGGATTTGACCTCACCATTGCCGCGTTGATCGGCCTGTCCGTGCTGTTGTTGGGACAGGCTATCGTTTCTTACGAAGTCTTCACCGGTCGGACGCTGCCCCGGCGCGGACTTTTCCGGCACTGGCGCAGCGCCGTCATCTTAGCCGTTGGGTACGGCGCGCTGGTGAGTGCCAGCTTCACACTCAAACAGCGTCCCATCTATAGCATGCTGCTCACCACACTCTTGATCGTGACCTTCTACGCGCTCTTCAGTTGGCGCTCGTACCTCGAGCGCGACCGCGTGATGGACTACCTGCGCCCTTTCGTCGCCAGCCAGCGCCTGTACGATCATATGCTTGCCCCTTCCGCGCCGGATGACACCGATATGCAGACGCCTTTTTACGCGCTGTGTCGCGATGTGCTTGAGACGCGCGTGGCTTACCTGATCGCCTTGGGGCCGCTGGCGCCATTCATCGGGTCGCCTTTGGTGTATCCGGCGGGCGAATCACCGGCATTTTCATCGCTCACCGATCTCATAGCGCGGTTCGATTCGCCAAAGGCATTGGGGATACCGGTTTCGCCGGCGGAGTACGGTGGTGCGATATGGGCCACCCCTCTATGGAGCGAACGTGGCCTGATCGGCGTGCTGCTGTTGGGCGAAAAACGGACCGGCGGACTCTACACGCAGGAAGAAATCGAAATCGCACGCGCCAGCGGGGAGCGTTTGATCGACACATACGCGGGCGCGGAAATGGCCCGGCGGCTGATGGCCTTGCAACGCGAGCGGTTGGTCGAAAGCCAGGTGCTCGACCGGCAGACGCGCCGCGTGTTACACGACGACGTCCTACCCAACGTCCACGCGGCGATGTTGGCGCTCAGCGCCGACGCCGCGCACGCCGACACCGTGGAACTCCTGGCCGACACGCATCATCAGATTGCGGACTTGCTGCGCGACTTGCGACCGGCGCCCACTGCATCGGAAGTGGCGCGTCTGGGGCTGGTGGGGGCGCTGCGCCAGCTCGTCGACGATGTGCTCGGAAATGCCTTCGATCACGTCGCGTGGCACGTCGCGCCCGAAACGGAGGCGTGGACACGCGGGTTGCCCATCCTCACCGCCGAAGTGCTCTTCTACGCGGCGCGGGAAGCCATCCGCAACGCCGCGCGTCACGGGCACGCTGCAGAAGCAGCACAACCGCTGGGCCTGGACATCATACTGCGGGACGACCGGGGCGATCTGGTCATCATCATCGAGGACAGCGGCCCCGGATTGGATGCCGCGCACATCTCCGACGCGGGCAGCGGGCAGGGGATAGCGTTACACAGCACGATGATGGCGGTTATCGGCGGCGCATTGACGGTCGAGAGCACCCCGAACGCCTATACCCGCGTCACGTTGACGTTGCCGCGCCGTATGGCAGGCTACGGTTCCCACCCCGGATTGATACGCATCACGTCAAGGTCACGCACGCTGACGTAAGGGACGAATCCCGCGGCGAGAGATTGGGTGTAGGCCAGGTCGATGTTCGTCTGTATGTTGGCATAGTCGATGGTGAGGACCAGTTTGCCTGCGGCGTGGATTGCGGCAGCATTTTGCCGGTTCGTGTAACACCATCCCATCGTGCAGGCTTGGTCTGTCGCCAGCATATACAATTCTTCGATCCCCAAGCCGTCAATCGCTGCCAGGTAGCCAGGGTAGGTGTGCAGTTCGGGGGAGTTTTGTGGGACAACCTTGAAGTTGGGATTCTGGCTTTTGGCATACGCCGAGATTTGAACGATCAGGTCTACCATCTTCTGCGCCAGATCGTCGCGGTCGGTACCGGCGGCGTCAGCAGGAATCTCCTCGTAGGTGACGATCATGTCGAGATACGCGCCATCGAATCCGGCCGCCAGCGCCTGATCGACGCGGCCCTTAACCACAATCGTCCACCAGCGTGGATCCCAATACTTGACGTATTGCTCGTCAGGCCATCCACCCACCGGGCCGAGCTTGAGGTCTTCGGGCACATCTGGCCATTCAGGCCGGTAGTTCTCAATCGCGCCGATTTCGAAATAGGCCAGCACGACTTTCCCTGTCGTTCTGACGGCCTGAATCTCGTTGAGAGTGAAGTAATCGTCTGTTCCATCGCGGGCGAGATCAATGACGGCCAGATCGAAGTTCGAGCCGGCGATTTGCGCGAGTTGTCCGTTGGGATAGCCGCTTAACTGGTAGACCCAGTTTTCCACGCTATTCCAGGGATGGGTAGGCGGAGGCGTGGGAGCAGGTGATGGAGGCCTTGGTGTGGGAGGTGGGACTTGTGCTGCGGTACAACGATTTAGAATCAAGGGTAAGAAGATGAAGCTATTGGGGGCCGTATCTGTAAATGCTTGTATGGGAACCTGCGCGGAAGCGTTGACCGGGTTGTTGCGCATTGATCCAATACAACACGCGCCAAGGGCCAAAACATTGAGGGCCCATGACATTCTCTTCATATATCCCTCCTAAAGTGCTTTCTATAGCTTTCTTACCAAAATACAACTACAACTGCCATTATAGTTTTAATCTGACTTGTGTCAATAGGTCTAAGGTTATCTGTCAAGGAAACGTGGGGTAATCGTCAGAGAAGGGTAATGCAACGAGGGGATAAAATTGAGAAAGTGTGTTGTGGGACGCATGTAGTGCGTCCCACAACACACGAAATAGCTTTACTCGCCGATGGTTAGCAACCGCCCGTCACTGCGCCCGAAGACCTCCGGGAAGTAGAACTCCTTGGCGACGGTGGGCAGCACGTGATAGTCGCCGGGCAGGGTGGCGCGGAAGGTGTAGCTGTACTCGTAGGTACCCGCGGGTAGCGTGTCGGCGAAGAGCACGACTTTCTCGTCGCGCAGCTCGCTGCGGCTGTACCAGCGCCACCACCACCACCAACGCGAGCCTTCGCGCCGCAGGGAAGGCGGCGTCGCCAGCAGGCTGGTCGTCGCCAGGCCGGTGTCGATGGCCTCGCCGCCCGCCGGGAGCGGGTCTTCGACCACCACGTAGTAGCGGTCGTGCGGTGTGATGATCGTCAGGTCCACGCGGACTACGTCGCCCAGCTTCACCTCGCGCACGTCAGGACATTCGAGAGGTGATTTGCCATTTGCGATTTGCTCATTCGCGCACGCCGCCAACGTGTACCTGCGCTGTACGATGATACCGCGGTCGGCAGGTTCCACGTTCTCCACCGGCTGGTAGACTTCGAGATGCGCCGTGTAGTAGAGCCGGCCGTTGCCGTCGCTGCGGGCGACGGTGAGCGCGTTGGTCATCCCGGCGATGAGATCGGCGACAGGGATGACGGTGCGGCTGCTTTCGCGGATCGTATCACGGGTGGCGACGCCCTGCGCCTGCTCCTGGTCGTTGAGGAAGAAGGCGTAGTCGTAGTTGGCGTCGAGTTCGCCCGTCTCTACCATCCAGTCGGTGAGCGCGATAAGCGCCCAGGCTGTCTCTTGCGTGGTCTCCCAGATACCGGCGCGCCGCGCGACCATCAGCCAGCGCACGACGTTGGGCAGCAGTTCGTTCTGCGGGTCGAGCTTCACCAGCGTGTCGAGTACGATGGCGGTGGAGCGGGTGTCGGTGTTCATCGCCCACCAATCGTAGTTGGCCTCCTCCCAGTGCGCGCCGGTGGCGCTGAGGATGGCGGCGTTGTTCAGGTCGGAGAGGAGCGTGGTGAGGCGGTTGTCCGTGCGATTGCGGAGCCAGAGCGCCTGCGCCAGATACGCACGGGCGTAATAGCTCAGTTTCTCGCGGTTCTCGTAGAGGTCGTCGAGCGTGTCTTGGGGCGCGGCGTTGCCTTCCGCCAGGACGTAGAGGAGCCACGCTTGATGGTTTGCATTGCGGAAATTCGGGTAGTCGCGCACCGCTTTGACTTGCCCTTGCAGGTAGGCGATGCCCTGGTTGAGCACGTCTTGTTTGACTGTGATGCCGCTCTGCTGTGTCTTGAGCAGCGCGAAGACGACATAGGCGCTCACGTAGGGATTGCTGATCTGTCGTTCGACGTTGTACCACCAGCCCCATCCACCGTCGGGGTGCTGTTGCAGGTACAGCTTGTTCAGGCCCTCGTCCACCAGACCGGGCAAACGCTCGGCAAGCTCCTGATTTTCGATCCCCAGTGATTGCAATGCGTGGTAAGTGAGGACGTTGGGCAGGAAACGGCTGATGGTCTGCTCGGTGCACTCGTACTCGTAGTGTTCGAGATAGCGCAGGCCGTCCTGCATCCCGGCGGCGAGGCTCGGATCGAGTTGTACGGTCAGTGTGCCGCGTCTCTCATCAAACTCCGGCGGCAGTGCGATGGCTTCGGTGCGCGAGCCACCCTCGATGAGCTGTCCCGCCGTCCCCACGATGTCGGGCGTGGTGTAGCGGAAGACGAGCAGCGAACCGTCCGGGCCGGTGCTGAGGCGCGGCTTGCTCGCGTCGGCGTATTCTCCAGAAACCGCGCTGAAGATGAGCTGCGCGTTGACGACATCCTGCACCGTCACCCACCACGTCACCTTGCGCTCGCTGCGCGCGGGGACGATGACGGTCTGGCGCGGCGGCGTCTCGGTATGCACGCCTACGCTCTCGGCGCTCAGGCTCACTTCGACGGTGAGGTCTTGCCCGGTGTTGTTGCTGACGTTGGCGGCGAGCTGCGCGCGGTCATCGACGACGAAGAAGCGCGGCGCGACGGGGCGCACCAGCAGCGGCTTCGTGGCGACGAGGTCGGTGAAGCCTTCGCCCACGCGCGTGTCGGCGGTGAGACCGACGGCGCGCAGCGTCCAGGTGGTGAGGTTGTCGGGCAGGGTGAGTGTGACGACGGCGCGGCCCTCGCGGTCGGTTGTGATGCGTGGATTCCAGTAGGCGGTGTCGGCAAATTCCTCACGGATCTCCACGCCTTCCGGCGGCGCGACGCTTTCGGCGTACTTCGCCGTTTCCATTTCTGCAACCATAGGCGCTGGGGTCGCCATCGCTGCGGGCATCGGGGCGGGCGGCGCTTCCATCGCTGAGTCCTCGGCCACCGCGTATGCTTCGCGTATCCCGCCGGCGGCCTGCGTCAGATGGAGATCCAAATCTTCGGCAATTTCCTCCAGATAGCGATTCACCGAAAGGCTGAGCACGCTGCCGGTGTTCACCTGCAGCATCCGGCGGGCGTAGAAGCCCTGCACGATGTCGCTGCTGCGCGGTCTCAGGCTGAGCACGGCCTTGTCGACCACGTCGAGCGAGAGTTCTACATTGCCGGCCGGCTCGCCGTTGGGCAGCGTCGCGCGGAGGGTGTAATCGACCGTCTCGCCGGGTTGCGCCTGTTCGATATTCGTTTCGAGTTGCACGTTCAAAGTGACAGGCTGCGCGTCGACGTCCAGCGGGAGCAGGCCCATTTTGAAGTCCGCCGGTTTGCCGTCTTGCCGCTTGTTGATCAGCACGACGGAGACGTAGATGTTGGGGATGTCCTCTTGGTTGATGGGAAGACGGTAGATGGTGCTGTTGCTCGTGAGCTGGATGACCTCGTAGCGCCGGACGCTCGCGCGCTCGACGCTGACCAGGGCCAGGTGCTCACCCTCGAAGGGCGAGGGGATGAGAATTTCGGCGGTCTCACCGACTTTGTACGCATTCTTGTCGCTGATGAGGGTGATGCGGTCGTTGTTCTCACGCCGCCAGGAGACGTGGTCCTTGCCGGAGACCCAGATGAAGATCGACGTGCGGATCCCCCCCTCAGTCCCCCCCATCGGGGGGGAGGCAGGTGTCGCGACGATGTGGTAGGAGCCGCCTTCCGCCGGGGTGAAGGTCGCCACGGCTTCGCCAAGGTTGTCGGTGGTGACGGTGGTCTCGCCTACCAACGTTTCTTTGGTCTCCCACGACCAGGAACCGCCGCCGAATTCGTTCTCGATGAAGGTGTTGATCCACTCGCGGCGGTAGAATTCGACCTTGATGGCCTTATCGGGCAGGCGTGCGCCTTCCCAGTCCACGGTGACGAGGTCGATGTCGCTCGGTTTCCCGGCTTCGCCCACATACTTTTGCGCGCTCAGGCCGATGTAGTACGGGCCGGGGTGGACGACGATGTTCGTGCGCCCGGAGATGGCCTGGTTGTCGGGACCGGTAGCGGTGGCTTCTAACATGATGCGTGAAGCGTGATACGTGAGGGCATCGCTAAGGGCAGCGCCGTCGATAGTGATTGCCAATTCGCCGTTGGCGTCGGTGGTGCCGGTGCCGCTGAGGATGGCTTCGCGGGCGGGCGGTTCGCGCCACCACCACCAGCAATCGAAGCAGGTGTAGGGATCATCCACGTCGCTGAAGCTGTAGCGCCCGCCCCACGGCGGCTGGAAGCGGTAAGTCTCGGCCATTACGTTCCACGTGATGTCGGTATTCGCCAGCGGGCCGCCGAAGAAATAGCGTGCGGCAATCGTCGCCGCCACGTCGTCGCCGCGTTGCACCTCGGCCTCGGTGGTCTCCACGACGATCTCGAACTCCGGCGCTCGATAGGCCGCCACCTGAAAGCTGGTGTAGCCTCCGTAATCGCCAAAGGAGACGTAAACCTGGTAATCGCCCAGGCTGGTGCCGTCCGCCAGGTCGAGCGTCCCATCGAACGTTCCCAGTTCACCGAGCGTGAGCTGCTCGTTGTAAATTTCCTCGTAGGCCGCATCGCGGATGGAAACCTGGACTTGCCGCACACCTGGAAGGTTGTAAGCGACATCGTTTTCGGCGCGCACTACGCCTTTGAATTGTACCGTTTGTCCGGGGCGGTAGATGGGGCGATCGGTGTAGACGTAGGTGCGGTAGTCCTGCGTGCTTTCCCCCTGTCCCACGCCGAAATCCCACGGGGTAACGCCGCGTCCCCAGCCTTCGGCGACGGCGGCGAAGGGTTCTTCGCTGTAGACGACGACGGCATTCCGGTACATTGGCAAGCTGCCACGTGCGATGCCGTTATTGTCGGTGACGGCGGTTCCCAGGCTGCCGCCGTCTTGTTGAAACAGGTTGAGGGACAGATTGGGGATCGCCTCGCCGCTGCGCAAATCCGTGGCCCAGATGAACGCTTCTTCCGGCGCGCTCTTCAGCGTGAGGTTGAGGTTCGATACCACCATAATGTGCCGCCGGTTGTAGTAGTACGAATATTCCTGGCTGACGTCCGGCGAATCGGTTTCCAGCAGATAGACGCCCGGTTCCAACGTCCCGCCCGGCGTTTCGGTCAGATCGACGACGGAGTAGCTTTGTTTATCCAGCGGACTTTCCAGATTCTGCCGCCACTCGCGCAGCAGTTGGTTGCCGGCGGGCAGTTGCTCTTCCCACTGCCAGCGCGAGGTAAACAGCGCATCCAACGGCAGCTTGTAGAGGCGCAGGTTCACCCGGCTCACGTTCACGTGGCCGATAACGATCTGCGCGGGCAGCGCGGCGTCATACGTGCCGGTCATATCCGGGACACGCAGGCGGTAATTCGGCGTCAGCGGCCCGGTGCGGAATTTGACGGTGCGCCCACGCGGGATGGTGTTGCCGTAGGGATCGGCAATGCCATCGTCGATCACGACGGTGTATTCGGTGGAAGGCTGCGCGCCAAACTGCAAGACGAACGTGTTGTTGTGGCGCGAGAAGTAGGTGTAGACCTGCGTTGGCGAGAACGGTGGCGTCATCGTCAGGTTGGGCATTACTGTGGCGGGATCGATGGGCGTGTTGAAGGTGATCTCGAAAGTAGTCTGTGGCGGCGCGTTGCGTTCCAGGTTTTCCGGGTTGGTGGAGACGATTTCGGGCAGGGGGACGGTGGTGAATTGCCAGGTGAACGCCTCTTTCATCCCCAGGCCGCCCGCTGCGGATGTAATGCCTGCATCCAGTTTTACGGTGTAGGCCGTGTTGAAGTCTAAGGCTCGTGTGGGCGTGAAGACGATGGTATTGCCGAGATCTGCGTAGGCGAATGTCCCGTTGACGTTACTGCCTGCTAATCCCCGCCCGCCGCTCAGGGTGAAAGCGCGCTCCAGGGACTTCAGATCCACCGGCTGATTGAACTGCACGGTGATGGCGGTCTTGATGTCCACCAGGGTTGTATTCTCGCGCGGTCGTACCCACACGACTTGTGGGGGGATGGTGGAGAAGTGCCATACGTAATCCTCCGCCAGCAGCGCGCCGGCGATGTCTTGCAGGCCGGCGCTGACCGTCGCGCGGTACGTCACGCCGCCCGCCAGTGGTTCTTCGGGCGTGAAGACGTAGATGGATGTGTTCAGCCACTCTCCGCTGCCCTTGATTTCAGGATCGAACGTCACGGGATTGGGCAGGTTTTCCATCTGCGCTAGCGTGGTGAGGGGCACGACGGGCCGGTTGAACATCACGGTGATGGTCGACTCGGTCTCCACGTCGACGGTGTCCGGGTCGGGGATCACCTGGGCGACTTCGAGATAGCCCGCCGTCGCAAAGCGGAAGGTGTACGGCTCGCGCAGCAGCTCGCCCGATTCGGCGCTGGCGTTCTGCGTGAGGATCACATCGAAGACGGTGTCGCGGGGTAGTGCCTCGGCCGGCTGGAAGCGCAGCGTGCGCGCGTCGGCCCACGAAAGCTCGCCCTTGACCGGTTTGTTCTCCCCCGCCAGTTGCAGCGCGAACGCGCCCGCTACGGCGGACTGGTTCATCGGCTTGTCGAACACAATCTCGATGGCGTCGTCGGGCTTGAGGCTTTCGCCGCGCTTGGGACTGCGCTGGATGATGATGGGCGAGAGCATGTCAGCCGGCACGGGCGTGTAGGGGACGACGGGTTTGGGCGGCAGCGGCGTCGCCGTGGGGCGTGGGGTGGCGGTGGCTGCCGGCTCAGGGGTGGGCGTCGTCCGCTGCGGGACGAGGCTGCACGCGAAGGCGGTGAGCAGCAAGAGACTTAACGGGATCAATAGCCAGGGTTTGCGATTCATTTTACTCCTCCAAAATAGTCTCGTAGTCGTTAATCTTGTCGTTGGAGCGGCAATTAGCGCAGAATTGCTCTATAACGCTATGCCCATTTTACTACATCGTAAATTAAGTTTCTTTAAACTTTTCGTTATTAGCGTGAACCTTAACATAGTGTGAATTGAGCTTGGCACGCGCCGCTTGGATGGAGAACTGCCAGGTGATCTTGACGCGCTTGGCAACGCGGTCTGCGACAATCGCCAAGACCTCGTGTTCGAGCTGTTCCTGCGTCGGGATGCGACGGTTGAGACATTGTCGGGCCAGAGCAGAGAACTCAATCTCAATCATATTCAACCAACTGGCAGACTTGGGCGTGTAATGGAACTCAAAGCGCTCGGCCAATGCCCGGGCTTCATCCGCTGGTAGATTCTCGTAAAAGGCACTGACATCGTGTGTGTTGAGATTGTCTTGCACCACGCGAATCTTGAGTGCCGCGGGGAGTTCCGCAGCCAGGGCCTGGCAGAAGCGTGTGTATTCCTGCTTGGTGCGCCGTGTGTGCACCTGCGCCAGTCGCCAACCGGTACGCGGCTCAATGGCAGCGAATAGGGTGCAGGAACCATGTTTCTCGTAGGCATAGTGTTCTTTGGCGACTTGGCCGGTCTGCATCGCCAGCGCGGCGACCTGGTCCCCAATCAAGAAACACGGGCGTTCGTCCAAGCAAATGACGGGATACTGCGGATCATAAGGCAGCGCATACAGGGCCAAGAGTTCTTCCATACGCGCCAGAAACTGACTCGTGAGTTGTCCGATGCACCACGTGCGCTTCAGATGCGGTTTCAGAACGTTTTTTTGAGAATGTGGCCAGCCTCCGTATGCGAAAGGTGTTCACAAAGGCCTAACTCTACGCTCTTATCCGCCAACAGTCGCAGACTCCAACGCGCATACCCTTCCGGTGGTTCACTGCACGCCAACGCCGTGACTTTGGCCCGTTGCGGACCATCAATCTCTACTGGTCTCCCAGAACGTGGTTTATCGTACAGCGCCGCTAAGCCCTCCTCTCGATACTGCGCGGCCCACCCCGATACGGTGGAGATGGTGGCATGTATGGTTTCTGCCACCGCGGTGTACGTTTTCCCACGATCCAGTTCCAGCAGCGCTATAGCCCGCCGATAGACTTTCACGCTCAATTCACCTGTGCTGGTTAAGGTTTCCAGATACTGCCGATCTTCTTTGCTGAGTTGTACGTGTTGTTTTTTCATCCGGTCATGCTGACACATTTGACCGGTTTGTCAAAAGCTCTGCGTTTCTTATTTTACGGAGTACTATGTTGGGCTATGCACCGCACGAAATTCACAACGTGCTAGACGAATGGCTCAGTCGCGTTCATCCAGACGATTCGGCAGGTGTCCAACGGGATTTGGAAGCCTATTTTAGCGGTGCTGCACCGGTTTTTCACAACGAACATCGCCTCTTGTGCAAAGATGGGACGTATAAGTGGATTCTTGATCAGGGCAAGATCATTCAATGGACGGATGATGGCAAACCCCTAAGGATGATCGGCACACATCACGATATCGACGAACGCAAGCGCGCGGAGGAAGCGCTGCGTGCCAGCGAAGAACAGTATCGTTTTATCACCGCAAGCATCAGCGACGTTATCTGGACGCTCGACGTCGAAGCGCAGCGCTTTACCTACGTCAGCCCTGTGGTGAAGCGCCTCCGTGGTTATACTGCCGAGGAGGTCATGGCCCAGCCGATGGACCAGGCTCTCACCCCTGAACATGCGGCTCGCATCCGCCAATTGCTGGCGGAACAACTACCCATCTTTCTTGATGATGAAGAGGCGGGGCGCACCCGCTCTTTCATCGAAGAAGTACAGCAACCCTGCAAGGATGGGACCCTGGCCTGGACGGAAATACTGGCCAGACTT
>Ga0209722_1002364_pt1 | contig 14725 bp, 18 predicted proteins | sample BioC12SIPDNA_2_FD_185745 | JGI IMG/M metagenome (GOLD analysis project Ga0209722, IMG submission 185745) | Anaerobic biogas reactor microbial communites from Washington, USA - Biogas_R1_A C12 SIP DNA (SPAdes) (version 2) | ecosystem: Engineered > Bioreactor > Anaerobic > Unclassified | place... | reverse complement strand
TGGCAACCAGGCCGAGCAACGCTACGCCACAATGTCTGCCGGTGTTTTGCCGGTACAATGCACAACGCTATCACCGAGGCACAAACGGCGGACAGTGCGGGCAATGCCACAGCACAGCACTCAGCCTACGCTGCACTCACCGTGCCTACCCCTGGGGAGCACCAGCGCAACCATCCGGGCTTACCGCGCACAGCATCAACAAATGTGCACGGCGGTCCAATGTGGTGCGGCGACAATCAACATCACAGTGCCGGTATAACGCACAAGGCCATAGTAGGACAAAAAGGGCAGTTTTTGCACTGTACCGGCAATGGCGAAAACCACGGTCAGTTCCAAGTACGAACACTGTTTCCCCTGGTCTGGCCTCCGCCAGTCCATCGCCACAACCAGGAACGCCAACAGCGCCACCCAGGGTAGTCAACGCTGCGGCACAACGCCCGCCTGCGCCTGGCCTAGCCAGCGCCCCACGCCGTCTCGACCAGGTGACGCCGGCACTGCCGCAAGTGGAACTGCCCCCGTACAGCGCCTACGCCCGCTCCTGGTTCATCAAGGCCAAAGCCCAATGTTTACCAATGTCGTGCCGCTACAACCGGCCAAGCTATCGTTGGACAAAAGACGCCGGTTGTGCAGTGTACGGCCCTGGTCAATCCGCCGCCATAACTCGGTGGTCGCTGCCGTGTCGCAGCCTGGTCACAGACTGCGTGAGTCCACGGTCAGCGCATTGCACGCATTGCCAGAATCGGTCACTGCCACGGTCTCCACAGAGGTCATTGCCTTGCTCCACGCAACAACGCGCTTACAGCGGGGCTACACTCAGGGCAGGCTGCTTACGCCAAAGCCCCTCAGTGTCCACCGACAACTTACTGTGCGCCGCAGGTTTACCGTGGCTGTACAATGCTGCCGCAGGACAGGCCGTGGACTGGCAGGTTGTGCAGTGTACGGTAATGGGATCGACCGTGTATTTTCCCCCGTACAACGCACACACGGTCTCGCACGAGCAGGTTGTGCAGCGTACCGTAATCGGAAAGCCCGTGCATCCTGCCCCGTACAATGCACACACGGTCTCCCACCGGCAACTTGTGCAGTGTACCGTAATGGGGCAACCCGCGCATCCTGCCCCGTACAACGCACACGCGGCCTGGCGCTGGCGATTTGTGCAGCGTACCGTAATGGGACTGCCCCCACGCCAGCCGCGTTTGAGCGCCGAGAACACGGGGTACGCCAATGGGCAACACCCCCTGGTGGCACGCCGCTGGGCACGATGCACCGGCCCCTATTTCACCGGCACAGCTACCACGGCACACGCGGCAGCCTCGCACTACAGCCGTGGCGGACTGACATCTTCCACTGCATTTGTCCGTGGATTCCAGCACCCCTACGTCACTCTGGAGGCGATCCAATGAACCACGACATCGACACCGTGATTCGCCATTTGCTGGCCTTGACCGGCGCGGATCCCCGCAAGGCCAAACTCCCCCTCGGGAAACGGAAAGTGCGTGTGCATACCCAACGCATCGGCGACGTACGGCTGATCACCGTCGCCCCACTGCGGGGCCAGTTACCCGAAGTGGACGCTGCCACGTTCAGCGACGTGTGCGCTTCGACTGATACAGTGTTGCTGCGCGGTGTCATCCTTGCGCCACCCCGTACCAAGACGCTGTGGCTGACGCTGGAAGGCGCGGGAGCCGTGCCGCTGTTGCCAGCGTCCGGCGAAGTGGACGCGACCTTGCGGGGCTTGGTGCGGCAGCGAGTCGTCATTCGCGGCGCGTGCGTAGCGCAGGGCATTGCTGTGGATACGGTACAAGCGGTGCAGGAGAACTGAGGGATGCAAGGTACACCACAACGACAAGGACATCGCTTCAGCGGTGTACATACAGGGGAGGACAACGACGAATGAAACGATTGAGCAACTCAACAGCAGCGGACACTAACGCGGGACAACCTGTTGACACCCAGGCGACCCCATTGGATGCGTTACTGCCAGCCTTGCCCGACTACGCGCGTTTGACGGACGCACAAGTCGCTGCAGCGCGTCAGACCGGGCGGTGGCTCGATGCGTTCGTGGCCTTTGCCAGCATAGCCAGCCCTTTGACGCCGCCGGCACTTCACCTCGCTGCCAGGGTATTCCTGGGTGGCGTCGCCATTGCGCACCGACTGTACCTGGACTTGAACAACAGCACGAAGATCATCTACCCCAACCTGTATCTGCTCTATGTCGGGCCAAGCACCATGCAATGCACCAGCACGGCCTTGCACGTCGTCCAGGGCCTGGTGGAAGCTGCGGGGATGCAACACTTCTTACAGAGTACGCGGCAAAAGCCCGCCGCTCTCACCCTGGACTGGTCGAGGCGCGTTCCGCCGACCTATACCAATTGGCATCCGACGTCCCAAGCCCGGTAGTTGCAGGAACGTCCAATCGCGGCCCAACGGGGATGGCTACTGGACAACGCGGCCCGACTGCTGGACAGCTACAACGACGACTACACCGCCGGACTGCTGCCGCTGGTCTGGGATTTGTACGCTTGCCCGGACGAGGCATTGACCCGCGACCTGTACATCTATCAAGAGGCCGCAGTCAAGCAACCCTACCTGAACATTTTTGGCGTGACCACCGATAGCCTTATGGCGCGGCACCTGAAAAAGCATTACTGGACTAAAAGCCTCCTCAAGTGCTTTGTGCTGGTGGGGAGCGCCAACGTGGACACGTGGCGCTTCTGGCCGGGACCACAAGTGTATCCCGCCGATCTGGTACAGGGGTTACGCCGGGTCACCACACAACTCCTGCCGCTGCCGGAGGCGTCGCTGAACTTAGTAGAGACCGTGGCTGACGCCCAGGCTGAACCCCGTCGGGCCGAAACCGCACAATTGAGCGCGCCCTTGCTGGCGTCTCCTGTACAGCTGGCACGCGGGGGAACAGCGTGGGCGGCGTGGGAACGCTATGCGCGCGCCACTGGCTTTGACCTGCTGCGCCGCGACAGGATCGCCGACATCTACGCGACCAGCTATGGGCGTCTGAGCACGCAGCTCATCAAGGTCGCCATCATCCTGGCCGCCTTCGATGCACCACAGTTGCCGGTCGTGGTGGAACCCCGTCACATCTATCGCGCTCAGCAGATCGTGGAACTGTGGCGGGCGAGTCTGCACAACGTCATCGAGAAGCTGCGGCATCGGCGCGCGGGCAATGCTGTTACCGAGGAAATCAGGGACTTGCGCGGTGGCTGGGCGCGGGATGGGCCGTTGGGATAGCCCCGGTCTTCCCGTGGCTTCCTGAAGCGCGAGCGCGCCGTGGCCTGAGCAGCGGTCAATTCTGAGCAACAACATTGCCGCACTTTGCACGAAAAACGCACTTGCATTGGCTATGTCCAGTGTGCTATACTAGAAGTATACAGAGTGCGTAAGTTGCGCTCAACAAGGTCTGGGGCTAAACGCTCCGAACCGCAGGAAGCCTTCAAGCCTGCGGCGCTTGGATCAGAGCAGTGGCCTGGTTCGAGAATGAAAGGGGAGGACTCGGGAGTAATCCTGGGTCCTCCCCTTTTGTGTTGCCTGGCACGCGACGCGACAACATAACAGTAGGGACGCGGTTAGTTTCTTTGGACAGGATTGACAGGATTTTCAGGATTGCGAAGGGTTTCTTAACCCTCTTCATCCTGTGAATCCTATCGAAAAATGACACAGCACATCACATAACAAGTTCAGGAGGAAAAAAGTATGCACACACGATGGATTGTGGGCCTGACCCTGGCCCTGATAGGGTTACCGCTCGGCGTGGGGTACAGCGCCGCGCCGTGTGACAGCTTCGGCGCGCCGGTGGTCATGTCGCCGTACCGGCTGCGCCAGCAGCGGTTTCTCGCTGAAGCAACAGCGTGGGCCGATGAATTAGCCGAGATCGGCGACAGTTTGGACCCGATTGCTAAAGGGCCACAACCGCAGTCTACCGGCGCGGCGTTCCAGCTGGCGGAACAGGTGGGCCAGGCGGCGGCCAGGCTGGATGCCTTGACGCTCCCTGAAGCGCCGGCAGAGTACAGCTTGCTGGCGCTGACGATGCAGCAAGCGGTGGACACCTACGCCTACGCCGCCGAGCAGTTGTTGGTCTTCTATGGCAACAACGACGGTCAGGCCTTGGCCGAGGCGCGGGCGTCCCTGGCATTGGCCCGGTTAGCACTGGCCGACCTGCGGGCGGGCATTGCCGGCCTGACGTACCCCTTGTGTCGGGAGGTGTGGCGTGAGTCACGGTGAGATGAACTTGGGGCCAGAATGCCAGAAAGAGATCGAGCGCCGCGAGGCCAGGTACGCGATGAAGATGACCCTGCTGCGCAGCCAGTTGGAGAGCAGCCAGTTGCGCCTGGCGACACAAGTACGCGCCCTACAACGCGCGGAAGCCATTCTGCAAGACTACCTCACCACGCTGTATCCGCACCTCTATGCCCAGGCATTGGGCGCACGGATGAATACCATTGAGGCCGGGGAGTACTTCTACCAACACTATCTGTATGGCAACGACCCGGCAGAACTGTTCGGCCTGTGCGAAGCCCGGCAACAGGCCGAAGTAGACCGCGCGCGGTCTGCGCCGTCCTCACCGCCGGTCGTGGTGGAACCAGGCGTGGAACTGTCCGGCGATGCGGTGAAGTTCCTCTTTGTGATGGGGCGCACGGTGTTGGCAGACGAGGCCAAACACCTCTGGGCACAGTATGTGGGCAAGGCCGTGGGCACGGCGCGTAACCTGATCGTGCCCGAACTGCTGGACAAAGGATTGTTGCAGGTACAACAGATCCCCGCGCCGGGGTATCTCACCAGTTACGCCAGCGACACCTGCTATGTGCTGACCGAGCGCGGACAGGCCGAGTACCGGCGGCGCTTCAACAGCGATCCCATCACCTACGCAGCCGCCTACAGCCCCTACAAATCGCCCGAAGCGTGGTGGATGATTCGCGCCACCAAGGCGCTGATCCTGGCAGGCAATGCGTTGGCCGCGAACCACCGCTTCGCGTACACGGTCTACGACCCGGAGTGCGATGGCGAGGCCCTCGCCGCCGTGGACTTCACCCCGCAGTATGGCAATAGCAAACCCGATCTCATCGTCGTCATCACCCCACGTTCCGGCGGCGACGCCCTCTGGCTGGCCGTGGAATGTGAACGCGGGAACTACAACAGCACGCGTCTGCGGCAAAAGCTACTCAAGAATATGCAGGACTATGCCCTGGCCGGGTTCAGTGGCTGTTACTACATCGCCAACAACCGCGACACCGCGCGCGTCCTGGGTGGCGCTATCAGCCGGATCCGCGATGAACTACAGCGACAACCCGATGCTGTCACCACGACGAGCTTCCTGGCCTTGTTCACGTTGGAAGCCTTGCGGGAGACGCGGTTACCGACCCCGCGCTTTATCCTGACGGAGTTCTTCGACCGCAAGCTGCGGCAGCCCAATGCCAACTGGCCCGCGGATGCCGCCAAGCCGGAACGGTACTTCAAGTACACGCCGGTGGAGAAGGATGCAGGGGGCAAGGGGCAAGAGGCAGGAAGCAAGGGGCAAGAGGCAGGAGGCAAGGGGCAAGAGGCAAGGAGCCAGGGGCAGGCTGTGGAAGACGAGGAAGAGGACGTAGGTGGCGCGTTGCCGGAGGCCGAGGACGAATGGGCGGACGAGGAAGGCGCGGAGTAGGTTACAGCGATCAGCAATTAGCCGTCAGCCTTCAGCTTTTTCGACCGGACAAGCACTGAACATTGCTGATAGCTGAAGGCGCGCGAATCTTCGCGCTACCGCTGACAGCTTCACAAGGAAAGGAACACACACAATGACACTCGAAACGATCTTAACTTATGCCCTGCGGCTCTGGTGGGCCGGGGCGCTCTACACGGGGGTCTTCCTCGTGCGCATTGGGCCGTTTGTGCTGGCGGCCTTGGGCTTCGTAGGCTGGCAATGGGCGCAGGGGACAGCGCCCTTGCGCCATCCACGGAAGAAGACGGCGACAACCACGGCAGATACCGCGCAAGCCGGGGCGAATGCCCCGGCGTTCACCGTGCGCTGACCGTGGTGGGCAGCGACACAATTTACATCATCAATCATCAAGGAGAAGGAAGATGCAGACAAAGTTTTCAATCATCGGTTTACAGTGGTCGTCCAACGTACATCTGGGCGGCAAAGCAGCGCAGGCGTTGCTAGGGGAGGTGTGCGGATGTCGTCAGTAACTCGTTCGGCTTCGCCTATTCAACGTAGACCCTTTGGGGCAAACATTGGTCAGATATGGCGTCACCATGTCAAACTCCCGGCACGGGCCTTGGCGTGGCTCACGATGCGCCTGGCCCTGCTTTGTGTGGACTTGGGCGAAGCCCTGGCCGACCTATCCATTCATCTCACCATCTACACTGGAGGTTCACAATGTTGACGTCACGCTTGATGCAACAAGCCCTTGCCGACCGCCTGACCGGATACCCGGTTCAGGCCCCGAATCTGGCCCAATGGAGCGAACCCTGGCTCACCTGTTGGCGCGCACTGGACGCCGACCCGGATAGTCCGCCGCACGAGACGGTGTTGCGGACGCTGGAAGATCACCCGGAGCGCGACAATCTCATCAGCACGTTGTTCAGCCTCGTGCCCGGCGACACACTCCAATACCCAACGCTACATGACTTGGCCCAGGACTTGCCGCCGATCACGTGGGTGTGGCCGGGCTGGATTCCCCGTGGGATGCTGACGATCTTCGGCGCAGTGCCCGGCGCAGGCAAATCACTCGTCGCTTTGGATTTATGCCGCCGCATCATCCACGGTGAACCGTTCCCCGATGGGACGCCGATGACCTGCCCTGGCGCGCCGGTGCTCTACGTGGACGCCGAGGCCGTGCCGCAGATCACCAATGCCCGCGCCACGCACTGGCAGATGGACACCCAAAGACTGTACCTGATGCTGCCGGAGGGCGATGCGTTGCTAGACTTCGGGCAGGACGCGGACCGTGACCGTCTAGTGGAAATGGTGTACACGGTCAAGCCGGCGTTAATCATCGTGGACAGCTTGTCGTCGGTGAGCAGCAAGAGTGAGAACGCCGTCGAAGATGTGCGCGCCTTGTTAGGCTTCTTTGCCAATCTCGCCCGCGAACACACACTGGGACTGGTGCTGATCCACCACGCGCGCAAACGGGGGGCGACGCTTAGCGGCGCACCCTTGTTCACCCCGATCACGCTCGATGACTTTCGCGGTAGCGGCCATATCGTCGCGATGGCGCGTTCAGTGCTGGGGCTGTCGGTGGTACAAAACGGGCCACAGCCGGACAGCAATGGGCCGCGCCAACTGGAAGTCATCAAGAGCAATGTAGCGCGTTTGCCAGAGCCGTTGGGCTTTGAAATGCTGCCCTTAGCCCCGGCCGGGGTGCTGCTCAAGTGGGGGACCGCGCCGGAGCGGTGGCAAGCGCCGACGAAACTGGACGAGTGTGTTACCTGGCTGGCAGACTGGCTAGGCGAGGCTGGTGAGCCGCTGTCACCCCAGGACGTCATTGCGGAAGCCAAAAGAATGGGCTTCAGCCGGGCCACGGTGTTCCGCGCACGGGAAATCCTTGGCGCGAAAATCAAGAACACGGCAGGACGGCGCGATCCCAATAATCTCTGGGCCTGGCAGGATGAGGATGAGAGCGTCACTGCGTAGCCAAACCGTTGAGGCGCTGGAGACTTCCCGGTTAACCGTTGATGAGGGTAACTGTCTCACTGTCTCAAGAGTCCACAGTATCAACACACTCCCCAGGTGTATCAGGACAAGCAGACCCTTGAGACACTGTATTCTTGCAACTCCTGAGACAGTGAACAGCGGGATAGCTTTCTTCGCCAGCCATAGGTGTATCAGGGCAGGGATACCCTTGAGACAGTGTATTCTTGCAACTCCTGAGACAGTGAACAGCGCGACAGCCTTCTTCATCACTTATAGGTGTATCAGAATAGGGACACCCTTGAGACAGTGTATTCTTGAAACTCCTGAGACAGTGAACAGCGGGACAGCCTTCTTCATCACCCATAGGTGTATCAGAATAGGGACACCCTTGAGACAGTGTATTCTTGAGATTCCTGAGACTCTGAGATTGCATACCGGCAACTGTCTCACTGTCGCAAGAGTTCACTGTATCAACACACCCCCCAGGAATATCAGAGTGAGCACACCCTTGAGACAGTATATTCCTGCAATTCCTGAGACAGTGAACAGTAGGGCAGCCTTCTTAAGCAGCCATTGGGTAGACGTGGCTGGATACACCGGCAAGGCGGCAAAGCAATGCAGTGGCGGTGTCGGTGTAGGCAGTTTCATCGATAGTCCCGCTATAAACACAGGGCGGTGTAGCTCACGTGTCACCCAAGGGAGCACACCGATGAGACAGTTGACTGTGGAGACAGTAAGCGGCGAGACTGCCGAAAATCGCGTGACTTGGCTGTTGCTGGTGGCGATGTTGGCGCGGCGACGGCAGGATAAGGCAATGATCGGCAACGGTAGTCGTCGTGTTACGGCACTGTCCCACGTGATAGTCGAGGGCGGCACACCGATGAGACAGTTGATTCTTGAGATAGTAAACGGCGAGACTGCAGGGAATTACGCGATGTCGCCGGGTAGCCGCACGCGGGCGCTTACGCTGCCCAAGCCAAGCGTCAGCATTGCTACCAATGCCCACCCAGGGCCAAGAGTATCAAGAATATGCTGTCTCACCGATAGCCCCGACGGAGATACAGGCTGAACAGCAGCCAAACAATTGAGCGATGCTTGCCGCCATTGTGACATATCTTGCGTGACGCCCAAGAGGGCCACACCGCTGATGACCGTCGCTGTGCCAGGATAGGGTCAAGGGTATCACACATCGGGACACCCCCCGTCACACACGGGGGGTATGTCTTTGTCTGACATAGGGTCTATAGTCCAGCCACTTGTGCCTGGCCCCTCTCATCCAGGGGCTATATCCTATACATATATTTATATATATTATATATATATTTATTTATATTATTATAGGTCTTAAGCAAAATATTATGAAAGGAATATATTTTAATGCACAAATCATCATCTTCGACCGACCTGGTGGCCCAGGTCAAAGCCCGGCTCAACCTGGCCGAACACGTCATCATCCCCGACATCGGCGCGCCGCAGCGTCAGGGCCAACGCCTGGCCTGGCGTTGCCCGTTCCACGAGGATCATCACCCGTCGCTGTTTCTCAACCCTGATCAACAATCGTATCGCTGCTTTGGCTGCGGAGCGCGCGGCGATGCACTGACGTGGGTGATGGCGCGAAACGGGTGGACGTTTCGAGAGGCGCTGGCGTACCTGGCTAACCTCGTGGGCGTGCCAATGACGGCAGGCGCTGCGCGTCCGGTACAGGCCCGTGGACGGACGCCGCAACCTACCCCGCCGGCAGCGCCGGTTGTGCCCCCGGATGCGACGTGGCAGGCGCGGGCCAGATTGATCTTGGGCCGTGCGCAGGAGGTGCTGTGGTCGGACGCGGGTGACGTGGGACGGGCGTATTTGCAGGCGCGGGGATTGCAGGAAAGCACGCTGCGCGCCTGGGGCTTGGGCTGGTGTCCGCGCGATGTTTTTGACACGCCAGAGCAGTGGGGACTCACGGGTAAGCGCATCTATGTGCCGCGTGGGGTGGTGATTCCGCATTTCGTTGGCGATGAATTATGGGCGCTGAAGGTGCGGCGCTTCGTGGGCGATGCTCCGGCCACAGCTGATAACGGGGGCAAGTACGGCGGCCCGCGCGGAGGGCAAATCACGCTATACGGCGCGGAGAGGCTACAGGGCCAGCGCCCGTTGTTCATCGTGGAAGCGGAGTTGGACGCGCTGCTCCTATGGCAGGTAGCGGGCGACCTGGTGGACGTGGTGGCCCTCGCCGGGGCGGGACGGACGTTGCCGGCGCAATGGTTCGCGCGGTTGCTGCCGTACACGCGCATTTTCGCCGCGCTGGATGCGGACAAGGCCGGGACGCTGAACGCGACGCGCCTGGCGGCGTTGTCGGCGCGGGTGACGCCGGTGCGCGTGCCGGAAGGCAATGATGTGACGGAGTATTATCAGGCTGGCGGCGATGTGCGGGCGTGGGTGATGGCGGTGGTCGGCGATGACACGCGATTTCCGCTACGGGTGGTCATCCCGCCGGACGAGGCGAGGTTGCCGGGGTTAGCGGTGCCGGCGGGGAGGTGGCAGCGACAGGACGATGGGAGCATTTTGGTGGTGTACGCGCCGGCGGAGGAGATGGCAGTGTGCAGGGAGGCGACGAGGGTGTGCGGGGGAGGATGAGCAACGCCTTTATCTCGAAACTGGCCGACCGCGCTTGATTGCCATTCGAAAACTCTTTCAAACAACAACCAACTTGCCAGTGAACAATTACAGACTCCTGCACCTGACCAATTCCCAAGGCAGGCGCTGAGGAATGTCAGGCTGCATCACACTGGACATCGTCGATCCAGAAAAGCTGAGTTTCAACGATTCCACACGAATTGTTCATAAAAACTTCATACTTGACTGCGCTGTATCCTTCTTCCGCAATAACCTCCTGCGCTTTCGCGGCGTAGGCGGCGGGCGATTCGTCGTCGCCGGCGTGCAGGTCGGCATAGAGGCGAATCTTGTCGCGGTACTTGCCGCCGAGCAGTTTGTAGACCGGCACGCCGAGTGCCTTCCCGGTGATGTCGTACAGCGCGTTTTCGATGCCGGTGATGGCGAAGATGATGGGCGGGTCAGAGGTGCCGCCGTAGCGCCCGAAGCGCCGCAGCATTTCGTAGATTGGCCCGGTGTTGGTCGGGTCTTTGCCGATGAGGAAGTGCTTCATCACTTCGATGGCTTGTTTGACGGCGAACCCCGAAGCCGCCGAGGCTGAGTTGCACTCACCGGTGCCGACGATCCCCTCGTCGGTGTACACGCGGACGAACGTCCACACGCTGCCACCGCTATCCGGCTCGTGGCGGCCAATCACGCAGGCTTGTACGTCGGTGATTTTCATTGATAGGAATCTCCTTATTTACGATTTCTTCGCATAAGTTTGCCCGCCGAAAACCGCTCGCACTTCTGCGGCGTTTTTCGCGTTACGCAATGCACCCATACGAGCGGTTTCCTCATCACGCAGTTTGCGAACATTGGTGAGGACGGCTTCCAGCCTATCCGCCGGGAACTTCACCGCGCCGTTTTCGTCCATGTGGATGATCTCGCCGGGCGCGACGTCCATGCTGGCGACCGTCACCGGCACGTTTACAAACAGGCACTAATCCCTTTAGCCGTCAACGTCCAGAAACGCAAACCGCCAGGACGCACAGCGCACGCCTGCGCCAGTGAACAGCCACTGCACCCCATCGCGCACGCTTCCGGCACAACGAGGTAGCCGCCTTCCACCAACTGCGCCAGCATCTGCTCGACCAGCGGTGTGGGGACGGCCAGCGCCTCCGCCAGTTCCTGCGGGGTGCGGTAGGCATCGTCGCGGATCAACGCCAGTAGCGCCTTGAGCATCTCAGCCGCCCGCCAAAAGCGTGCCCACCTGGTAAACGAGGATGCCCGCCCCGAGCGAGATCACGAGCATCAGTCCCAGGCTAAGCAACGTCCACGCCCAGGAGCGCGTCTCCTGTTTCACCGCCGCCACCGTCGCGACGCAGGGGATGAAGAGCATCTGCACGATCAAGAAGCCCAGCGCGGCCGGCGGGGTGATCAGCGCTGGCAACGTCGCCTCGAAGTTGCCGTAGAGCACGCCGAGTGTGGCGATGGTGTTCTCCTTCGCCACGAAACTGGTGAGCAGCGCGATCATCAGCATCCACGGCAGGCCCATCAGCGCGCCGATTGGCGCGAGACCGCGCCCGATCCACGCCAGATAGCTCTGTGTCACGTCGCCGTCGGCGGGGAAGTACGAGAGCACCCACACCACCACCGATGCCGCCAGGATCACCGTCCCGGCCTTCTGCAAGAATGCGACCACGTTCTGCCAGACGTATAGGCCGATCGTGCGCGCGTTGGGCAGGTGATAGAGAGGTAGTTCCATGATGAACATCGACTGCTCGCCCTTGAGCACGAAGCGGTGGAAGACGATGCCCAGGACCGCCAGCACACCCAGGTTGACGGCGACCAATCCCCAGGCCACCCACACCGCCGCCCGGCCGAAGAAAACCGGCGCGAGTATGGCGATCACGGCCATACGCGCGGTGCAGGGGATCAACGGGGCCAGCAGAATGGTGAGCCAGCGCGCGCGTTTCGTCTCGATGATACGCGTGCCCAGAATCGCCGGGACGTTGCAGCCGAAGCCGAGGAGCAGCGGCAGGAAACTCTTGCCGTGCAGCCCCATCGCGTGCATAAAGCGGTCAGTGATGTAAGCCGCGCGGGCCATGTAGCCGGTGTCTTCGAGGAAGCCAAGCACGGCGAAGAAGATCACGAGGATCGGCAGGAATGTGACAACCATTCCCGCACCGCCGATCAAACCATCGGCGAGCAAATCAATCGTCCAATGCGGCAGCGTGCCTTGCAGCGTATCGTGTAGCGCCCCCGCTCCCTGCTGGATCAAGGCGTCCAGCCAACCCTGTAACGGCGAGCCAATAGCGTACGTCAGCCAGAAGACGACCGCCAGCACGCCCAACAAGGCCAGCGTCCCCCACAGTGGATGCGTCAGCACCCGGTCCAAGCGCGCCGTCAGCCCCATTTGGCCGACCTTCGGGCGGACGACCGCCGCGCGAATCATACGCGCAATCCAGGCATAACGCGCTCCGGCAATGTCGAGGATCGCGTCCTCGTGACTGAGCAAGGTATCGTGGACGCGCGTCCACATCTCAGCCGGCAGCGCCGACTGCATCAGCGCCACGATCTCGTCGTCGCCCTCCAGCAGCTTCAATGCGACCCAATCCGCCGGATAGGGTTTGGGGACGGCGGCGGCGACCCACGTGATCAGTTCCTCCAGCACCGTCTGGTGCGCGGGCAGAATCACGGGACGATGCGGATTGTAGGGATACGCGCCTTCCCACACCGCGACCACGGCCTCCAACAGCGCCTCGAAACCCTGGCCCTTCGTCGCTGCCATCGGCGCAACGGGGATGCCGAGCGCAGCTTCCAACACGCGCGGCTCCACCTGGATGCCCTCCTGCGCGGCGACATCCATCATGTTCAACACCAACACCACCGGCGCCGGTAAGAGCAGCAATTCGGCCAGCAGATACAGGCTGCGCTCCGGGATCGCCGCATCGACGACGGCCACCACCACATCAGGGCGCTCGTGGAGGATGTAATCGCGCGCCACCCGCTCCTCCACCGAATTCGCCGTCAGGCTGTACGTTCCCGGCAAATCGACGAAATCGAACTGCTTGTCACCGCGCATACAACCGCCGGTTTTCTGTTCCACCGTCTTGCCGGGCCAGTTGCCGACGTGCTGGTTCATCCCGGTCAGTCCGTTGAAAATGGTGGACTTCCCCACGTTCGGCTGCCCGGCCAGCGCCACCTTGATGGTGACACATTCGCCAACGTGCGGCGCTGCTGTGTCGGTCTCAACCCTGGCTAACCGCTGCATCGCCGTCCTCCTCCAGATAAACTATAACGTGATTGGCCTCGCCACGTCCGAGCGCCACCTGCGTCTCCCGCACCGCGACGATCAACGGGCCGATACCGTGATTGCGTGTGACCGTCACCGGCGCGCCCGGCGTGAAGCCAAGCGCCGCCAATCGTGAAACAAAGCGATGTCCGCCGCGCAGTTGGTGGATCAAGCCGGCCTGCCCCGGCTGTAATGCCGTCAATGGGACCATAAACAATACCCCCAACGAAAAAGATAAATGCCACGAGTAAACTAAAGAACCTCAATCCAGATCACACTTGCGCTTTCCAGCGGGACGCTTACCAGCCGCTCCTCCACCTGGACGACAATCTCGGCCTCCTGCTGTTCGATCACGGCGATCTGCCGGCCCGGCAACAGCCCCCACGCCTCTGCATCGCGCAAAATGTCACCGGATTCCGGCGCGATGCGCGTCACCCGGCCGCGCGCGCCCACCGGCACCTGGCGTAAACATGTGTCGATATACGCACGTTTGCTCGGCGGGATCGGCACGCCATGAGGACAGCTCACCGGATCGCCCAACAATGCGGACAGACGTTCCGTCACCGACTCAGGAGCCGCGTGTTCCAGCATACCGGCGATCTCGTGAGCCTCAGACCAAGGCACGTCGAGCATATCGGTGAGAAATCGCTCCCACAGGCGATGCCGGCGCAACAAAGCCATCGCAACCGCCTCCCCCTGCGCGTTCAATGTGACGCCGCGATAGGGATAATAGTGAATCCAGCCCTGTTGCGACAGCTTGAGGATCATCTCGTGGATGGAAACTGGCGAAAAACCAAAGTATTCCCCTAACGCTGACAAGGGCAGGGGTAACTCAGGACCGCCCCGCAGTCTGTAAATGGCTGCCAGGTAATCCTCCACTCGTTCCCGAATTCCACCGCTGCTTTCCATAGTTGTCCTCTGTAAAAATTATAAGGTATACCTTATAAAAATTATAACACCGATACTCATAACGTCAAGTCCAATATAACCGATTTTTGACCCGAATTGGAAGTCCCACGATAGCATTTATCTTGCTCTTTCGTAGTGGTGTTATCATCAAATTCAAGATTACGGAAACTGAAGATATACTTTAATGGCAGTACCGCATAATTCACTACGCGACTTGGCAAAAGGGGGTTTCATAGCATCCTATCTTCATTATCCCAAACGGAGATGGAGCTATGAGAACCCCAAGAGAATATTACCAGAAAAAGCCAATTGTG
>Ga0209722_1002359_pt1 | contig 14745 bp, 6 predicted proteins | sample BioC12SIPDNA_2_FD_185745 | JGI IMG/M metagenome (GOLD analysis project Ga0209722, IMG submission 185745) | Anaerobic biogas reactor microbial communites from Washington, USA - Biogas_R1_A C12 SIP DNA (SPAdes) (version 2) | ecosystem: Engineered > Bioreactor > Anaerobic > Unclassified | place... | reverse complement strand
CGGGCAACGCAGTCTGCCGATGGCGTCCGGGTCCTTACGCCGCGCAGCGTTTCTGAGCGGGTGACCGAGGCGGACAGCACCGCGGGCTTCCTCTATCTCAGCTCCACGAATCCGTGGCCCGAGGACAAGGAGTCCGTTCTCGATCGTCTGCCCGAGGAGTGGCTTGAGGTGTCGAACGGCGAGCGCAAGGTGCTGAAGAGCCGTGCGAAGAAGCTGCCCCAGACCGTCCGCGTGCTCGCCGATGGCACGGTCACGACGGGTGACGATGGAGTCGCCTGTCAGTTCGTGCCGGCGCCGTTTGGATTCTGTCTCTCCTGCGGCGTCTCCTACGCCGGCCGCACCGGTGACTTCGCTAAGCTCGGCCAACTCGGGTCGGAGGGGCGGAGTACTGCCACCACCATTCTCGGTCTCGCGGCCATCCAGAAGCTGCGCTCCGAGGAGTCGCTCAAGCCCGAGGCCCGCAAGCTGCTCAGCTTCACCGACAACCGACAGGACGCCTCGCTTCAGGCCGGCCATTTCAACGATTTCGTCGAAGTGGGTCTTCTCCGCGCCGCGCTCTACCGGGCGGTGGACGAGGCCGGGGATGCAGGCATCCGACACGACCAGCTCACCCAGAGAGTCTTCGATGCCCTTGACCTCCCGCTGGAGCAGTATGCGACCGATCCTTCGGTCAAGTTCGCCGCTCTTTCAGGCACGCAGTCCGCGCTCCGCAACGTGCTGGGTTACCGGCTCTATCGAGATCTGCAGAAGGGCTGGCGAATCACCCTGCCCAACCTGGAGCAATGCGGACTGTTGAGCATCGAGTATGAGTCGCTCGAGGAGCTCTGCGCCGCCGAGGAAGAGTGGGCGGGCGCTCATCAGGCCCTAGTCTCCGCCAACCCGGCGGTGCGCGCCTCGGTCGCCAAGACCATGCTTGACTGGATGCGCCGAGGTCTCGCCATCAAGGTCGACTACCTGCGCAGCGAATACCAGGAAGGGCTCAAGCAGCAGAGTAGCCAGCGCCTCTGTCCTCCCTGGGCCATCGATGAACAGGAGCGGCTGGAGACGGCCACGGTGGTCTTCCCCCGCTCGACCCGGGCCGGCGACTATGGAGGCAACCTCTTCCTCGCCGGCCGCGGCGGCTTCGGCCAGTATCTGCGGCGCCCGAACACCTTCCCCGACCACGATCCCAAGCTTCTCGTGGTGGATGCCGATGCCATCATCCGGCAGCTCTTGGAGATCCTTCGGCGGGCCGGGCTGGTGGAGCCCGTGGTCGAGGGCGGCAACGGGGAAGTTCCGGGGTACCAGCTTCCCGCCGCTGCGATGATCTGGAAGGCGGGCAATGAAGCGATTCCCTACCACGACCCCATCCGCGTGCCCCAAATGCCCGCCGGCGGAGGGCACGTCAACTCGTTCTTCGTCGGGTTCTACAAGAAGACCGCTCGAGGTATCGCCGGGATCGAAGCAAGGGAGCACACCGCACAGGTGGCCTACGATGATAGAGAGGAACGCGAGAAGCGTTTCCGGGAGGGCAGACTGCCCATCCTCTTCTGCTCGCCCACCATGGAGCTGGGCGTGGACATCGCCGAGCTCAACGTGGTCAACATGCGCAACATACCGCCCAACCCGGCCAACTATGCCCAGCGCAGTGGGCGCGCCGGGCGAAGCGGTCAGCCGGCCCTGGTCTACAGCTACTGCACCACGGGGAGCCCGCACGACCAGTACTTTTTCAAACGGCCGGAGCGGATGGTAGCGGGAGCGGTGACGCCGCCGCGACTCGACCTGGCCAACGAGGATCTCATCAAGGGCCACGTCCACGCCATATGGCTGGCGGAGACCGGTCTGTCTCTGGGTAAGTCGCTCAAGGACATCCTTGACCTAAGCGGCGACGAGCCCACGTTGCAGTTGCAGGAGCACGTCCGTGCCCAGGTAGGAGCCGAGAAACCGCGCGAACGTGCGCGGGCCCGCGCGGCTATCGCTTTGGAGGCTTGCCGGGTTGAGCTGGAGGCCGCCGACTGGTACGGCGAAGGCTGGTTGGATGAGGTACTGGACCAAGTAAGTCTGCGCTTCGACCAGGCCTGCGAACGCTGGCGCGACCTGTATCGCAGCGCGCTTGCCCAGTTCAAGGCTCAGAACAAGGTGATCGCCGATCCCACCCGCAGTGCGCAGGATAAGACCCTGGCCAAGCGCCTCCGCGCTGAGGCTGAACAGCAGATGAACCTGCTCACCGACGTGGACAAGCTCCTACAATCCGACTTCTACAGCTACCGCTATTTCGCCAGCGAGGGCTTCCTGCCCGGCTACAGCTTCCCGCGGCTGCCGCTGTCGGCCTTTATTCCGGGCAAGAAGATCAGCGGGCACGAGAAGTTCCTCTCCCGGCCGCGGTTTCTGGCTATCTCGGAGTTCGGTCCCCGGGCAATCGTCTATCACGAGGGAGCGCAGTACCGCATCAACAAGGCCATCCTGCCGGTCAGGGAGGGGGAAGACCTGGCCCAGTGCCGTGCCAAGGTCTGTCCACAGTGCGGGTATCTGCACCAGTTCGACGAAGGGGACGGCCCCGATCTGTGTCAAAGCTGCGGCGTCTACCTGGACCCGGCCATCACGAATCTCTTCCGGCTCCAGAACGTCGCTACCCGTAGGGTGGATCGCATCAGTTCCGACGAAGAGGAGCGCATGCGTCTCGGCTACGAGTTGACCACGGCAGTCCGTTTTGGCCACGACGGCGTCAAGATGCACGGCAGCACCGCCACGGTCACAGGCGCCGACACCGGCGAGCCCTTCGCCAAGCTCACCTACGGCCACGCGGCGCTCATTTGGCGGATCAACAGGGGTTGGACGCGGCGCGCTAACAAGGAGCAACTGGGCTTTGTCCTGGATATCGAGCGCGGCTACTGGGCCAAGAACCAGGAAGACGATCAGGACGACGACGATCAAGACCCGCAGTCACCCCGCACTGCTCGGGTCATCCCCTTTGTGGAGGACCACCGCAACTGCCTGCTGATAGACATGGCCGTGCCACTCAGCCCCACCGAGAACGCCTCTCTCCAGGCGGCGCTCAAGAGGGCCATCCAGGTTAGATACCAGTTGGAGGACAACGAACTGGCCGTAGAATCCCTCCCGAACGACGCAGATCCCAGGCGGATCCTCATCTACGAGGCTGCGGAGGGAGGGGCGGGCGTTCTGAGGCAGCTGCTGAACCCCGGCGCCCTTGCCGCCGTGGCGCGGGAGGCGCTGTCACTCTGCCACTTCGACCCCGACAGCGGTGAAGACCTTCGCCGCGCCCCGCGCGCCAAGGAGGACTGCGAAGCTGCGTGCTACGACTGTCTAATGAGCTACCAGAACCAGCGCTACCATCAGTTGCTCGACCGGCAGGCGATCAAAGAGCTGCTGTTGACGCTGCGCGATGCCGCGGTGGAGGCTTCGCCCACCAACCTCACCCGCTCCGAGCACCTCAAGACGCTCATGAACCAGGCGGGTTCGGAGCTCGAGCGCCGGTGGCTGCAATTGCTGGAGAAGTACAACCTGCGGCTCCCGTCGCACGCTCAGAAGCTGGTCGAGAAATGCGGCACCCGCCCCGACTTCCTGTACGCCGGAGACCAGGTCGCCGTCTACATCGATGGGCCGCCCCACGACTTCCCCGAACGCAAGGAGCGCGACGCCGCCCAATCGGCCGCCATGGACGACGCTGGCTATACGGTCGTCCGCTTCCATCACGAGGATGATTGGATGGCCATCATCGATAAGTTCCCGTACGTCTTCGGGAAGGTCCCCGGCGCAGGGGACGGCGCCTCCGGAGGCGCCGCGTGACTTTCGCCGTCGGCTCCCTGGTGCGCGCCCGCGGGCGTGAATGGGTGATCTTGCCCGAGTCGGAGGGCGACCTACTGGTGCTGCGGCCTCTTCGGGGCACCGAAGACGAGGTCACCGGCATCCTCCAGACGCTGGAGAAGATCGAATCCGCCCAGTTCGCTCCGCCCGACCCGAGCGACCCCCGCCAGATCGGCGACTACCGCTCTGCGCGGCTGCTGCGCGACGCCGTGCGCCTCGGCTTCCGTTCGAGTGCCGGGCCCTTCCGCTCCTTTGCCGCCATCGCGGTGGAGCCCCGGCCCTACCAGCTGGTGCCGCTGCTCATGGCCCTACGCATGGACACCGTGCGGATGCTTATCGCGGATGATGTGGGCATCGGCAAGACCATCGAGGCGGGGCTCATCGCCAAGGAGCTCCTGGCCCGTGGCGAGGTCGAGCGCCTGGCCGTCCTCTGTCCGCCGGCTCTGGCCGAGCAGTGGCAGGGGGAGCTCAGTGACAAGTTCCACATCGACGCCGAGTTGGTGCTCTCCCAGACCGTCAGTAGGCTGGAGCGCCACTGCGGTCCCAACGAGTCGCTGTTCGACCGTCATCCCTTCGTGGTGGTGTCGACCGACTTCATCAAGTCGCCGCGCCACGTGGAGGAGTTCAAACGGGCCTGCCCCGAGATGGTGATCGTCGACGAGGCCCACACCTGCGCGACGGCCACCGATGGCCGCAGCGCCCAGATTCAGCGCCACCGGCTGGTGGCCGGTCTGGCCGTCGATCCGAAGCGCCATCTCATCTTGGTGACGGCCACGCCGCACAGCGGCAAGGAGGACGCGTTCCGCTCGCTGCTGGGATTCCTCGACAAGGACTTCCTCCAGCTTCCCATGGAGTTGGGGGGAGATCACAACAAACCGCATCGGCAGCGTCTCGCCCGGCACTTCGTGCAGCGCCGCCGGGGCGACATCAAGGCGTACCTCGACGAAGAGACGCCCTTCCCCGACCGCGAAGAGGCCGAGGACACCTACAAGCTCTCGCCCGAGTACAAGAAGCTCTTTGACCGCGTGCTTCGCTACGCCAGGGAGACGGTGCAAGACGCCGCCGGCGACCATCACCGCCGGGTCCGCTGGTGGTCGGCCCTCGCACTGCTGCGCTCCCTCGCCTCCAGTCCGGCCGCGGCGGCTGCCACAATGCGCACCCGCGCCGCCGCTGCCGACACCGATACCCCGGAGGAAGCCGACGAGATCGGCCGTCGCACCGTCCTCGATCTCATGGACGCCGACCTGTCCGAAGGCACCGACCTCATCCCCGGCGGCGATGCGGAAGAGGAGGGCGGCGACGTCCCCATCCGCAGACGTCTTCTCGATATGGCCCGCGAGGCCGATGCCCTGCGCGGAGCCAAGGACGCCAAGCTGAAGAAGGCTACCGCCCTGGTCAAGGAGCTCCTGGGCGACGGCTACCACCCCATCGTTTTCTGCCGCTTCATCGACACGGCGGAGTATGTGGCCGAGGCCCTGCGCAAGGCCCTCCCCGACACTGAGGTGGCCGCGGTCGCCGGCACCCTCCCGCCTGACGAGCGCGAGACCCGCGTGGCTGCCCTTGCCGAGCATCCCAAGCGCGTCCTGGTCTGCACCGACTGCCTGAGCGAGGGCATCAACCTCCAGGAGCACTTCGACGCCGTGCTCCACTACGATCTCTCCTGGAATCCCACGCGCCACGAGCAGCGCGAGGGCCGGGTGGATCGCTACGGCCAGAGGAAGCCCAAGGTGCGCGTGCTCACCTACTACGGCACCGACAACCAGATCGACGGCATCGTGCTCAACGTGCTTCTGCGCAAGCACAAGACCATCCGCGGGTCGCTCGGCATCTCGGTGCCGGTGCCGGTCAACACCGAAGCTCTGGTAGAGGCTCTGCTCGAAGGGATCCTGCTCCGCGAGAGGGGTGGACGGAGCGCCGACCAGCTCATGTTCGAGCTGGACGATCTGGAGGATATGGTGGAGCGGCGCGACACCGTCCACCGCGAGTGGGAGGCGGCGGCCGACCGGGAGAAGCGCTCACGCACCATGTTTGCGCAGGAGACCATCAAGGTGGACGAGGTGGCCAAGGAGCTGGCCGAGGTCCGCACCGCCATCGGGAGCGGGCTGGACGTCAAGCGTTTCGTCCGCGATGCGCTTACCGCCAACAGAGCGGTGGTCACCGGCGACGACGCGGTGAAGGTGGAGCTGGCCGAGGCTCCTCAGGCGCTGCGCGACGCGATGGGTCTTTTCGACGTCTCCGCATTCCGGGGCCGTTTCGAGCTGCCGGTGGCCGAGGGAGAGGTCTATCTGTCGCGGACCCATCCCTATGTCGAAGGTCTGGCCACACACACTACCGACGTAGCCCTCGACGGTCTGGAGGAAGCGCCCGCCAAGCGGCTGGGAGCGATCCGCACCAATGCCGTGGAGAAACGGACCACGCTCCTGCTCCTGCGACTGCGCTTCCATATCACGGACTCCGTGGGGCGCACCGGCGCCCTGCTGGCGGAGGAGTCCCAACTGGTCGCATTCCGGGGAGCGCCAGGCGCGCCCGAGTGGCTCGCTGACGACGAGGTCGAGGCTCTGCTCGCGGTGACGCCGACAGCCTCCGTCGCGCCCGACCAACAGCGGGATGCGCTGGAGCGGATTCTCTTGGAGTTCGATGAGGTGCTGCCGCACCTGGAGGACGTGGCGCGGGAGCGGGCCCTGAGCCTGGCGGAGTCGCACGACCGCGTGCGGCGCGCAGTGACGCGAAGCGCGGGCGCGGCGGCCAAGGTCGAGCCCGAACTGCCGGTGGACGTGCTCGGAGTCTACGTCTATCTGCCGGGCGGGGGTGCGGCATGAGGCGCCAACTCGCGTGGCGACTTGAGACCGAACGGCCCCCAGCTGGGGTACCATATGTGCAGCGGCAAGCAGTTGAAGGGAATGGCTGCCATGAAGTTCTTCGTAACGGTGGACAGGGACGAGGATGGAGTCTGGATCGCGGAGTGTCCGTCGATTCCCGGCTGCGTGAGCCAGGGGGACACTCGGGAGGAAGCTCTCTCCAACGTGGAGGAGGCAATCGTCCTCTGCCTGGAAGTACGTGCCGAGCGTGGGCTGCCGCTCACCATCGAGACAAAACAGGTCGAGGTGGCTCTCTAGATGCCTCCCCTGCCTTCGCTGAGCGGGCGCGAGGTTGTGCGGGTCTTCGAATCCTTTGGCTGGGAAGTTGCACGACAGCGAGGGAGTCACATCGTGTTGGTGAAGGATGGCTCCCTGGCCACCCTGTCGGTTCCAGACCATCGGCCGCTCGCCAAAGGAACACTCCGGTCGCTCATCCGGTCTGCGGATCTCACCGTTTCGGAGTTCGTCACCGCGACAGAAGAGCTGTAGCGGAATCGGCCCATTCGGGCCTCCCATCAGTCTTGCCGGGCGGGGGCGTCTGACATGCGCGCCCGCCACCACGACGGCTTCACCACGGTACGCACCGAAGGTGCCGTGCTGCCCCGCGATCTGCTGGCCCGCATCGTGGCCGGCGACAAGGACCTGGGCGGCCTCACTCCCGACGACTACCACCTCTCCGGTGAACGCCTGAACGAGGCCACCAACCGGTCCTGGAACCGTCTCCAGGGCGCCTGGGCAGCCTTCCGCAAAGAGACCGACGCGCTCCGCCCCGAGGCGTGCGCCGATGCGACGGGCGCGGCTCCAGGCGCCCGCGGCGCCAACGCCCCCCTCGAGCCCGGCACCAGCCCCACCCGCGAGCGCTGGCTGCTGCCGCTCTTTCAGGAGCTGGGCTACGGGCGCCTTCCTACCACCAAGGCCCGCGAGATAGACGGGCGCGCCTACGCCATATCCCACGCCTGGGGCAACGTCCCCATCCACCTGGTGGGCCTGAATGTCGACCTCGATACCCGCGCTGCCCGTGTGGCCGGGGCCGCCCAGGCCAGCCCACACTCGCTGCTGCAGGAGTTCCTCAACCGCTCCGACGAGCACCTGTGGGGGTTCGTCTCCAACGGTCTGCGGCTGCGCATCCTGCGTGACAACCGCAGCCTCACCCGCCAGGCCTACGTGGAGTTCGATCTCGAGGCCATGATGAATGGCGAAGCCTACGCCGACTTTGGGCTCCTGTATCTGTTGTGCCATCAGTCGCGGGTGGAAGGGGAGCGTCCCGAGGATTGTTGGCTGGAGCGCTGGAGCCGGGCGGCAGAAGCCCAGGGCACCCGGGCCCTCGATCAACTGCGCAAGGGCGTGGAGGAGGCCATCAGCGCTCTGGGGGCCGGCTTCCTCGCTCATTCCGATAACGCCGAGCTGCGCCGCAAGCTCCAAGCCGGGGAGCTCTCCGCCCACGACTACTACCGCGACCTGCTCCGCCTGGTCTATCGCCTGCTGTTTCTCTTCGTGGCCGAGGACCGGGGGCTGCTCTTCGATCCGACGGCGCCGGCCGGGGCCAAGGGTCTCTACACCCGCTTCTACTCCACCGCCCGTCTGCGCCGCCTGGCCGAGCGCCGGCGCGGGGGACGGCACTCCGACCTCTATCAGGGTCTGCGCCTGGTCATGCGCAAGCTGGGCGAAGACGCCGGGTGCCCGGAGCTGGGTCTGCCGGCTCTGGGGAGCTTCCTCTTCACCGAGGAGGGACCCGCCAGGCTGGGCTCGCTCGACATCGCCAACCGGGACCTGCTCGCCGCCGTCCGCGGACTGGCGTTCACGCTGGACAAGAACATCCGCCGCGCCATCGACTACCGCAATCTGGGGAGCGAGGAGCTGGGGAGCGTCTACGAGGCGCTGCTGGAGCTCCATCCCGAGGTCAACGTGCCCGCCCGTACGTTCGCGCTTGTGAGTGGAGGCGGCAGCGAACGCAAGAGCACCGGCAGCTACTACACGCCCACCAGCCTCATCCAGTGCCTGCTCGATTCCGCCCTTGACCCGGTGGTCGCCGAGGCGCTGCGCAAGCCCGATCCCGAGCAGGCGCTCCTCGACCTCAAGGTCTGCGACCCGGCCTGCGGCAGCGGGCACTTCCTGGTGGCCGCCGCCCACCGCATCGCCAAACGGCTGGCCGCGCTCCGTACCGGTGACGAGGAGCCGTCCCCCGAGGCCCAGCGGGAGGCGCTCCGCGCCGTCATCGGCCGTTGTCTCTACGGGGTGGACGTCAATCCTATGGCCGTGGAGCTCTGCAAGGTGAGTCTGTGGATGGAGGCTCTGGAGCCCGGCAAGCCGCTCTCCTTCCTTGAGCACCGCATCCTCTGTGGTAACAGCCTGCTGGGAGCCACGCCGGCGCTGCTGGCGGACGGCATCCCCGATGAGGCGTTCCAGGCCATCGAGGGCGACGACAAGACGTACGTCTCGGCTCTTCGCAAGCGCAACAAGCAGGAACGTACGGGACAGACGACGCTCCTCCTAGGCGACGCCCCGGCGGTGACCTTCCGCACTCTGGCGGACGCGGCGTTGGAGCTGGCCCAAGCGCCCGACGACTCCGTCGCCGCGTTGCACGAGAAGGAGGCGTGGTATGAGCTGCTGACCGAGTCGCCGGAGCTGGCTCACGCCCGCATGGCGGCCGATGCCTGGTGCGCCGCCTTCGTGTGGAAGAAGCACAACGATGCGCCACCGCCCATCACTCACGATCTCTTCCTGCGCCTGACCCGTGACCCTGGCGCAGCGCCCGTCGAGGTGCGGGAGGAGATCGCTCGGCTGACCGGGCAGTATCGGTTTTTCCACTGGCACCTGGCGTTTCCGGATGTGTTCCGGCTGCCGAATGCTGGGGCCGCCTCGGACAGTCCGCAGGCGGGATGGGATGGCGGGTTCGACGTTGTGCTGGGGAACCCGCCGTGGGAGCGGATCAAGCTTCAGGAGCAGGAGTTCTTCGCCGCCAAACGGCCGGACATCGCTGAGGCTGCCAACAAGGCCGCTCGGCAGCGGATGATCAGCGCGCTGGCACAGGAAGACCCGGCTCTTTACGGCGCCTTCTTGGACGCCAGACGTCAGGCCGAAGGCGAAAGCCACTTGGTGCGGAGTTCGGAGCGGTACCCGCTCTGCGGACGTGGAGACGTCAACACCTACGCCATCTTCGCCGAGACCAAGCGCATGCTCATTGCGCCCTCAGGGCGGGTGGGTACCATCGTCCCCTCAGGAGTGGCCACCGACGACACCACCAAGTTCTTCTTCCAGGACGTCATGGAGTCGAAGTCACTGGTCAGTCTGTACGATTTCGAGAACCGGCAGAAGCTGTTCCCAGCGGTCGACAGCCGCATGAAGTTCTGCCTGCTGACACTGGCCGGCGCCGGGCGTCGGACGGCCGAGCAGGGGGAGGCTGAGTTCGCCTTTTTCGCCCGTCAGGTGGAGGACCTGCGCGACCCGGAGCGGCGCTTCACCCTGTCGGCGGCCGATCTTGCCCTCCTCAACCCCAACACGCGCACCTGCCCGGTGTTCCGCACGCGGCGCGACGCCGAGATTACCAAGGCCGTGTACCGGCGGGTGCCGGTGCTCGTCAAGGAAGGTCCGCCGGAGGAGAACCCGTGGGGCATCTCATTCCTGCGGATGTTCGACATGGCCAACGATTCGCACCTTTTCCGAACCCGCGAGGTGCTGGAGCGCGAAGGGTGGCGGCTGGAGGGGAATGTGTTTGTGCGGGGCGGGGAGTCTGGAGCCCTCGAGCGATATCTGCCGCTGTATGAGGCGAAGATGATGCACCACTACGATCACCGCGCCGCGGACGTGATCACCAGTGAGACCGCCCTCGTCCGGCAGGGGCAGCCGGCTCGAATCGACTCAGCTACCCACAGAGATCCTACGCGCTCGCCGGTGCCTCGGTACTGGGTGGCGGAGAGAGAAGTGGAGCTCCGCCTCGGAGACCACCACGGCGGACTGCTCGGCTTCACAGATGTCACGAGTCCCACGAATGAACGGACGGTGATCGCGGCCATAGTCCCACCGTACGGCGTCGGACACTCGATGCCTCTCATCGTCGGAACGAGGTCGGCAGCCGACCTACTGCTGCTTGAGGCGAGTCTCAACTCCTACGCTCTCGACTACGTCGCCCGGCAGAAGGTCGGTGGGATTCACCTCACCTTCTTCGTGCTCAGTCAGTTGCCGGTCATCTCGCCCCACGCTCTGCAGGAGCAGCACGCTTGGACACGGCCCTTGACTGCCGCCTCATGGCTTATCGACCGGGCGCTGGAACTGACCTACACGTCTTGGGACCTCAAAGAGTTCGCCGCAAGGTGCGGCTACGACGGTCCCCCCTTCGCCTGGGATGAGGAACGGCGGTTTCAACTGCGGTGCGAGATTGATGCTGCTTTCTTCCATATCTACGGCGTTGGCCGCGACGACGTGGAGTACATCATGGAGACGTTCCCCATTGTCAAGCGCAAGGATGAGGCGAAGTGGGGGGAGTATCGGACGAAGAGGGTGGTGTTGGAGGAGTACAGCAAGATGGTTGTCGCTCGCGATGCAGCCAGGTCGCTTCAGGCTTGAGAGGGGGTCGAATGTCCTTCGAAGAGATGTCTGCCGAAGAACTCGCCGAGAGGAGGCATCAGCTGCTGGATGGGGTTCCGGAGGTGGACGCCATCACGAACAAGGCGCTTCGGGAGAAGCTGGGATGGGGCGAGGATGCGTACTGGTACGTACGCAACCCGCTGATTGAGGAGGGTGTCCTGGAGAAGATGCCGGGCCGAGGTGGCAAAGTGAGGCGGGTGTCCTTGCCAGCCGCTCCCTCGGTTGAAGAGGTTGTACCTAGCCCGAGCTCAGACAATGGTGAGCAGCCTCCAGCACTGCAGACCGGCGGGTACACAAGAGAAGAGGAACTCTACGTTCCAATGAGAAACGTGATCAGTGCGCAGTGGTGCCGTGATCAGGGCTTTGACGACTTCGCGGTTGAGATCACTGCTCGCCAAGGCTCTAGGCAGACCGGGGGTACATGGTCAAGGCCGGATATCACGGTCTTTGCTCACAAGACCTACCCATACGTACCCGACCACTTCTTCGAAGTAGTGACATTCGAGGTCAAGCCATCAGGCTGCGCCAATGTTGCTGCCGTCTATGAGGCTCTGGCTCACCGTCGAGCGGCCACCCAGGCATATGTTGTCGTGCACATCCCCCCGGACTGGTCCGAGGCGCTCCAAACAACTATGAACGATGTCATATCGGAGGCAAAGAAGTGGAGCGTGGGAGTCATGGTCGCGGAGGATCCCACGGACTTCTACACGTGGGAGGTCTGCGTTGAGGCTGAGCGCCAGACCCCGGACCCCAAGAGGCTCAACGATTTCATCGCGCAGCAGACATCGCAAGAACTGAAAGAGCGGATTGCCCGATGGTTCAAGTGAGGATTGCTGAGACTGGCTCGGGCTGCAATGAACTGAGGTTATCGTTCGCATGAGCGGGCCCAGCGCCGTCACCCGCTACCACCCGGGAGGGTCATGAGACTTGTCGACTTGAGGATCCAGAACTTCCGGTCATTCTCAGACGAGACCGTTCACCTTGATGGCTACGCCTGTTTCGTTGGCCCAAATGGCGCGGGCAAGTCTACGGTACTCAGGGCTCTGAACGTGCTGTTTCGAAACCCTACTGGATCGTCCTCGATCTCGGAGCTTGGAGCCGAGGACTTCCACGACCGAGACACGAGTAAGCCTGTGCGTATTACTGCCTCCTTCGCCGACTTGAGCGACGTCGCGTACCAGGATCTCAAGGCTTATGTCAGGCAGGACCGCCTGGCAATCTCGGCTGTCGCGACCTGGGATGGCGCCACACAGAAGGCGGTTGTCCGTCAGCACGGATCCCGTCTTGTGATGAGCGACTTCGCGAGGTTCTTTGAGGAGGAGAAGAATGGGGCCAACGTGGCAACTCTCACCAAGGTCTACGCAGAAACGAGGAAGAGAACCCCAGAACTCACAGCGGCGAAGACCAAGGCCGAGATGACCAAAGCGCTCCGCGACTACGAGGAGTCACACCCGGAGCTCTGCGAGTTCGTGGAGAGTCCGGACGAGTTCTACGGTTGGTCGCGCGGCAAGAACCTCTTGGCCAGGCATGTGCAGTGGGTGTACGTCCCCGCAGTCAAGGACGCGGCTACCGAACAGCTCGAAGGCAGAAACACCGCCCTTGGGATACTGCTGCAAAGGACCATCGGGGCCAAGATCCGTTTTGACGAGGAGGTTGAGCGCCTGCGCTCGGAATTCGGCGACAAGTATCAAGCGATGATTCGGGGGCATGAGGAGGTCCTCTCGAGCGTATCCGAATCCATCGAACGACGTCTGAAGGGGTGGGCGCATCCCGGGGTTGAACTGAAACTCGCCTGGAACTACGAGAGAGACAAGTCCGTGGTTGTCAGCGATCCTACCGCGTGCGTTCGGCTGGCCGAGGGTGGCTTCATGGGTTCGGTGGTCAACATGGGCCACGGTCTCCAAAGGGCGTTCATCGTCTCGCTACTGCAGGAGTTGGCAGAGACTGGCGAAGAGGAACAGCCTACTCTGATACTGGCGATTGAAGAGCCCGAGTTGTACCAGCACCCACCACAGGCGCGGCACCTGTCAGAGGTGCTGGAACGGCTCGCCGAAAAGGACTGCCAGGTCCTTGTAACGACGCATAGCCCTCTCTTCGTCTCGGGCAGGGGCTTCGAGGATGTGCGGATGGTGCGACGCTCTCACAACGGTGGAACAACCGTGAGCCAGGCCACGGGAAGTCAGATTTCGGACATGCTGGCAGCTGCCCTGGGAGAGTCGCCGGGCTCGCCCTCCTCGGTGATAGCCAGGGTCGAGCAGATACTTCAGCCCTCTCAGAATGAGCTGTTCTTCTGCAGTGTTCCTGTGATCGTTGAGGGTGTTGAGGATATTGCGGTGGTTGCCACCTATCTGAGGCTTACTGATTGCTGGTCGAGGTTCCGCGAGCTGGGGTGCCACTTCGTTCAGTCCGGCGGCAAGAACAGCATGAGTCGACTCGCTGCAATTGCACGATGCCTCAGGGTGCCAGCCTTCATCGTGTTCGATGGCGACTCCGATGCAAAGCCTGTGCAGATCAAGGCGAACGCAAGGGACAACGCCTGTCTCCTGTCCCTCTGTGGCTACGGCGAGGCGCCTGCTGTGCCCGCTGAAGACTTCTGGGCGTCCGATCTGGTCATGTGGGCGACGCAAATCCAGCCTTCTGTGGCCGCTGACGTGGGGCAAGACGTTTGGAGTCATGCCCAAGAAGCCGCTCGTTCCGAGCACTGCCTAGCAGGGGTCCAGCAGAAGAACGGTCTCCTGATTGCGGCGACGTTGGAGGGACTTTGGGCGGAGGGGTACAGGTCGCCGAGGTTGGAACGCCTTTGTAGGACGATCTTGCATCACGCCGAGACGAACCAGTGAATGATTCTTGACTGATGCCGTCATCGTGTTCACGCTGTTCGGGTGCAGATGCGGTCGGAGCCCAGGGAGGGACCAGGAATGCATGTCATTTCGAGAGAAGAAGCGTCGGATCTCATGACTGAGCAGGAATGCGGTAGTGAATGCGCTCCATTTCCTGGCGGCAGAATCGACGCGGGCATCGGGCTCTGGCGTGACGAGCCGAAGCATCAGCGGCCCCGCACTAAGGGCTACGACCCACGCCGGGGAAGCGCTCCCAAGGCGGAGACATCCTATGCGCGCACTTGACGAGCCCATCTTCCCGCCCGACATCGCTCAACGACTGCGGCTGCTCGGGATCGTCCGGACGATCTTTGCTGGTGACCTGTGGACCATGATCCGATCGGGCAGTAGCCAGGAGATCAGGGAGCGTGTTGACGGCGAAGCCACCGGGATAGAGTTGCTGACAAGGCAACTGGCTCTATCCTTGCCAAAGCGGCCTGAGCCGGCAACTATCCTCACCCAAAACCAGCTTGCTTTCGTAGCATCATTGGTTCTTCGGGACCCGATTCTCCAGCGCATCGAGCAAGTCTATGGACCGGTTGGGGCCAAACACTTCCGTACTGCCAGTCTGATGATGCTTGCGAGCACCATGGGATCGCACCTCTGTGGGGAGAGAGCGT
>Ga0209722_1002354_pt1 | contig 14768 bp, 12 predicted proteins | sample BioC12SIPDNA_2_FD_185745 | JGI IMG/M metagenome (GOLD analysis project Ga0209722, IMG submission 185745) | Anaerobic biogas reactor microbial communites from Washington, USA - Biogas_R1_A C12 SIP DNA (SPAdes) (version 2) | ecosystem: Engineered > Bioreactor > Anaerobic > Unclassified | place... | reverse complement strand
GGACTTTAATACTTTCCAGATCCGAGTTGGAATAATCACTTTCCAGGTGCAAGTGAGGAATACCTTTACTTTTCACCAGTTTACTTACTTCATAGGCTTCCACATTATAAGTATGACAAGCCTGCCAGGTAAGATCTATGACCGCATCCACCTTAAAATCATTCATCATCCGCTCCAGTAGTTCCATACGGTAGGGGTTAGGGCTCATGCAGGAACAGGGAATGGATATATATTTATGGGCTAAGGCAACCAAAGGATCATCATATTCAGTATCAGTCTGCAGCTCCAAAGTCTTATAGCCAGAGCAGTTTTCCATAGCTACTACATTGCCACCCACCTCATCAACCAGGCGAATGACCTTTTCCGTACCCAAGCCAACTGGGCAACCAGTCAGCAGGACTCTAGGCTTACGGGGCGTTGACTCCTTATCTGTAGAGCTATATTCTTTTTGCAGACCATCCAGCATGGCAATAACTTCTTCTTTGTTAGAGTTGAATCCCCGTGACCAAGTAACAGTCAACAGATCCAAACCATTTAACGGAGGCGGCTCTACCTGATTGAGATCACATATAGCTTTAGCCGCAGCAGTTTCCCGGTTGACTACATCAATAGCCTGCCAAATAGCCTCATCGGTTATCTCAGTTGCCAGCTTTTCTTCCAGGAAACCCTTCAAACGACGCATTTCATCTATCCACATATCCATAGAAGCCTGGGTCTGATTCAAATGGGGCAGCTGCATAACAAACACCGGTTTGATCTCCTGCATCAGTTCAAACATTTTCTTCTTGCCATCGCAAGTAGTCTCGCCGATGATCAGATCTGAGAAATGGAAAAATGGGCAGGTATCGCTAACCGCAAAACCATAAGACGATTTGATCAATGGACAGAGATTGCGCGGCAGGTGTTCCTCGGCTTTAGCAATAGGATCCTCTTTGGTTCCGCATAGACTCACCGGAATGGCTCCGGCCGCCAGAACCAGTTCCTGAGGGCAATAAGTACAGTAGATGCCCACCACTTTCTGTCCGGTTTCCTTAGCTTCCTTTATCAATAAAATGTTTACTTCTCTAATCTTCGCGAAATCCTCCACCGAAGACATCTTCTCCATAACACTGACCCCTCTCCCTTATTTATCTTTCAGCATATCATGATTGCGGTTATACAACAAATTACTTTTGGTTATAGATAGAGGAGGGGGGTGGGTGAAGCAAATCAATGCGGACGGAATTAGTCAAGACGGAATATCAAGGGAGGCTTCTCTTATCTTAGAATTCAGCGTTCTTCCATGCAGAAAATGGTACAAGAACAAGCATGCCAGCAGAATCACAGCTACCACGGCATACATCCCCCGGTAGCTAAGGTAAGGTATAAGAATTCCAACCAACAAGGGGCCGGTTCCCATTCCTAGATCCGAAAACGTAAAGTAGGTTGAATTGGCTAGTCCCAGACGATGGGACGGGGTTATTTTGACCGCGATAGCCAGAGCACTGGATTGAATAGCCCCAAATCCAATACCGACAAAAACTGCCGCAAATAATAGTTGATAACCAATATTGCTTTGGCTAAATAGGAGCATTCCCGTCGCAAAAATCAAAATTGCCGGGTACATTATGGTGTTCTCGCCCCGGGCATCAAAGACCCGTCCGATAATAGGCCTTGAAATCAGCACTACCAGGGCATAGACCATAAAAAAGAAGCTGGCGGCTTCCACCAAATTTATTTCTTGGGCATACACGGCCAGGAAAGAAATGATACTTGAGTAGCACATGAAAACAATTAAACATATGACAGCAATCGGGATGACCGGCAACTCGATCAGATTACTCAGTTTCAAACCGCGCATTTCTTGCATTTGTCCAGCGGTGAGTTCTTTTTTGCGCAGGGATAAGAAAGGCAGCATGAAAATACTGATAGCGGAAGCTATGGCACACACAGTAAACATCATATTGTAACTGCCATGCTGGCTAATGAACATACCTAAGAAAGGCCCAATGGCAGTTGCCAGTATCTGACTTAAAGAGTAATAGGCAATACCTTCGCCGCTTCTATTTCTGGGCACGATATCGGCCACTATGGTCGCGGATGCTGTAGTTGTTATCCCAAATGATGCCCCATGCCAAAAGCGGACAACATAAAGAAGAAAAACATTATCGACTCCGTAATAGAAGAGTGTCATCACCAAACCAGTGATAACTCCCAGGGCAAGGGTCTCTTTATAGCCTATGTGCACCAGTAATTTTCCGGCAAAAAGACGCACAACAAGTGCGCCAATAATGAATATACTCGCCGCAAAGCCGGCTTCACTGGGAGCGGACCCAAACTCTTTTATGGCATAATCTGAAACAATGACCATTAATAAGTAAAAGTTCACCGCAACGAAAAAATTTATAAGAGCGTTAATAACGAACTCTTTCGTCCATAATCTTGACTGTTCCAAAATCCATTACCTCTATTTATACTTATTCTACTCATGCGAGGATTACCCTCCCCTCTTCGGCTGCGCCTCAGCATGACATGCTACTCTTTCAGTGGTCTCAAACCGTCCTATGTTCGATCAGCTGATCTTTTTTCATGTTTTAGTTGACTATCTCCCGGGCCGCGCTATATGCTTCTTTTTAAGGCGTGGTAGTGAGGACGCTACCAGAACGTCCCCGCGCTTCTAATGGAGGTTAATACAATGGTAAGAAAAATATTGCTATTGGGAGACGAACAATTATATGAAGTATCTGCTGAAGTTGATAAGAAGGAAATCAGCCAGATTAGGAACACTATTACCAACTTACACGATACCTTAATGGATTATCGAAACCGGTATGGTGCTGGACGAGCCATTGCTGCTCCTCAAATCGGAATCCAAAAAAGGATCATCTATATGTTTTTGGATCATCCCGTTGTATTTATTAATCCGGTTTTGAAGTTTCCAGATGAAGAAATGATGGAGGTCTTAGACGATTGCATGTCTTTCCCCGATTTGTATGTTCGTGTGCTGAGGCACAAAAGATGTACCATCGAATTCATGGATCTAGATTGGAAGCCATGTTCCTGGGAGTTAGAGGGGGATTTAGCTGAATTATTACAGCACGAATGCGATCATTTGGACGGGATATTGGCTACCATGCGGGCAATAGATAATAAATCCTTTGTTTTTAAAGATATATAAAGATGAGAATTAGCTGGCTGGTATGATTCAATACGAAAAAGGGTTTTAAACCTAAAACGGCTTAAAACCCTTGGTAATTGGCTAGTATGGTGTCGGAGGCGGGACTTGAACCCGCACCCGGTTAAGGATACGCCCCTCAAACGTACGTGTCTGCCCGTTCCACCACTCCGACACAAATAATAAATATGAAGTTGATCGAGTGAGTCCTCACCCGACAACGAGTATTATACAACAGCCTGTAATTAGTGTCAATGAAGGGTTTCAGCGTCTATTGGCTTGATTTCGCAAACCTCAATTTATATTTTTTTCTGTTTCGGCTGCGGTAGGTGGTGGTGAGAGACATAATAAGCCCGGGCTTTGCGGCACGGGCTGAAGGGATCTGAATCAATTTATCTGTTTACACTTGTTCCTCGGAAGGACTCCCCTCTCCATTGGCGGATGGCTTTAAGAGCTCGGCTTTGAACCAGTCGACCATCCCCAGGCCATCCATCTCCAGATGACGGACATTTTCCCCGCTCAAGGCAGCAGCTTTCTTTTGGAAAAGCCATAGCATCGGGGCATCATCCACGATTATCTCTTCGGCACGCTGCAGCAGTTTCAAGCGTTCTTCATTGCTTTTGGTTTCCGCCCGGGCGGCATCGAGGATCTTATCGACCTGAGGATTGTTGTAAGCGGAGTAGTTGCTTATTCCCACCTTGGAGCTATGAAACATTCCAAACAGAAAGTTGTCGGCATCAGCATAATCAGCATGCCAGCCCACTCTAAACAGGGTAAGATCCATGGCATTAAGTTGTTTCTTATAATAATCCCATTCCATATCCTGCAACTGTACATCGATACCCAGTTGGTTTAACTGCTGGGCGATGGCTTCGGCTACAGCCCGATGGCCTTGGTCGCTATTAAAACTGAGCAACAATGGTTTTAGTCCTTCTCCGCCCGGATATCCAGCTTCGGCCAGTAATTCTTTGGCTCTTTCGGGATCATAAGCATAGCCACGCAGCTGTTTGTTGTAGCCAGGCATGCCCATCGGGATCACTCCTTTGGCAGCGCGATATGATCCGGCCAATACCGTCTCGATGATGGCATTGCGATCAATGGCATAATTAAGAGCGCGCCGCAGCAGATAGTTGCCAGCATAAGGTGCGCGGTTCATGTTGAATCCCAAACTGTAGGTCTCCCACAGGTAGCGTTCCACCAACCTTTCCTTATAATCAGGGTTGTTCTTGATGTTTTTTATCTCGGTGAGGGGTACCTGGTTAAGGTAATCCAGTTTATTGATTTTGAAATCGCCGAAAGCCTGGTAGGGTTCGGCATATAGGGCAAACTGCAAGGCACTGAGACGGGGCGGGCCTTGATGATACTTTTCATTTCTAGTCATAACAATGGTATGATCTTCGGTGGATGCTTGCAGTATAAAGGGTCCGGTCCCCGGGGAGGGATCGGTAGTCTCAGCTTCATCATACACCCAAAAAATTGGATTGGTAAGCATATGTAAGAAAGCAGAGTTGGGCTTTTCCAGGCGAATACGCAGGGTATTGCTATCTACTGCTTCCAACCCAGCAATAGTGGGAGTGCGTCCTTCCAAACGAGCCTGGCTACCTTCGATAGGTAGAAACAGACTAATATTAGCCCAATCCTTGGTGGTGGAAAAACTCTTTTCCCAAGCGGCTTTGACCTTTTCAGCCGTTAAGGGCTGGCCATTGCTAAAGTTAACTTTCTTTAGCTCCACAACTAAAGTTTTATGATCGGCTGAATACTTCCAACTGCGGGCCAAGCGCGGCTTGATGCTACTGGTTCGTTCGTCATAAGCTACTAGCCCTTCGTATAGTGCTGAAGCAAGCAGTCGTTCTTCTGGACTGTCCAGCTGGGTAGGCTGCAGAGTATCTATTTCGCCTACTATGCCAACCTTAAGTGGACGCGTATCCAAACTAGCCGTATAAATAGCTTGCTGATACCAGTAATAAGCTCCGCCTGCCGCCAGGGCAAGTCCGACAAGGACGGTCAAGACCATCACTTTTCGATATGATAGAAACATGAAAAAATGCCCCCTTCGCACGGAAATGCTTCTGAGGACATTGTATTTGACGCACCCCTGTTTTATTCCTTTTTTTCCTATTATTAACATCAGGCGATCTCTTATCAATTCTACGGATCGGAATAAATGACCTGGTAGGCCTGGTAGTTTTTCAATACATTGTGAACATAATTGCGGGTTTCCTCAAATGGTACGTTTTCCAACTGTTCAAGATCCCCATTCCAGATTTCACCGGCTATCCATTGTTGCACGGTTCCTCTTCCAGCATTGTAAGCGGCTACCACCAGCGTGATCTGTCCGTCAAATTCTGCACTTAAGCTAGCCAGATACCAGCATCCGAAGTCTATGTTGATCTGGGGATCCTGCAAATGGCTGGGGTCAAATTCTTCGATCCCCTGTTGTTCGGCGATCCATTGACCGGTGGCGGGCATTATTTGCATCAACCCAATCGCCCCTACCGGAGAGCGGGCTTGTGATTGATACTTACTCTCGGATCTGATGATTCCGAACACCAAATAAGGATCTACCTGGTGTTCTAGAGAAGCATTGAATACTAGGTCACGATGTGGCTGCGGATAAAAAACAGTGATCCATTTAGGAAAGGTCAATATCACTGCCAGAAACATTAGTATTACCAGCCAGAGCACGATGGAAAAACGTCTTCTGGTTTTTGGTTTCAATAGATTAAACCCCCAGCCAACTAGTTATGATTAATAGTATTTAGGAATTGGCTAAAATATTGTTGTAATATTTGGTGGCACTCGCTATTGTTTCCTCAATACTGTAACGGTTGTCAATAACGAAATCAGCTCGACGCGCCTTCTCATCCAAAGACATCTGGGCATCTATGCGCTTGAGGGCATCTTCGCGCGATAGCCCGTCCCGCTTCATCAATCGCTGTATCTGCGTCTCTTCATCCACCCATACTACCCATACTTCGTCACAGATTCTCTCCATATGGGTCTCATATAAGAGAGGCACCTCCATGAACAAAACAGCGTCTGATTTTTCAGCTCTAAGTGTTGTGATGATCTGTTTGAATTGTTCCCCTACCCGGGGATGAGTGATTTGATTAAGAACCTGCAATCGTTCCGGATTATTAAACACAATGGCTCCCAGCTTTTCACGGTCAATGGTCTGATCAGCATTGAGAACGCCCGATCCGAAGTGTTCTATGATGTCCTCCCAGGCCGGTTTGCCCGGTTCCATGATAGTATGGGCTACTTCATCGGCGTCAATAACTATGGCTCCTAGTTCCCGCAAGGCTCGCGATACCGTGCTCTTGCCGCTGGCGATACCCCCCGTAAGGCCAATAATTTTCATGTTATCACCGACTTTACATAAATTCCATCAGGCCAATGACCACCAGAATGAGACCTGACAGCAGGGACGCTGCCCCGGTCACTCTGTTGCCCTTGCAGTATCGACCTACCCACATTCCAAAGTTCACTAATATAAATTTTACCATACCCACACATAGGGCGGTAAACAAAATGTTCATTCCGGTCAGAGCGATACCGATCCCCGCCCCCAGGGCGTCCAAAGCCAAAGCTAAACCCAGAAATGCAGCTTCGCGAACACTTATGTCTCCGGATGAATCAAAATCGGCGGTAGACGGTTCTTTGAGAATATGGACAATTATACCCAGTGTCTTGATACTAAAGCTCAACAGCGGTTCTTGCGGATCAGTGTTCATATTGCTGATGGTTTCCCGAAAAGCCCCCAGCAAGAAATAGCCACCAATCGCTAGTAACAGCAGCGCACCTATATGTGAAGCCCACCTGGGATCAAGTACAGAGGCCAATCCAGTTCCAAAAACCATGGACAGCGTAACCGCTGCGGCCGATGACACCGAAATAACCAGCAGAGGTATCACCGGAATACGGATCTTTCTTACACCATAAGCAACCCCGGCACCAAAACCATCGGCACTTACCGCCAGAGCAAACAGCATAGCGGCCAGATATTCCATGTGGTGCTACTCCTATCCATTATTAATTGTTTTACCTTCACTATATGGATAGAAACAGCAAAGTGTGATTACCAGTAGACCCTTAAGACTGACAATGCCGACAGTAGTGACTGCTGCGCCCACCAATACGCTCCCTGGCTAAGGGGCGTCCGCACAGGCGGCAGGGTTCGTTTATACGACCGTATACCTGCAGATGATGCTGGAAACCTCCCGATTTATTGTACCCATCGCGAAAATCACGAAAGGTGGTACCACGTTGTTCGATGCTTTCGTTCAACACCTGCTTTATGGCTTGAGTTAACCTTTCCACTTCCACTGTGGTCAATGACCCAGCCGGCCGCTGCGGCAGTATCCCGGCAGCAAACAAGGCCTCGTCTGCATAAATATTACCGATCCCGGCAATTAGGTTCTGATTTAACATTAGAGTTTTGATCGCTACCTTCCGGTCTTTCACCAGTTTAGCCAAAAGATCAGCGTTGAATTCATCTTCCAGTGGTTCACAACCCATGCGACAGAAAAAATCCTCAATATCGATGACAAACCTTAAGCCTCCGAAACGGCGCGCATCTTGGTAAACCAGGCGACGGCCATTATCCAGATGCAAGACCGCATGGATGTGCTTACCCGACAGCTCCTGCCCTTTTTCAATCATATAAAAACGCCCGCTCATACCCAGATGCACGATGATATGGCGTTCTTCCTGCATAAAGAAAACCAAGAACTTGCCTCGGCGGGCGATCCTTCTGATGGGCTGTCCGTATAATTCAGCCGGGTCGAAGTCCTGCCTTCTCAGGATGCCGGGATGGAAGATGTCGATCTTGACCAGGATGGCATTTTCATTGCCTAATATTGAGCGACGAATAGTTTCAACTTCTGGCAGTTCCGGCATGACGGAACCTCCTTCCTGCTATACATCGACTGACTCCATATCATACCAGTTGGGGCCGACTTTGACTGAGACTTCCAAAGGCACTTTCAGAGTGCAGGCGTGCTCCATTTTGTCCTTGAGCAGCAATACTACTTCATCCACCTCATCACAGGGTACTTCCAGGATCAGGTCATCATGCACCTGCAACAGGATGCGGGCACGTAGCTCGCGGGTTTCGAGTTCCTGATAGATATTGATCATAGCTAGTTTGATGATATCGGCCGAAGAGCCTTGGATAGGAGTATTCAGAGCCATCCGTCGGGCAAATGACTGCACCATTTTGTTGCGGGCCTTTAAGTCCGGCAGATAACGGCGGCGCTTCAATATAGTCTCTACATAGCCATGCTCGATACCGTAGGTGACGATGTCTTCCATATAGCGGCGTACTCCGGGATAGCTGTCCAAATATTTTTCTATATATTGTTTGGCTTCCTTGCGGCTCACCCCGGTATCCCGGGCCAGACCAAAGTCGCTGATACCATAAATGATGCCGAAGTTTACGGCTTTGGCTCGGTAGCGCAGGTCAGCCGTAACTTGATCCAAGGGTACCTGGAATATCTCCGCTGCCGTGCGGGTATGGATATCGATGCCTCGCTTAAAGGTATCGATCAGTATATCATCCTCACTAATATGAGCCAGAGAGCGCAGATCGATCTGGGAATAGTCGGCGGAAACGATGCACCAATCTTCTCCAGGCGCCACAAAAGCCTTGCGAATGCGGCGGCCTTCTTCGACCCTTATGGGGATGTTTTGCAGATTGGGCTCCACACTGGATAGACGACCGGTAGCGGTCTGCGCCTGTTTGAATATGGTGTGCACCCGTCCGGTTTCAGGATGGATCATTTCCTGCAGAGCGTCCACATAGGTGGATTTCAGCTTGGTCAGCTGGCGATAATCTAGGATCTGCGAAATGATAGGATGTTCATCCTGCAGCTGTTCTAATACTTCTGCTCCAGTCCCATAGCCGGTCTTGGTCTTTTTGATCACCCGCAGGCCCAGATCTTCAAACAGAACTTTGCCCAATTGCTTAGGTGAATTGATGTTAAACTCCTGTCCGGCCAGGGCAAAGATCCCTGCTTCGCTGCGTTCGATGCCAGTCGCTAGTTCGGCCGAAATGGCTTCCAGAGTGGGCTTTTCCACTTTGACTCCGGCAAACTCCATGTCTGCCAGCACGGTGGACATCGGCATTTCCACCTTGAGCAGCAGATCCAACTGTTCTTCGCTCAGTTGTGCTTGGATGGCCTGCCATAAAGGTAATAACTGACTGGCCAGCAAGAGATGATTGTGGCGAGCAATGGTGCGATTCAAAAACTTCTGCACGGTCAAGGCGAGTTCCTCACCGTCGAAGACCGGATCAAAGACGTAAGCCCCCAGGAGAGTATCACCTTGGATCCCCTGTAGTTTGATACCATATCTTTTTAACAGAACCTGGGCGTATTTAGCATTATGAAAAACCTTAGGCAAATAGGACGCTTCTAAAAAAGGCCGCAGCCATTCCAGTTTGTAAGTCGATTTTTCACCTACCTCCAGATGATAAACGGCATCTTCGGTGGCTAGATAGAACTCCTGCACCTTGGCCCACATAGGGTGGTGGTAATCAGTTGCCATCATTACTGCGGTTAGTTGGTTTTCCTCCCGGCTGGCAATAAAACGGGCTACCTGAGCCTCGTCGGTCAATTCCTGCACAGTCAGGTCATCATCCTCATAGGCCTGTGGCTCGCTGGCCTTTTCTTCCAACGACTGCAAAAGACTGTTGAACTCCAACTTGTGGTAAAGTTCCCGGGTATTTTTCAAATCGGGATCTTTGCGAAGATAATCTCTCAGATCACACTCCATATCGATATCCCGGATGATACGCCCCAGTTCCCGACTCATAAAAGCCTGTTCCCGGTGTTCGCCCAGTCGCTCTACTACCTTTTTACCCTTGACAGCTCCCAGGTTGTCATAGAGGTTTTCCAGGCTATCGAATTCCTGGATCAGCTTGATAGCCGTCTTTTCGCCTATTCCCGGTACCCCAGGGATATTATCCGATGTATCGCCCATCAATCCTTTGACATCGATCAACTGTTTCGGCTCCACACCCCAGCGTTCTTTTACTTTGGCGGGGTCATATGTTTCCATTTCGGTAATACCTCTTTTGGTCATCAAAACCGTGACCTTGTCTGATACCAGCTGCAAAGAATCCCGATCCCCAGTCAAAATCAGGGTGTCAATGCCAGCTTCCTCAGCCATCCGGCTCAAAGTGCCAATGATATCATCGGCTTCATAGCCTTGGATTTCAGTAAAATCGAGGTTCAAGGCTGTCAGAACCTCCCGCAGCAGTCCAAACTGCCCGCTTAATTCATCCGGAGCAGCTGAGCGATTAGCTTTATAATCGGTATAGATTTCATTACGAAAAGTATGGCGATCTTTATCAAAGGCCACCAGCACATGAGTAGGCTGCTGTTCCTCCAAGACTCGATTGACCATGGTCAGAAAGCCATAAATACCATTGGTATAGATCCCTTCCCGGGTATGTAATAAAGGAAGCGCAAAAAAAGCCCGGTATAACAGGCTATTCCCATCGATCAACATTAATTTGGCCTGTGGCACGATCTCCCCTACTTTCTAAACCTTAGTGGTTTCGTCGCTTACTACTTTAAAATTCAATAGGCAGGGATCATTTCCCTGCCCATATTATTCATATACTGGTCTTTTCTTATCCAGCTTACGGTTGGACTGTTTCTTCCACCAGATAGACCTTTATGGTTACCAGATTAGCATCGCTCTCGATCTGGGCTTTCTTCTCGCCCCAGATCTTAGATTGCTTTTTCAAATCCTCTATGCGGGGGAGATCTTCTTCGCGGCCCTGGTCTTGCAATCTTTCTATCTCTTGGTCAATGGCCTCTATGGTAATGACGGCTTCACGGTATTGTTCAGTTAACTCCACCTGCTCCGCTATTGGTGCGCTAGCACTGCCCAGGTCTGCCAACTGGTCTAATATCGCACCTACTTGATCACGAGGAGCTTTGATACTGATCTCCCTGGCAGCTTGAGCATCCATGGCCTGCATGGTGGTTCCCAAAGACCGGGAAGATTCTGCTCCATTGGCCTGAGCGATCTCCATCACCTTATCTATTGATCCAGCCAGGCTGTCTACCTTTATTAGTGATTTGACCACATCAGCTATCTGAGGATCCACCTCAGCTATTTGTACAGGCTGATCGCCGTTTCCTTCATCAATTACCTGAGCCGGTGTCTCTGCCCCAGGTTGTTCCTGTTGCTGAGGTATTTCTTCAGTTTGGCCAGGTTCATTAGTCACTTCGCCAGGAGATTCCTCCTCATTGGCTCTCCACTGCTGGAAGCGCTGGATTATATCCTCTACTGCTACCGTTGTGGTTTGATTGGTTTTGGCTTTATCGTCCAGCCAAAGATTAGCAATACTTCCCACCGGCAACAAGGAACTACCAGCAATACCTACCACCAGAGCCAGACCTGCAACAGCAGCTGCGATCCAGCCTTTCTGGCGCGGACGTTTCATGCTGGGCTGCTGTAACAGTATGGGCCTTGCCTCTAACAAACGCCCATGAAGGTCTTCAGCAAACCCATCAGGAATCTGCGGTTCATCCAAATTAGCCAAAAGAGCATGAAGCAGCTGAAGCTGTTCTAATTCCTGACGGCAAGTCGCACATTCGGTCAGGTGAGCTTCAATAAGCTGGTTTTCATGCCTACTGGTCATTTGATCCATATAAGCAGATAAATTTTCTTTTATTTGCTCACATCTCATGAACCGTTCCTCCTCGCATTTTTAGACGAGGCCTCTAAGGCAAAAGTTCCCTCTCCACCAACTTTTTTCGTAGAGCTTCACGGGCTCTACTCAGCCGCGACTTAACTGTTCCCATAGAACAGTTCAGAACCTCTGCTATTTCTTCATAACTGAGCTCCATTATATCCCGCAGGACTATAGCACTCTTATGTTCGGGTTTCATCTCGTCGAGAAGGCTTTGTATGTATTGGGAGAATTCCTTTTGTTCATATAATATGTCGGCGGTAGGAGATGTGTCGGCAAACTCCTTTTCCACCTCATCCCCTTCCTTGGTCGCTAATGGTTCGTCCAGGGATAAGGTCGATACTCTTCTTTTGCGGCGCCGAAGCTCATCCAGGCACACATTGGTCGCCACCCGGTACATCCAGGTTCCGAAGCTCGAATCGCCCTTAAAAGATCGTATTGAGCGGAAAGCCTTGATAAAAGCCTCCTGGCTCATGTCATAAGCGTCTTCCTCATTTCCCATGTATCTAAATGCCAGCGCATAAATCTTACCCTGGTACTGGGCGACTAGTTCTTCAAAAGCCATTGTGTCCCCTTGAAGGCTTTTCTTCACCAGTTGCTCTTCGATCGTCATTCATACTTCTCCTTAACTTGAAAGTACAGATCAAATATCGCTTTGTAAAAGAACTCTTACTTTAACAACTATTTTATCATAACAAGTTTTTCGCCATTAAGGGCACAATTCCTTTCTTCAACCTGTTCCTTCTTCTGTCATAAATCCTATTAGCTACCTATCAAAGTACTTCTTTGGCAATTATTCAGGCCCATGGCAAGCCCGGCCCTGGCTTGACAAGAGGATTTCCCGCCAGTATAATTTAGTTTGCATTGACAATCTATTAGCCAGAGTGTCGGAATTGGCAGACGAGCGCGACTCAAAATCGTGTGCCGCGAGGCGTGTGGGTTCGAGTCCCACCTCTGGCACCATAAGAAAAATAGAGGCTCCGAGGCCTCTTTATTTTTTTCTTGTTTGTTTAGCCCACCTATCATCATTACCTTATAATGTGAAGCAGGGCAAAACTCATGTTAAGGTGAAAATTTCTTTAGATTCTGTCGTCCTGACATATCATCAATCTCTGGTAATATTATGGAGAGAATTCACCAACTGTGTTAGGGAGATAAGACTTTGCTTAGCACTACTACGCTTCTTTTGGTTACTGCCATTATATTTTTGGCATCCTTTATATTAGGTATCACCAGCTTTGGGTTCGCTCTGGTGGCGGTACCTTTGCTCAATTTGATTTTTCCTCTGCAGCTGCTGGTTCCTGTTTTGATAATCTATGGAGTGTTTATCAACGGCCTGGTGCTGTTGCCCATATATAAACATCTGGATCTGAAAGGCATGCAGTATCTAGTGGGAGCAGGTATTTTGGGTGTCCCCTTGGGGACTTACCTGCTGCTTATTCTGGATGAGTCAATATTGAAAATCGGAATAGGGATCATTATCATTATCTCCGCCTGGGCTCTTTATACCGGCTATCGTGTGAATATAAAGAACCAAAACCTGGGCAACGCGGTGGCGGGGTTTATCAGCGGGCTTCTTAATGGCAGCCTGACCATGAGTGGGCCTCCGGTGATCCTCTTTTACAGTAATCAGAACCTGGAAAAGCAAGTCTTTCGGGCAAATCTGGCCTTTTATTTTATGCTCACCAATATTATCACTCTGCCGGTACTCTATGGGGGAGGACTGCTTACCCCTCAGGTCTTCCAATACTCGATGGCGATCCTGCCTACTGTTTTGTTGGGAGCAGTGGGAGTCGTCTTAGGAAGCAAAGTAGGCACTAATATGGGGGGCTCTCTTTTCAATCGCCTGAGCTTCATCCTCATATTTATGATGGGAGTTATGTCCATCATCAGTGCCTAGTTATTTGCCTCTACGTCTCCAAACCTAGTATCTGCCACAGAGGTACCCTACCTTCGTCTTTTTTCTTCACCTTTGATTATGAATTAGGTATATTGCCCACTTGGGCGGCATATGCTGTGACACCTGATCCGTGAAGGAGTGGCGGAATGAGTGGGTACAAGCATATGTGGGCAGAAGTGCAGTGGGAGTGTTTTTTGATCGAGTATATCAGCATCAGAAGTGGTAGAAAACTTATCAAGTTTACCCTGCGCAATATGGTCTGCCTGGAGGATCGACTCCTGGTGGCTCTCTACGAGAGGCTACATCGCTTTTACAGTCCCTTTCAAAAAGCGGTCATCAATTCTCCCGGTAAAGATCTGGTTCTCATAGACACTAACAATAATGAATTGCATCTTAACGGTTGCCACTGCGGCGCGAAACCAGGCACGGAAGCTTCCTTCCTGATTTTGAACCACAGCGGTTTCCAGGTTAGTAGAACTTGGATCGATAAGGCCCAAGCTTTTTACCTGCAAAAATCCTGATCCCAGCCTTGGTGACAACTGGGCATAATAACAAAAAGCTGTCCTAATCTAGGACAGCTAGCTCATTAGCTAGGGTTTTTTATGGGCCATCGCCCAATCTTATCCCTATCTCTCCCTGACTGTTACGCACGGCCAGGGGGATAAAGCCAAGTTCATAATCTATCCTGAGGGGAATAAGGTTTTTTATTGAGAATCTTGCATAACTCGAAAAATTTGAACTTGAGCCAAGATAATGGTAGTAACTACCATTGAGTAGTAGTACAAACTAAAGCATTATGCTTCAAACAAGGTTATTTCAGTATTCTTTACACTGAAAAGAGCACACCACCCCCTTGTACGTGATTTAGCTAGTTCCTGAGCCGAATTAGGCTGCTATTTGTTCTTTCTTAACTGAATTAACCGCTATTACTGTGGCAATCAGAGATATGGCACACAGGTAAGCGTGAGTTTTAACCTTAGCCAGGCCGCGTAGAGTAAGTTTATCTA
>Ga0209722_1002343_pt1 | contig 14817 bp, 13 predicted proteins | sample BioC12SIPDNA_2_FD_185745 | JGI IMG/M metagenome (GOLD analysis project Ga0209722, IMG submission 185745) | Anaerobic biogas reactor microbial communites from Washington, USA - Biogas_R1_A C12 SIP DNA (SPAdes) (version 2) | ecosystem: Engineered > Bioreactor > Anaerobic > Unclassified | place... | reverse complement strand
GAACTACCCCTACCTCTCCGTGGAGACGAACGTCTCCTCTCCGAGGGTTGAGGTGAACGAGACGGTCGATGTCACCATCAGGCTGAAAGGCGATGGCTGGGCGCTCCAGCCTGACCCGATCGATGTGGTGCTGGTGATGGACCAGTCGGGGAGTATGTCACGTGACAACCCGTCCAGGATCAGCAGTGCGAAAAGCGCCGCAAAGACTTTTGTTTCAAAGATGAATTCTGCCAGGGACAGGATCGGCCTGGTCTCCTACAGCACTGACGCTTCGTGCGCCCTCCAGCTGACTAACAATTATTCGAGGGTGAACAGCACGATTGACGGGCTCAATCCCTCCGGATGGACCGCTACGCGAAAAGCGCTGTATCTCGCTATCCAGGAGATGGCTGCCAGGAAGAGCCCCGGTGCCGTGCACGCCGTGGTCCTGATGTCCGATGGAGAGTACAACTACTACGGTGACCCGCTTGCCCGTGGTAAAGGAAGCGACTCCTACCAATGGACCGACACCAAGACTGATATGTATACGTACTTCCCGGGTCTCGGAGGATCGAAAACGGAGGGCGGCGGTCTGCACACCAACCAGAGTATGTCCGTCTACGCAGCGAAGAACAACATCCGGCTGTACATGATATCATTCTCAAACGATATTACCGAGAACAGTACCACATGGAAGACGCTGGACACCCTTGCAGGGGCGACCGGTGGCAAACACTACCATGCAGTCACCGGTGACAACCTTACCCGGATCTACACCGAGATCGCCGGAGAACTCAAGACCGAGGCCGGCGTCAACACCGCCATGAACCTCGACTTTGGCACGATCCAGGTCAACGATGAAGAACGGGCGGGATCTGAGGTCTTCACCTACGTCCACGAAGACGAGATCTCGACCGCCATCGAGAGCTGGATCAACAACGAGGCCGGGCACCGCCGCGAGATCATCCCCCGCCACACCCGCGACGACACATTAAACTGGACAGCGTCCTCCCCGCACCTCCCCTTCGATATCGGCACGGTCCAGCTCGGCCAGACCTGGGAGGCGACGTTCCGTCTTGCGGTGCTCGCTGACGGCAACATCAACGTATTTGGACCCGGCTCGGTGATCACGTTCAATGGCGCGGCAGAGCTCGGCCTCCCTGCGACCTTCATCACGGCCGTGCCTGACCTCAACAACACGGGCATCGAGCATGGGACGCTACACCTCACAAACCCGCGCTACACCAGCGTAGAGGTGCCTGACTTCCTCACCGCCGCCTGGGACCTCGTGTACACCGGGTCGGGAACCGTGACTGAAACCGTCGAATACTCAAACGACGGCGGCTTCTCCTGGGTGCGGTTCGATACCCTGACCGCAGACAACGCCACGACCGGGGGCGTCACCACCCTTGACGTCAGGAACCTTCCGCCTGGAGAGTACCGGGTCCGGGTGCACGCTGATGCGGACGATGCACCCTACACCCCGCCGCTTGCGTTTCCGCCTATCCAGATCGGGGACCGGCAAAAGCCGTATATCCGGCTCACATAACAATTTTTCCGGGCACGCATCGCGCACCCGAAGAACTGACGGACCCAGCGGGAATTGAACCCGCGTCCTTGGGTTCGAAGCCCAAAAGGATGTCCTCTACCCCATGGGTCCCCTCATGGTTTTCTATCATAAGATATTAAGCGTTTTTGTGCCGGTACAGTACACAATGATTCTATCATCCAGCGAAATCGGTCGCCGGCGCGAAGCCGGCGATCTCGTCATTGAGCCATACCACAGCGCATCCCAGCAGCCCGCATCCTACGACCTCCGGGTGGCCGAAGCAACCACGCTCCGGTGCGGCGCCTGCACCCTCGTCCCCTCGATCGAGTGGGTGGAACTCCCCGCCGACCTTGCGGCAACCCTCCGGTGCCGCTCCTCGCTCGCCCGCCGCGGCATCCTCCTCGGCGGTGGGTTCGTGGATCCCGGGTTCCGCGGCCAGCTGACGCTCTGCCTGACCAACATGGGTGCTGAGCCCGTCACCCTCGCGGAAGGAGACCGGGTCGTGCAGATGGTCATCCAGGAAGTCAGGAACGGCGACCGGCTCTACCAGGGCAGGTATCAGGACAGCAGAGGTGCGGTGGAGACGCGATGAGCCCGGAGATACGTTCGGAACGAAAATACCTCGAGATTCTCCGGATCCTCGCGGAGTCGCACGAACCCCTGGGTGCCAAACGGTTGAGCGAGAAGATGGCCGAGCGGGGTTTCGTCCTGAGCGACCGCGCGGTCCAGTATTACCTCCAGTACCTCGACGAGACCGGGTTCACGAAGAAGGTCGGGAACCGGGGGCGCATCCTCACCGAGGCGGGAACCGCCGAGAGCGAACGCGCGCTCGTCGACGAGAGGATCGGGTTCATCATATCAAGGCTCGAGCAGCTTGCGTTCCAGAGCACCTTCGACCCCGCAACCGGCACGGGGAGCGTTGCCTACAACCTCTCCTTCGTGCGGGAGGAGGACCTCGGGGGCGTCACGGCAGCCTTCGACGAGGTGGCAGCCGCAGGTTATGGGTTCCTGAACACCTACCTGATAATCGATTCCGACCCCCGCATACCGGAAGGGCACACCGGGATCATAACCGCCTGCAGCGTCACGCTGGACGGCGTCCTCCAGAAGACGGGCATCCCGGCAAGGCTCGAGTACGCCGGGAGGTTCGCCGTCGACAATGACGGCCCGGCTCGGTTCCTCGACCTCATCGGCTACCGGGGAACATCGGTCGACCCGCTCCATCTCTTCATATCGGCCGGGCTCACGTCGATCAACCGGCTTGTGACGACCCGGTCCGGCGTCGCGCTTGCAAACGTCCGCGAGGTGCCTGCGGCCGCGCATGACCGGGTGGAGGAGGCCGTCAGGCTGATGGCAAAATGTGGGTTTGTCTTCCCTGCCGGGGGCGGCACCGGGGGGTTCAACCTCCCGGAGCACCCCTACCGGCTCGCCATCGTCGCGTTTTCCGGCATGAATATGGTGGGAAATGCCATCGAGAAGGGCTACGCCATCAGAACCGAGATCGGCGCTGGAAGCATACCGTTTGAGAAAATAGGGGACGCTACAGGACCCAGGTGATCCCACCGTCGCCCGGATCGTCTCCCCCTCTCTCCTTCTTCTCTTCCGGCGGCTTTTCGGCGGCATCGATTACCCGGAGTTTGCCGCGCGAGGGGTCAACCTCCTTTGGCCGGGGACTCCCGCGGTCAAACCTGCGTCCGCCCCCTGGCAGGTTATCCTTCGGCTCGGGGAGCACCTCTCTCATGCGGATGCCGGGCTCATCAAGGACGCTGTCGATCGGCCGCCGCATCCCGGGGTCGAGCGAGACCTTATCGCCGGCGAGCACCCCGTCCTTCGGGCGCTGCACCGGTTGTACGGACGCGGAATAGACTATTGCATCATCCTTCGGTGCGGTCTTCTCGATACTGATCCCTTTCGGGCTGAAGACGGAGTTCTTCGGTGCCGGCATAGACGAGGTGACCGAGGCCGACCCGGCAAGGTCGACCTCCCTCCCGCCCTGTTTCGGGGGGAGGATGATGGCGCCGTCATCCTCTTTTCTCTCAGATCTCGGGAGCATGTCGATGGTCTCGTCCCTGTCCTTCCGGTTGCCCCGACCGATGCCCGCGAGCTCGATCATCTCATCCTTTTCTGCTGTAGGTTCTGCCATATCGCTCTCCTCCAGGAACGCCGACTCAAGCGGGGAGGCAAAGTACGGAATATCCTCTTCTTCGGGCTCCGAAGATGCCTTGGTCGCCTCCTCTTCGGCCCTCAATCGTTCTTCTTCGCGCTCAAGCCGGTACTCGGTTCGGATCTCCCGGAGCTCTTCGACGCGGGGGACGTTGGAGAGTCCTGAGAGCACGATGATGATCCCGACGAACGAGGTGTTCTTCACCGGGTAGTCGCCGGACCGCATCTCAAGCCCCGCGATACTCCGGTCGATCCACTTCCTGACTGTCTGGAACCCCTTCATCGAGAGTTCGGCCGACGGCCCGGCGATCAGCACCAGCGCCTTATCGGCGCTGGTGAGGTCGCAGGGAACCGAGACCTCTTCATAGACCGCCTTCTTGGCAAGCGAGACAATCCGCGCGGCCTTCTCGTGCGACCCCTCTATGAAGTACTTCAGCGACCGCCGCCGGTAGAAGAAGTCCAGCCACCCGGTCGGCAGGCGTTCGGCCGCGTAGCCGACCGCGACGAAACCCATCCCTTTCAGGGTATTGAGGACCTCGCCGGCATCCAGGACGACCTCGGCAACCTCGATCCCGAACTCGTTGAACTCACCGGCCCGGAGAAGGAGGCCGATCTGGCGCGCGATCCGCTCGTTGAGCATACCGTAGTGGTCTCTCGGGTTCAGCGCTCCGGAGAGCGGGTTCCGGCGTATCTGACCCATGAGGCCGATCTCTTCCTTCCCGGCCGCTGCGGCGGCGGCCCTGATCTTCTGCGACCAGGTCTCGTTATCGAAGAGGATGACGGCATCTGTGATCTCCCGGAGCAGCTCGAGGTCGTCGGCAGCCTTTGCCGAGACCCGCTTTCCTTCGTCCAGGCACGGCAGGACGGCAAGCGCGAAGATCGGCTCCAGGTAGGACTTCCGGAGTTCCTCGATGACGGGCGGCGCGATATCGATGATGCTCCCTCCAAGCCCGCAACAGAGCAGGATAGCATCGATCTCCATCGTGTCCATGCCCTGGATCCGGGTCATGACCTCCTCGATATCGATAATGCTCGTGATATCGTCGGGATTGAGAGCATCAATCGGGGGGAAGAAGATCCTTGCCGATTCCGGGAGGTGACGGAGCTGCACAAGGGAGTTTGGATCGATATCGATCGCTACCGCACTCATGCAGCAGACTTTGCTTCGCCGGTCATGGTCGTAGAGGTTATCCACGATCCGTGACCCGGCGCCACCCAACCCGATCGCCAGCACCCGCATAAATCGACTTCCTGCCTGACACCCTCGCGTGACCTTTTGCCGCGAAATGGAGCGTGCACATCACCCGAAACTGTTGAAGAATATATGGGCAGACAAACATATATATTTCTGCAGATCCGGGGCGGGGGGGATGTGCCGGTTCATGGAAATCGCGTATTTCAAACTTCCGGTTCGATCCCCGCACAAAAAGGCCTTCTGCCGGGTAACCGGAATGATTTGCCTGCTGCCCTGGATAACACGTTACATCGCTCCGTTTTGCGGTACATGTGCGGTACATGTCGCTTGGCGAACACAAAATGATAATATATATATCTCCCGGCACGTAACTACTCAAGTGAGGTGTATTAGCCTTGACAACATATGGAATCGAATTTGTGCCTGGATCAGTCAATGTCAAGCAGGTGGTAACCTACACCAAGCTTGCAGAGTCGAAGGATATCGACTTTGCGTGGATTACCAACCACTACAACAACCGTCACGCCTATCCGACTCTCGCCATGATCGCGGCGAACACCGACACGATCAAGATGGGACCGGGTATCATGAATACGTTCACCGACACCCCGGCAGCCATTGCATCCTTTATGGCTACCTTAAACGAGATCTCCGACGGACGTGCCGTCCTCGGTATTGGGCCCGGTGACCTCTCGACGCTCCCGAAACTCGCGATCGACCCCGCAAAGCCTGTCAGCCGCCTGAGGGAAGGTGTCGTCCAGATCAAGAAGCTTCTTGCCGGTGAGGAAGTCAAGAAGACCGGTGAGATGGAGTTCTTCGACTACGACGGCGCCAAGCTGACCGGCGTCACCCTGCCCGGCAAGAAGGGCATCCCGGTCTACATCGGTGCCCAGGGTCCCAAGATGCTCGAGCTCGCCGGTGAGATCGGTGAGGGTGCCCTGATCAACGCGTCCAACCCCAAGGACTTCCAGATCGCCATCCCGATCATCAAGAAGGCGATGGAGGCAGTGGGCAAGAAGAAGTTCGACGTCGGTGCCTACACCGCCATGTCCATCGACAGGGACGAGAAGAAGGCCCGGAACGCTGCAAAGATCGTGGCCGCATTCATCGCCGCAGGCTCTCCGCCCCCGGTACTCAAGCGCCACGGACTTGATCTGGGCAACGTCGAGAAGATCAAGGAAGCGCTCGGACGCTTTGACTTCAAGACCGTCGGCGGCCTCGTCGGCGATGCGGAGATCGACGCCTTCACCATTGCCGGAACCCCCGACATGGTCAAGCAGAAGTGTGACGATCTCACAAAGGCTGGAGTTACCCAGATCATCTTCGGTTCGCCCCTCGGCCCCGACATGACCAACTCCATCCGCCTGCTCGGTAAGTACATCGTGTAAGGCAGAAAAACACTCACCACTTTTTTATTCAGGAACGTTTCATCACCCCACCTTCCGCAGTAAGACGATCCCGTCCTGGAATACTGAACGAGTGGACCGATTCCCCATATGGTGCGGGTGCGTGGGCGTGATCGCCAGCCGCACGCGAAGGCGCGAAGCGCGCGAAGGGTGACGGGGGGAGCTACACATCCTCCGCGGGCAACGCGAACTTCCGCGTGAGGCCTTGTCAGCTTGCCGTGGTACTCTGATTTCGCGAGGGGAATGTGGGACAAATGCCGGGCCAGAACACTTACTGCGGAAAGTCGGATCACGATGGATCACTCCCTGGAGAAGCAAAGCCCTAGATCGGTGACGGAGTCTCGCGCAAGGTCGCGAAGGGTGGAGGGGAGTAACCAGACGGTCTTCCGCGTTTCCGCGTGAAGCAACCTCCTGCCTCACGGTGCGCGCGGCCCGCCCCGGAAGAGGGGGCCCAGGTCTTCGGGGAGCGTCAGGATGACCGGTTCCTGGTGCAGCCGCTCCATGAACGCTGAATCACACATTGAGAGGCTGTTCGGATTCAGTCTTGAGATCAGGGAGCAGAAAGCCCGGTGGCCCTGCCCCGCCATCCCGGGAGCGTCAAAAAAGATTGAGATGTTGAAAGCATGCGTCCCGAGGTGCCGGTAGAAGGCGATGACCTTGAGGAGCCCGTCGACCAGCGGCTCGATGTAGGGCCCGAGATCGGCGAGTGTCGATACCGGCAGGATACCGCGCACCTCCCGCTCGCCGAGAGGGACCGGACTTGCTGACCAGAAGATCTCATCCTCGAAGAGAAACCGGTCTGAATAGCGCTCGTGCTCCACTAGGTCGTCCCAGTAGAGTCGGCCGTTCCCGGCGAGGTAGCGGCGGCCGCCGGAGATGTAGAGGTCGGCAAGCCGGGTGGGATACGGGTCGGCCATGCCCTGCAGGTGCGGGTGGACGATGCTCGCGCCCGCTGAAGGGAGATAGTTCCAGTTGATGCTCGCGTAGCCCGAAGACCGGGCAAGCGCCTCTGCCGTGCCCGATATGGCATCGGCGAGAGACCGGCGGTCGAACTGGTCGGTTGAATGATCAGGCGTGATCACCGTGACCACGTGGTCTTCGGCAAACGGATAGAGGTTCGGGAATGTCACGCTCTCTCCGCACCGGAGACGGCTGCCGTCCTCGAAGGTCGGTGTGGCGGTATCGATGGTTTCGGGGCAGAACGGGCAGCCTTCACGGGAGTACGGCATGACCGGGGCGGTGTTGATCTGCCGTTCGACCCGGACGGGACTGATCCGGCACCTGATGCCGGTGAGGGACTCCCTGCGGTACTGGAGGATCCCCCGGTTCGTCCGGATCTCATGGATGGTGAACATGGCCCTTCATACTCCGATTGGGTCGACAACCCTATAAAACCCTCATGAGGCGGTGCCCCTGGCAGCTATCGCCACGGGACGCGGGGGCAGTGCGTGGCGATACCCGGGGCCTGTAAACGAACTCCCCGAAACTTCCCACTCGCAGACCGGGGAGATATTCATGGAAAACGCCTATGAGGCCGCGTTCGGCCACAGGCTCAACTGATGGAAATCCCCAAAGGGTGGTAACCGCGGATATGTCGCGGTTGAGAGCGCGACAAAATGGGCTCCATTTCCAATTTTGATGGGATTTCTATGCGAAACCTCGACGGTTTGGGCAATGGGAGAACCCCGGCCCGGCCGCTGCTCCGGGTGGTACTGTGGCAGCAGAATCTAGTTCAACAAAACGCGTGCAAAAAAAGGAGAAGTGTTATCGGTTCACTCAGGCTTGCTGATGAGCTTCGTCTTCGAGACGATCTCACCGGTCTTCTTGTGGGGCTTCCTGATGACCGCGTCCATACCCTTCTCGAGGTCGCGGGCCTCCTCGCAGAGGATCATGGCCTGGCGCATCATCTCGTGGGCGCTCGCGACGATCGGGATGTACTTCTCCCACTCCTTCGTCATGAAACAGCCCTTGACGTTGACCGCGGCAACCTGCTGCGCAATCTCGTAGGCGGCACGAGCCTTCGCGAGCGCGTAGGGGTTGCTGAACTCGCCGTCGACCGCCTTGTCGGAGGTCATGACGACCTTCGGAAGCACGAGGTCCTTGCCCTTCTTGCCTGCCTTCACCTGGTCGATCACCTTGTCGAGCTCCAGCTGCATCTTGCGGTACGCGCCGGTGATGGCGAGCACCTTGACGAGGTTCCCGTTGTAGTCCGCCATCTCGATGGGGTCCAGGAACTCACGGCGGGCGCCGATCATGGCGTCGGCCTTCATGATGATGTAGCCGAAGTCGCTCTCCTTGAGCGCTGCAAACTGATCCTTCTTGGTGGTGACATCGTCGGTGATGACGATGCAGGGGATCCCGGCCGCTGCAAGGTCTTCGCGGGCCTGGGTAGGTCCGGGGAGGACGCCGTTCGGGGATACGACGATACAGAAGTCCGGAGCCCATGCCTTCATATTGCTGACTACACGGTCAATGTCCTCAGGCTGCAGTTTCGTCCCGGAGGTCGCCATGAAGGTGATCATATCCTCACGGTCGGCGCGCTCATCGAGGAGAAGTTCAGCCATTACACCACTGGCGATATTTCCCAGTTTCGCAATTCCTACTTTAACTACCACTTTAAACACCTCTCAAAATTTGAGAACACGATAGTATTGCCGAGTTCTCATATAAACGTTTTGAAATGGCCGCCAACTACCCCTGCTTCAGTCGGAAGCACGGTACCGCGGGGAGTGGACCATTTCATCGTATCTTGTTGGTGTAGGGGCGGATCACCAGCCTCTCGTGGAAGCATCCGGGAGAATTCATGGGGCAGAGAGAGAGGCTCTACGCATGAAAGCGACCTATTCCCCCTCCCCGCACAGGCCGGACCCTGGGTACGATGGAACAGAGCAGGGGAGCCTCCCCGTCGCCAAACCGGGGATCTCTTCATGGAACATTTAGGTGAAATGGTCCAGTAGTGGACCATGATATCTAAATAATCCCCTGCAACACGAGGTCCCTCACGCGGAAGCACGCGGGGACGTGAAAAGGACCAATCCTACCTATCCACCGAAAATCGCTTCCTTCTGCATATGGCCGGCGGTCCCCCACACCCGCAAAATAAGATGAAATAGTAGTCCTGTGGCATCATGCTCTCTGCAGGTTTGCGGAAGGGTGGACAAACCGCAAACAGGCTCGCGGACGCGGACCCCGGCGGTGATCATTAACCTCAGTCTTCAGGCCGGCGCCTTCAGCATAGCCACACGCCCGGCAGAGGAGCCCGGCCCGGCTCCTCTGCGGTTCTTCCGGTTGACGCAGCCGCAGACGCGGCACCTGCCGGCCCGTATAGGCTCTGTCGATCACTTCCCCCTCCTCCCTCGGAAGTTTTCTGACCATCTCAAGGGTCGATTTCCCCTTTAACGAAAGGGGCCTGACTTTTCGGCCTAGCAGTCCTGGTAAAAAACGGGGTCGAAAAGGGGTGTTAAGGAGAAGTGTTTAAATTTAATGTGTTCGTATATATATTTGATGAAACAAGGTCTGCTTACCGACCGCCAGAAAGAAGTACTGCGGTATCGGAAAAAAGGGTTGACGCAGCAACAGATTGCAGATATCATCAAGACATCAAAAGCTAACGTCTGCACCATCGAGAAGGCTGCTCTCGAGAACATCGCACGGGCACGTGACACCCTCGAGTTCCTCTACACACTTGACGCTGCACACCTCTGCACGCTCAAAGGCGGCCTCGACCTGCTCAAGGCTCCCGAGATCATCTACACCGAAGCCGAGAAGATGGGGGTGAAGGTCAAGTATGACACGATCTCGCTCATCAACAGGCTCAGGGACGCCAACCCCGACCGGTTCAGGGGCAGGCAGGTCCGCGAGGATGTGGAGGTCTACATCAACGAAGACGGCGACCTGTACTTCGGATGACGTGGCTATCGGAGCGCGCACCAGCGCAAGGATCTCTGCCGGGGCGGGCAAGCCAGCGGTAGCCCTGCATGAGACTTACCACCCGGCGTGCGCCTGCAACAGGACAGCCGCAGCCCTTCGTTCATCAGCCCGGAGGTTCGGTTCGGGGAATCAGGGTATTTCTGCAACAGATATCCGTTTCCCCAAATTCCCGGGAAATCCTATAGTAAGGTTTATATCTCATTTTAAGTAATGATTAAGAAACCGGTCTGCTCTATCTCGCCGTGATTCCGGGGATAATGGGCGCTTTATGTGCCTCTGATTCCCGGTATGTCCCTGGTATCGCAGTATATGCGGATCAGAGACCCGCGGCGGGACGGCGCAGAAGGTACCAAGACAACGCAAAGGTCGAACCCTCCACATGGAGGGCCGATGTCGATAGGAGTTGTGCTCGTCACAACGGGATGACAGGAGCTGGATCTGATCGAGACGTTGGGCCAACGCCGGTGCAGCGAGCCCGTTTCCGGGAACAAGTTTCCCGAAAGCGTCGAAGAGTCAGGATCTATTAGCGACGACTGGACGTACCCGGTGCACACCGGGCTGGTGGCGGGAGCGATAGGAGACGATCGTCTCCCCCGTGCCTGCCGCCTCCATCCAACTGTTTCCCTTCACGCCGCGCCGTTCTGGCGCGTCGTTCGATGTCATGCCCGATACGGGTTCGCCGTAATGCCCGACCGTGCCGGCCCGTCCGGCAGAGGATTCGGTGCATCACACTACAGTTGCACGAAGGGTTGATTGAAACATGCCGAAGTATAACAGGCCACGCAGGGGATCCCTCGCATACAGCCCGAGAAAACGGGCAAAGAGCCCTGTTCCCGGGTACGGCTCATGGCCGGAGTACACGGGAGTCCCGACAGTGCAGGGATTCGCAGGGTACAAGGTGGGGATGACCCACGTCGTCATGGTGGACGACCACAAGAGCAGCCCCACCGAAGGCAAGGACGTGATGGTGCCGGTGACCGTGGTTGAGGTTCCACCCATGCGGGTGGCGGGTGTGCGCGCATACTGCGAGGATACTTACGGAAAGCACGCGCTGACCGAGGCCTGGACAACCGACCTCGATGAGGAGTTGTCCCGCCGCATCACCATCCCGAAGAACCACGATACCGTTGCCGCCCTCGATGCCATCAGGAAGGCGATCGGCGAAGGCAGGGTCACGGAACTCTACGCCATCACCTACACACAGCCTGATGCCCTCACCGGCGTCCCGAAGAAGGTCCCTGACCTGATGGAGATGCGGATCGCCGGCGGAAGCCTTGACGACCAGATCGAGTACGCCGCCGGGATCCTCGGGAAGGAGATTGAGATCACCGGGAACTTCGAGGCCGGTGAGTATATCGACGTGACCGCCGTCACCACCGGTAAGGGCACAGAGGGTCCCGTCAAGCGTTGGGGCGTCCAGGTCCGGAAGCGGAAACACTCCCGCGGCGGCAAGAAGCGCCACATCGGTAACCTTGGTCCCTGGCACCCGCACCACGTCAGGTGGCAGGTCCCCCAGATCGGCCAGATGGGCTACCAGCAGCGTACCGAGTTCAACAAGCGTATCTTAAAGATCGGCACCAATGGCGACGACATAACACCCGCGGGCGGATTCCTCCACTACGGTGTTGTGCGCGGCCCCTATGTGCTGATCAAGGGTTCAGTCCCCGGGCCGAACAAGCGGCTGGTCCGGATACGGCCCGCGATACGGCAGGGAGAACACATTCTTCGCACGCCGGCGATCAGTTTCGTCAGCACGGAGAGCAAGCAGGGGTGAGCAGCGATGAAGGCACAGGTTCGAACACTGACAGGTGAGATCGCCCACGAAGTCGATCTCCCGGAAATCTTTAATGAAGAGTACAGGCCCGATCTGATTAAGCGGGCTGTCCTCGCGCTCCAGAGCACCCGGTTCCAGCCGCATGGGACCGACCCCTACGCCGGCATGCGCACCTCGGCAGAGTCCTGGGGCAGCGGCCGGGGCGTCGCCCAGGTCCCCCGCATCAAGAACAGCAGCAAGGTGGCCAGGGTTCCGCAGGCAACCGGCGGGCGTGCAGCGCACCCCCCGAAGGTCGCAAAGGTCCTCGTCAAGGAGATCAACCGGAAAGAGAAGCAGAAAGCGCTCCGGTCCGCAATCGCAGCCAGCACTTCCCCGGACCTTGTCCGGGAACGCGGACACCTCTTCGAGGGCGACCTCCCGCTGGTCCTTGAGGACCGGTTCGAGGAGATCACCCGGACGGGCGATGTCATTGCGGCGCTCTCCGCTCTCGGTATCTATGCTGACGTCGAGCGGGCGAAGGCCAGCAGGAAGGTCAGGGCAGGACGCGGCACCATGCGCGGCCGCCGTTACAAGCAGCGCAAGAGCGTCCTCATCGTCACCGGGAACGAACCGCTCCGGGCGGCCCGGAACCTCGCCGGCGTCGACGCCGTGACGGTCAACCAGCTCAACACCGAGCTGCTGGCCCCCGGTACGCACGCAGGACGCCTGACAGTCTGGACGGAGTCTGCGATCAGGAGACTGGAGGAGTTCTCATGATACTGAAATACCCCTTCGTTACAGAAAAAGCAACGATGATGCTCGAAGGCGAGAACAAACTCCAGTTTATCGTGCAGAGAGACGCTACCAAGCAGGATATCAGGCGTGAACTGGAGTCGGTCTTCGAGCAGGAAGTGAGCGAAGTCCGCACAATGATGACCATGAAAGGTGAAAAAAAGGCCATCGTCAGGTTTGCGGACGAGAAAGCGGCTGAAGAGATCCTCAGCCGGCTTGGAATCATGTAAGGTGAGTGACGAATGGCACATCGAATTACATCACAGAACCGCGGCCGGGGTGGCCCGACCTACCGTGCCCCCTCGCACCGGTATAAGGCCGAACTGCGACATGCCGGAACGAACGTCGCCCCGGTCTCGGGGCACGTCGTCGATATTGAGCACGACCCGGCCCGTCATGCGCCGATCGCTCTCGCCAGGCTCGAGGACGGCCGGAAGGTCTACATGCTCGCCACCGAAGGACTCGGTGTTGGGGATGCGGTCACCTGGGGTCCGGGAGCCGAGGTGAAGAACGGAAACACCCTGCCTCTCCGGGAGATCCCGGTCGGGGCATACGTCTGTAACATCGAAGCCCGCCCGAACGACGGCGGCAGGTTCGTCCGCTCAGGCGGCGTCCAGGCTCTCGTCATCGGCAAGGCAGAGGACGGCAGGGTCGGTGTCCGGATGCCGAGCGGCAAGAATAAGTGGTTCAGCGGTGCCTGTTTGGCAACCGTCGGTATCGTTGCCGGCGGCGGACGGAGCGAAAAGCCGTTCGCCAGGGCAGGAAAGAAGTATCTCCACGTCAGGTCCTCCGCCGAGAAATGGCCTCGCGTCAAGGGTGTCTGCATGAACGTCATCGACCACCCGTTCGGCGGCGGCGGCCACCAGCACTGCGGACGGCCGAAGACCGTATCCCGCGGAACATCCCCCGGCAGGAAGGTAGGGCATATTGCCGCCCGGAGAACCGGCAAGTGGAAGAAGTGAGGGGTGAAGCATGGCAAAGAAGACACAGAAGCGAATGCCGCGGCGGCGTGAGGAGTTCACCTACCGCGGTTACTCCATTGACGACCTGCAGCAGATGGCTCTCTCCGAGCTCCTGCCGCTCATGCCGTCCCGTGCACGCAGGAAGTTCGAGCGCGGTCTCTCCCGGGAACACGAGAAACTCCTCTCAGATATCAGGTCAGGAGACCCAAACGTCCGCACCCACCTGCGTGACATGGTCGTCATGCCCGAGATGGTCGGAAAGACGATCGAGATCCACAACGGAAAGGAGTTCCAGAGGGTGGAGATCCATCCTGAGGCGGTCTTCCATTACCTTGGAGAGTTTGCACTGACCCGCAGGAGGGTCTCCCACGGCAGCGCCGGTATCGGTGCGACCCGGTCGAGTAAGTACGTACCGCTGAAGTGATGGCTCATGGCAAGAACAGGTTATTCAGCAATGATTGAGGGCGAGAATGCCGCTCGCGCAAAAGCGAACGAGATTCCCGTCTCCCCCAAACACTCGATCGAGATTGCCCGGTTCATCAGGAACATGACCACCGCTGAGGCAAAGGCGTACCTCGCCGATGTGGTTGAGCTGAAGAAGGCCATACCCTTCAAGCGGTTCAACCGCAACGTCGCCCACAAGCGGGGCCTTGAAGGGTGGGCGGCAGGCCGGTATCCGGTCAAGGCCGCGAAGGCCTACATCAGGCTGCTCGACTCTGTCGAGAAGAACGCCGAGTATATCGGCCTTGATACAGAAAACCTCCGGATCGATCATGTCTCCGCCAACAGGGGCCGTGGTCTCCGGGCGTTCTTCCCGCGTGCGATGGGCCGCGCCACCCCGAAACGCAGGGAGACCGTGAACATCGAGATCATCGTGACCGAGGTGGCGTAATGGCAATCGAGAAGAAATTCATCAGTGAAGGCGTGCGCAACGTCCGTGTCGAGAAGTTCCTCACGAAAGAACTTAAGCGGGCCGGATACGGTGGCATGGATATCACCAGGACGCCGCTTGGCACCCAGATAACCATCTTTGCGGAGAAACCCGGCATTGTGATCGGGAAAGGCGGTAAACAGGTCCGCCAGCTGAC
>Ga0209722_1002336_pt1 | contig 14869 bp, 7 predicted proteins | sample BioC12SIPDNA_2_FD_185745 | JGI IMG/M metagenome (GOLD analysis project Ga0209722, IMG submission 185745) | Anaerobic biogas reactor microbial communites from Washington, USA - Biogas_R1_A C12 SIP DNA (SPAdes) (version 2) | ecosystem: Engineered > Bioreactor > Anaerobic > Unclassified | place... | reverse complement strand
GCCCTCCGTGCATGGACGAGCTTCTTCGCTCGGTTGGACGAGACAACTGTACAGAATCTGATGGCTTGGATTAAGGCGGTCGACCGAATTGGGAAGGGAACCGGAAAGTTCGCCCATCGTCACCGGCGCACGGCGCGGAAGTATCTTGGCGCGTGCATCCCTCAGATTCCGGCCTGGGTCATGCCGCTGCACAAGGTGTGGGAAACCGTTGAGGCCCAGGCGGGGCTGTTCGACACGATCATCATCGACGAAGCCTCGCAGGCGGGCATTGAATCGCTGCTTCTCTTTCTCCTGGCCAAACGGGTGATTGTCGTCGGCGACGATCAGCAGAATAGCCCTGAAGCGGTTGGTGTCAAGGAAGATGACATCGCACGTCTAATCCGTCGACATTTGGGTGGATTTGCTTTCGGTGACGAGTTCCGCCCCGACACCAGCCTCTTCGACCATGCGATTCGGTCGTTCGGGAATCTGATTTCCTTGCGAGAGCACTTCCGTTGCGTTCCCGAGATCATCCGGTTCAGTAACGACTTGTGCTACCGCGACGCTCCGCTAATCCCCCTCCGCCAGGCGCCACCGCAGCGCCTTCCGCCCCTGCGTGCAAGCTTCGTCGCCGAGGGTAAGTGCGACGGCGATGGGCAGCGGATTCACAACCGGGCGGAAGCGGAGAAATTGGTCCGGGCTATCCGCGAGTGCCTCGATGACGACGCCTTCGAAGGCAAGAGCATGGGCGTGATCGTACTGCAAGGCCACGCCCAGGCCGAGCTAATTGCGTCGCTGCTCGCAGAGGAACTCGAGCCCAAGCTCATTGAGGAGCGGCGGCTTCGCTGTGGGGTTCCGGCGACGTTTCAGGGCGATCAGCGCGATGTGATTTTCCTGTCACTGGTGATCGCGCCAAACGTCCCAACGCGGGCCTTAAACCGGCTTCCTGACCAACGGCGGTTCAACGTCGCGATGAGCCGCGCTCGGGATCAGGTTTGGTTATTTCACAGCGTGCAGCAACATGACCTCAGCCCGGACTGCTTGCGTCGTCGGCTCATCGGGTTTGTCCAGAGTCCGTGGAAGGAGACGGGGGATGGCGTTGCCGAGGAGCGCGACCGGCTTGAACGCGAGGTGCGACGACGGCCCAGACGGCCAGGCGAGCAGCCGGAGCCGTACGAGAGTTGGTTTGAAGTGGACGTGGCGCTGGAGTTGCTTCGGCGGGGCTACCGAGTCCGCGCTCAATATGAGGTCGCTCACAAACGCATCGACCTTGTGGTGGAGGGTCTCGAAAATCGGCTTGCCGTCGAGTGCGATGGCGATGCATGGCACGGCCCAGATCGATACGAGCAGGACATGGTGCGCCAGCGGCAGTTGGAGAGGGCCGGCTGGACGTTCGTCAGGATCCGCGAGTCGGAATTCTACACGGAACGGTCCCGGGCTGTAGACGAAATCCTGCGCGCGTGCGGTGACTTGGGCATTCAGTCCGTCGATAAGGAAACCGCACCGACGCCAGAAGCGACGGTGGCCATCGCGGCTGGAGATGCACGTGACGACACGCGAGCCGAGCTGTCTCCCGCAAGTCAAGTGGAGTGCGAGCCGCCGGAGGATGTTCAGGAGACCGAACAGGGGCCTTTCACTGGGTACTCTCCCGAACTGGGATTCCCGGATCCTCGGGAGGCGGCACCTGCGAACGTGCGTAGCGCTTTGCGAACGATTGTCGAAAAGGACGGTCCGCTTTCGCGGGCCTCGGTTTGTCGGCTCTACGTTGAGGGCTGTCCATACGTGCAGCGAGCTTCCAAGACCGTGCGGCAGATACTGAATCGCGCCTTGGGAATCATGTTGCGGTCCGGTGAAATCTGCCAGGAGGATCAATTTGGTGACGGCTCGCCGGAGGGGCAAATAATCTGGTTGTCGGGAACCCCGCGTGTTCGGCTCCGGCCTGCCGGGAGGCGGGACCTCCTGGAAATACCGGCAGCCGAGATTCTTGTCGTTCTCGACCGTATTCATCCCAGCAATGACGGCAGGCAGCCTGATGAGCAGGCCGTTCTACGGGCATTGCTGGAGTACTACGACTACACGCGGCTCACTGCCATCCGGCGGAAGTACCTGAACCGCGTCCTCGACCTTTGGCGAGCGGCGCGTAGCGCTGGTCCGTGAGTATCTTTGGACCCGCCTTTCGTCGAGTCACGTGCAGATTCCATGTACAACATCGGCGAGGTCAATCGTGCGACGCAAGAAAGAAACCGAGGAGTTGTTCCGCCGAGTGGAGCATGAGGTTCTAGATCAGCAGCACAGACACTTTGACCTCCTTCTCCGAAGCGAGGAAGTGGCAATCGACGCAGTCTTGCGAGCCTATGCCGACGTTCTTCGTGGTCTTCGGACAGGTCGTATCCCTAAGGCAGGCGCTGATGCGAAAACGCAGACTGCGAATGAGGGAATGCGTGGGCTTGCCCACTGTCTGCGTTGGATTCGCGCATACTGCCCGGCAACACTGCATGTGCCGACGCCGCCGGCTGATCAGCTTGCTCGAGAGGGCCTCGATCTCTTGCGTTGGGGTGTCACGTACGACCCGCTATGGAATCAGCACTCAGCGTATTCAGGTGGCTTGGCTACCATGAGCCTCGACGAGCGCGCCAAAACGATCACGTTTTCTCCGAGCCACGCGGTGGATGCGAGATTCTTTGTGACGCAAGTCGAAGCGAAGAAGGCGGACGATGAACGGTCGGCGCGAACGCTACTTGAGGAGCGACTGGCCGGGTTGTCCAGCGCGTGGTACGACTCCGTCCGGCCCGCACGCAGTGGTCTTATCTTTGATGATTCAAGCATCCTTGACAGCGGTGCCCTCGAAGTCGCGCTCGAATGGATGGCCGAAGTATGCCTTCCCGAACTGCCCTCGGCGACCCACCTCGTTTCCTGCAACCTCGCCGATGTTCGCAGGGTCTTGGCAGGCTTGTATGTGTATTCACTTTTTGTGACCAGGCTCGAGGATGCTGCAGACGACATGGGAACAACGGTCAGGGTGGGACCGCATGTCGCGATTCGTTCAATGGTTCAGATGACTGATTGGCTGGCGGAACTGTGTGGCGCATCACGGGAGAGCGTGCAAGCGATCGTTTCCGCGCTGACGTTTCGCCCAGAGCACCCGCACGTTACCATCGCACATCAACCGCTCGTGAGCACCACCAGGGGGCAGATGTTCTTGCTTCCGAGAATGATCCTGTTCATGGACCTTCCGAGAATGTACGTCAGCGCCATAAATTCGACCGAGGCGGGCAGGGCAGCGTATGATCGGGCAATCGTCGCGATCGAGGACGCCGGAGTAGCAGCCATCGCGTCGGAGTTGCGACCTGTGTTTCCGCCGCCCTTTGAAGTCATCGAGAAGACGACTTTCGCTCTGTCCGCCACGAAGACGATGACACCTGACATCGTCGTGGCGTCCCCGGAGCCTGAGGTTCTGACGATTGATGTCAAATACGCGCGGCCGCCGCTCGGACCTCTCGACATTCGGCATGACCTGAAGGAAATGGCGAAGTGGAAGACGAAAATGGTCGAATACGTGACCGCCTTCAGCCAGCACCCCGAAATACTGCGTCAGCATTTCGGGCGCCTACCGAAGGGGGATGTCCGGTCATTCGGGTTGATCCTGCTTCGATGGCCGTTGCCGATTCCAGCAGCGTTTGGAGAGACTGTGACTGCCGTGGATTGGCCATCCCTGAAGCAGTTCTTGCTGGGGAAAGGGGCACCATCGGCTCAATCGCTAATGAACTGGGCGCGGACTCGGCCGGACGTCACTGTGCCCGGAGCCCTGACCGAAATTCAGAGAGAAGTCGCAGTCGGCGAATGGACGTACCGTTACTTCGTCCTGTCCTCCTCCTCGTCGTAGGAGTCGGTCTTAGCTCGCCGCTTCCAGTCGGGCGAGACAAAAACGTTAAGTTTGGGCACATCTTGCGCCGACGGAGGGGCACCACAGGCATTCGATCATCCAAGGGCCTAGAGCGTTGACGTCCAACCCTGCCGGCGTCGGGGATCGCGGCAACTGGCACCCGCCCCGTCGGTCGTAGGAGCAGCAGTGCGGTACATCACGCTGATGAGGCCCTCTGTCGGTAGCGTCAGGCCGTGGTATGACGGGGGCCTGATCAGATCGCTCCTGCCCGGCGACGCTGCGGAGGGAACGGGTCAGTTGCTGAGCGGACTTCGCGTTACCTTGCGGCGGGAACTCGGCTGGGCGCCGTCGTGGGTGTAGATGCCCAGTTGATCGGCGTTCAGGCATCGGCCGCTGGCGCAAGTGCGCGGACGATCGACCGACTCGGCGGCCGTGACCGCCACCGGCACCACGTTTTGCGCGGCTTGGACCACCGGCACGGTGAGCAGGGCCGACAAGCGGCAGCAGGCCCTGATCTCGGTACCGGTCCAGTTGTCGTCTTGCGGCAGCTTCTGCTTGGCGTCCAACTCGAACTGCCCCAGATAGAGGTACCGAATCGCACGCCGCTGCTCCGCGTCGGGCAAGTTCAGGAAGAACACCCCGTCGAAGCATTCCGCGCGCCTGAACTCCGGCGGCAGTTTGGAAATGTCGTTGCCCGTGGTCACGGCGCTGTGGCCGGTCTCTGACCGAGCCACACGGGCCGACCGTAGGTCTCCTGAAGTGCGGGAGACCTGACGGTCGGCCGTTTCGGCGGGGTCGGAGACCCGCGCCGAGCGCGTTCATCCGCGTGAGCAGCGACCCGAAGAGCCGCGCAGACACGCCGGAATCGGTCTGGCCCGAGTTGCAGACACGGGCAAACGCTGTTTCGACGTCGGCGCTGATCACCGCGCTCAGGGCCATCGCATCGAGCAACCAGCTCATCAGCGTGCCGGCGTCGAGGCTCAACGCGAGTGCCCGTTCAGCTTCGCGCTACCGCTCGGCGAAAGGCATCCAAATCGGGGCATGCCGCGGCGGTTCGCGTCAGCGTCTGAAGCTGGTCGTCCAGCTCCACCGACTCGATCTCCTCCACCAGATCCCGCGGAACCTCGCCAAACCGAGTCTCGAGGACCGTGCGAATGGCGCGTTGAGCCGTCTCGCAAGCCGCCTGGCGCGTCTTCTCGGTCAGGAGGTCCCCGTACTTCTCCATGACGAGCTCATCAATTAACGGCGATTCGAGCATGACTTGTCTACCTCCTAAGATCGTAAGCAGTCCCGCATCATTATACCGCACAAAGAATTGGGACAGGCACCTCACAGCCCGCTGTTTTTGGCGATAATAGCGATGTACTGGCTCGGAGCCAGTCCCATTTGTTCCCAGCCTCTAACGCCTGGAAGATCCCTTTCCCTCTTGGCACCACACACGATACTTTCGTAGGAAACCACTCATGACTCGCCTGCCGCTTTATCTTGTTCTGGGCGCCGTGACAATCGGCGCGAGCCACTTGCACGCCGAGCAGACCGAGGATGGCAACGCACCCGGCGTTCCCGTGCTGGTGAAACTCGATGCCTGGGCCGACGTGGACGGGATCGCGTATGTCCGCTGGGTCACGGCCCAGGGAGATCCTGCCAAAGGCCAGGTCGAATATGGTCCCACCCCAGACCTGGGGTTCATTGCCGTCGAGGACCCGAACAACCTCCGCGGCACGACAAACAACCGGGACGCCGGGACCGGCTGGGCCAACAACCACCGGGCCGATCTGCGGGACATCAAGGCGTGGCCCGTATCTCTTCGCGTGACGGGCACGACCCGCTCCGGCCGCGATTTTGCCAGCGAAGTCCTGACCGTGAATCGGCCCGAGCAACCGCTGGGGCGTGCGATTGACGAGCGGGTCCGCATCGCCATCGATCCGGGCGATTGGAAAGTCGAGCGGCTGCCGATCACCGTGGGGATCCCCTTTGCCAAGGGCGAATGGGGCGATCCCGCTCGGGCTCGGGTGCTGATCGCGGGCCAGGAAGTGGCCTGCGGCGTGAAGGCGGTCGTCCGCTGGCGCGAGGACCAGAGCGTCAAGTGGGCTCGAATCGACTTCCTGGCGCCCGCCGCCGCCAGGGAAGCGGTGTTTCAGTACGGAAGCAAGGTGGCGCGGCTGAAAACCGGTCCGGATGCCGCGCCCACCGATGCCACTTGCCTGCCGATTGCCGCGGAGCTGCTCGACGACCGAGGGAGACGATACTGCAGCGTCGTGCAAAGCAGCGAGATCGAGGAAAGCAACCCGGTGAAGAGCGTCGTGAAGGTCAGCGGGCACCATGTGGCGGAGGATGGCAGCAAGTTGTTCGGGTTCACGGCCCGCTGTCACCAGTGGCCCGCGGCGGGACTGCAGCGAGTCGATTACACCGTGGAGAACGACAACATCCAGAACGAATTCACGTCCCTGCAGTCGCTGGCGATTGGCCTGGCTGGTTCCCAGGCCGCTGGCCGGTACACCGTTGGTTGCGCAGGCGATGCGCTCGAGCTGGCCGACGGGGAGAGGGTTCTCCAGAGGGAAGATTTTCAATGGATCCGGGAGCCCGGCAGCGAGAAAGGCAAGCGGTTGGCCGGGCTGGTTCACCTGGGCGGCGAGGATTGGGCGGTGATGCGGAACTTCTGGGAGCAGTGGCCGGCCTCCGTGGAAGTGCGCGACGGGCGGGTGCTCTTTGGGCTTTGCCCCCGCCTGCCCGCCGGTTTCTACGAGAAACGCCCCGACGAAGACAAGCTCTACTACCAGATCCGCGATGGATTGCACACGTTGCGGCAGGGTTTTTCCAAGACCTGGGAGTTGTGGCTGTACCGCGGCGACGCCGCCGCTGCACCATTGCTCCTGGGGGAGAAGCCGGTGGCCTCGGTGCCTCCGGAGCGCGTCGAAGGTTCCCGCGTGTTGCAGGGGCTCGGCGTGGCCGGCCGCGACCAGTTTCCCGGCTACGACGAGGCGCTCGCCGCCGGCATCGAACGGTTCCTTCCGAGTCGCGAGGCGGCGCGGGAGTACGGGATGATGAACTTTGGCGATTGGCATGGCGAGCGCCGCTGGAACTGGGGCAACTTGGAGTATGACCTGGGGCACGGCTTCCTCACCCAATTCGTCCGCAGCCAGAATCCGAGCTTCTTCCGCCGGGCGGAGGAGGCCATCCGTCACGAGCGCGACGTCGATACCCGGCATTATGCGTCGGATCCGCGGCGGATCGGCCAGCAATGGACCCACTGCATGGGCCATACGGCCGGCTATTACCCCGCCGACTACAAGGAGATGAAGGTCTATGCCACGCCGGGATGGTCGGACAACCGCGGGCACGTCTGGTCGCAGGGGATGTTTGAACACTACCTGCTGGGAGGCGACCGGCGATCGTTCGACACGGCCAAGATGATTTCCGACGTTTACGGCGGCCCCGGCACGACGAATTACAGCTTCTTCAACGCCCGCGAGCCCGGCTGGGTGGGCAAGATGCAGATGGCAGCCTACCTGGCCACCGAGGACCTCTTCTACCTCAACGCGGCCGGGATCCTGATGGATGCCGTGCATGAGAAGTCCTTGGCGACCGGCGACCACGGATTTCACTTTCACAAGCTCCCGACCGGCCACTGCAATTGCCCGGACGACCGGAAGCACGATGGCGAGGCGGGCTTTATGCTCGCCGTCGAGATGACGGCCCAGCGGATGTACTACGAGGAGACCGGCGACCGGCGGATCGCGGACGACATCGTAAAGACAGCCCGCTTCATCGCCGACACGATGTGGGTGCCCGCCCAGAAGGGATTCCGCTACACGTCCTGCCCCCTCACGTCGGCCGCACCCGGCGGATGGATTCAAATCCAAGGCATGGCCTTCGCCGCCCGCTATGCCAACGACGAGCGGCTGGCGGACATCTGCCGCCAGGCGTTGGCGGCCGGTTGGAAAAACCTTCCCACCAGCGGCAAGTCGGCAGGATACATTCTGTGCACGTCGGCCCAGGCGCTCGACGAGGTTGCGCAGCTGCCAGGCCCCGGTTTTCGCGAATATCTCGAGAGAATCACCGCCATCCTCAACAGTCCGGCGGTCCATCGCCTGCCGACGTTGGTCCCGAATCCAGACTTTGAAACGGGAGTTGATGGCTGGCCGTCCCGCGGCTGGAAAGTCGAGCAATGCCAAGAAATCAAGCACTCCGGATCGTCGTCGCTCAAGATTACCGGCAGCCTCGGCGGCCAGGGCGAATATGTCAACACGACCTACGACACCGCCAGCTCGCCCTATGAGATCAAGTCGCTTCGCCCCGGCCACAAATATCGCCTGACCGCGCGGCTGCGAGTTGACAAGATCAGTCCCGGCGTGCCGCCCCCCTCCCTGCGAATCCAGTTCCGCGACGAGGTCCAAGGGTCGCGGTCCGCAGCGACGACCGACGCCTACGACCTGAGCCGGCTCAAGACCTGGCAGAAGCTTGGCGTCGACTTCACCGTCCCGGACTACAACACGAGGAACTACATTGCCCTGAACACCGGCACGCGGAACAAGGTCGAGGTGGAGATGTACCTCGACGACGTGAGCCTGGTCCCGGCGGACGTCGCCGGCGAAGGGCCTTACAGCTATCTGGAACTGTTTCCGGAAGAGGCGGCCTTGAAGGACGGCGCCCAGGCGGAGCCGCTGCCAGACTTCCCCGAGTGGACCACCATCCTGGGCCCCGGCACGGCATCGTGGCCGGCGACTGTGCCGGCTGCGGGCGTCTACCGCCTCTGGCTGCGCGCGTGGAGTGCCGGCCGTGCTCCACAAGCCACGATCGAAGGCAAGCAGCTGCCACGGCGAGGCGACATCGTCGGGCCCACCTGGCAGCTCCTCGGCACAGCCACGCTTCCTGCTGGCCGTCACACGATCTCCATCCAACTCGGCCAGGGCGGGGCAACCATCGGCGGTTTGGTGCTTACCGATGATCCGACGGAGCTGGCATTCGAGAAGTAGTGGAGACGCGAAGGCTCCAGTCCGGCGATTGCGGCGATGACGAGCCCCTGACGTGGCCACGGCTGCTGAGGTGGACATCATCGCGCTCCGGGTCAGGTTGCTCGGCCTCTCAGTCTTGCCAATCGCGCGAATCCATGACCGTCTGGTGTTGAACATCGCTCCACGCTGGCAAGCAGCGTGGTGACGCGGGGCGCGCGTCGGGCGCAGCCGAGGCGGGCTGGGTGTGGCCACGGCGGAGCTTGCCTCCGTCGAGCCGTGTTCAGCACCAGACGGCCGGCCCCCGAAAATTTTCCCTTCGGCCACCACGCTGCTTGCCAGCGTGGGGCCATGTTCAAGACCAGGCGTCGTACCCTTCGCACGGCATCCGGCGTCGTGAACATCGCTCCACGCTGGCAAGCAGCGTGGCGACGCGGGCGTGTGGCAGGCCGCGTCAGTTTCCGTACCCGTGAGGGTGCCGGCTGTGCCAGCGCCAGGCGGTGGCGACGATGTCGCGCAAGTGGGGGAACTGCGGTTGCCAGCCCAATTCGTCGCGGATCCGCTGGCTGCCGGCCACCAGCACGGCCGGGTCGCCGGCGCGACGCGGACCGACGCGCGCCGGGATCGGATGGCCGGTGATTTCGCGTGCCGTCTCGATTACTTGCTGGACGCTGAATCCCTGTCCGTTGCCCAGGTTGTACACGCGGCTGCCGCGATCCAGGGCCTGCAGCGCCAGGATGTGGGCCTGGGCCAAATCGACGATGTGGATGTAGTCCCGCACACAGGTGCCGTCCGGAGTCTCGTAGTCGTCGCCGAACACGGTGACGTGCTCTCGCTGACCGAGCGCCACCTGCAGGACGATCGGGATCAGGTGGTTCTCCGGGTGATGGTCCTCGCCGCGTTCCTCGGTGGCTCCGGCGGCGTTGAAGTAGCGGAGGGCGGCGTAGCGCAGGCCGTGGATGCGGTCCAACCAGTGCAGAAACCGTTCGATGATATGTTTCGATTCGCCGTAGGGGCTGCCGGGCACAATCGTTTCGGTCTCGGCGATCGGGATGCGCTCCGGCGCGTCGAACAGATTGGCAGTCGAGGAGAGGATGAACCGGCGCACGTCGTGCTCGACGGCGGCCTGCAGCAGGTTCAAAGCGTTGGTCACGTTCTCGCCCAGGTAGCGGAAGGGCTTCTGCATCGACTCGCCGACCAGCGTGTGCGAGGCAAAGTGCATGACGGCTTCGGGGTGATGAGCGGCGAACGCGGCGTCAATCGCAGCGGCATCCGCCAGGTCGCCCTGGACGAACTTCGCCTGCGGGTGGACGGCCTCGCGATGCCCTTGGTACAGATTGTCAAACACGACGACCGAGTGGCCGGCCAGAATCAGCTGCTCGACGACGATGCTGCCGATATAACCCGCTCCGCCCGTGACCAGGATATTCATGGTTCCCTCCTCGTGAAATGCCCTGCGCCGTCAGGCCGCATCAGCCGCGGACGATCTGGGCGCCCTGGGCAGGCCGCGTGGTAAACAGCGACGGCGCGATGCCCGTCTGCTGCCGATAGTCGGTGCCGATCGCGGCGGCCACTGCTTCCAGATGGTTTTTCCGGACCAGGCTGACGGTACAACCACCGAAGCCGCCGCCCGTCATTCGCGAACCGATCACCTTGCCGCCTGCGCCGTGCTTCTGCGCCAATTCGACCAGCAGATCGAGTTCCTGACAGCTCACTTCGTAATCGTCGCGGAGCGAGGCGTGGCTGGCGTACATCAACTCGCCCAACCGCGCCCACTGGCCGGCGGCCAGACACTGGGCCGCCATTTCGGTGCGTTCGATTTCTCCGATCACGTGCCGCGCTCGACACTGCAGCACGGGGTCCAGCGACGCGCTGAACTCCGCAAGCAGGGCCGGGGATGCGTCGCGCAACGAGCGTACGCCCATCGTCCGTGCCGCCGTTTCACACTGGCTCCGCCGCAGGGGGTACTCGCTGCCGGTGAGTTCGTGTTTCACATTCGTATTGATGATCAGCACCTCGACGTCCGGATCGGCCAGCGGCACCAGCTGGACTTCGGTCGAACGGCAGTCCAGCAACAGCAGGTGACTGGCTTGGCCCAGGACCGAGGTGAACTGGTCCATGATCCCGCAGGGCATGCCCGCATAGTGGTGTTCCGCCTTCTGGCACAGCAGCGCTTTGCGGATCGGGTCGAGCGACTTGCCCGTCACCGCTTCCAGCAGTGTAGCGGTGGCCACTTCCAACGCCGCGCTGCTGGACAGCCCGCCGCCCAAGGGCACGGTCGAATCAATCAGCACTTCCAGGGCCGGCGGCGCCAACCCCTGCTCGCCGCAGCCTACCATCACGCCGTACACGTAGCGTGCCCAGGGCGCCAGCTTCCGGAAATCGGACGCCCCGACTTGACAGCGTTCGGACTGATTCAGCAGGCAGCTGTGCAGGCCCACTTCGGCCTCGCCCGCCGCGCCCGTAACCTCGGCCGCCGCCACGACGACGTACCGTTCGATGGCCATCGGCAGCACAAAGCCTTCGTTATAGTCCGTGTGTTCGCCGATCAGGTTCACGCGGCCGGGCGCTGCCGCCAGCCATTGGGGAGCCCGTCCAAACCGCTGCTGATAATCGCGTTTCACCCGGACAACCAGTTCGTCCAAGGGGATTCCCGGATCGATGGTCAAGCCCGCAGCGTCGCCCCTGTGTGTTCCCGATGCAGCGTCCATCAGCTTGCTTTCCAAGAGGTTGCGTTCTAGGAGTTGCAAATTGACCACCCGCTCCGTCGCCCCGGCCTCTTCGGCAGCGCCGGACTCTGTCTGAGCCAAACTCCCCGATCCGGCCGACGAACCCGTCGCCGTCGCCGGATTGGCTTGTGCCTATTGTCGCACAGTGGCAGACAAAATCGAGGGGGCCTGCCGGGACCGTCTGCCGAGCATTTTTCCCGTTGCCCGGTCTTGGATTGAATCTGCGAATGGTCTCCAATGTCCGAGGCCGTCTGAAATCCAGCATGAGGAACTTGCCGGACCAGGCATTCCCCCACCGTTTGTGCGAAGGTCTTTTGAGGAGTCTCCGGCCATGGCAAGCATGATCGCAGGTCGCCCCATGACACGTCGATACCCGATCGGTCTCCCTCTGCTATCGATTGGCATGTACTTGTGGTGCGGCGTATGCCTCGCGGCCGAGGGTCCGTTTCAGGCTCGAAAAGGCGCGGTAGCGACCGCCGGCTTGTATGTACCGGTGCGGTTGGAGTCGCACGCCGCGGACCGACTTGGCGTCGAGTTTCCCAGCCGGCACGTGACCGTGGCGGGCGTCCCGTTCGAGTTGGTCGCTTCGCCCTCGGCGGACAACCTGTTCTTGAAGTCCGCCCAGTGGCCGGACTGGCAAGAGGATCCCAGCAGCTACTATGCCGCCTACGACCGCGGCCCGGAACTGCCCGGCGATCCTCGCCGGCCGCTGTTCCAGGTTCCGGTCGCCGATTATGCGGCCGTGTACTTGTTGGCGGCCGCAGACGACGATCCCGCGTTGTCGAACACGATCAGCTTCCGCATCGGGGCCTTCGACGGGCCCCGACGCACGACGCTGCACGACGTGGGGGCCGAAGTGCCGCGCTGGAACGGCAAACGCAACGCCGTGACCCAGGCCGTGTGCCCCGTCGCGCAAGGCAATCTGTACCTGGTCCGCGTGCCTATCGGCAAAGCCTTCGCGCAAGACTTCACCGACGAATGGGCCTTCGACGTGGAAGTCACCAAGCAGTTGCGGCTGGCCATCCGCAGGCCGGACCCGTGCCGATACCAGATTCGTCCGCTGGGACTGCCCAGCGGCGTGCATCTGTTCGGCATGACCTTCCTGCGGTCACCGGTTCAAGTGCGAGTCTCCAGCGACCAGGCGGGGCACGTCTTTAACGCACCGCAGACACCGACGTTTCGCGTCCAACTGCGCGGCGTCGGCCGGAAGACGGCATGCATGGTGGAGGCGGTTGCGACGGACTTCTACGGCCAGCAGCAGGTGGTGCGGACCGACGACTTGGCTCTGGCGCCGGGGACGACGATCGAGCGAGACGTGACGCTCCCCGTCACCCGCTACGGCTATCACGAATTGTCGGTCCGCGTCATCGCGGGGCGCAGCGAACTGGTCCGCCGCGAGACGACGTTTGCCTGGCTGCCCAAGGACACACGCCGCCATCGGGACGAGTCGCCCTTGGGCACGTGGGACTTCAGCGGCACGCACTACACGCCCAACGATCCCGACGTCGTAGGACCGTTGTACGTCAAAGCCGGCCTGCGCTACGGCATGTTCGGCTTCTCGGCCGAGGCGCGGCAGAAATACGGCGTGCTGGCCGGCAACGAACCCCGTTCCGCCGAAGGACTGGGCAAGGCTCTCGAAAAAGACCCGCTCGCGCCACGCCGCGTGCTGATCTTCCACGAACACGCCATCAGCGGGCCGCACATCCTGCGCACGCCCGACGTGTTCACGGGCCGCTCCGCGTACCAGTTGGATGCCAAGGAACAGGAGCGGTTCGACCAGCTTTGGAAGGAAGCCATCGAGACCGGCCAAACGACCCGCCAGCAGTTCCCCGACGCCAAGCTGGCCTTTGGCAACGGCAATCCGCACTTGCTGGAGGAATTCCTGCGACGCAAGTTTCCCGCCGAGTTGTTCGACTCGCGCGGCAACGAAGCCGGCAGCTTTATGCGGATGCCGGAGACGCAGCCGCCGGACTTCGTGGCCAACAACGCCAGCTTGTGGATGGACCGGCAGATCCTCGACCACTACGGCTACGCGGACAAGCCGATCACCCAGTGCTACGAAATCTGCTACCCGAACACCAATCCGGGCAACCTGTCCTTGCAGACGCAGGCCGCGTACTACGTCCGGCACATCCTGCACTCGCTGGCCTGGCGCGTGCCGGTCATCCGCCCCGGTTCCATCACGGACATGGGCAATTCGTACTACTACAGCAACTGGGGCGCATCGGGCTTGTGTTTCGCCAAGCCGGACGTGCGGCCCAAACCGTCCTACGTGGCCATCGCCACGCTGACCCAGGTGCTGGACGGCGCCAAGTTTCGCCGTGCCGTGCCGACCGGTTCGACGACGGTCTACGCCGTCGAGTTTGCCAAACGCGACGGCGGTTGCGTCACCTCGCTGTGGACGCTGCGCGGGACGCGGCCGGTCACGCTGTCGGCGGGAGGGACCCCCACCGCGGTCGTGACGGACCTGATGGGCAACGAGACCCAAGCCGACTTCGCCGACGGCAGGACGCAACTGGATCTGTCCGCGTCGCCGGTGTTTGTCGCCACGCCCAAGCCCCTGACCGGCATCGTTCCCGGGCCGGCGAAGCTGGAAGGCCGCCCGCAAGGCAAGACCTTCTTGATCTCGTCGCTCGGGAAACTCGCCGACTGGCAGGTGGACGAAGGCCGGAGCACCGAATTGGAGTGGTACAACTTTGAATGCCCGCGGCGGAAAGGGAACTTCGACTTCCGCGAAATGGCCGAATTCGAGGGCGAGAAGAACGTCCTGCAAGTCACGCCGCAGTTGCCGGTCGACGGTTCGTCCTTTCTGCCGATGTACTCGCAGCTGGTTCATCGTCAAGGTATCGAACTGCCCGGCGAGCCGATCGAAATCGGGCTGATGGTACACGGCAACGGCGGCTGGGGCCGCGTGATTTTCGAACTGCAGGACGCCGGCGGCCAGCGCTGGATTTCGATCGGCGCCGCGGCGACCGGCGAACCAACCCGCTGGATGGAAGACTGGATGCGGCCAGAGGATCTGCAGGCCATGAAGTCGATGTCCGTCAGCGACTGGAACACCAACGATCCTTGGCAGCGGAGCCGCATCAATTTCGAAGGCTGGCGTTTCGTCCGCTTCCCCCTGCCGGGCAACTATCCCGGCGAAGGCTACCACTGGCCCTCCAGCAGCCAATGGCGTCACACGGGCGACGGCGTGGTCAAGTACCCGCTCAAATTCCGGCGGCTGATTCTCGAACTGCCCGAAAGAGTCCTCCACCTGACTTCCCTGGTCCCGCCCTCGCGGCCGGAGATCTACTTGAAGGACTTGACCGTCACCTATCGCCTAC
>Ga0209722_1002332_pt1 | contig 14903 bp, 7 predicted proteins | sample BioC12SIPDNA_2_FD_185745 | JGI IMG/M metagenome (GOLD analysis project Ga0209722, IMG submission 185745) | Anaerobic biogas reactor microbial communites from Washington, USA - Biogas_R1_A C12 SIP DNA (SPAdes) (version 2) | ecosystem: Engineered > Bioreactor > Anaerobic > Unclassified | place... | reverse complement strand
GAAGGTATACGTGTTTACGGCTGCGCTTTCGGGGCGGGATTTCTGGCTGATCGCGCTGGTGGTGATTGGGGCGGTGAACGCGGCGATCGGGGCGGCGTATTATCTGCGGATTGTGTTTGCCGCGTATATGGCTGAACCGGCTGAGGCTTCGGAATCGCCGGCGTTTGGTCGGCATCACAGCCGGGCCGCGTGGCCCGCGGCTTCGGTGGGGTTGGGGGTTTCTGCCGCGATTGTTTTGGGGGTTGGTTTTTTTCCGGCGAAGTTGATGCGGATTTGCGAGTTTGCGGCGCAGTTTTTGTTGCCGGGTTGAGGGGAGTATCCACCCTGGGCATATCGCGAGCCATCCGCCTTTCACAGCCGGGCAAAGGCAGGTGTCCAAAGGCGGTGGTATCCCACATTTCGGGTGAGGCCGAGAGAACGGGCTGATCAAATGGATACTCAATGAATACTCGATCAGCTATAATCCCCGGACGGCATCAACTATTTGCGAGGTGTTCATGAAGCTCGGCACAACCATTCCACAAGACGAGCCGGCGAGGGTAAACGGCGAATTCAACATTGAGAAAGCATTCGGCTGTCTGGCGGATGCCGGGATTCGCGGCTGCATGGCCAATTTCACCCCGGATGAAGCGAGGTGGGAGAGCTGGACCCGCGATATGGATCGCGCAAGCCGGGCTTGCGGGGTCGAGATTCTTGAGTACAACCCCCCGTTTCAGGTGGAGGCGCTGTCGCGCGAACGATGTGCGCCTGAGGCGATGAAGTTCGTGCGTTTGCTGGAGCTTGCGGAGAGCATAGGGTGCCTCGAAGTGTGCGCCGGGGCGGCTGGGCCGGATTTCATTTACCCTCATCCGTGGAACCGCAGCCAGGAATGCCACGACCTGCTCAAAGAGACATGCATGATCATCGCGGCGGAATGCACCCGTCGGAACCTGAAAGCCAGACTGGTTCTGGAGCCGATATATACAACACTTCTGTGGTCGCCGCTCGCGCTGGCCCGGTTTGTCGACGAGATTGGGAGTCCCAACATTCAGGGCCATATGGATATCGTGAACTGCCTGACTTTCGATAATATTTTCGATAACGCCGAGTTCACGAGAGACGCATTCACCATACTCGGCAACCGCATTCATTCCGCGCATATCAAGGATGCCGCGCCAATCCGGTCATGGATCGCGGGGATTTCGGAGTGTCAGGTCGGCGAAGGCATTCTTGACCTTCGCCCCTACCTTGACTGCCTCAACCGGATGCCCCCCGGTTTTCCCGCACTGATCGAGCATGTGCACACCATGGCGGAGATCGAGCGATCGTACCAGCGCACGAAGGCAATTCTGGAGGCCATGAACGTGCCGGTCTGGCGCTGATATCAGCTTTCCGCGACCGTTCCACGATACTTGTACATAAAGCGGCACATTGCCTCGGATATTCCCGTGGAGGTTCTGTCGGTTTGCGGCTGTTGGCCGGCGATTCGGGACAGGCGGTTGGATAGGCGGCGGAGGGCGACCACGAGGGTTGCCCGTACGGGGGCGGGGATTCTGGAGGGATTTGGCTTGGTTGGCGTCAAGGGTGGCGGGTCATGACCCGCCCTACCACTCTGAGACGCGGCGGGGACAATGAAAAATGAAAACAGCAAATACCAAAGTGCAAGATCGCGAGGGCGGCGGATTTGGATTTGGGGCGAGGTCGCCCCAGCGGGGCGAAGGTGTGCAGGCAGGGGCACCAGCCCCTGGAACAGGCGGCGTTTGGCCGGTGAGCCTCAGCGGGGCGACGGTCTTTCTGCCGCCCCTTTGGGACCAGGGGCTTGCGCCCCTGGCTATAGGCTTACGCCCCTTCGGGACCAGGGGCTTACGCCCGTGGCTACATCCTTACGCCCCTTCGGGGCTGATTCGCATGGGGGCCTTTTGTACCAGGGGCTTGCGCCCCTGGCTATAGGCTTACGCCCCTTCGGGGCTGATCGGCGCGCGGGGGCGGGGTGTTTGCCGGTGTCATTCCAGTTTCTTGTTGTCGATCCATAGTGTCGGTTCGGCGATGCCGTCGATGGATTGGCTGCGGGGGTTGATGAAGCGGATACGGCGGTTTTTGTCCTGGGCGAAGTCGATGCGTTTTTGGGCAAGCGGGCCGACGGCGGAGTAGACGAGGAGGTCGGTGTCGGCGGTGTAGGCGGCCCAGCCGTCGTGAGGGAGCGAGAGGGTCAGTGCGTCGCTGATCCGCAGGTCGAGCGGCGCAGCGTTGCGGTTGACGACAACGGTCAGGCCGTTGGCGTACTGGACGCGGATGGTCTTGAAGGCGGGGCAGTCGTCGACGTCGGGTTTGAAGGCGATATCCGGATCGTCCATGAGGTCGTTGAGGGTGAGCCACTGGTCTTTCCATCGGTAGAGGACGCGCTCGACCGGCTGAAGGGCATAGTGCGGCTGGAGGATACCAACGGTGAGGGCCTCGGTGAGGGCGTGTTCGCGGGCGGAACGTTGGGCTGGAGGGAAGTCGAGGCCGGCATCGTAGTAGGCTCCGTTGCCGTAGAGGACGGTCATGGCGCGGTAGGCGTCGGCGCCCTCGTAGAAGTCCCAGGGCTCCTGGCCCCAGTAGCGGCCGTTGCCGTAGCCGAGCCAATCGCCGCTGTGCTGGTGCTGCTGCGGGTAGCTGAAGAAGCGATAGCTGAGGCCCATGCCGTGGAAGGTGCTGAGGTGGTGCAGCCGGTGGAGTTTGTACTCCGGGCTGACGAGGCGGTCGTCGCCGTTGAAGATGCCGTAGTCGCCGGTGTCGCACCATCGGCCGAGGAGGTACTCACTGTTGAGGGTTTCGCTGCTGAGGGGGCCGTGGTGGATTTCTTTGACGGCGTCGGCGAATTGGCGGAGGAGGCGGGCGTCGGCGCGGGCGGTCCCGGCGCCGATCTCCCAGGGGGTGAGGTCCTGGCGGAAACCGGCTCCGCCGCCGGAGGCGAGTTGATCGACGAACTGGGCGTTGGTGTTGAAGGCGGTGTGGATGTCGGTTTCCTGGAATCGGGCGAGTCGCAGCCAGTCGTGGCGGTTTGAGGCTTGGTACTGGCGGTTTTCGTCGCTCATCACGTCGCCGCCCGGTGCCGCTTCGACCAGCGATCCTTTGATGAGGGCGTGCTTGAAGCTGGGCGAGTGGTCTGGAACGATGAAGTTGTAGTTGGTGCGCAGGCCGATCCGCCCGCAGGTGAGGCCGAAATCCACGAGGGCCTTGAGCTCATCAAATGAGCCGTATTGATCGGCGGGCATAAGTCGCTCCGGCCAGAAGGCATCGGGCCCCATGCCGTCGAATCCGCCGGCCTGCCAGGTTTGGACGATGGTGTAGAAGCGGACGAGGCCGCCCGTGCGCTCGCGCATCATCTTGAGGAATTCGAGTTTTTGGGTGGTGCCGCCGCCCCAGAGGTCGAGGAACATGGAGTCGCCGAGTTCGGCGCCGTACTGGCTGGGAGGATTGGCGAGGGATCCGGTTGCGGTCCAGAGGTCGTCGGCGACGCCGATGGTCAGGCGTTCGCGGAGCGGTCGGCGGAGGTTCGCTGCGTAAGGCGGGTAGTGGGCGTCGGGTGCGAGGTGCGTGGGCCAGTGGTCTTTTTGGATGCATCCGACGCCGCCGTCGCAGGCGTTGGAGCGTTCGAGGTCGAACTGGCCGTAGACCCAGAATTTGCCTTCGCGGTGGCGGAAGGCGGCTTGGACGGTATTGACTTCCCAGGATTCGCGGAGGCGGCGCATCATGGTGAACGGTTTGAAGGCATCCGGGTCGGCCAGTTGACCGGCGGTCATGGCTGAGGCGAGGGGCTCGCGCATCTCAAAGTCGAGGTATACGAAGGGGCCATCGGTCTGGATGGTGATCCAGTAGTAGGTCGGGGCCTTGATCTCGGCGATGCGGTAGACGAGGAAGAGGCGGTTCTTTTGTGGGTCGTGGCTGAGGCGGAACAGTTTGGGCGTGTAGCTTTCCGGAGTAAGGGTTTGCCCCTGGTGCTCGATCATCGGTCCGATGTTCTTGAGCAGGACGAGCGATTGGCCGTTGGCGTGCAGCGTGATGGGATCGAAGGGTTTGGATGGATCGACGGTGATCTTGCCGGTTGTGAGCGGCAGGTCGATCGGAGCCGGCGCATCGTCGATGCGGCGGATCAGTTCGATGGTTGGTTCGAACCGGACTTCGTCGAAGCCGGCGTCGTCGCCGGCGAAGTGCGTGAAGAGCAGATGGTCGCCGCTTTCGAGCGTCACTTGCGTATCCAGCGGCGTCGGTTCGGTCCCTGGCATCAGGAGATGCTCGTAGAGCGTGTCGCTGGTTCCCCAGGTTGTTTCTTTGATCGTCGTGATCTTGCAGCCATCGCCGCCGGCGGGATGGACCCTTGCGGGCGTGGCGGTGACGCGGTAGACGCCGGTGGTCGGGGCGGTCCACTCGAGGACCGCCAGTTCGGCGGTCTGCTGGTTGGGAATGCGGTTTCGGCCGATCATCGTTGCGTCGAGGGCGATTCTGGGCAGGTCGCCGTCTTGCGAGAAGGCGTTGCGCTGCTGATCCCAGTCCAGCGGGACGCGGTTGTGCGGATTGGCGTCGAGGCTGCGACAGGCGCGCCATACGTTTGGGTTTTGCGGATCGAATCCCTGTGGGAAGGTCCAGGTCTGGGCGGGCGAGACAGCCACCGCGGCGGCCACGAACGCCAGCAGTACGTTGAGCATCGGCAATTCTCCGATCGGTTGAGAAGATGCGTTGCGAACTGATTACCAGCCCCAGTCGGCGACGGCGGGATCGTTGGAGCGGTCACTGTCGAGGAGGCCGACGTGGAAATCGCCGAAGAGTACATTGGCCCCGCGTCCGTGGTGCGACCCGAGGGTTTTTCCGGTGTACCAGTTCCATCCGTCGGCGTCCCAGTAGCGCAATATGGTGTATCCAAGGCCGGCGCTCCAGTCGGCCCCCCACCACTCGGGTATGAGGACGAAGGCCGACGGCCGGTCGAAGCGTGTGATGTTGCGGGTGGGCTGGCGCGAGTAGGTCCAGGGCGCCTGGTCGTTGTAGACGAAGCTGCTGGTCAGGTCGACGTCATCGCCGACGAGGATGGGCATGTCCTTTGGGCAGCGATAGGGATTGGTTTGATAGGGCGTGAGGCCGATGTAGTTGGGTCCGGAAAAGCCAATCGTGGTTGTCCCGTCGATGACGCGGTTCCATCCGCCGACGAGCACGCCGGACCAGACGCCGGGGTTCCAGCCGCGGCCGTCCACGGCTGAGCCCTGGACCCACGGCATGAGTTCGTCGCGGTGATCGTTGGCGTAGGCGACCATGGCGGCACCGATGTTGCGAAGGAGAGTTTGGCATTGAAGGGTCCGGCCCTGGTCGCGGGCGGCTGAGAGGGCCGGGAGCAGCAGGGCCACCAGGACGGCGATGATGGCGACGACGACGAGGAGTTCGATCAGGGTGAAGGACGCGTTGGGGGTTCGCCGCGTCGCCGGATGGAAGTTGGGAGGTGACATCGGTTTACTCCTATGCCCTGGTTTCGGGGGCTGGGGCGGTGGTGCGGCCTGGGATCAGCCCTGGCTCAACGACGGCCTGTACGGCTGGTCGGTTGGGCTCGCTCGTTCGCGCGTCGATGAGTTCCCATGCGGCGCGGATATGCTCCTGCTCGGAGACGAAGACCACGGTGGGCTTGGGTCGGAAGAATCGTCCTTCGTGCCAGTCGCCGATGGCCACGATGGAGACGTCATCGGGGACGGCCAATCCCAGATCGCAGACCGCGGCTTGAGCGGCCCAGAACCAGCAGAGCGGGCAGATGATGGCGGAAAAGGTCTCGCCCTGCCGGTACCGGCTAACGATTCGGTCATAGATGGCCTGTTGCGGCCACTGGAATCGCGGGACGTCCGCGAACATGGCCAGATCATCGATCGGATCGGGGGCGATCAGCGGTTGGACACGTTTCTTCCACCGATCGATGGCCAATCCGGTGGCTGCGGGAACGTAGTCGCCCGCGGAGTCGGTCTGCCAAGCCAGGGCGATCCGCCGGTGGCCGAGTTGCACAAGATGGTCAACCGCGGCGTCCACCTCGCGGTCCGGGCGTCCGACCACGGAGTCGAATCCGAGGGGGAGCATGGACTCGCCGATGAAGACGACGGGTTTGCGGCCGGCTCGAAAGACACTGGCGACCTCGTCGTTGAGGCGCTGCCCGGAAGGCACGACCATGAGGGCATCGCAGTGGTCGATGACTTCATGGACCAGCCGCTCGTTCCAGGAACGGTAGTGGTAAAGCCGCGGCTGCCAGCCACGGGCCTCGGCGAGTTCGAACATGTGCATGGCGAATCCGATCAGGGCGGTGTCGAGCCACGCGGGCGCCAGGAGAGCCGCCTGCTTCTGCATGCGTTCTTCGGAGAGATCGCGGCGGACGAACGTTCCCTGCCCAACCCGCCGCACAAGATACCCCTCGTCGACGAGTTGGGTGATTGCTTTGCGAACGGTCATGTAGCTGACGCCGAGCCTGTCGGCCAGCGCCCGCTCCGAGGGGAGGCGGCCGCCGCGGGCATAGTCACCGGAACGCAACTGCCTGAGGACCATGTGGCGGATGCCAACCGTCTTGCCGACTTTGGGAAGTTCAGTAGTCACAGTCCGTTCCTTGATTGGGAGTTATCCACTTTGCTATATATTTTAATGTCATTGTATACTTTTGCAAAGGGAAAAACCTCTGATCTGTTGGCAATTGTAGGCGTCGGCGAATACTTATATTGTATTACCCGCTTTTTAATGGCCGTACTTATGAGCCAGAGAGGAAGAGGACAACCTATCTGTTGGTGGAAAGTCGGTGCGATCGGGTTAGGAATTGCGGGTGTCAGGCAAACAATCCGCAGTCGCCGGATGTCGTGCCAAGTTCCAGGCCGATGAGCGATGCTGGGCCTCAGTTGAGTCGGCGGAAGCCGGAGTGGGCGGTTGGGCCATTGAGGCGTTCTTTGACGTCGCCGGCGTCGAGGGCGGCTGCGATTTCGCCGAAGACTTCGTCTATGGCGCAGCCGAAGCGGGCGACGATTTCGTCGTTGTGGGCCATGGTGGGGTAGACGCCGAGGTTGGCGAGGAATCCTTTTTCGAGCATGAGCTGGGTGTAGAGGGTTCGGAGTTCCTGTGCGAGCGGGTGGTCGAACTGGAAGTGGGCGAGACAGGGGAATCCGTCGGCGACGGTGACGGGCAGGCTATGAGTCTTGGCGTGCTGTCGCCAGAGGTCGGCGATCATCTCGCCGATTCGGGCGACGTGGGTGGGCGCGTCGAGTTGCTGGAGTTTCTGGATGGTGGCGAGGGCGGCGACGGGTCCGACGCTTTCGGTCCAGTAGGTGCTGCTGATGAAGGAGGCGTTGGCGCCTTCCATGGCGGCGCGGGTTCCGATGATGGCACCGATGGGATGGCCGTTGCCGAGGGCCTTGGCGAAGATGGCGATGTCGGGGTTGACGCCGAGCTTCAGGTGCGAGCCGCCGAAGGTGAATCGCCAGCCGATGGTGATCTCATCGAAGATCAGGAGCGCGCCGGCGGCGTTGGTTCTGGTTTTGACGAACTCCATGAACCCGGGTTCGGGCATGTGGTATCGCATGGGCTCCATGACGACGGCGGCGAGTTGGTCGCCGTGCCGGTCGATGACCTTCTGGAATTCGTCGCGGTTGTTGAAGCGGAAGGTGAGGGTGGTGTTGCGGAGTTCGCGCGGGACGCCGAGGGGGTCGAGGCCGGGCAGGAGGTGACCGTCGAGGCTGTCGCTTTCGCCGAGGTTGGCGGCGAGATACCAGTCGTGCCAGCCGTGGTAGCCACAGATGGCGACGAGGGAGCGTCTGGTGGTGGCGCGGGCGATCCGGACGGCGACGACGGCGGTTTCGCCGCCGCTGCGGGCGAATCGGGCTTGCTGTGCCCACGGGTGGATCTGGCAGAGGCGGTCGGCGAGTTCGACCTCTTCGGGCGGATTGAGGGTACACATGGAACCGAGGCTGATGCGTCGTTGGACGGCGCGGGTGACGTCGGGATCGCGGAATCCGAGAAGGCAGGCGCCGATGCCGCTGGTGGTCAGATCGTAGTAATGTCGGCCGTCGAGGTCCCAGGTTTCACAACCGCGGGCCTCGCGGAAGTAGGCGGGCCACTGGTTGGGCGCGAACATTTCGGGACGCTTGGAGAGGAGCTGGGTGCCGGAGGGGATGCGGGTTTTGGCGTATCGGTAGAGGGATTGGGTCTGGCCGGCTGGTTCGGTCTTGAGGCCGAGGAGGCGCAGTGCGTTGTCGGAGAAGATATCGGTCAGGTCGGCTTGGGTGAGTCCGAAGAGGTCGGCGGCTTTGCGTAGGGCGCGGAGGGCTTCAAGGCCGAGGAGTGGCGGCTGCTGGTCGGGTTCGGCCGGATCGGCTCCGAGGGCTTTGGCGTCGAGGCAGATGGCGGCGTTTCCGACGGCGACGGAGGTTCCGCGGATGGCGGCGGCGGGAAAGCCGCTGGCCCAGAGGATACGTCTCGGTCCGAAGGCGTTGAGGAGGGAGACGAGGACGGCGGCGTCACAGACGGTGGAGGTTTCGACGTAGAGGTTGGGCAGGCTGCGGAAGTCGGCGAGGTCGTCGAGGGCGTAGGGGTCGTGGAAGCCGATGGCGCCGTGGGGCAGGATGAGGCGTGCGCCGGTGTGCTTGAGGCAGCGGTTTCGGATGGCCTGTCGGGCGGCGGGCGTGATGGGGGCAAATCGTTTGAAGAGGTGCAGGAGGATGACGAGGGCCTGCTCGTCGGCAATTTTCCAGGCCCAGTCGGGCAGAAGGTCGGCGATGGTGCGGGCGGGCCGAGCGTCGGCGTCGAGCGGGTTGAGGCAGGGTTTGAAGCCGGCGACGCCGGGCGTTTCGAGGAGTTCGGCGACGCGGGCGCGGTCGGAGTGTCGCGAGATGAGGACGAGGGCGCGGCAGTCGTGGAATCGCGTGAGTTGCTGGAGGAGGAAGTCGTTGGCCGCTTCGACGTCGCCGTCGGGACCAGGCAGGACGGAGAGGAGCCCCCCTACCAGTTGGGCGTTGCCGAGTTGGCGGGAGACTTCGGCGTGCCAGAGTTTGGCTGTGAGTTCGCCGCTGAGGCGGTCAGCGAGGTGCTGATGGGTGTCGGGGGCCAGGGCGTGGCAGAGGTGGGCGTGGACGTCGTAGACCTGCGGGGGCAGGAAGGTTTTGAGTTCGGCGAGCATTGCCCGATCGGTTTTGGATAGATTGCCTGTCGCAGCCATTTGAGATCCTCGAAATCAATGGTACCGCCACGGTTTGGGCGGGGACGTTTTGGGCCAACTGTCATGACAGATGATACCGTGGGACGGGAGAAAAGTCGCGGTTTTTCCGGGGGAACCGGAGGCTGGGCATGGAGCATCGGGGATCAGGGACGGGGCGGGAGCGTCCAGAGGTCCTGGTCGGCGACGCCGATTGAGTCGAGCATGGCGGAGACGGAGTGGAAGTCGATGGCGTAGGCGGCGTCGTGGCAATCGGAACCGAGGCTCAGGGGCACTTGACGGTCGTTGAGCTGGGCGAGGTAGTCGAGGTATCGGCATTTGAAGCGGTCCTCGTAGGTGCGGTTGAGGAGCATGCCTTCGACGTTGATTTCGACGACCTTGCCGTGCTGGAGGACGGCGGCGATGAACTCGTCGTGGATGGATTGCGGGATTTTGCCGAAGTCGTCGAGCCAGGGTTCGGTGCGGTAGAGGCCGTCGGGGTCCTGCCAGTGGTTGTGCCACCACCAGGGATGGGCGACGATGGTGACCAGGGGGTGGGTGGCGAGGAACATGTTCTGGCGGTGGAAGTCGCGGATGACGGCGTCTCGTTCGTAGGGGACGTACATGGGCCAGTGGGTTCCGCCGATGACGTACTCGATTCCGGCGGCGGCGATCCGGTCGGGGGTGAGGGCGATGGCGAGAGGCGCTTCGGGCGGTCCGCCCTGGCGGATGCCGTAGGTCGGCTGGTCGTGGCGGCCGGCGGCGACCTGGTCGATTTCCCATTGTGAGACGCAGGAGACTTCGATGCCGAAGTGGAAGCGCGGGGATTGCGGGTTGGCCAGGAATTCGCGGCGCGAGGCTTCGATGTCGGGCCAGTTGAACGGGGTGTGGAGGTGATCGGTGATGCCGAAGTCTGTGATGCCGAGCTGGGCGGTTCTGGCCAGGAGGGTTGAGACGGCGAGGCAGGCGTCGTCGCAGGAGTTTCGGGTGTGGATGTGCCAGTCGGAGGTGATTTTCATGTTCTTCCTTTGCGTGTCGCACGGGGCGATGGCGGATAGTCTTGGCGACATGCGTGAAGAAGTCAAGAGCGGCGCAGGACGGCTACGGATGCGGGCGGCAGTCGCACCAGGCCGTCGTCGATGCGGATGGCGGGGTCGGACTGCAGGAGCGGTTGGCTGTGGCCATCGAGGCTGAGTTGCTGCGTCGTCTGGTCGAAGTTGCAGGCGACGGCGATGGGGCCTCGCTGCATGATCAGCCAGCGTTGGTCCTCGTCGAAGCGGGCGCGGACGTTGTCTCGGCGACCGTCGGACAGGGATGGCGTGGCGCGTCGGAGGCGGATCAGTTGGCGGTACCATTGGAGCATGGAGGCGTGCGGTTCGCGGGCGGGTTCGTCCCAGTGGAGTTTGGAGTTTTGGAAGGTCTGGTCGGCTTGTGGGTCCGGGACGGCGTCGGGCGACCAGCCGAAGGAGGCGAATTCGTCCTTTCGGCCGTGGCGGACGTCTCTGGCAAGGTCGGGGTCCTGGAAGTCGCAGAAGTAGGCAAAGGGGGTGGTCGCGGCCCACTCCTCGCCCTGGAAGATCAGCGGCACGTAGGGCGAGGTGAGGATGAGTGCGGCGGCGGCTTTGACGCGGCCGAGGTCGGCGAGATGGCTGATGCGTCGGCCCTGGTCGCGGTTGCCGATCTGGTCGTGGTTTTGCAGGCAGACGACGAAGCGGTGGCCGCTGAGGGATCCGGGGGGCCGGCCGTGGGTTCGGCCGCGGTGGGCTGAGTAGCGGCCGTCGTAGACGAAGGGGTTTTGGAGGGCTTTGGCGAGGTCGGCGAGGCGGCCGAAGTCGGCGTAGTAGCCGGTACGTTCTCCGGTGACGAGGGCGTGGAGGGCGTGGTGGAGGTCGTCGGCCCATTGGGCGTCGAAGCCGCAGCCTCCGGTGTCCGGGCATTGGACGACCCTGGGATCGTTCAGGTCGCTCTCGGCGATGATCAGGACGTGGCGGTTGAGCGGACCGGCGAGGGCGTGGACCTGGTCGGCGAGCTGTTCGAGGAAGGGTCTGGCGGAGTTGTCGGCGAAGGCGTGGACGGCGTCGACGCGGAGGCCGTCGAGATGGTAGTCGCGGATCCACATCAGGGCGTTGTCGATGAAGAAGCGGCGGACGTGGTCGGAGCCGGGGTTTTCGAGGTTGGCGGTGTCGCCCCAGACGGTTTTGTGGCGGTCGGTGAAGTAGGGACCGAAGCGGCTGAGGCGGTTGCCTTCGGGGCCGAGGTGGTTGTAGACGACGTCGAGGAGGACGGCCAGTCCGCGGGCGTGGCAGGCGTCGACGAGGCGTTTGAGGGCGAGCGGGCCGCCGTAGGCGTTGTGTGGGGCGTAGGGGTAGACGCCGTCGTATCCCCAGTTTCGGCGGCCGGAGAACTGGGCGAGCGGCATCAGTTCGACGTGGGTGACGCCGAGGTCGGTCAGGTGGTCGAGGCGTTCGACGGCTGCGTCGAAGGTGCCGGCGGGGGTGAAGGCGCCGACGTGGAGTTCGTAGATGACGCCACCGGCGAGGGGCGGAGCTTGCCAGCGGCTGTCGGTCCAGGGGAACGCGGCGTGGTCGATCAGTTGCGACGGGCCGGTCACGCCGTCCGGTTGGTGCGGCGAGCGCGGGTCGGGCAGCGGTTCGCCGTCGTCGAGGCGGAATTGGTAGGCGGAGCCCGCCTGGGCTGGGACATCCGCACGCCACCAGCCGTGTTGTTCGGCGGTCATGGCGTGTTCGTGTCCGTCGATGACCACCCGCACATGTTCGGCGTTCGGCGCCCAGAGGCGGAATTCCATCGTCAGTTTCCCCCTTCGCGAGAGAGCAGGGCGACGGGGAAGCGGGCCAGCAGGTCTTCCACTCGGCGTCGTCCGCCCCGGTGTTCGTGGTTCGTGAACTGGTCGATCCAGCGGCCCGTCGGAAGCTCGATTGATGTGTCGTCCCATCGGCCCGCGAGGCGGAGGGTCAGGCGTGGCACGAGGGCGGCGATTTCGTCTCCGCGGGTGAAGGCCACGACGTGCTCGCGGCGGGCGCCGTGGGCTTGGATCGGGTGATATGGACCTTTGTCGAAGGCTTCGGGTCGTCGGGCGCGGAGGGCGAGCGCGCGTTGGATGACCAGGAGTTTGGGGAGGCCTTCGTCGGCGCGGGTCCAGATTTCGTCGATGCTCAGGTTGGCCAGTTCCCGCAGGAGTTTTCGGCGCAAGTCGTAGTCGACCGGCCGTCGGTTGTCGGGGTCGACGAGGCTCAGATCCCAGAGTTCGGTTCCCTGGTAGAGGTCCGGGACGCCGGGGGCGGTGTACTTGATCAGGGTCTGGGCGAGGGCGTTGATCCAGCCGGGCACTGTCATGTGCACGACGAAGGCGGCGAGGTCTTCGCGGAAATCGCGAGACTCCATCGCTGCCGTGACGAAGCGCAGGACGGCTGATTCGTAAGCTTGGTTTGGGGTTTTCCAGTCGGTGTGTTCCTTGGCTTCGCGCATCGCCTTGGCGGCGAAGGCGGTCATGCGGTCGACGGTGATCGGCCAGGCCCCCACCAGGTTCTGGTAGAGAAGGTACTCGAGGTTAGGGTCGGGCCAGTCGCCGGTGCGGTGTTGGCGGTTCATCGCGGACCAACGGGAGACGGCGTCATCCCAGGCTGGGACCATTTCGGTGAGGACGTGGATGCGAGCCCGGACGTCCTCGCTGCGTTTGGTGTCGTGGGTGGAGGTGGTCAGCATGCCGCGCGGCCAGTGTTGGTGCATGTGGCGGCACCAGGCGTGGAAGGTCTCGAGCGGGGTGCCGAAGCGGTCGGGGTCGCCGCCGACCTCGTTGAGGGAGACGAGGCGGTTGTAGCGATAGAAGGCGGTATCCTCGATGCCCTTGGCGGCGGCGGGCCCGGAGAGCTGCTGGAAGCGGTAGACGAATTCGGCTTCGGCCGGGCCGGTCAGGCGGAGGGTCAGCAGGTCGGCGAGGGATTCGAAGAGCCGCGGGTCGAGGTCGGCGCGGTGGCGTTTGGCGTGGTCAACGGCCTGGCGGATGTTGGCGAGGTCCTGATCGCTGACCTGGCCGGTTTGTGGGTCGGCGTAGCTGCGGTAGACGGGGAAATCGGCTGCGAGTTCGGCGACCGCCGCTTGAAGGGTTCGTGGGCCGTAGTCGCGAAAGCGTCGATGGCCCTCACAGACTTCCGCCAGCAGCCCCCCTACCCGCGCGACGTCGGGGGCGAACTCGGTGGTCAGCAGGAGCAGTTTGTTCTGCCGGGCGAGTTCCGCGTAGTTCGTTTTGACACCGGTGAAGCGGACGTAGAGGTCGGTCAGCGGCTGGCGTGCGGCGAGATCGACGAAGAGGCCGGAGACCTGGTTGAGGAAGTCATAGCCGGTAGTTCCGGCCACCGGCCAATCGGCCGGCAATTTCTCGTCGGGGGCGAGAATTTTCTCGACGACAATCCAGGCATCGCCGGCGCGGTTTCGCAGGCGTTGGAGATAGCTTTGCGGGTCGCGGAGGCCGTCGGGATGGTCGACCCGCAGGCCGTCGGCCTGGGCGGAGGCGAGCCATTCCAGGGGCAGCTTGTGGGCGCAGTCGAAGACGTCCTGGCGGTCCATGTGAAGGGCGACGAGGGTGTCGATGGCGAAAAACCGGCGGTAATTCAGGAGCTCCGATCCCAGCCGCCACCAGGCCAGGCGATAGTGCTGGCGGCGCAGGATGGCATCGAGGCGTTCGAGGTCACGGTTGACGGCGGCGATCCGGCGGTCCAGTTCGTCGCCCTCGCTGTGCAGTTCGGCCCGGGTTTCCGGTGAGAGGGGAAGCTGGTGGTCGTGGTATTGGACGACGACTTGGTCGCCGGCCCGGGCCAGACAAAGATCGCCTTTTTCCAGTTCCAGGCCATAGTGATCGGCGAGTATGGGAAGCAGGATTTTTCCGGTCAGTCCCGGCGACTGGATGTCCCAGTGGATGTCGAAGTAAGGTGCGTAGGGGCTTGATCGGCCGCGGGTCAGGACGTCCCACCAGAGTTGGTTTTCGCGGCTGGCGATTCCCATGTGGTTCGGCACGATGTCGACCACGAGCCCGAGGCGTCGGCGTGCCAGAGCTTTGACGAGACGCTGGTGACCGGCTTGGCCGCCGAGTTCGCGGTTGACGGTTCGGTGATCGACCACGTCGTAGCCGTGCTCGCTGCCCGGAGCGGCTTGAAGCAGCGGGGAGGTGTAGAGATGGCTAACGCCCAGTTCGGAGAGGTAGTCGGCGAGGTTCTCCGCCTCGGAGAGGCCAAATCCGCCGCCCAACTGAAGACGGTACGTTCCCCGCAGCGCATGTCCGGCCATCGCAACGCCCCCCTGTCTCGATGCTATTGTACCCGGCTGGGCTTCGGCAGGCAAATGTCCGCTCTCGCGGAAGTGCAGCGGAGCCGGCGTTTTCGTCCCAGCCGCTGCAAATCCAAGGCCGCCGAGTTGTTTTGGCTCTCGTGGATATTGTTTGATTGCCGGACGATGAACGCTAAGAATAAGAAAGAGGGGGATCGCCATCCGCATATCGATTCGCTGCGACGTTTGCGGGCGAAGGGATTGCGTGACATCGGGTAATCGGGCTTGCTCCGGTATTGGGGTGGAGTGAGTCATGGGACGTCGAGGGAAACCACTGCGGGTTCTGATGATCGCGGGAGGGACGGCGCTCGGAGCGATCGTCGTGGCCGCCTTATGGATATGGAGCACTCCCGGGGAACGGGGGCCTTCGGGCGGGTTCGAGCCGTTCTGATGGCCGGCGGGCCTGGCG